>Ga0056115_1000059_pt1 | contig 61740 bp, 43 predicted proteins | sample WorMetOlspDAHAB1_FD_77007 | JGI IMG/M metagenome (GOLD analysis project Ga0056115, IMG submission 77007) | Marine gutless worms symbiont microbial communities from Max Planck institute for Marine Microbiology, Germany - Olavius sp. DAHAB.1 ...
GCTAAACACGGTTTCACGGATGTAAAACTAACCATTCTTTCTTATCTCGGTGCAAAAAACACTGGAATACAAGGCTCGGATGAAAGTTTCGAACAAACCTATGGACTAATCCTTTTGGTCTATGGCGATCCGGAATCTTTTGACTATATTAGTACTAGCTAGTCTGCTCGGTGACATGTGATTTTCTGATTATTGCTTAAAAAAGGGTTTAAGGATGATCGATAAGTGCATGGATATTCTCAAGAATCAGATTCATGAACACGTCAAGTCCATTCCTGAGCTCAATGTAACCAGCAACGAAACAGTTGCCGTGAGTCCCCTCGTCAAAGAAGACGGCAGCATTGTAATCCCCAAAGAACATCTCGGCCTGACCTTGATAAACATCGAGGAGGAAAAGATTCACCGGGCCCAGTCCGCCGTACTTAAGTCCACGGATGGATTAGTGATGCACATGAATCCCGAGATCAAGTTGAATCTTTACCTGCTGCTGTCGGCGAACTATGGCGACTACCCCACCGGCCTCAAGTTTCTTTCTGCAGCCGTAAGTTTTTTCCAGGCAAAAAACGTTTTCACTGCTTCGAACACACCGGGACTGGACCCCGATATCGAAAAGCTGATCGTCGAACTCCACACGATGGGACTGGAACAGCAGAACCATCTCTGGGGTTACCTGGGTGCCAAATATCTGCCTTCGATCTGCTACAAAGTCCGGATGCTGGTTGTTCAGGAAGGTCTCGCTACAGATCAGCAGCCGGGTATCACGGAGATGACTGCCGAGGGGAGCCGAAGCTGATGGATTCCCTCTACCGTCCACTGTTTCAGCTGCAGCTCTTTCATGAATTCTATAAAAACAGTGATGGTGAATACACGCACCTGGATGCGGATTTCGACATACTGCCAACCGAGCGCTGTCGCCAGGAAATGCGCGATCAGGCGCTATTGTTTCGCAGGACACCGGGCGGTTTCAGCGTGCTTTACCGGGGCTACAGAGATGGTGAAACCGCGAAGCCATTGGTGCCCCTGACTGAAAGCAGGAAGTTCAGTTTTCAGCTAATCGCCAAATCACCCTATATCACCCATTATTCGTCGCTACCCCTGGAGGGTAAGAAAGCGGGTATCTACTACCTAAGCAACCTGGAAGATAACAAGCAGAGTCCCAATGGCGTCGAGGAACTGCTGTTGGTAAAAGACAGGTCCGCGCCCTACCTATCCGCCGTCGATGAAGTCCGCCTGCGTCGTCCCCAGTTCACCTACGAATTTACCAAGAACGCGGACTCGGCGACGCTGACGGTAGAAGACCGTTCTGCAAATATCGTGTACTCCAGGGCGCTGGAAAAACTCGATGATGGCGCCACAACACCGGCTAAGAACTTCAGTGCGTATCTCGATCTCACTGCCCATGGTACCGGCCGCTTCACTCTCAAAGTCGACGGGGTCCAGCAGGAGGCATTTTATCTAGACAGTTCACTGCTGGCTCATAAACCCTTTGGCCTGATGGACATCTACTACCATCCGGATGTGCCTGCTGAATACCAGTTTGCCGATAGCCAGGGTGCAGTCACTGCGAAGACATATACGCTGCGAATAAACTGCCGCGAAACTCTCTGGAAATACCTGGTTGGTCTGAAATACCGTGCCGACCAGGAGCCCAGTGAGCTGGAAATCGTATCCAGCAGCTTCACCGCTACGTTCACCCGGCAAAGTAGCTATAGGCTCGCGGACAACACCGAGGTTATTCCGTTTGATTCCGGCACGACAAAGCTGCCCTTGAAGTATGAGCCGATAAAAGGAATCAAGTTGAAGCGAACCATTCCAGGACTGACGCCAGATGATAGTTCAACAGAGGAAACGCCACTACCCAATCCCGAAGTAAGCAATATTAAGAAAGATCAGGATAACGAGAAAATCTACTCAGAAGTGTTTTTCTACATTTAACTGCAAGAAGGACTACTAACATGCCTGCCTATAAAACTCCGGACGTGTACGTCGAAGAAATCTCTATCTTTCCCCCTTCAGTTGCCCAGGTCGAAACTGCGGTACCGGCCTTTATCGGCTATACGGAGAAATCAGAAGAATTCGCACCGAAAGATTTGCACCTGGTCCCGACGCGTATCAAATCGCTACTTGAATATGAGGAACTTTTTGGTGGCGCGGCTCCCCTGACAGTCAATTCAGTGAAGCTTGATGAAAACAATGCGGTTACCGCGACGGATATATCATCGAATTTCTATATGTACGATGCACTGCGAATGTTCTTCAAGAACGGTGGTGGCAAGTGTTACATCGTTTCAGTAGGGCTTTACAAAGACCATATCGGCAATATATCCAAGGCTCACTTCAATAACGTAGACGGGGGGCTGGCGGCACTCAAGAAAAAGGACGAGCCGACGATCATTCTCTTTCCGGATGCGGTCCTTCTGGAGAGCGATGACCTTTATGACTTGCAGCAGCAGGCCTTGCTGCAGTGCAACACTTTGCAGGATCGCGTGGCGGTGTTCGATCTAATGGAATCGAAGGCCTCTACACCATCCTTCGACTGGGAAGAGGGATACAATGAGTTCCGCAACAAGATCGGCATCAATTATTTGAAGTACGGTGCCGCCTACACGCCCTGGTTGAAGACCAATCTTTCCCTGGACGTGCATTACCGAGACATAAAGGACAAGGTGCTCAGGGGTGGTAGCGTCGTCAACATGGACGTGCTGACTACTGATACCGAGGTCCAGACTACGGTCGCCAACCTTAATAATGCGGTTGCCGACGCAGACAAGATTGCGGCGGATCTCGATAGCTTGAATGGTACGGCGGAGACACTCAAGGCAATGTATGTTTCGTTGCTGGATGAATTCAAGGCTGCAGCGGCACCTGGTACCACCAAGTACAAGGCTCTGTTTACCTTTATCTATGACGTGGTCGACAAGATTGATGGCTGGTCAACGGGTGCGGCGGCACTGAGTAATTCTGCTCTCGCCGGCGACGTCAACACCTCAATCAAGAACTCCCTGAAGGGCACGGTCTCCAAATTGATCGCTTATGACCGAGCCGCAGATACAGCCTTAACTGGATCCTACAATGTTTACCAGACCTACCATCCGCAGGAATCGGCGGAATGGGGCGACATTTTCGACGCTGGCGCACCCGCCGCGGAAGATATCTTCGGGACCGGGTCCAATACGGAAAAGCAGTTAAACGGCCTTTCCAAGCTGAATGATATTTTCGAGAAGGTGAACGCCGTGGTGGCCGAATTGGTCATCGCTTCGGATAACTATGAGTTCATTTATGAAAATACGTTGACGGACTCCCACCCTACTTTTAAGAACATCATTAAAAAACTGAGTACTTCCCTGACCACCATGCCACCGAGCGGCGCTGTGGCGGGTATTTACGCCATGGTGGATTCTACCCGTGGAGTATGGAAGGCACCTGCTAATGTCAGTGTGAGTGGTGTCGTGGGATTGACCGTGCCCATCGATAGCATTGATCAGGAAGAATTAAACGTGGATGTGAACGGCGGCAAGTCGATTAACTGCATCCGCTCGTTCACCGGTCGTGGGACTCTGGTCTGGGGCGCTCGAACCCTGGCGGGCAACGATAATGAATGGCGCTATGTCTCTGTGCGCAGGTTCTTCAATATGGTGGAAGAGTCGGTAAAAAAATCGACTTATTGGGCCGTATTTGAACCGAATGACGCCAATACCTGGATCAAGGTGAAGGCCATGATCGAGAACTTCCTTACCCTGCAGTGGCGCGATGGTGCATTGCAGGGAGCCAAGACCAGCCAGGCATTCTACGTCAACGTGGGTCTGGGAACGACAATGACTCCTCAAGACATTCTGGAAGGGCGAATGAATGTAGAAATCGGCATGGCTGTTGTGAGGCCAGCGGAATTTATCATTCTGAAGTTCTCACACAAACTACCGGAGGCTTGAAGCGCAGTGGCCTCGAGTTAGAACAGCAAGTTTCAATAAACTGATCAAATACAGGCGGAAACAGTATGGCTAACTATCCCTTACCAGCGTTCCACTACCAGGTTGAGTGGGGCGGCGAAAAAATGTCTTTCTCAGAAGTCTCTGGCCTTACCCTGGAAGTGCAGATGATCGAATACCGAGATGGCGACAGCAAACAGTACGAAGCGCTAAAAATGCCAGGTATCCCGAAGTACAGCAACCTGACCATGAAGAAGGGCATCATGCCGGCGGATAACAAATTCTTCGATTGGCTGGATACGACGGCTCTGAACACTGTCGAGAGAAAGGACATCATCATCTCGCTACTGAACGAGGCGCATGAGCCGGTAATGACATGGAAAGCGATCAATGCCTTTCCGGTCAAGGTCGAAGGCCCCGGGCTGAAATCTACCGGCAATGAAGTCGCGATTGAGTCAATTGAAGTGGCTCACGAAAAACTCACGATCGAAAACGGATAATCGTCATGGCCGGCACTTACCCGCCGGTGGGATTTCATTTTCGGGTTGAGTTTGGCTTCTTATCCGGTGACACCAGGGAAATGAGTTTCCAGGAGGTGTCTGGTTTAAGCGCCGAGGTCAGTACCGAGGAAGTGGTTGAAGGTGGTGAAAACCGCTTTTCGCACCGGCTTCCCACACGGGCGAAATATTCAAACCTCGTATTGAAGCGTGGCTTGTTGACCGATTCCAAGTTGGTTAAATGGATCACCAATGCCGTGGAGAACATCGAAGCCAATCCCGGCACGCCAGACGAAGAACCTGCCACGGTCAATGTCACGCTGTTGAACGAAGAGCACAAGCCTCTCGCGGGCACCTATAGTTTTGTCAAAGCCTGGCCCATTAAGTGGGCAATTTCCGATTTCAAGTCCATGGATAACTCCATCGTGATCGAAACACTGGAGATGAGTTATCAGTACTTCACCAAGGTAACAAAGTAAGGGGGTAGTGAGATGCCCGTCGAAATAAGAGAACTCCTGATAAAAGCCTATGTCGAGGATGCACAGGGGGAAGCGACTGTGGCTTCTGGAACAGAGATAGATAGGGAAGAGATCATCGCCGACTGTATGGAGCAGGTCAGTGAGTTGCTAAAGGACAGAGAAGAACGCTAAACAAATAGTGGCAGGGATGGATAGATGGCCGAGAAGGGACAGTTAAAAAAGCTAAAAATCGAGGCCTATACCAAGCTCGATTACAGCGCCAAAGCGGATTGCGATGACTTCATTGCCATGTTCAATCCGAATACTTATAAGCAAAAATACGAGGTTGAATACCAACCCGTGCAAGGCCAGGGAACCACTGGCAGTGCGCAGAAGTTCGGCAAGATAAAGCCCCAGGAGTATACCTTCGAGTTTCTGTTCGACGGCACTGGTGTCTCATCGGAGAAGAAGGAAGTGGCCGATGAGATTGAGCACTTCCTGGTGGTAACCGGCAAGAACGATGGCGATATCCACCGCCCGCATTACCTCAAGATTTCCTGGGGCTCCCTGATTTCGAAGTGTGTACTAAAAACCGCGGATATCACCTACAGCCTATTCAGGCCCGATGGAAAGCCCTTGCGGGCCAAGGTGAATGCCACTTTTGCGGAAAACATCGACGATGCACTGCGTGTAGCCGAGGAGGCCAACAATTCACCCGACCTTACCCATGTACGTATCGTGAAGGATGGCGATACGTTGCCGCTGATGACCCACCGAATATATGGCGATTCAAAATATTACCTGGAAGTCGCGCGAGCCAACCAGCTCGCGAATTTCCGAAAGCTCCGCGTAGGCCAGACTATATTCTTCCCGCCTATTAACCAGAAGGAATCCAGGTGAGCGACGAACGTGTCATTCCTCTGCCTGCTACGGGCGATCTCGCCACGTTTACGGTGGAGGTGGAAGGTACCGAGCTTAGTCCCGAGACACATATTGGCAATATCATCATTCGCAAGGAGTACAACAAACTCAGCTCGGCCACAATCGTCTTGTTCGACGGCGATGTTGCTCAACAGGATTTCGCAGTCAGCAATTCCGATGTATTTGTACCCGGGAAGGAAATCGAAGTCTTTGCTGGTTATCACTCCGAGGAAACCTCCGTATTCAAGGGGATTATCCTCAGCCAGGGCCTGAAGATACGCAAGAACAAACCGGCGCAATTGATTGTCGAGTGCAAGGACAAGGCCGTACACCTGACCGGCACTCGCAAGAGCAGCTATTTCTCCGAGATGACAGACAGCGACATCATGGACGAAATTGCCGGGGCCTATTCCCTTGATACGGACATCGAGTCCACCGATGTTACGCACCCGGAGATGGTGCAATACAACTGTACCGACTGGGACTTTATTCTCACCAGAGCTGAGGCAAATGGAAAGCTCGTTATCACTGAAGACGGGCTCTTGAAGGTGGCCGAGGCCGATATGGGGCAAGAAGCCGTTCTTAACCTGAATTACGGCTCGACGCTGATGGAGTTCGAAGCATCCATGGATGCCCGCAACCAGATACCGGCGAGCAAGAGCAGCTCCTGGGACTACAGTTCACAGGAGATCATAGAAGAGGAAGGGTCCGACCCCGGACTCAGCGAAGCTGGCAACCTGTCCAGCACCGATCTCGCGCAGGTAATTGAATATGATGAGTACCTGCAAAAACACACCGGCAAGGTTGCCGATCAGGAACTCAAATCCTGGTCCGACGCCAGGATTTACCGCAGTCGCCTGGCGAAAATACTGGGGCGTGCACGCTGTCAGGGGTTTGCCGATGTTAAACCTGGAGCCCTGATCGGATTCTCCGGGGTAGGCGATCGCTACAACGGAAACCACCTTATCACTGCTGTGCGTCATCAACTGGATGTTGATAACTGGACGACGGATATTCGTTTCGGCATGCCCACCGACTGGCTGGCAGATAAAGGCGATGTCATTGAGCGACCCGCGGCCAGCCTGCTGCCGGGGGTCAGGGGTTTACAAATCGGCATTTGCAAACAGATCGGAGAGGATCCGGCCGGCGAAGATCGCATACTCGTTACCCTGCCGATTATCGATCCAGATGGCGATGGCGTTTGGGCGCGCATTGCTACGCTCGATGCAGGTGAGAACCGGGGTTCCTTCTTCCGCCCGGAAATCGGTGATGAGGTGCTGGTCGGTTTCCTCAATGATGATCCGCGATATCCCCTGGTGCTGGGAATGTTGAACAGCAGCTCGAAGCCGGCCCCGCTCACCGGCAGTGATGATAACCACGAGAAAGGTTTCGTCACTCGCAGTGAAATGAAAATGATCTTCAACGACGACGAGGTCAGCTACACCCTGGAAACCCCCAATGGCAACAAGATCGTATTGAGCGATGACAGTGGTTCGATACTGATCGAAGACGAAAACGGCAACAAGATTGAAATGACCTCAGACGGGATTGTTATAGACAGCCCCGGCGATATCAACATGACCGCCGCAGGAGACATCAACATCGAGGCTACAAACTGTTCAGTAACCGCCTCGGCTGAGTTCAAAGCCGACGGGTCCGGTGGAGCAGAGATGACCAGTAGCGCAATAGCAAAGGTGAAGGGTTCATTGGTGCAAATCAACTGAAGGAGCAAGTCCATGCCAGCAGCCGCAAGAGTGGGAGATGTATCGAATCATGGTGGCACGATTGTGGGGCCCGGTGAGGCCACTGTACTTATTGGTAGTATGCCGGCATCCGTGTTGGGGGATATGCACGTTTGTCCCATCCCACCTCCGCCGCATATCACCGTCACCGCTTTTCCAATGGGTAGCGCCACAGTTTTGATTGGCAAGAAGCCGGCTGTGAGGGTTGGTGACGTTTGTATCTGCGGCGCTTCTGCCGCCGTCGGCGAGCCGACAGTCATCATTGGATGATCCATGAGCGAAGATAATCCATTTTTAGGAACAGGCTGGGGTTTTCCACCCACCTTCCGAAAGGAGATTCAATCGGTAGAGATGATCTCCGGCCCGGAAGATATACAGAGTAGCCTTGAGATACTGCTATCCACGTCCCTTGGGGAGCGAATAATGCAACCCACGTATGGCAGCAACCTCAAAGACTACCTTTTCGAACCACTGGACGCCTCCCTTGAGGCGTTTCTAAAAGACTTGATCAAGACGGCAATCCTTTACTTTGAGCCGCGCATTCATCTCGACAAGGTGAGTCTGGAATCCGTACCGCTGGAAGGCCTGGTCACTATCAGCCTGGATTACCGCATACGCAGCACGAACTCGCGCTACAACTTTGTGCTGCCCTTTTATCTTAACGAGGGCGCCAATGCGACACCTTGACCGGGATTAAGGTAATGGTGACACCATGAAGATTGAAGTTTGCGACGCAAAGAATCCGTTGACACGCGATGGCAAAAGCCAGGGTCAGCGGTTTCTGCGCCAGTTGCATCCTCGATATGCCCGCATTGATGAGCGCAGCCTGTTCGATCTTGTGAACTATGCGGCGAACTATGCCGAGCAGCTACAGTATTTTGACTCCCAGAATAATCTCGACGGAAATTGGCGGGACTTTTTTGATCGGGATGTCGCCGCTGTTATTTCTCTAGTAGCGAATACGGACAACAGTCAATACAAGAAATTATTTAACGAAATAAAGACGTATTTCGAAGAGGTGGACGCGATCGAGGATATTGAAGAATCAGGTGCCTTCGAAGTTTTGTTCAATCTTATCTTTCAACTCTCTAGTGAGTTCAACAGCTGGATCCTGAAAACCATTACTGATGAGGCTTTCAGGCAGCATCTGCATCGACTTGTTTCTTCGCAACTGAAAGTCATTCTGAATAAAGCCATACCCGCCTACAAGTATGCCAGGTCTGAGTTTGGCTGGTTTAACTCAAGCAATATTGAAGCGCGCAAATTCTATTTTGATTTCGATAGAAGTCTTGTCTTTAGCCAGGGCTATTCCTCGCTCTGGAGAGACGAGCCTGATGCTGAGCTGTACAGCCTTGCTGACTGGATAGGCGATGATAGTGTTCCTGCAGATGGCAAGGTGTTCAATTTCGAGAGTGATAGCGATCTGGCTAAGGTTAGGAAAGCAGGCGACACTCTCCTGGCCTGGCTGGGTGGATTTCTACAAGCGCAGACACAACTCATAAATGCCGCTCCCGGCTATCTGTACCAGGTGATTCATCACTGGCCGACGCACAAGTCACATATGGCTCTGTACCTGGCATTCTGTCGATTATTCAAGTATGCGCAGATTCATATCAACTCACTCACCGGTAAGCACCTGGAGCACTACTACAAGGATATTCTCGGCTTCCGACCACTGGAAAGCAGCGTTGATCGAGTGCACTTGTTGTTCGAATTGGCAAAGCAATCTCGCCAGCATCTGCTAGAGAAAGGCACGCTGTTTAAAGCTGGTTTCGATGGTGATGGCAATCCAGTCCAGTACAAGCTCAACCGTGAACTGGCGCTGAATAAGGCCGTTATCAAGGAAGCAGGTGACATCAAGTCGATCTATATCGACCGCAGTGAAGGGCAGGGCTACCGAGTGTTCAGCGCCACTGTCGCAAATTCCAAGGACGGCAAAGGGAAAGAGTTCGACGATAGCGAGCCCAAATGGAGACCCTTCGGCGAGAGTCAGATGGTTGATGGCCTGCTAAAGGAACAGGAGCAGCGGACAGCGGAGCTCGCAGAGCTTGGGTTCGCGATTAGTTCTCCCCTGCTCGATCTGCGCGAAGGAGTGCGAAAAATCACGTTAAAAATTTCTACTGAACACGTACCCGATGAGAGCATGGAAGCAGAACAGATTAAGGTGCGGTTCAGCGGCGAGAAAGACTGGATAGATGTCACCGAGCCTACGTTCACCTACGAAGAAAATCACATCCTTTTGGAAGTGGAGCTGGACTCGACACAGCCGTCGCTTGTTGCATTCGACAGCGAGGTGCTGGTCGGCAGGAACTTCGATACACAATACCCGGTGATGGAAGTTATTCTGCGCCACGATCTGGATAACGGTAGAGCATATGCCTATAAGAACCTGAAAGATGTGCTCATCACCTCGATTGCTCTGAACATTGAAGTTATAGGTCTGAAGAATATTGTGGTCCAGAGTGACCTGGGTACGCTGGACGTGAATAAGCCTATTCAACCCTTTGGCCCGCAGCCGGTACAGGGGAGCACATTTTACATCGGTTCCGACGAGGCCTTCCACAAACCCGTTACCAGCCTTGATATTGAGTACGAATGGTTGGGCGCTCCTGACGATTTCAGCGAGCACTATGAGGCCTATAACAACGAACTTGGAACCAGCTTCGCCGATGATTCCTTTGTTGCCAGTTTGAGCACCCTGAACAACAACACATGGACAGAGAAGCTGAGTGCAGAGATATTCAACGTTCCCAACTCTGACGGTTCCGCTCAACTGATTTCCTTTCCGCTGGATCCGGATGGAGATGGCAGCAAGCCTCTCTATTTTCAATCGCAGCCGCTACACCCGGATATCACGCAATATAACAACAGTGTTACTCAGGGATTCATCAAGTGGCAGCTGAGCGATCCGATCGATGCTTTTGGTCACCGCCTCTACCCGCAGGTCTATTCTAACCGTGTAATCAAGCTTACGAATGAAGTCCCCTCGCCCGACTCCGATCTTCCTAACGAGCCCTATACTCCGGTTATAAACACGATCTCTCTGAACTATACGGCGGAAGCGACTTACCAGCCACTAGAAGATCAGGGGGAGTCCTTTGGGGCGCTCTATCATATTTATCCCTTTGGTACGCTGAAAGTGCTGGCCCAGAATTCCGAAAATCCGAGTTTGCTTCCGACGTTCCACACAGTCGTGGATGAGCTGGCTGAGGAAAATAACGGTGAGCTGTATATCGGACTTAGTGACGTTGATCCTCCCCAGATGGTCAATCTCTTCTTTCAGGTGGCTGAAGGTAGCGCTGACCCGGAACTCGATAAGGAAACGATCCACTGGTCCGTGCTGCAGAACAACCAGTGGGTCACACTCAACAGCAAGCAGATTAGCTTTAACAGCACTAATGAATTCAATTCATCTGGCATTGTATCCATAACTATCCCTGAGACAGGCCGGGGCGAAACGACTTTGCTACCCGCCTCTCGGACCTGGCTGAGAGCCTCAGTTCTGAAAAATACGGCAGCGGTATCCCAGCTAATCGAGGTGAGCACCCAGGCTGGTGAGGCTTCTTTCGATAATGCGGGCAATGATGAATCGTTCCTGGCTAAGAGTCTGCCGGCGAACACTATCGGCAAGCTCCTGGTTCAGCAATCTCAGGTGAAAAGTGTCAGCCAGCCCTATGCAAGCCTGGATGGCAAGGCTCCTGAGTCGGAGAACCTTTTCAATATACGCGTGAGCGAGCGCTTGCGGCACAAGGACAGAGCTATAAGCATCTGGGACTACGAGAGGCTCGTGTTGCAGGCCTTCCCCAGCATCTACAAGGTGAAGTGCATAAACCACAGCACCTATTTATATGAACGCGGCGAGGATGATTTCTTCTCTTCCGAGTTTGCTCCAGGTCACGTCACGGTGATCGTTATTCCTGATATCACCAACAAGAATGCGATAAATCCCCTGGAGCCAAGAGCCAGTTTAGATACTCTGGATTCTATCAAATCCTTTCTTCAGGAAAGGATGACGCCTTTTGCGGCGAGAAAGCTCAGGGTAATAAATCCTTTCTACGAGTCCATACAGCTGGAGTTTACTGTCTCGTTTTTTCCGCAGTTTGATCCCTCGCTCTACCTGGAGACTCTGAACCAGGACATTATGGAGTTTCTATCGCCATGGGCGTTCTTTCGTGACGAAACGAAAGACATAAACTTTGGCGGCAAGGTACATCGCTCCGTGCTGGCTAACTTTGTCGAGGAGAGGGGCTACGTAGACTATATCACCGATTTCAAGATGCACGTCTTACCTTCGTCTTCGACAAGCACAGCCGGTGGTAGCGAAGAGCCTGGCCAATACGATATCGAGCAAGCTATGCCAAGATCTGCGCGTTCGATCTTCGTGTCCCATGCCCAACACATCATCACGGCTGGGGATACATGCTAATGCAAGTGCAAGCGAGCATCGATAAGCATCCCAGCTTTGTCGCGAGCAAGGACTATGAATTCCTTCGCAACAAGGGTATCGCCTATCTACGACAGCTGGCTTCGGAAGTATGGACTGACCATAACATCCACGACCCGGGGATTACGCTCACGGAAATGATCTGCTATGCGATCACTGAACTGGGTTATAAGGCTGACTACATCATTGAGGACATATTGGCCGAAACTACGCTGATCGACGAGATCAACAAACTCTCGAAATCAGACGGTAGTGGAAACAATGATACTTATTTCTCCCCCAGGGAAATCCTGCCCTGTAACCCGTTAACCATCGAGGACTGGCGAAAACTTATCATCGATGTGCCACTCGTCAGAAACGCCTGGTTGATTCCTTTAGAGGAGACCAGCCCGGCGATTTACTGTGATGCAAAAAAATCTGTTCTGAGCTTCTCTCCCAGCAACAGGACTAAACGTCTAAACCTGGACGGCTTGTTCGAAGTAAAACTTGAATTTGAAGACGATGAAACGCTGGGTGATCTGAACCTTTGGAAGTACAAGGTGCCCCTGGCGAGTGATGAATCGAAATTGATTACCCTGTATTTCCATCCTACATGGGAAGTCTTTTTCGAGAACAAGCTGGATGCCTATTCATTCGATCATACCTATTGGAGTCCCCTCGACTCCATAGACGATACCTCGCTCTATTCCGGCGTCCTTTATTTCAAGTCCAGCGAACTAGTGGATTCGATGGCGGCCAATATTGAGTCCCCATTACCCAAGACCGATACCAACAAAAACCAGGTTGAAGCTAGCGTGGCTGCTGCAAGCGATGAAATTGGCTTTTTTCTAAAGGAGCGAATTTCCAAGTGCAGTAATACGACGGAAGTACTGCAAACCAGGGTCCATCGACACCGCAATCTCTGTGAAGATTTTGTGAGTTTCAGGCATTCAGAAGTTGAAGAAATTGGTGTTTGTACTGATATCGAAGTGCGCGCAGACGCGGATGTAGAGCTTGTGCTCGCCAATATCATATTTGCCTTCACAAAGTTCTTCTCGCCGGACATTCCTTTCTATTCACTGGAGGAATTGCAGCAGCAGGGCCACACCCTGGAAAGCATATTCAGTGGGCCCGCTCTCCAGCATGGCTTCATCAAAGATGATGATCTTCTTGCCGCTGACTACAGGACAATGATTCACGTGTCTGACCTTCTGCAGATACTGATGGACATCGATGGTGTTGTAGCGGTAAAGGACATTCAGCTAAATAAGCATTTCGGCGGTCTTAACCTGAATGACGGGGAGAAATGGTGCTTACCTGTCACTGAGAACCGCTCCCTGAAGTTTAATCTGGAGAAGTCCAAGATTGTATTCTACAAGGGTCTTATCCCTTATCGGGCGAGCGAGTTGGAGGCGCTAGAGCGAGTAGAGGATCTCAGAGCGCTGGAGTTTCGATACCGTCTGCCAGAAAAAAAATACGATATTGATCTACCCGATGGCAAGGATCAGAACCTCAGGGACTATCACTCCGTACAGAACGATTTCCCGTTGGTCTACGGTGTCGGACCTGAAGGTTTGGCGCCTTCCTCCACGGATCTTCGCAAGGCGCAGGCGAAGCAACTCAAAGCCTTCCTGATGTTGATCGACCAGATCTTTGCCAATTACTGCGCCCAGTTGTCCAACCTGAAGAACCTGTTCAGCCTGGATAGGGATATTAGAAGAACATACTTTTCTCAACCGCTGTTTTCCCTGCCAGCGACCTATAAGCTCTCCGAGGCCACGCTGGATGGCCTACGTGACGCAGGGTGGGCTGAATCGGATATCAATGAGCTGCAGCCATTGCTTGGACAAGCAGCAATGGATAAAGAGAGTTTCTCCGACAGACTGCTGGAGCTACTCAAGCAGAGACTGTACCTCGAGCATAAATCTCAACTGTTGGAACTCTGCGAAATCCCTGAAATTCGGGTGAACGATTTACCTAATGTGGCGAGCCTGGTTGAAGAGTTTGTAAGCACATATAAAGACGAAGCTGCCTGTAATAGCAACGATAGCGAGGAAAAGATCGACTGGGACAGGCCTTCGACCTATGACTGCCATTGGAATGATTACCTGTTGGATTTCAAAGCGCGGTACCTGGAGCAGCTCTGTGAGCGCGATGAGCTATTGGAATCTGCGAGAACCTACGAAGACAGGAGAAATCGTTTTCTCGATCATTTGTTGGCCCGGTTCGGCGAGAACTTTGGCGATTACGTGTTGCTCAACGCCCATACTAGCCATGCAAAGGGCGGTGAAGAATTAATCGAAGACAAAATTGATTTCCTGAAAGACTACCCCTTATTGAGTCGAGACAGGGGCAAAGCCTTCGATTACAGGCTATTCGGAGTCGATACCAATGTCAGTGGGCTGGAGAGAAAGGTGGGTCGTCTGGTTGGCATCGATAACTGGCAGCGCACGCGCTTGTTCCCTGACTATCTTTCGATCTTTGAACGCACCAGCAAGACCAATGCAAATGGAGACACGGAATGGCATTTCCGATTGAGAGGTTCCGATGGGGAGATCCTGTTTTCAAGTACTGATCAATATTTTGATGAAGGCGGCGTCGAGAAGGCGATGGAAGCTGCTTTATACAGCGGGATACATCGGCAGCAGTATGATATTGAGCAGGCTACCAATGGCAAATACCATTTTGTCCTGCGCGATGAAGAGGGCGACATAATCGCGCGACGGCGTAAGTACTACGATTCCGAGTCAGATGTTGAGCGGCTTATCCAGGCCGCAATCGAACTACTCAAGTACCATGATTCCCAACTAGAGGGCTTCCATCTGGTAGAGCATATATTGCTCAGGCCCATCTCAAGTGCAAGTGACCTGTTCAGGATATCGTCAGACGTCGATTGTTCCCCCGGTTACCGAGATCCCTATTCGTTTCGGGCCACGGCGGTAGTTCCCTATCGTCCCGACCGCTTTCAGGACATCGATTTTCGCCGCTACTTCGAAGAAACGTTGAGGAAAGAGGCTCCCGCTCACATCCATATAAAAATTTGCTGGATCGATGGTGAGGCCATGAAGGAGTTTGAAGAATGCTTCTTTCCGTGGCTGAAACTAAAAACAACCACCGTCTACACACAACAGGATTTGTTGAGCAAAAACGATGAACTAATCGAGATGCAGAACAAGCTACTCCACATACTGGAGAACTTTAATAGCGTTTACCCGGAAACTCACCTGTACGACTGCAGTAGCGAGAGCGATACCCGGCCACTTTTGTTAGATCACTCCAAATTAGGTTCAAAGAAAGGTAACTGAAATGGACATCTGTAGAGCATATCCAAAATTTGAGGCAGACCAGGTCTTGACCGCGGTCCAGCTCAACAGCTTATTCGAATTCCTGGATTTACAATCCCGCTGGACGCGAAAGTGCTTTATAGGCGCGGGAATAGCCTGTGGCCTGCAGGTCGAGGTGGATGAAGTCAATCAAACCGTGCTGATTACTGCGGGTAGTGGCTTAACGACTCTCGCTTATCATCTCAAGCTGCCGGCGATGCTTTGCACACACTATGCTGAATACACCGACCCGGTTCAGTATCCATTTTTTGTCAGAAACAACGAGCAGGTCCCGCTTTGGGAATTGCTGGCCGTAGATACCTTTGATACGGAAGATCAGGACAACAAACGCATCCAAACCAGCTTCCTGCAAGACAAGGTGGCACTTTTGTATCTGGAGCTCAAGGATGTGGATCTGGATACCTGTACGGGAAGCGACTGCGACGAGAAGGGCCTGGAGCGTAATCTAAAAATCAAGATTCTTTTCGTCAAGAGAGTCGATCTGGACTATTTGATTCACAGGTCCTCTGCGCACGAGATCAAGGCGCTCTACGAAATGAACCTCGAAAAGTACATGCTTCCCACACTGCAAATTGGCCGTCTCGAATCGCTTGGCTGCAAAGACAATATCCTGGAACTGGAAGATATTCAGCTGGCTTATGGTTACATACTGGGAAGCGGGATTCTTAGTGAAATGGGGAAAGCCTTCCATGATACCTATCACACATATAGTCCCTTACTTGCAGATGAGTATCACCAGAATCCATTCTCGAACTGGAGTCCCCGACTGAGTCATCCACTCGGGATCCAGTACTTCTATGACCACATCAGGGACCTGATCCTCGCGTATAACGAGTTTGTCCAGTACGCCCACAAGGTATTTGTCACCTGTTGTATTCCTGACGAAGGCTTCCCCAAACACCTGATGTTGGGTCGATTTTATGAGGAAGAAGAATGCAAGCCCAGTGCATATCGACACTACTTTGTTACAGCCATGGAGCCAACTGGCGGCGAGAAGTCTGTGATGCGGGTCAAATCACTATTCAAACGCCTGGTGCTGCTCAGTCAGTCGTTTAAGCTGCCTGGATTTAGCGACGCCAGGATCAAGCTAACCCCCAGTCAGGAGAAAGGAACTCCCCTGAGTCAAAGAAGCATTCCCTATTACTATGATTTGGAAAAGTATCCCGCGCTACAGAAAGTGTGGAACTTCGAGCTGGCGGAACAATGTTTGTCCGAGAACGTACTGAACTACGCCGCCAACGAATGTGTTCCTGACTGCGACTCGGACAAGAGTAGTGAGTATGCAAGGATCTCTGGCGGAATACGAAGGATTGGCAGATCTCGCGAGGCACTGGAAAAGTTCGGTGCAGACTTTTCCGAAGGATTTCCCGGTATGAAGTCTGCCGGTAGCCTGGCCATGCTTGAAAGCCTGGTGGATAGAATCTCGCGCAGCAAACAAAGAAACCAGGTCCGATTTCCGCTGGAAGCGGATATTTGTGAGTTTCCTTTTTATCGAATTGAAGGACATTTGGGGAAGGACTACAGCGAAGCCTATTCTGAAATCGAGCGGTGGATAAAGTGCTACAACTTGCCCATTAAGCTGATGGGACTCAAGGTGGGCAAGAACTTCCGGGACGTTGAGATCGACTCGGATTGCCGTTTCGAAGACATCGAGCTGACCTACGCGGCTCACAGGGAAAGAATCATCTGTTACCTGGAGCAGACCGAGCAACTGATTCGATCAGTAAAATTCGATGACGCGCAAGACGACTTCGAAGAGAGTGCGGTAACCAGGGTCACTGGTATGTTCGTTGATGGGGACAGTGGCGCTGTGCTGGACTCGGTGTATTACGCCATAAAGGAACTGAAGTTTGTCGGCAGGAGCGATGCCGACGGCAGCCTGGAAATCTCCGACCTGGCCGCTGGTAATTATGTTGTAGAAACCTACCTCAAGGGCTATGGCTCCAAATCTTTCCGGATAAAAGTAAAGCAAGGTAAGACATTGAATCTTGGCACAATTTCCTTGTTCAAAGATGCCCATTTCAATGAGAAGGAGATGTTCTTTCGGGAAATTACAGCTGAGGAAGAGACACGCCGGGATGCGCACAGGTTTCTGATCACAGGTCCTTCATCCGGAACGCGGAGATCCAGAAGCGCAGATAAAGCACGGGGAGCAGAGGGCAGGAGAGGTGAATACTACTACGCCTACGAGGACCTGGCAGGGGAGCTGGCCGGCAAAGCCGGCGAAATGGATACCATGACCGTGACCGAGAAGCTGAATTTAATGGGTCGAAGTTCTGCAGCTGAAGCAGCGGAGAAGTCGCCGTACAAGATCGGCGCTGTCTACGAAGATTTCAAGATTACAAATTCGAGAGACATCCTCGCCTCGGCCAGGCAATACGTCTACAAAAATTTTGCAACCAGCAATATTCGGGATACGGACGAAATTCTGGACAAAATTTATCAGCCGCTGCAGATAATTACCTCCCTCAATGAGCTGATCCAGGAGTTGGAAAAGCCACTCAATCAGTTCGATAGAACCTATTTCATCAGTAAGTACCAGCAGCTGATCTCCCAGATCGGAAAGTACATGGACGTGGTTACCGGAGAGCAATTCGGTGACCTGTTCATGGAATCAGACAAAGACGACATCATTCGCTACTTCAACTTGCTGCGCCAGGAGAACTGCTTCAGGCAATTCCAGACATTAATTGATACCTATGAGGCGCGGCGTGCAGAAATTCAACTCCTCCAGTTGTTGTCGGTCTATGCCTGTAATTGTTCAGGGATGTCACACGTGGGCGGCTGCTGGGCGGGTGGCACATTCTTTCTGATCTATGATGATTCAAGAAAAGTCGTGCTGGATTTTGCACTGCCCTATATCTGCTGTTCGGATTGCCCGCCCGTTCAGATCAGCAATGTATATCCTGTCGTGTTTCGGTTGCCCGCAGAGTATTTCTGCAAGACCGATAAAAAAGATTATAAGTTTCTGACCAATTTTCCTGGCGGAGAGGTGATTGGCAAGGGTGTTATCAAGGTCGACACCGAGGGCGAGTTTTACTTTCGACCCAGTGCAGAAGATGTCACCGAGGGCGAGATTAGCTTCTCCTACCTGGTAAACGGGGCGACTTACCGTTACACAGCGCAAGTGGAAGATCCCCAGGTATCGATCGTCTACAACCTCCTGGAGGTAGATATCAATGCTGAGACTGCCGAGGTCCAGTTTACTTCGCACCCCAAAGAAGCAACGGAATACCTCTGGGATTTCGGTGATGGTGTGGGTAAGTCAGACAAGGAGTCACCGGTTTATGTCTACGACCTTTCCAGTGACACGACTTATACCGTTACCTTGAGAGCCAAGCAGGGCCGTTGCTACGCGGAAGCTATTCACGAACTTAGCTTCGAAATGTGTAATGCCAATTTCGAATTCCATGAAGTCGAGAGAACCCTCAGCTCCATCAGCTACAAGTTCAGGCACCCGCAAGAGGCCATAGAACGTAGCTGGGATATGGGCGATGGCCAGATCATAGAGAACCAGGACACGTTCATTCACAGCTATGAGCTTGGCGACAGCGAGCGAGAGGTTACTGTGGAGCTGAGCATGGCCAGGGATACCTGCTCGGATAACAAATCCCGGACCTTCATCATCCCCGCACGCCAGGAAGTCACGATTTTCATCAACAGGCTCTCCCTGTGTCGGGATTGGGATCCAGAGGAAGTGGTCTTCGATCCCAAAGACGGGATCTATACCGGTAATGGACTCGAGCCGGCCGGTGACCAGGTCTTTTTCCATCCTGCTCACCCTGATGTGGTGCTCGGGGACAATGAGATCAGCTACGAATACGGAGGCCAGAAAGTCAGTGTAACCGTCAGCGTCACTGCGATAACCGAGGAGTTCAGCGCAGAGGTGATGCAAATCGATGGAGACGAGATGAGCGCTGCGGTTCAGTTCCGTGGCCCCGATGATATGGATTCCTATTCCTATGAACTGGGCGACGGTGAAACCAGGGATGAGCAGTCATTCCTTTACCACTACGATATCAGCGGCAGTACCAGTTTCGACGTCAATGTTCGCCTGATTAAAGGGCCCTGCGATGTAATCCAAAGGACGACGCTGGATCTCACCCCTTGCAGCGCCGAATTCACATTCAGGGTTGTGGCGAACAACGGCGAAATCATCACTATCGAATATACCGCCCTTGAAACCGGGGCAGACAACTATCAGCTTGAGGACGAACTGGGCGTGGTGAATTCGACCTCTGGTGTGATCAGGCGCAGCTATGCCTTGTCCGACAATGAGCGTGACGTTGGTATCAGAATGAGCATACAGAAAGGAGTTTGTATCGACTCATTCTCTACAGAAGTACCCATACCTGCCATAACGCCGCTGGAAATCAGCATCGAGAAGTCACTGTTTGTCTGGTGCGACGACACGCCATACCCGATCACAGTTACCTCCGGAGAAGGCTTGGGCAAGGCGGAAGGTCCGGGGGTAAGAGAAGGGCAGAATCGCGAATTCTTCTTCGTGCCTCTCCTGGCCAACACCGGCGGCACGGTCACTATCACTTATTCCACACCGAGTGGCCGCAGCACCAGCGTGACGGTAACCATCAAGAAGCCGAAAGCAGTGCTGGCGATCAAGTCAATCGACAAAATTTCGCAAGGCATTTACGACGTGCAACTTATCAACAATTCCAATGACTTTAACAGCTCGAAGTGGGTCTTCACTCCCGGTGGTACAACAGATGCTGAACAGCCGCTGTTCCGCCTGGAAGACGTTCGTCCAAACCAGCAGATAAAAGTGAGTCTCACGGTGGCCTGGGATGAGGCGTGTCCCAGTACTGTGACCAAGCCCTTCCGCATTCCCGCTGATGTGGTTACGCCAGACCCCGAACCTTTCGACGTGGATATCAGGCGGTATATCGACCTGCTCAGAGAGCTTGGTACTTCACCACATTTTATTAAGGTATTTGCTGTAAATAGCGAGGAGGTACAAGGTACTGCGACTGTTTTGGAGACTCTGCGAAAAGATTTCAACCTACCGCAGCGAAAAAGAGACTACGTGGCAGGTCGTATGAATACGCAGATTAGTAACCAGTTCGATCCGTTGATAATTGCTGTTGAGAAACGCATTTCGTCAGTTGCCAGTCAGTCGACGCCATTGTCTGCTCAGCCGGGATATCCACTGTTCCTGCTCAATGCCTTCCTGCTGGTGGACCTGGTGGGAATCATGGAGAAGGATCTTGCCGTTACGAATCGAGTGAACAAGTCCCTGGGCCTGATCGTGAAACATATGAAGGTGCTCTTGGACCATGAAATCGATGTCAATCCAAGTGATGGTATGAGGAAACATATCAAGAATGCATTGGAGCTTAACGCTGACAAACCAAATGTAATCAAGTCCCTGGGCAAAATACAGGATCTGTTGATCTGATGACCCAGGAACACCTGATCGACACTGTAACGATGGAAATAGGCCTGAAAAGGCCTGGTGAGGCATTTGGTTACCAGAACCAGTGTAGTGACTTACTGCGTGAGGATCTGGCCTCGCTCATTGCCGATATCTGTGATGCGCATTCCAGCCCCGGAGAACACATCACTATCGACAGACTGGAAATCGACCTGGGCAGAGTAACGGCTGCAAGTTTCAGATCGGATATGGTGGAGAAATTTGGAGCGGAGTTTACCAGGAAATTGCTGGAGCTCCTGGAAGATGGAAGTGCGGAAATCGACTATTTCCAGGAGTCTATGCCGCACTCCCGCTCTCTTGATTCTTTTGGCAGCAGAGAATCAACGAGCGAGGGTCATAGCCGCGACTGGGAAACGGTAAAGCATTTTCTGATGTACGGCACGCTACCGTGGTTTGCTGATGCTTCCAGCTTTACGGGATTCGAAGAGGCCCTCGTTAGCGCGGTGGCGGATGATCTGCGAAATAGAGCGGAGTTAAGGTCCCTGCTCAAGACTCCCAGGTATCTGGCCAGGTTTCTCATGCAGGCGAATGATGAAACTCTGACCCTGACATATTCCAGGCTATTTGGCACCGACCTGGACTGGGCTGAACTATTCGCCGCAGTGGAATCTGCTATTTCGGGCAGGATCTCCGTGGGCGCACCGATATCACATTTGCAACTCTGGCAGGGCGTCTGGGACCAGGCACTGGAGCAAGCCGATCCAGTCCTTGTGCTGACTTCCGTCTGGGAAAAATTACTGGACCATTTACCGCACCCGAAAGCGTCGATAATCAACGGCTTGTCCCAGGACCAGGCGCTGATTGTCAGCGGTGCAGGAATAAGCCCTGATCTCTTCCTTGAGAGCCTGGATGCGGTGAGATTACGGCAGTCCGCGTTGGATGCAGAGATCAGGGAAACGCCCTACGACCTGGAAGCAGAGATGCGAATGATTGAGGACGACGCGGCCCCGGAAATTTCCGAAACAGCAGGTTCTGGGCTCGTGGAAGAGGGTGAGGCCGAGCTCAGGAGCGACTCGCTGCATACCGCTCCCCGTGCAACAAGCCTGACTCCGGATCCGGAATTCGACCCTCAAGAATTCCGGGCTTCGACTGATGTAGAGGGGTCCGGTGCCGACGGTGAAACAGGTCCCGTGGAAGCGACGGACGCGCCGATAGATGCTTCTTCGCGCGCAGAGTATTCCGATGCCGAAGATTCAATTAGCAGTGCGCCAGCTGGCTCTGGTAGCCAAGCTGGCGTCGCGAGGGTGGCGACCGGTGGATCCGAGAAGAATCAGCCGGGCCCGGGCCACGATCGGGGCCGTCTGGCCACGGAAGAGCGCGCCGCACCTCCGGGAGACGAGGGCTCATTGGAAAAGAGGCTGGCCGACTTCAGGGCCAGAATGCACTCTCCGGGGTCTTCCCAGCATGAGATAGGCGCAGACGCTGGCGAGGATGAGACATTGGAAAGTGCTGAGATGGTCGGTCGATCGCAACGAAGCCGCGGTGCAGAACCGGAAGTAGTTACAAAAACGGAAACAGAGCCGGAATCAGTCGACGAATCAGCCCTCACACTGGATCGCTTCCAGGTCGGAAATGCCGGCCTGGTTATCTTCTGGCCATATTTGCAGATCTTTTTTCAGGAATTGGGTCTACTGCGGGACGGCAATTTCAAAAATCCTGCAGCCCGAGAGAAAGCCATCCACCTCTTGCAATTTATCGCTTGCGGGGAGGAGAACACTGAGGAGCACGCGCTTACCCTGAATAAAATTTTGTGTAACTGGGATCTTCATGAACCGCTTAAGCGTTTCATCCCGCTGACGAAAAAAGATAAGCGGGAATCCATGGGGCTCATAAATTCGGTGATCGATAATTGGCCCATCCTGGGGAACACATCACCCGAGAACCTGCAGCGCACCTTTGTCCTGCGCAAGGGCATTCTGCAGCACCAGAGTAACGGCTGGCTCCTTCGGATAGAAAAGGGGCCCTATGACATATTGGTGGATAAGATTCCCTGGAATCTTTCCATGATCCAGCTCTCCTGGATGGATCAACTGCTGCGGGTGGAGTGGTAACGTGGATAATCAATTCATACAGCGGTCCGCAGAAGTTCTCAACAGAGAGTTGGATTGGTTCTTTCGAATCCTGGACACGCGTATCAAGCTCCACTTCGGTCACGAGTGCGATTATGAGGACATCTTCGAAATAGAACCCCCCGAGCTGGAACAGAACTCGGAGCTACTTTACAACCAGTTTGTCGAGCACTATCAGATGAAGTTCGAGGAGAGGCTGGTGCTGGTCCTGGCTCTGGCCAGCCAGATTCGACCCCAGATACTGGATGTTTTTTTTACCAAGAATGCCACTCTGGACAAGGAATTTACCGAGTTCGGAGGGAAGACAGACCAGCAGGGCAAGGTCTTCCTGCCCACGGGCGAGACTGCCTTGTTCCTGCTCGCCGGAGCAGACCTGGAGAGGCGCTTTCTATTCTCCTACCTCTTCGATGCAGAACATTTTTTCAACAGCCACAGTTTCATCACCCTGGAAGTGGCAAGCCCGCAAGAGTCCTATTTGTCGGGCGTGATTACCCTGTCCAGGGAAATACTTGACCTGGTCACCCGCGGGCATTCCAGGAAGCCGGCATTTAGCTCGGAGTTTCCCGCCAAGCTCATTGAAACACCACTGGAGTGGGAGGATCTTGTTCTGGACCCGTTTACCCTGAACCAGATCTCCGAGATCAAGTCATGGATCGATTATGGAGAAACTTTGCTCGTCGATTACGATCTGCGGAAAAAAATCAGGCCCGGATACCACAGTCTGTTCCATGGCCCCCCGGGTACTGGCAAGACCCTGACCGCATCCTTGTTGGGCAAGGTAACCGGCCGTGACGTCTATAAGATCGACCTGTCCATGGTAATCAGCAAATACATCGGGGAAACCGAGAAGAACCTGGAGAAAGTTTTCAGGCAGGCAGAGCACAAGAACTGGGTACTGTTCTTTGATGAGGCAGACGCGCTGTTTGGAAAACGCACCAATGTGAACGATGCCCATGACCGCTTCGCCAACCAGGAAGTCTCCTACCTGCTGCAACGCATGGAAGACTATTCGGGTGTGGTAATCCTGGCATCCAATTTCAAGAGCAACCTCGACGATGCCTTCACGCGAAGATTTCAATCCATCATCCACTTCCCGATACCCAAGCAGGCAGAGAGGAAGCGACTCTGGACCTCAGCGTTTTCCAGCAAGCTACAGGTGGACGAGAGCGTGGATCTCAACGCCATGGCCAGTGAATACGAGTTGACCGGAGGCGCCATCATCAACGTCGTGCGCTATGCAAGCCTGATGACCTTGGTACAAAAGAAGGACAACATCGCGTATCACCATATCAAAGAAGGGATACGAAAAGAGTTCCAGAAAGAGGGGAAGACACTCTGAGGAGGCAATATGTCCAAAATTTCACATCATTTACGCCGCAATCGCCGAAGCCGCAAACTCAAGAACCGAAAAGGTATGCAGCTGCAGCGCGGAGATAGCGCATTTGATATCGACGGTCTCTCACAGAGTATTTCCAATAGCCGGCACAACAAGCAATCCGCCGCTCCGGGCAGCATTATCGGTCCCGGGATAACTGTCGGCGCTCCCAATGATGCCTACGAGAAGGAGGCAGATCGAACAGCAGATAAGATAGTTAACGCGCCTAAGCAAAAGTCTTCCGGTATGGATTCGAATCTGCAACAGAAAGAAGAGGAGCAAGCCCACGCCCAGAGCCTGCTGCAAAGGCAGGAAGAGGAGGAAGAAGAGGCCCAGGCGCAACCACTCCTGCAGCGGCAGGAGGAAGAAGAAGAGGCCCAGGCGCAACCACTCCTGCAGCGGCAGGAAGAGGAGGAGGAAGAGGCCCAGGCTAAGTCACTCCCTAAGTCACCTGCTGGCGTGAGCGCAGTTAGACCCGCTGATGCGGCTCGACTCAAGGCGCGAAAAGGGATGGGAAATCCCCTGCCGGAGCCCACACGCAATCTTATGGAGTCCCATTTTCAGAGAGACTTTGGGGCGGTCCGCACCCACACGGATGCCGACGCCAACCTATTGAGTCAGAAGCTGAAGGCCCAGGCATTTACCCTGGGCCAGGATATCTATTTCAACTCCGGAAAATTCAGGCCTGTCAGCAGGGAGGGCAAGCATCTGCTCGCACACGAATTAACTCACGTGGTTCAGCAGAACAGAAACCTGAAGAAATCCGAAAAAAAGAGACATGAGTAAGCGAGGTTTTTCCGGCAGCACTTTTTCAAGACACCTTAGCAAGCAATGACCAGGTAGGCGTATGCCCCAGAAGGCAACAGCGGAAGGCAGCAAGACTCATACTTCGAGCACCGGTAGCTCCAGGTCGAGTAGCGCTCAGCCCCTGTTGCAGGCCAAGGCAGCAGAGGCCAGTTCCGGATTGGGGGTGTTCGTCGGCGGCGAAAGCAGTTCGCCGCTAAGCCGCCTCATTCAATCGTCGGCCATACAAACACGACTGAGCATCGGCGCACCCAATGATCGATTCGAGCAGGAGGCTGACAGGGTTGCCGATCACGTCCTCACACTCTCCAATACCGGAAAGGCTGCGCCTCGTGACGGTGCTGAGTCTATCCCTTCGAATGCAGCAGTCCAGGCAAAGATTAGCATCCAGAAGATACCGCTCTCCGCCGGCAATTTGCTGTCCCGCGTTCCAGAGGAGAACGAGGAGGAGGTGCAGGCCAAGGGCCTGGTTCAGAGCGCGTTCATGGATCTGGATGATGAGGGATCTGAGCAGGGGGAAGAGAGAGTAGCAGCCAAGTTCCTGCAGGCCAGTCAAGCAGGCGAAACCACCACCAGTGCCGGCTTCGAGAGTAGCCTTCTTAGCTCCAAAGGCTCTGGCTCGCCCCTTCCTGCGCAAACCCGGTCGGAAATGGAGTCAGGCATTGGGGCCGACTTCAGCGGTGTTCGCATACACACCGACAGCAATGCTGTACAAATGAATCAAGATATCAATGCCAGGGCCTTCACCCATGGCAGCGATATCTATTTTAACCAGGGGCAATACGATGCAGGAAGTTCCAGCGGCAAGCACCTGATCGCCCACGAGCTTACTCACACGGTGCAGCAAGGAGCTTCGGTACAAACCAAACCCGGTATCAGCACCGTTGATACGACCAGGACCCAGTCCAAGATACAGAGAGGTTGGCTGGGGGATGCCTGGGACTCGGTTTCCAGTGCCGCCAGCTCTGCCGTGGACTGGGCGGCCGATCAGTTGAATGAGGCAAAGAACTGGGCCAAGAACCAGCTAATAGAGTTAGTCCAGGGCATTCCCGGTTATAAGCTTCTTTCAGTGGTGCTCGGCCAGGACCCCATCAGCGGTTCCCCGGTGGCTCGCGACGGCCGCAATTTCATCGAGGCGGGATTGGACATCATCCCCTTCGGCGCGCTCTATCAGCGCAAGCTGGAAGAGACAGGGGCGATGGAAGAGGCCGCCACCTGGCTCGATGCCGAGATGGCCAAGGTCGATATCAGCCTGTCTGCGATCCTCGCCGCTATCGGCCGGTTCTGGGAGAGCCTGTCGGTTACTGACCTGGCGGACATTCCCGCGGTTCTGAGCCGAGCGACGAATATCATCCGTCAGCCGATCTCCAAGGTCATCACCTTCGCGAGAAATCTCGCAGTCAAGCTGCTGCAGATCGTAAAGAACGCCGTCTTGTCGTCGCTGGTGAGTTTCATCAAGAACCACACCAGGGGTTACCCGCTACTCACGGTAATTCTTGGCAGGGATCCCATCACAGAAGAGGCGGTCGAGCGCACCGGCATGAACCTGATCAAGGGTTTCATGCTGCTATCCGAATCCGGTGAGGAGCAGCTCCGCCAGATGGAGGAATCCGGCGCCCTGCAGCGGGCCGCCGACTGGATTGACGGCGCGGTAGCGCGCCTGGATCTCACCCTGGAGGCGATTCAGGGTATGTTCCGCAGGGCCTGGGACCTGGTGAGCATCTCATCCCTGATGGACCCGGTCGGTACCTTTCAGGAACTTGCCAATATCTTCCTGGAACCCGCCGGGCGCATTGTGAACTTCGTGGTCGAAGTGAGCATAAAAATCCTGGGCTTCATCAAGGATGCCCTGGTCCGTCTTCTGGTCAATTACGCTCGCACGGTTCGCGGCTATCCGCTGCTAACCGTGATCCTGGGTAAAGATCCTTTTTCCGGTGAACCGGTTGTACGCAATACGGAGAATATAGTTCACGGCTTTATGAGCCTGATGGACGGGGGTGAAGAGCAGTTCCAGGAGATGAAGGCGAGTGGCGCCATAGCGCGGATGAGCTCGAAAGTAGAAGCTGCCATGGCACAGCTGAATTTCACCTGGGCCTACATCCGCGGATTGTTCGTCGTTGCCTGGGAGTCATTAACCCTGCTCGACCTGGCGGTACCGGCTCTGGCTTTCGTCAAGGTTGTGGATGTGTTCAGTGATGTGCTGCTGCGCCTGATCGCATTTATCTGGGAAATAGTGAAGATCGTCATCGAAGTAATTCTCACGCTGATGAACTTCCCCTTTAAGCTCATCAACAACATCATCACCCGCTCGATGGAAGCCGTCGAAGACATAAAGAAGGATCCAATCGGTTTTCTGAAGAACATTATCAGGGCGATGAAGCAGGGTTTCGTACAGTTCTTCGCCAATATCTTCAAGCACCTGCTAAACGGTGTGGTGGATTGGCTGTTTGGGGAACTGGGTGATGCCGGTATTACGCCACCGAAAGACCTGAGCTTTGGTTCTATCCTGGGCCTTGTATTGGAGATACTGGGGATTACCATCGACAAGATCTGGGCCAAATTGGCGGAGAAGATCGGGCAGGACAAAGTAGACCGGGTTCGTAGCATGATTGATAAGCTCACCGGTATCTGGACCTTTGTGAAGGACGTCATGGAGCGCGGTGTGGTTGCCATCTGGGAATACATCGCCGACCAGCTAAGCAATCTATGGAGCATCGTGCTGAACGCCATCAGCCAATGGATAGTAACCAAGATAATCACCCAGGTAACCGCCAAGCTGCTGAGCATGCTCGACCCCACCGGTATCATGGCGGTAATCAACGGCGCGATCGCCTTCTACAACGCGGTGCAGTCTTTCATCCAGTACTTGCGTGAGATGTTGGAGATCGTGAATTCATTCGTTGTCGGAGTTGCGGAGATTGCCAAAGGAGACGTGAGCCGCGCTGCAAACTTTCTCGAAGCTGCACTGGCCAAGGGTATACCTATTGCCATTGGTTTTCTCGCCAACCAGGTCGGCCTCGGTGGCCTCGGCAGGCGCATAGGGGAAATGATAGACAAGGTACGGGATATGGTTGACCAGGCGCTTGACTGGTTAGTGGATAAGGCTGTATCAGCAGGCAGCGCGGTGCTGAATATGGGTAAGAACGCGGTTGGCGCCATCAAGAACTGGTGGCAATCGAAGAAGGTCTTCAGTACCGAGGACGGAGAAAGCCATACGCTGCTGTTCAGGGGCGAGGATAAAAGTGCGAAGCTGATGCTGGAGAGCGATCCTGTGGAGATAGGACAGTGGCTTGTCGAAAAGCGGGCGGCGAGTCTACCGCCGGCGAAGAAGAGTGCGCTGGACAAAGTCGCAAGCCTCGTCAAAGAAGCCGATGCGATCAGGGACGGCACTGCGACAAGCCCCCGAACCATGGATGCTGTTTTGTCTGAATTGAGCACCAATATTCAGGCCGTTATGGGTAGCGACGTCCTGGCTGAGGCGAAGGAATATAAAGACTTCAAGACCGCAGATGGATGGTTCGCGCCCGGAACTTTAAAGGCGTTTATTATGCAGGTTGGCGGTGTGTCGGAGAGCACCGCGCAGAGACGAATAAATGACTGGAAAAAAACAGATATAGGCTCCTGGGAGTCGGGGCCCAAAGATGGCAATAAGAAGTTCTCATTTGTCCACGGCAACAAAGATCGCAAAGTTCCACAGGCGAGTCGGCGGACAATATACGGATTTGGTAGCAACATCCCTAAAGATAGCTCGGACGGCTGGAAGGTCATGGAGAAAACTCTGGATAAGACCAAATCTGAGCGGCAAGCCATTGCGAGCGGGTACAAAACAGAAAAGTGGGCCCGAGACAATCCTGGCTGGATCAATAGCGCCCTATCGGATGCGGACTTTCAGAAGACACATGCGATATTTAATTGTGCCAGACAAAAACATGCAAGGATACGCTAGTGCCGGAATTTCGTTGGGCCCCGGCCATTATGGGACACGATGACTCCAGCCATGAGGGTGCTTCAGGCTACTGGAATGCAGAAGGTCACAAGAATGACCGAAGCGCCAACATGAGCTGGAACAAGCAGGTATCCAGCTATTGGGGACCAGAGCATAAAGACACTTCTTCAGCCTCTGGCTCCAAAGCTCCCCGCTATGAGGATCCTACAAAAAGCAGTAACAAGATGTGGTGGGATAGGACCGATCCGTCCTGGTATGGAAACACCGATAGTGATTACACGTTCTTCCTGGATAAGTAGATTTGTGATCGAGGAACATGCCGCTCGCGATTTCAGCCCATGCCGGACCTGAGTTTGTAGGAATAAGATCGGGCCATTTATTACCCGGCCAGGATTAGAGAATGATTTTGATTAGAAGCTCAAAAAACACGCAGGATTAGTCATGAGATTTATTGGATTCTTCATAGCACTGACCATCGCCCTGGGGGTCCTGGCCGGCATAGGCTACGGGGTGTACGAAATCTGGGGCTACTTGTCCGGGCAGTGGTTCTTGCTCGACACAGCGTGGCGTCCGACATTCATCCTTCTTTCATCGGTGATTGTATTCTGCTCGATGCTCGTAGTCATACTGGTTCGGTCCGGTTTTCGTAAGCACCTGGGCTCTTCCTATGGAAAAACAGTCGCCTACAGCAATTTTATGAACTGGTACAGCGACGCTAATAACAAAAACTATTCAGAACTCAACGCTGAGCAACTCATAAGCACCCGCAATGATTTCCTGCTCTGGGCTGGCAATAACGTGGTAAAGCACTATATCCAATTGTACGAGGAGCTTGGCAAGACGGAACCAGACCCGGAGCTCATAGAGAGGTATGCGAAGAATATTCACGTCGAAATCCTGCGGGACCTGGGTCGTAGGGGCGGAGACAAATCGAGACAGTTGTGAAACCACCTTTGCTCATGTGTCATTGCTGTGCCAGATCAGTACTCGTTCAAAGTAAACCTCGCGGAAGAAGAGCGCCCTGTTGATAGCCTGGGCGCAAAGCCTGCAGGATCGATGTCGCAATTTCCGAAAAACCCGGCATCGCGACCCCCCCACAACCCTTTATACTTAGCCTCTTGAGTTGCAGGAGGTGTGTTATGACCGCCCTTACCGATATGGCCGATCTCACGATTGAAGACGGCATCGCCATTATCACCATCGACAATCCGCCGGTGAACGCGCTCAGCCAGGGCGTGCGCCAGGGCATCAAGGACGGCGTGGAACAGTGCCTCGCTGACGACGCGGTACAGGCGGTGGTCCTGATCTGTGCCGGGCGTACTTTTATCGCCGGTGCGGATATCACCGAGTTTGGCGGCCCGCCCAAAGAACCGGGGCTGCATGCGACCCTGGACGATATGGAAAACGCCTCCAAGCCGATCATTGCTGCCATCCATGGCACAGCCCTGGGCGGCGGGCTGGAAACCGCCCTGTGCTGTCACTTCCGCGTCTGCGATGCAGGGGCACGCTTCGGCCTGCCCGAGGTCAACCTGGGCCTGCTGCCCGGCGCCGGCGGTACCCAACGGTTGCCGAGGGTGGTCGGCGCGGAAAAAGCCCTGCAGATGATGACCAGCGGTGCCCAGATCGGCGCCGACGAGGCCCTGGAAAACGGCCTGGTGGAGGATATTGTCGACGGGGAATTGCGTGCCGGCGCTATTGCCTTCGCCCGCAAGATCATCGATGAAAACATTCCGCTGACCAAAATCCGCGACCGGGAGGAAAAGCTGCAGTCCGCCCGCGACAACCCGACTCTGTTCAATGATTTCCGCAGCCACATCGCCCGCAAGACCCGCGGCTTCCTGGCGCCGGAATACAATATTCAATGCATCGAAGCGGCGGTGAACCTGCCCTTCGATGAGGGTATGGCAGTAGAACGCAAACTGTTCATGGAGCTGATGAGCGGTCCCCAGTCAGCTGCCCAGCAGTATTTCTTTTTTGCGGAGCGGCAGGCGGCCAAGATTCCCGATGTGCCCGCCGATACCCCGGAAATCCCGATCAACAAGGTGGGGGTGATCGGCGCCGGCACCATGGGCGGTGGTATCTCCATGAACATGGCCAATGTCGGCATCCCGGTGGAAATCATCGAGACCCAGCAGGAAGCCCTCGACCGGGGTCTGGGTGTGATTCGTATGAACTACGCCAACACCGCGGCCAAGGGGCGCATCTCAGCCGAGGATGTGGAAACTCGCTGCAATCTCATTAATGGCAGTCTCGATATGTACAACCTGGCCGACTGCGACCTGATCATCGAGGCGGTGTTCGAGAACATGGAATTGAAGAAGGAGATCTTCCAGAAGCTCGACAGCATCGCCAAACCCGGTGCCATTCTAGCGTCGAATACCTCAGCCCTGGATATCAACGAGATCGCCTCGGTGACCAGGCGCCCTGAGTCTGTGATCGGCCTGCACTTTTTCTCGCCGGCCAACGTGATGAAGCTACTGGAGATCGTGCGCGGCGATGTCACCGGCAAGGACGTGATCAAGAGCTGCATGAGCTTTGCCAAGCGCATCAGGAAGACCGCGGTGCTGGTCGGCGTTTGCCCCGGCTTCGTCGGCAACCGCATCCTGTTCCCGCGACAGACCCAGGCCCAGGCACTGATCCTTGAAGGCGCGCTGCCCCACGAGGTAGACAAGGTGCTGTTCGATTTCGGGCTGCCCATGGGCGCCTTCCAGATGAGCGACCTGGCGGGGCTGGATATCGGCTGGAACCGGGAAACTTCAAACAGCGAGACTATCCGCGATGTGCTTTGCGAAGCAGGCAGGCGCGGCCAGAAGACCGGGGCCGGTTATTACGATTACGACGAGAAACGCAATCCCAGTCCCTCATCGAGGGTGGAGCAAATCATCCTGCAGTTCTCGGAGAAGGCCGGTATCGAACGGCGCGAGATTTCCGAAGACGAGATGCTCGAGCGTTGCATTTACCCGATGATCAATGAGGGGGCGAAGATCCTGGAGGAGGGCATCGCCATCCGCGCCAGCGATATCGACGTGACCTGGGTTTACGGTTACGGCTGGCCGGTTTACCGGGGCGGGCCTATGCATTACGCCGACAGCATTGGCCTGGACGCGATTGTCGCCACCATGCGCAAGTACCAGGAGCAGACCGGCGATGACTTCTGGGAGCCGGCGCCGCTGATGGTCAGGCTGGCGGAGGAGGGCAAGGGCTTCAAGGACCTGTAGTTCCCCGTTACGCCCGGTTCCGACCGGGCGTTTTATTGATGTGATATGTAAAAAAAATTTGACATCTTGTAAATAAAAATATACTTTGTGTCGCGTTTACATGACATGGAGTAATTTCGGTGGCGGTATTTGATGATTTTTCCTTTCGCGAGAAGAGCCTACTGGTCTCGCTGCTGGCAGTGCTGGTCGTCTATGGCGGCTATTTTGCAGACCTTGTCGGCGGGGCCTTGGAGCCCTCCCTGGGGGCCATGCTGAAGACCTGCATCGCGGTGGTAATCGCGTTGATCGTGATCGAAGTCAGCCTGCATATTGTGCTGGCGATATTCGATGTCGGTGACGCCGAGGCGCCCCGGGACGAGCGCGACCAGTTGATCAGTGGGCGCGCCGCCCGCATCAGCCACTGGGTGCTGAGCGCCGGCGTGCTGATCGTGCTGGTGAGGGTGGTGGTGCGCGGTGCCATGGATGAGAGCTCGGGCCTTGAGGAAGTCACCCTGTTCGAAGTGGCCAACCTTCTGTTACTGATTTTCGTGGTAAGCGAGCTGGTGAGCTACGGTGCACAGCTCGTCTTCTACCGGCGCGGTATCTGAGCCGGATGAAAGCCAACCATGTGCGCAACAATATCCGCCGGCTGCGTTTCGATGCCGACGAGATGACCCAGCAGGCACTCGCCGATGCGATCGGGGTAACCCGCCAGACCGTGGTCGCCATCGAGAAGGAGAAATACTCCCCCTCCCTGGAAGTGGCCTTCCGGATTGCGGCGGTGTTCGGGGTGGGTCTGGAGGAGGTCTTCAGTTACGAGCCCGGGGGCGACTAGTCGCCGCCCGGGGTGCTGCGATCAAATCCTGAGCATGAACTGCAGAGAGTACAGTCGCTGATTGATGGGGTTGCCGCCGCAGCGAATGATGAAGCTGGGCGTGCCGTAAACACCGTCGTTGTTGGCATCGCAGCTGTAAGTGTTATAGACCTCCTCGTCGGTGGCGTTGGTCACGCTCAACATCAACTTGTAGGTTTCGCTGACGCTGGTCCAGGAGGCCTGCAGGTCTAGCAGGTCGTAGCTGTCCTCGCTCTCGTTATTACCCAGGTCGAAGTAGCGCTCATCCATGTAGCTCCAGGTGCCGCCGACGGTGAACTCGCCGATGGGGCTGGGGTAGAAATAGTGCAGGGACAGTGAGCCCTTGTGCTTCGGTGTGAGCGTGAGTTCATTGCCCTTGAGGTTGTCGGGGATGATGTCGCCGTTCCCGTCCCGCTCACCCCATTCGAAATCCTCGAAGAAAGCATCGCTTGTCACCTCGGTGTCGGTATAGGAGTAGGCAAACATCGCTCGCAGGTTGTCGGTGACCAGGTACTGGGCGCTGGCCTCGATGCCCCACATCTCGGTATCGACATTAATCACCTGGCTCAGGGTAATATTGCCGGGGGGCGGGGTGGTGAAGCTCTGCAACTGCTGCATATCCTCGTAGTCATTGAAGTAGACCACCAGCTCCGGGCGCATCTTGCCTTCCAGCAGTTCGCCCTTCCAGCCCAGCTCGTAGGTGATCACGGTTTCCTCATCGAACTCGCCGTTGGCATCGACACCGGCGGCCTGGGCGTAGAACTGCTCCAGGGAACCGAGGCGTACACCGCCCATCTTGTAGCCGTTGGCGATGCTGCCCCAGAACATCTGGCCTTCCGAGGGTCGGTAAGTCGCCGTTACCTTGCCTGTGACATTGTCGAAGGTGTCATCGTACTCGGCGTCGATGGTGTCGACGTAGCGGTCCGGGTCGCCGGCGAAAAAGCTCTGGCTGGCGTCGAAAGCAAAGGGCGCCGGGTTGAAGCCGAACTCCCGGTAGAGATCGTAGTACTGGATCTGGGTCTCACCGCCCTCGTAGTCGTCCTCGGAGTAGCGAGCGCCGACGGTCAGGGTCCACTCATCGTTGATCTCGTAATCCCCCTGGCCGTACACAGCCCAGGATTCGTTATCCAGCACGCCGCGCTGGAAGTAGAGGATGCCCAGGGGGTTGTCCCAGGTGGTGGCCACACCATCGAACACGGTCTGGAACGTCTCCCACTCCGGGGCATTGATGTTGTAGGGCTGGTCGTTCTCGTCCTCGAAGTAGTACAGCCCGAGAATGAAATCGTAGGGCTTGTCGTCGAAGTTTGAGGTCAGCTGCAACTCGTGGGTGGTCTGGTCCTGGTACTGGCCCACGTCCAGGACGGCGGAGTAGTCCTCGTAGGGTGTTTCGTCGTAGTCGGTGCGGGAATCCCACTCGTATTCCAGGGAGCCAAACAGGTAGGAGAGCTCGTGGTTGCCGAAGTCGTAACTGAGGCGCGCGGTCCAGCTGTCGTTGTTGCTCAGCTTGACCCGCTGCGGGGTGTTCACCGCCACCTGGTAGGGGTCGCCGATAGACACGTTCTCATTGCCCGCGGCGCAGTCCAGGTACTGGACGCTGCGGCCCAGGCCGGACCAGAAGTTGACGCAGTCGTAGGGATCTTTACTCGGCGTCACACCGGGAATGTACTCATTGTCATAGGTGCCGTACTCCACCCACAGGTTGAGCTTGTCGGTGATATCCCACTCCCCGGAGAATTCCCAGAAGGTACTGTTCTGGGTGCGCACGTCCGGCCCGGCGTCGTTGTCCTGCAGGCCGTCGCGCTCGTTGTCCACCGCGTGGATCTTGTAGCGCAGGTTGTCGGTGACCGGCCCACTGATCACAAAGGCGTACTGTTCCTGGCCCTCGTTGCCGAGCCGCACCCGGAAATCCCCCTCGAACTCAGCGGTTGGGCGGCGGGTGATGATGTTGACCGCACCGCCTGTGGTATTGCGGCCATACAGGGTGCCCTGGGGCCCCTTGAGGATTTCGGTCCGCTGTATATTGATCGGCTGCGTGCTCAGGGAGGTCGCCTCGGCGGTGAAGATACCGTCGTTGTAGATGGCGACCCCGGGGCTCACCCCCAGGGAATTGGAGAAGCGTCCCACCCCGCGAATCGAGAGCCGGTTGGGCACCTCCTGGTAGGTCAGCGAGGGCACCAGTTTTTCGAAGTCAAAGGGACCGGTGATATCCAGTTCCTCAGTGAGCGCTGACGTAAAAGCGGTCACCGAGATCGGCGTGTCGTGCAGGGCGGTTTCCCGCTTGGTCGCCGTCACGATAATTTCTTCCAGGGTCAGGCTGCTCGCCGACTGGGCGACACTGCTGGGCGACTGGGCCTGCACGGCTGATGCCAGCGGGAGAACAAGGAAAAGAGCGGGGGACAATACGGGGAGACTGCGCATAACAACCACCTATTATCAATTTATATTTATAATTATCGAACTTACAGTATGTCTCCCCGCGCATCAATAACCTTGCGGCTATAAAGGCTGGCCGCTTCAGAGGATTTTTGCACATCGGAGTGGAGATTACGGTTTAGTAATCCCGGTATGTTTTTTCTTGCAACCACCAGAACATCCAGTTAAATTTTCGAACTCGCAGTAGGCCCGGCACCATACTAATAAGGCCCCCGGGGGGGATTTCCGCCATGGCATATCGAGCGCTTCACACCCTGTTCCAGGCGCTGCTTGGACTCGTCTTCACTACCACCGCGCTGGCCGCGGATTTCAACGGTGTCGACCACCGCGAGATCACCCTGTGGAGCGACGGCATCCGACTGCAGGGGGATATCTACAAACCGAAAGGTCTGGCCGCCGATGCCCGCCTGCCGGGGATATTGCTGGTGCACGGTTGGGGTGGCACCAAGGATCACCTGCAACTTGCCTACGGCCCCCAGTTCGCCCGGCAGGGCTTTGTTGTGCTGGCCTTTGATTTCAAGGGCTGGGGGGAGAGCGACGGCCCGCTGCTGACAAGCGAATCCCTGCCGCCGACGCAGGAAAAGGTTCAGCTAAAGCCGGAGGCCACCCATATCCGCCAGGTGGTCGATCCCCTCTCCATGCTGGAGGACGCCCGCGCGGCGCTGCATTACCTGGTGGGTGAACCCCAGGTCCAGCCTGACAATATCGGTATCTGGGGCACGAGTCTGGGCGGCGGCCTGGCCCTGGTAACTGCCGCCAACGATCCGCGCATCAGGGCCCTGGTCGACCAGGTCGGGGCAGTGAATACCCGTGCCAACCTGTCGATGATTGCACCGGCAGAAGCGAGCCAGTGGGAAACCCTCCGTGCCCGTGGCGAGATTCCGCCCTACCCGGGACCCGAGTCCGCCAACCCGGCTCTCAAGGGCTTTCCCGACTATATTCGCTTCATGCGCTATACCCCGGAGGCCTACTGGGATCGGCTGCAGGTTCCCACACTAATTATCGATGCCGAGGAGGAGGAGTTATTCGACCGCAACAAGAATGGCGCTGCGCTCTATGAATCGATCAAGGACCGCGTCGAGGCGGAATACCTGGTACTGCCGGGCAAGCATTATGCGATTTACCGCGACCAGGGCTATCGCCGCGCACTCAAGGCCGCCCAGGACTGGTTCGTCACTCACCTTAAAGGGCCCAAATAATGAAGCTCCCACTGCTCTGGATTTCCCTGCTCGTCACCCTCGCGACACCTGCGACTGCGGCTACCCTGAGCGGTACCGTCAGTGACGGCGCGGGCAAGCCTCTGGAGGGCGTGCTGGTGCGTCTCACCGATGAGCAATCCGGTCTGTCCGAGTCGGTCTACAGTAACGCCCAGGGTAACTACACACTCGATACGAAACTGGCGGGGGCATTGGCGCTGCGCCTGCGCACGCCCTATTACCGGGACGCGACAGCAACGCTCCAGCTTGCCGGGGATCTGCGCAAGGATATGACGATGGATGCGATGAGCGATGCCATGGAAATTTCCGAGAGCCTGCCGGCGGCCTACCACTTCGGCAATCTGCCCTTCGAGGAGGGGGAGGATGCGGACTTCAGTCGCATGCAGTTCCAGCGCGACTGCCTGTCCTGTCACCAGCTCGGCAACCATTTTCAGCCGCCAGCCGCGCACGGCAAAGTCCTGGGCGGACATTATTGCCCGCATGCATATTTACCTGGGCAATTTCGACATGGAATTGCGCGACGAGCGTTCCGTGTTGCTGTCGAAAGGCTTCGACGGCAAGCCGGTCAGCGCCCGCCCGCAGTTTCCGCTCGATCCTTCCCTGGCCCACACCAAGCTCTACGAGTACCGGCTCGACCAGGCGGGTGTGCCCCACGATGCGATTTACAATCCCCACGACGGCCTGCTCTATACCGTTGACCAGTACCTTGACCATATGGCCGTGACGGATATGAACACGGGTGCCAGTGAATACATCGTGCAACAGGGCGGGGCGGCCATGTCCTACCAGGCCGGTTACACGAAGGAGAACCCGGTGATCGGCGAGTTCGACCCCGGGGCGCGACACGGCCCCCACTCCCTGGCCATGGGACTGGACGGCAAGTACTACGTGACCAACACCGGCACCGCCAGTATCGGCGTATTCAACCCCAAAACCCGGGCCTGGGAGGCCTCCCACCGCATCCCGCCGGAGAACAAGTCGATCTACCCCCATACCATCCGCGTCGATGACAGGGGTATTGTCTGGTTCACGCTGACCGGTTCCGAACAGGTCGGGCGGCTGGACCCTACCACGGGTAAATTCAATATCGTCAACCTGCCGACCCACACCCCCGGTGGGATTGCCGGTACTACCCAGCCCTATGGCATCGACATCCACCCGATCGACGGTACGGTATGGTACGGGCGCCTGTTCGCCGACAAGATCGGGCGCATCAAACCCGATACCCTGGAGGTTGCCGAGTTTGATTCGCCGGTTCCCGGACCGCGCCGTATGCACTTCGACCGTGCGGGGGTGCTGTGGGTTACGGGCTACTCAGAGGGTCAACTGGCACGTATCGATGTCGACGGCTTCAAGAGTAAGGTCTACGAGATGCCCGAGTTTGCGCCCGGCTTCCGGCCGGCGCCCTACGCCCTGGGTGTGCACCCGGAAACCCAGGACATCTGGGTCAACGAGAACATGACCGATCGGATTTACCGATTTATTCCCGCCGAAGAGCGCTTCATCGTATATCCTGTGCCACTGCGGGGTACCTATACCCGCGACATGACCTTCACGGAGGACGGCCTGATCTGTACATCCAATAATCCAATCCCCCCCGCCGCGCTGGAAGGCGGCGTGCTGCAGATTATCTGTATCGACAACGATTACCGGCCCGGCGCCACCGACGAGGTGGCGCAACAGTGACGCGATTGCTATGTGTGGCGGCCGCCCTGGCCGTGCTCCTCAGCGGCTGCGGTAAAGCGCGGCCGGCCGCTGAGATTCCCGCGGGTGTGGTGACAGACTGGCCGGCTTATGGCGCGACAAACGGTGGCACCCATTTCTCCCCGGCCAACCAGATCACCCCGGAAAATGTTGCGCAACTGGAGGTGGCCTGGAGTCACCGGTCCGGCGATGTGCGCGAGGCCAGCTTTGTCGACGGCCGCTATACCGCCCAGAGTTCCTTCCAGGTCACGCCGATTGTCGTCGATGACCGCCTCTACTACTGCACGCCCTTCAACCGGGTCTTTGCCCTGGACGCGGAAACCGGGGAAGAACTGTGGTCCTTCGACCCGGAAATCCGCAAGACCAACATCATTCTCGGTAACTGCCGCGGGGTGAGTAGCTGGCAGTCCGGCAAGCAAGGATTTTGTGAGCACCGCATCATCCTCGGCACCCTGGACGCGCGCCTGATCGCGCTGGACGCGGATACCGGCAAGCGCTGTGGGGATTTTGGTGAGGGCGGTGCCGGCGGTGAGGGTGGTGAGGTCGATATTACCCACCGCATCTCCCAACACGACCCGGTGGAGTACGGCATTACCTCGCCGCCGGCGATTCTCGGTGACCTGGTGATCACCGGCGCCATGGTGCTGGACAATCTCCGCACCGATTCACCCAGCGGGGTGGTGCGGGCCTACAACGTACGCAGCGGGGAACTGGCCTGGGCCTGGAACCCGGTGCCCCCCGATATGGAGGGCTTTGACGCCGATGGCAGTTACCGCAGTGGTACCACCAATGTCTGGTCGATTATTGCGGTAGACCCCGAGCGCAAGCTGGTGTTCGTGCCCACGGGCAATACCACCCCGGACTTCTTCGGCGGTCATCGCAAGGGCCTGGACTATTACTCCAGCTCGGTCGTAGCGTTGAACGGTGACACGGGGGAGGTGGTCTGGCACTACCAGACCGTACACCACGATATCTGGGACTACGATGTGCCTGCCCAGCCCACCCTGATCGACCTGGAGGTCGACGGCGAAGTGGTGCCGGCGGTGGTACAGGTGACCAAGATGGGCATGACCTTCGCCCTGCACCGCGATACGGGTGAACCCCTGTGGCCGGTGGAGGAGCGTGCCGTATCCCAGGCGGGCGCGGTGCCCGAGGAATACCTCTCACCCACCCAGCCCTTCCCCAGCCATATTCCCTATACAGGGCGCTGGCCGCTCAAGAAGGAAGACGCCTGGGGGCTGGTGTACTTCGACCGCAAGATCTGCGAGAGCCGTATCGAGGAATTCCTCAACGATGGCCTCTACACGCCGCCCTCCCTGCAGGGCAGTATCCATTACCCCTACAGCGGTGGGGGAAACAACTGGGGTTCGCCGGCCATCCACCCGCAGTCGCGGGTCATGGTGGTCTACACCAGTCACGTACCGGGCACCGTAACCCTGAAACCCCGGGAGGAGTGCGGGGAGCGCCTCGGCGGCCGCCAGGAGGGTACGCCCTACTGCGTCGATACCGACCGGGTCTCTTCACCTTTTGGGGTTCCCTGTAACGCACCGCCCTGGGGCACACTGGATGCCATCGACCTGGAGGCGGGCAAGGTGCTGTGGAGCGTGCCCATCGGCACCACCCGCAACCTGGCGCCTTTCCCGTTCTGGTATATCGAGGGTTTGCCGGGTTTCGCGGCGCCGATGATGACGGAGTCCGGACTGATCTTTTCCGGCATGTCCAACGAACACGCCTTTCGCGCCTTCAGCCTGGAAACCGGCGAAGAGCTCTGGAAGGCCGATCTGCCCACCGGCGCTAATGCCCTGCCGATGACCTACCAGGTCAGTGAGCAGGGCCGGCAGTTCGTGGTAATCGCCGCCGGCGGCCACTGGAGTGGTGGCAGTCCGCCCGGGGACCACCTGATTGCTTACGCCCTGCCCGATGAACAAGAATAGAAACAGAATTTTTGCCAGCTAGAGACGTGCCTATGACGACCTTCATCAAACACCTGTTACTGGCCGTGACGCTTGCAGTCCCGGCCGCGGCTATCGCCGAGGAGGCTGGAAGCTACGAGCCGCCGCGTACCGCCGCCGGCAAACCCGACATGAGCGGTGTCTGGCAGGTGATGAACACCGCCAATTACAACCTCGAAGCCAGCGACGCGAAGGCGGCGTTGGCCATGCGCGAGGGGCCGGTTGTCCCGGTGCCCGCCAAAGAGCTGGTCGCCCTGGGTGCGGTGGGTGCCGTACCCGCCAGTCTTGGTGTGGTCGTCTATGAAGGCGAAGGTGCGACCATCCCCTACCAGGTCTGGGCCCTGAAACAGCGCGATGACAACCGCCGTAACTGGCTCGAGAGAGACCCGGAGATCAAGTGCTACCTGCCAGGCGTACCGCGTGCCACCTATATGCCGCACCCCTTCCAGATCGTGCACAACGACGAGGCCCTGTTTATCCACTACGCCTACGCCGGTGCCGTGCGCAATATTCACCTGAGCGACCCCGGTCCTGCGCCCATCGACTCCTGGATGGGTCAGAGCTGGGCGCGCTGGGAAGGCGATACCCTGGTGATCGAGACCACCGGGCAGAACGACCAGACCTGGCTGGACCGGGCCGGCAACTTTCACAGCGATGTCCTGAAAGTCACCGAGCGCTTAACCCGTACCAGCGATTACACGATCCGCTACGAGGCGACCCTGGAAGACGAGAAGGTGTTCACCCGGCCCTGGACCATCAGCATGAACCTGTACAAGCGGGTGGCGCCAGACGACCGCATCCTGCAGTTCAACTGTGTCGAGTTCGTGGAAGAAATGATGTACGGTCACCTGCGTAAGAAACCCCTGGATTGAGCGGAGGTTCGTCATGACATCAGCGAGACTGACAGCTTTCCTGGCTGGACTCCTGGCACCGGCGGTCCTGGCCGCGGACTGGGAGGCCCCGTCCATGCCCTGGGGCCATCCGGACCTGCAGGGCACCTGGACCAGTGCGACCCTCACCACCCTCGCCCGCCCGGAGGAACTCGACAGCCTGGTGCTGACAGATACCCAGGCCGCTGCACTGGAACAGCAGACCGAGGAATTCATCAACGAGATCGACGATGTCGGCGAAGGTGATCTCGAGGCCGGTGGGGATGTCGGCGGCTATAACGCCTTCTGGATCGATCCCGGTACCCGTGTGTTGCGGGTACGCGATGAGCCGCGCAGCTCCATTATCGTCGATCCCGAAGACGGCCAGGTGCCCTATACCCTCTGGGGTCGGGCGCAGTTCTACTGGAAGGGCTACAAGTTTATCAACCGCCACGACAACCCCGAGGAGCGCCCATTAGGCGAGCGCTGCACGGTGGGTTTCGGTTCTACCGGCGGACCGCCGATGCTGCCGGTGTTGTATAACAACAACTACCAGTTTGTGCAGTCGCGGGACCATGTGCTGATCCTGGTGGAGATGAACCACAATGTGCGGAGCATCCGCCTCGACGGTGAAACCCTGCCCGGCAACATGAAACCCTGGTTGGGCGACTCGGTGGGGCACTGGGAGGGCAATACCCTGGTGGTGCGTACCACCCAGTTTCATCCCCAGCAGGACCTGCGTGCTGCCATCAAGCACCAGTTTTTCATGGGCGAGGACACGGTGGTGGAAGAGCGTTTCACCCGGCTTAATGAAAACGAGATCCTCTACCAGTTCACGGTCAGCGACGACAGCCTCTACACCCAGGACTGGAAAGGCGAACTGACCCTGCGCAGCACGGATGCACAGATTTACGAGTACGCCTGCCACGAGGGCAATTACGGAATGCCGAATATTCTCGCCGGCGCCCGGCAGGAAGAACAGGAGTAAGACCATGAAACAGCTTCGATGGATTCTGGTGCTGGCGCTGCCACTGGCGGCCTTCAGCTCCTGGCAGGCCTGGGGCCACCACGCCTTTTCGGCGGAGTTCGACAAGGATGCGCCGGTCACCCTGGAGGGCAAGGTGACCAAGGTGGAGTGGATCAATCCCCATGCCTGGATTCACCTGGCGGCGGTGCAGGAAGACGGCAGCACCGTGGATTGGATGGTCGAGGGTGGTACGCCCAATACGCTGCTGCGGGCCGGCATCAACAAGAACTCCCTGCCCATTGGCAGTGAGATCAGGGTGCGTGGCTACCAGGCGAAGAACAAGAGCTGTGAACCCGCCTGCCGGGCCAACGGCCGCGACCTGCAGTTCGCCGACGGTCGTCGCGCCTTCATGGGCTCTTCCGGTACCGGCGCGCCCAGGGACGGATACGACCCACGGGAGCGCCGCTAAACCTTGAACCAGTTTATCTACGACTTCGCCCTCTGGGTCGATGGTACCCGCTGGAGCACCATGCTCCACGAGTCCTATTACATGTACAACTGGGTGGAAACCACCCACGTGCTGGCCCTGATGATCAGCCTCGGCCTGCTCATGCTGATCGACCTGCGCATGCTCGGCTGGGCCCTGCCCAATATGCCGGCGAGGGCCTTCGCCGACCGCATGCACTGGCCCATGTTGCTGGGTTTCAGCGTCATGATCATTACCGGCGTGTTGCTGTTTTATGCAATCCCGGTGCGCACCTCCCAGAGCATCTGGTTCCGCATCAAGTTCGTGCTCCTGTTTGCGGCTTTTATCAATGCCCTGCGCTTTCACAAGCACCTGCGCGAAGCGGGCGAGCAGTGGGTGGACGAACTGCGCGCGCCCAAAAACCTGCGTCGCGGCGCCGGCCTGTCGTTGCTGTTCTGGACTGGCATCGTGATCTGCGGGCGCCTGATCGCCTATGACTGGTTTGACTGCATCAAGAACCCGCACCCGCTGATGGCAAATCTCGCCGGCTGCCTCGCCGACCAGGAGGTGTTCTAGATGCCCTGGCTCTACCCGCGTACCCTGAATGTGGTGATCCTGGTGGGCCTTGGCTTCGCCTTTGCCACCTCGGAACTCCGTCTCGATGCCTGGGAAGCCCTGCTGCCGTTCTTCGAGTGGATGGAAACCACCTGGCTGGGTGCGATCGGCAAGACCTGGGGCGCGGCCTTTGCCGTGGTCGAGGCCTTCCACCTGCTGGGGATGGCACTGTTGGGCGGCGCTGTTCTCGTCGGTGACGGGCGCCTGCTCGGGCTGTGTTTCACCGATATCCCCCAGCGTTGGGTACAGGACCAGGTGTACAAGGTCTTCAAGATCGGCTTGATTGTTCTGCTGCTCACCGGTGTGTTCATGGCCTGTGCGGTTGCGGTGAAGATCTACTACCTGCCCGTGTACTGGTACAAGATGCTGGCGTTGGCCACGGGCATTCTGTTTGCCCTGTATATCCGGCGCCCGCTGCTGGCCGGCGATATCGAGCAGATGAGCCCCATGGTGCTGCGATTGGTCGGGCTGTCATCCATCATGATCTGGTTCACGGTGGCCGCCACCGGCCGCTGGATCGGGTTTTCCGGTTAGGGAGTCGCTGTGAACGATAACAACAAGCAAACACGACATCGACGCGACCTGCAATTGGCCGCCCTGCTTGCCTCGGTCACGGTCATTGGCTGTTTCCTGGTGTACTGGTTCGTGCAGATCGAGGATGTACGGGAGATGCTGAAGCTGGCTTACGGCTGATCGAAGTCGTAGCGAAAGCTGTTGCCGTCGCGCAGTTCCACCGCCCAGGGGTAGAAGCCTCGGGTCTCCAGTTTCAGGTTGATCTCTTCATCGCCGCGGTTCTGCCAGAACCAGCCGTGGATGCCCGGGAAGGGCGCCGTGAAATTGCCCTGGTCCGATTCGGCGCGATTTTTGGCGAAGCTCTCGGCGTAACCCGGCGCTGCACCATCGGGCTCACTGTGCATCTCGTACAGCAGCTCACCGTCGGCTTGCCACCGGTAGAGCAGGGCGGCGCCTTCCTCCAGCCGGTACTTGTACTCCACCGATTCGAAGGGCGAGAGCTGGAACTCGATGTGGTCGCTGTGCCAGTTTCCGGCCTGGGTGCGTAGCGGCATCGCGCCTTCTTCGGCCAGTCCCAGCAGACCCAGGGCCTCGCCGGTGCCGAGGGGGTCCCAGCCATACTCGGACGGCAACACCACGCTGACCAGGATCAGTGCGGCGACCAGTAAGGAGCCTGTGCTCGCGAGGACAATGCGGCGGCTATCGCTCATGCCAGCAGGAACCCCGCGAACTGGTGCCCCGCCAGCAGGAAACCGGCGCACATCAGCACCGTGTTGGAGGCGAAGGCGTGGGCTTCAAAGCCCGGTCGCCGGCGCCACAGGATGAGTACCCAGAGGATCAGTGCGAGGGCGGCCAACTGGCCCAGTTCCACCCCCAGGTTGAAGCTGAGCAGGTTGGTCCAGAGTCCCTCGCCGCGGCTGACGTATTCCTGCAGCTTGGTCGCCAGACCGAGGCCGTGGCAAAGCCCAAACACGAATACGGCGATGCGGGTATCGGGCTCGAAACCAAACAGGGCCCTGAAACCACCCATGTTCTCGAATGCCTTGTAGACAATGGACAAACCGATAATGGCGTCCACCAGGTGGCCGCTGACCTGCCAGTCAGCCCAGACTCCGAGCAGCAGGGTGAGGCTGTGGCCCACGGTAAACAGGGTGACGTAGAGCAGGATGTCCCGGGCCCGGTAGAGAAAGAAAATCACCCCGAACAGGAACAGCAGGTGGTCATAGCCGGTAAACATATGCTTGGCGCCCAGGTACAGGAAGGGACCGGCTGCCGCACCATCGAGGGCCTGCACAAAGGCGGCGTTTTCAGCAGACAGATCGTGGGCTGAGGCGGCACTGCCAGCGAGCAGCAGGCACAGCGCCAGGCTTGTCCTCATTCCTCGTCGGTCTCGTCGATCTGAACCCAGTACTGGTTGTGGCAGGCCAGGCACACCTGGTAGATCCGTCCGCCGGCATCGAACAGGGCGTCTGCATCCTGCGCCACGGCGGCATCCATGGCCAGCTTGCCCGCATCGATCAGGCCGCGAGAGTATTCATCCCAGTCGGGCCCGCCCGAGCGGCTTGGCATCATCAGCAGGTTGCCGCTTTCTGCAATCACCGCGGCGTTCTGTTCCACCACGTGCCAGCCCTCGTCCGTTGTAGGCGCCAGCTCCTGGCGACCGTCGGCGGTGATGATGGTGCCGGCGGAGGACCAGATCACATCCGCGGCCGGGTCGAGAATAAGCTCCATGGTGTGGTGGACATCGGTGACCGGCTGGAAAGTGGCGGGCTCTGTCGCCTGTTTCTCGGCGCAGGCAAGCAGCAGGCCGGAGAGTGTGCCAATCAGAACGATCCTCGCGAACATTGAGTCTCCCATTTTATTGTTGTCTGCCGCGGAACAGGCTCGTGGTCATCGCCCACAGTATGAAGCCGCTGACTATGGTAATGACGCCCAGTATCGCGAACAGCTGCAGCAGGCCGGTGTTGAAGTCGTCCCGGTCTTCGAAATCCATGATATGCAGCATCCAGAGGAAATCAAACAGGCGCCAGGTGGAATTGCGCCGAGCCGTTACACGCGCCAGGGCGATAGCCTGTTCCCGGTTGACCGGAGGCAGCAGCACACCGCTGCCGGCATCCGCCAGTTGTATGCGACTCTCGCCGCCGACCTGGTAGTTGATCTCGTAGACCGGTGCGTCCAGCACCCGGCGCAGGCGCAGGGCGCGTACCCGGTCTTCGCCGCGCACCGTCTCGATGGGTACCAGGCTGAAATACAGTCCGCTGACCGTCCACAGCAGTAACTGGATACCAATCAGCAGACCCAGCCAGCGGTGGGCTTTGCGAACCCAGTAGGCGCTGCGGCTATTGTTCGCCACCTGCCCCCGCCATGTGTTCGAGCACCGCCGGGACAATGGCATCGGCCTGAGTTTCCATCAGCCAGTGCCCCGCATCCAGCTCAAGCTTGCGGTAGGGGCCTTCGATGTACTGTTCCTGTGCCGCTACGGCCACCGGCCCCGCCGCCTGGTCATTGCGGCCCCAGATGAACAGGGTCGGGGTCTGCACCTGGGCGCCGACATCCTGGTTGGTGTTGTCGCCGCGCACCGCGGCCCGGTACCAGTTGAACGCCGCAGACAGGGCGCCCGGTTCGCCAAGGACGTGGAGGTACTCGTCGCGCTGCGCAGTGGACATCGGTCCGTACATGGCCTTGAGCAGCCGGAAGTCGTTGAAGCTGAACAGGGTCTGGGGCAGCCACGGCGCGCTGAAGAGCAGGAAGTAACTGCTGCGCGCGCGCTGGTCGGGGTCGTTTTGCATGGCCTCGCCGAAGGCCGCGGGGTGGGCGATGGACAGGGCCGTCCAGCTCAGTACCCGGTTGGGCCTGCGCATGACCGTGGCCCAGCCGACAACGGCGCCCCAGTCGTGACCCGCCAGGTGAAACTGTGATAGCCCGGCCACGTCGGCAACCGCCAGAACATCGTCGCTCAGTTTGCGCACGCTGTAGGCGTTGAAATCCTCCGGCCGTGCGCCGGGGCTGTAACCGCGCTGATCGAAGGCCAGAACCCGGTAACCGGCGTCGACAAGGGGTTGGATAAGTGGTTCCCACATGGCGGACGTCACCGGGAATCCGTGCAGCAGGATGACGGCCGGGCGGCTGTCATCGCCGTCAAATCCCGCCAGTCTCGTCCTGAATTCGTGGCCGTTGGCGGCAATACGTACCAGCGGTTCGCCGGTACCGGGACTGAATTCCGGCAGTGCCAGGGTCTCGCGGCTGTGTTCGCGATCGTGATCCAGGGAAAGTTCCGAGCCCACCGTCAATACGACCACGGCGGTGGCCAGTACCGCGGTGAGCCCCAGCAGTACCCATTTGATGATCGTTCTTATCATTGCCAGGCTCCTGTTTCGTCCATGCACAAGCCTGCAGGCAGTATAGCTGCAAGCCTCCCCCGCCAACTAGCGGAACTCTTCACATAGCAATCGCACCCGCGGCGGTTTATGCTCTCCAGCCGCACTTATTTTGTGGAGAACCCCCTATGAGTGAGCGCCTGCTGCGCTCGGCACTGTATATGCCAGCTTCCAACCAGCGCGCCATGGACAAGGCCCGCGAGCTGCCCTGTGATGCGGTGATCTTCGACCTGGAGGACGCCGTCGCCCCGGATGTGAAAGAGGCAGCGCGTCAGCAGGTGCTGACGCAACTGGCGGCGGGGGGCTACGGCAATCGCCAGTTGGTGGTGCGCGCCAATGGCATCGACAGCCCCTGGGGAGAATCTGACCTGCAGGCGCTGGCCGAAGCGGGTGTGGAGACCGTCTGCCTGCCCAAAATAGACTCCGCGGAACAACTGCACCGCTGCCGCGATTTGCTGCAGGCCTCCGGGGCGCCTGTAAGTCTCCGGCTCTGGGCCATGATCGAAACACCGGCGGGTGTGGCCAATGCAGAAGAGATCTGTGGGGCCTGTCCGGAACTGCAGGCCCTGTTAATGGGTACCACCGATCTTGCTTACCAGTTGCGCACGCCGCATCGCCCGGATCGTCTCGGCCTGCTCTATGCCCTATCGAAATGCGTGAATGCGGCGCGACTGCACGGTCGGACTATTCTCGATTCCGTTTTTCTCGACATCGCTAACCCGGACGCGTTTCGCGAAGATTGCGAGCAGGGCAGGGCGCTGGGTTTTGACGGCAAAACACTGATCCACCCCAGCCAGGTGGACACGTGCAACGAGGCATTTGGCATAAGCGATGCAGCCATCGAACATGCGCGCGCGGTCATAGCGGCCTGGGAAGCGGCAGAGGCTGACGGCAAGGGGGTCGCCGTACTCGATGGTAAGCTGGTGGAAACCATGCACGTGGATGAAGCCCGACGAATTCTTCAACTGACTGATTGAATGGAGCAGTGATATGCGAATTGGATTGATGGCCGGCGCCGGTGGCGCAGGCGGTAACGGCATCATGGATCTGGTGGAATTTTCGAAAGACGCCGAGGAGCGTGGTTTCGACAGTCTATGGCTGGCCAATATCTTCGGCCTCGATGCGGTAGGCAGTTGCGCCATCGCCGGCTGGGAAACCAACCGGATCGAGTTCGGTACCGCGGTAACGCCGACCTACCCGCGCCACCCGGGGGCGCTGGCCCAGCAGGCTTTGACCACCAGTGTCGCCTGCGGGGGGCGCTTCAGCCTCGGCATCGGCCTGTCTCACCAGCTGGTGATCGAGGGTATGTTCGGCATGTCCTACGCCAAACCGGCGGCCCATATGAAGGAGTACCTGGAGATCATTGCGCCCCTGCTGAAGGGCGAGGCCTCTGACTTCGAGGGCGAGCAGCTGACGGGCAAGATGACCCTGGATATTCCGGGCGCTGGCGAAGTGCCCCTGATTGTCGCCGCCCTCGGCCCGGCGATGCTCAAGTTGGCCGGTACCCTGGCCGATGGCACCGTGACCTGGATGACCGGTCCCAAGACCATGGAGGAGCACATTATTCCGTCCATTAATGCAGCGGCGGAGGAAGCCGGTAAGCCCGCGCCGCGCACGGTCTGTGGGCTACCCATGGCCCTGACCGATGATGTCGATGGCGCCCGGGAAATCATTGCCAAGGAATTGCAGATCTACGGCATGCTGCCCTCCTACCGGGCCATGCTGGACCGCGAGGGGGTGGCGGGCCCGGCGGAACTGGCTATCGTCGGCGACGAGGCCACCCTGCGCGGCGCGATCCAGCGGCTGCGCGATATCGGTGTTACCGACCTGAACGCGGCGGTCATGTCCGTGGGCGAGGGCGTACTGGAAAATACTATCGAGCTGCTGCAGTCGGAGCTGGGTGGCTAGGCCTTTCCCCGGCAGTAGGCAGCTATGGCAAAGCGGTGGGCACTGACGTAGGATAATCTGCATGCTTGTCCACCAGTGGCGCCGACGATAATAAATGAGAACTGAGTTGGCATCCCGTCCCCCTGGTAACCACCGCGTAGGGTTGCCTGGATGAAACCCCTTTCCCCCGACTCCGTCGAGGAGCTCGACAGGCTCTATATGCAGGAGCAGATTGAGCTTGCCGGTTTTGCCGCGCCGCGGCTCATTTGCGTTACCGTCATATCCCTGGGGAAAGACAAGGGTGAACGACTCGCTGTCTGTGACCTGGAACTGGAGCGCCCGATATGGGTGGGTGGCCATGGCCGGCAGGCCGCCGACCTCGATCCTTTCTTCGACGGGCTCGGCCCGGAGGGCTGCGCGGCGCTGGAAACGGTCGCCATTGACCTCGGCGAGCCCTTCCGCGAAGCGATCACGCAACACGCACCCCAGGCGCAGATCCTGCACGACCAGTTCCACGTCATGCGCCATCTGATGAAAGCGCTGGACCAGGTGCGGGAGACGGAGCACGGGCGGCTCGCTGCAGATGCCGGCACCTTCGCAACCGGCCAGTTTTACACCCTGCTCTCGCACCAGGAGAACCTCGACCTCGACGGCAGCGAGGCCGTCGAAAAGCGGCTTGAGGCCAATAAACCACTGCACGGTGCCTACCTGCTCAAGGAAAGTTTCCGCCAGCTCTGGGATTACCGCGCAGAGAGCGACGCGCTGGCTTTTTTCCAGCGCTGGATCGAGGGCGCCGAAGCCCTGGCCCTGGCACCTTTCAAGGCCTTTGCCGAACAGGTCGACGCTCACTGGGAGGGCATTGTCGCTGCTGGCGGTGAGACCCCGCCGATCCGTCGCGGCCTGGTGGAGCAGCTCAGTTTCCGGGTGCAGACAATTGCCAGGAAGGCAGGCGATGCCGACGACGAACAGCTCAGGCTGAAGATTCTTTCCGACTTCCTGCCGGCGCTGGCGGAAAAGCCCGGCGCGGAGCTACAGGACTACGACGAAGAGATTGTCGAGACTTCTTACACCGCCCTGCAACCCTGGTTCAAGCTACTCTGTCAGATGCTACCGAATCTCAATCGGGGCCTGGTGCTGGAAGCGGGCGACGTACCCGGCTTCGCCCTGTGCTGGCCGCCGGGCACGCACCCGGCCGATGAACTCAAGTCACTGGCGGCGGAAGTGGTGCAGGGACAGGCACCGCTGGTTCGCGGCCAACTGTTTGCACATCCCCTGCGCCACGAGGGGCGCTTGTTTGCCGTGCTGGCGCTGGAGCTCGACGTTGGCCCGGAGCAACAGACGGTGGTTCAGCAACTGCTGGAATGGGGCGAGCAATGGCTGCGCCTCTTGCTGGATCCCGATATCGCCGCAGAGGGATCTGCCGGGCAGGGCATCGATGCCGCTGCAGTACCCGGACTGGAACAGGTGCTTTCCAGTGACTCCCTGCAGGCGGCGATCCTGGCGATAGTGAACCGCCTGGCGGATGACTACGGCTGCGAACGGGTGTCCCTGGGACTGGTACAGGGTAAACGGGTGCGGGTGCAGGGTCTTTCCCACGGTACCGAGTTCGATCGCCGCACTGCCCTGGTACGAGGTCTGGAAGAGGCCATGAACGCGGTTCGCGACCCAGCGCAAATTGCTGCCTGGCCCGTGTCCGGTGACGAGACCACAGCGGCAGGGGAAGCCCTGGGCGCACTGGCGGAGGATGAGCGGGCACTCTGCGCGATACCGCTGACTGCAACCGGCGGTGTGATCGGCGCAGTGCTGTGCGAGAGATCCGGTGATGACCCATTCCAGGACGATGAGCAGGAAGCCCTGCTGGCGATGGCTCGCCTGGTCGGCCCGGTGCTGGAACTGAAACAGTCGCAGTCGCGCTCACTGCGTTACCGCCTCAATCGCCTGTTGGAAAACTCTGTCGATCGCGTGGTGAAACCCGGCCACCGGGTATTCAAACTGGGCTTTGCCAGTGTGCTGGCGTTGATTGCAGTGCTGGTATTCGGGCAGGGCAGTTACCGGGTCAGTGCCGATGCCGCCATCGAGGGCCTGATACAACGCGCCGTGGTGGCACCCTTTGATGGCTTTATCGCGGAAGCGGATGTGCGTGCCGGCGACACGGTGGCGCTGGGCGATCCGGTGGCGCGGCTGGATGACCGGGAACTGTTACTGGAGCTGCGCAAATCCGTCAGCGAAGAAGAGAAACTGGAAAACGAGTACCGCAAAGCCCTGGCCAGCCTGGATCGATCGGAAGGGCGTATCGCCCAGGCACGTCTGGCCCAGGTCCAGGCCCAGTCCAGGCTTCTGCAGCAGAAACTGGACCGGGTCCAGCTCTCGGCGCCCCTGGCCGGCATTATCATTGCCGGTGACCTCAGCCGATCCCTCGATGCACCGGTTGAGCGGGGCCAGGTCCTGTTCGAGGTGGCCCCCCTCGATGAGTACCGGCTGGTACTGAACATCGAGGAACAGGACATTGCCTATGTCGCCCTGGGCCAGCGCGGTTCCCTGACCCTGACGGCCCTGCCTCATGAGCGCTGGGAGTTTGTTATCGAACAGGTGTCACCGGTTTACGAAGAGCGCGACGGCCGCGTTATCTTCCGCACCGAGGCGCGCGTCGAGGGCGATGTCGGGGCCCTGCGGCCCGGTATGGAAGGCGTCGCCAAAATTGACACCGGGAACCGCAGTTTCGGCTGGATCCTGTTCCATAAACTCGGCGACTGGCTGCGCCTGCAGCTCTGGTTATGGCTGCCCTAGGCGGCGCCGGCACAGATCTGGATGCCACCTGGGACCAGGTGGCGGAACTGAAACCGCGGCTGGCGTCCCACGTGGAGATTGCCGAGCATCGCTACCGCGGCGATACCTGGTACCTTATCAGCGATCAGCTGACGTCGACCCATTTCCGTTGCACGCCTGCAGTGCGGGATTTCCTGGTGCTGCTCGACGGGAAACATACCGTCGCCGAGGCCTTTGAGAGAAGTATCACTGCGGACAGCGAGGAGCCAGTGGACCAGGTCGAGGTGCTATACCTCCTGACCGAGCTGCAGTCCGCCCAGTTGCTCTCCGGCGGCGTGCCCCTGGACGCGGAAGCCCTGCTTGCCCGGCAGCGGGAGCTTAAGCGCAAGCGCTGGTTGCGGCGCCTGGCCAGTCCCCTGGCCATACAGGTTCCCCTGCTGGATCCCGACGACTTCCTGCAGCGGGGCCTGGCCTGGGTCAAACCCTTGTTCAGCCCGGTTTTTCTCTATCTCTGGTTTATCCTGGTGGCGCTGACCGCGGTGGCGGCCGCCAACCAATGGGATGCCTTGGCGATTCACTGGGAGTCGCGCTTCCTCGACCCGGGTAACCTCCTGTTGCTCTGGTTGCTCTATCCCCTGGTCAAGGGCCTGCACGAACTCGGACACGGTTTCGCGACCCGGGTATGGGGTGGGGAGGTCCACGAGATGGGGGTGATGCTGCTGGTGTTCACGCCGGTGCCCTACGTGGATGCCTCGGCCAGCAGTGCTTTCGCCTCGCGTTACCAGCGCATGGTGGTGGCCGCCGCCGGCATCATGGTCGAGCTGCTGCTCACCGGCCTGGCGCTGTTGGCCTGGAGTTACAGTGAGCCCGGCCTGTGGCGGGATGCCTGTTTCAACGTGATGGTGATTGGCGGTGCCTCGACCCTGTTATTCAACGGCAACCCCCTGTTGCGATTCGACGGCTACTACGTGCTGGCGGACCTGCTCGAGATACCCAACCTGCGCAGCCGCGCCAACCAGTACCTGGGCTACCTGCTCAAGCGTCACCTCTTGCACCTGGACCGGGACGTGGCAGCACCTGCCAGCGGTAACGAACGGGGCTGGCTGCTGGGCTACGCGGTGCTGGCCGGGATTTACCGCCTGTTCATCAGTTTCACTATCGCCCTGTTTATCGCGGGCAAGTATTTCTTTATCGGTGCCGCCCTGGCCATCTGGCTGGTGTTCAGCCAGATCGCGCTGCCCCTGTACCGCATCTTCGCCAGTCTTGCGGGGCAGGCACGGCAGCAGGCGCTGGTGGGGCGCCTGTGGGCCGTCACCGGTGGCGGCACGGTGCTGCTGGCGCTGGCCCTGTTCGTGGTGCCGATAGGGGACAGTACCCAGGCCGAGGGCATCGTAAACCTGCCGGAGAATGCCCAGGTCCGCACCCGCGCCCCAGGATTCGTGCACCAGATTTTCAGGCAGAACGGGGAATCCGTTTCCGCCGGCGAGCCGCTGGTCGAGTTGCAGAACCTGGAATTGCTGGCTGAGGAAGCCGAGCTCTCCGCCCGCCTGCAGGAGCTGGAGATTCGCCACAACCGGGCCCTGTCCGGTGAGCGGGTGGAAGCGGAAATTCTCAAGGCCGAGATGCGCTCCGCCCGGGAAGAACTGCTGGAGATTCAGCAGCAGGTAGCCAGTCTGCGCCTGCTCAGCCCCCACGATGGCGTGTTTTCATTGCCGGAAGCCGCCGACCTGCCGGGCCGTTTCCTGCCCAAGGGCGAGTTGCTGGGCCACGTGGTCAACCGCGCGGCACTGACCGTGAGAGTGGTGGTGCCGCAGACCAGTGTCGACCGGGTCAGTCGGCAGACCCGAACCATCGAGGTCCGCCTCGCTTCCCGCCTCAATGCACTGCTGCAGGGTGGTGAAGTGCAGGAGGTGCCGCTGGCTACCGCCCAGTTGCCCAGCGCCCTGTTCGGATCCAGCGTGGGCGGCGACATTGCCGTCGATGCACGGGACCAGGAGGGCCGCCTGGCCACTGCCAATATCTTCCAGTTGGATATATCACTGCCCGCGGATGCGCCGGAAAACTACCCCGGACAGCGCGCTTATGTGCGTTTTTTGCACCACCGGGAGCCCCTGGGTATCGGCTGGTATCGCCGCCTGCGTCAGCTTCTGCTCGCCGAAATCGGGGTTTAGCCCTCAAATTGTGCAAAATACGTCACAAAACAACAACCTGGTTTTGAATAATTCTTTGATTTTCAATAACTTTACGGAAATTAGCAGCAGCTAGCGATAGGCTGGAGGGCTGGATGAGCATGCAGGCAAGCGGTGCAGCGGCAATGGTGACATTGTCGCTATTGTTCAGTGGCGGCAACGCGTGGGCACAAACCCCGGATCTGCCGGCGCTGGACTGCGTCATCAACCCACACAAGGTTTACGACCTCGGCAGCGGCGTGCGCGGCATCATCGAGAAGGTCACTGTCGAGCGCAGCGACTTTGTCGAGGCCGACCAGGTGGTGGCCGAGCTCGACGCCGGGGTGGAAAAGGCCAGTCTCGCCGTGGCCAAGGCCCGCGCCGATATCACTTCCGAGATGCTGCTCAGCGAAATCACCCTGGATTTCGATACCCGCCGCAAAGAGCGCATTCATAACCTGTACAAGAACAAATCGATCTCCATCCAGAACAAGGAAGATGCCGAGCTGGAGGCTGAGCTCTCGGCCCAGCGCCTCAAGGAAGCGGCAGAGCGCGAGCAGATCCGCAAACTGGAACTGTGGCGCGCCGAGGAGCGCCTGGAACAGAAGTACGTGCGCGCCCTCGGCAGCGGTTTTGTCCTCAAGAAATTCAAGTCAGCCGGTGAATACGTGGAAGACCAACCCATCGTACGCATTGCCCAGCTGGACAAACTCAACGTGGAAGTGATCGCCCCCATGGATCTGTTCGGTGATATCCGCGTCGGCATGGTCGCCGACGTGTACACGGAGACAGAGGAGCTCGAAGCCCATCGCGCTCGCGTGAGTATTGTCGATCGCATGGGCGATGTGGCCAGCGGCACCTTCGGTGTGCGCCTGACCCTGCCCAATGAAGACTACGCCATCCCGGCCGGTGTGAAGTGCCGACTGCAGTTTGCGGCGGAGCAGCCGCTGGACTCTGAATCCACCCCGGCAGAAAGGATCGCGTCTGAGCCCGAAGCCGACGCCTCCCAGGCTCTCGATAGAAATAAACCCAGCTTTGCCCAGGTCGACACCCAGGCAGAATCCAGCGCGAACGGAATCGCGGAGTAATGGTGCCCCATGGCTCGCCCTTTCCGTCGCCATTTTTCCTTCGAACGCATTGAACCGCGGATACTGCTGTCTGCGGACGCGGTCGGCGGGGTAGTGGGTGCGGACCAGGCAGACGATCGCGATAACCCCCTCGCCTATTCACCAAACAACACGTACAACTTCGATGCCCTGGCGACCTCGCTGACGGCCCAGTACGGCACGCCGCAGGAAAACGTGCCGGGAGCCCTGGACCTCGATGGCCTGGGCGCGCTCATGGGCGACTCGCAGGAGAAGCGCCACGAACTGATCCTGGTTGACGCCGGTGTGGAAGACCACGAGACCCTGGTCGCTGATTTGATGGCGGGCTCCTCCGGCACCACCTACAGCGTACATGTGCTCGATAGCGCTACCGATGGTTTCGAGCAGGTGAGTGACATTCTCGGGGAGATGCAGGATGTCGACGCCGTCCACCTGTTCAGCCACGGTAGTGACAGCGGCGTGCAGCTCGGTGCCAGCTGGCTGGATAGCGCCAGTCTCGATGCCAATAGCGATGCGCTGGCAGCCTGGGGAAGCGCACTGGCAGAGGATGCCGATTTCCTGATCTACGGCTGTAACCTTGCAGCCAGTGCGGCAGGTATTGACCTGTTGGATTCCCTGGCCGAATTAACCGGCGCCGATGTGGCGGGTAGTGATGACCTGACTGGTACCGCCACACTGGGCGGCGACTGGGACCTGGAATACCAGGCCGGGATCATCGAATCCTCCCTGGCATTTGCGGCCCAGGCGCAATGGTCCGGTACCCTGGCAGTAATATCCGACGACTTTGAGTCCGGCGACTTTACTGGCGGCACGGGCTGGGCCGGCCCCTGGGTGACGAACGACGTGGGGATTGATATCGAGGTCAATGACGACTTCGATACACCCAACCTCGCGCTGCAAATTGCGCAGGATGGCGAATACGCTGAACGTGAAGTCGACCTGTCCGGGGCAACCACAGCGACGTTGAGCTTTGATTATGTACGCTCGGACATGGATGCCAGCCAGGACTATGTCGACCTGGAGATATCCACCGATGGCGGTTCGACCTGGACGCCGCTGAATACCTTCAACCCGGGTACTGATTTAAGCTGGCAACCCTTCAGCATCGACATCTCGGGCCACATCGACAACGACACGAAGATTCGATTTATCGCCACCAGCATGACCCAGGCGAATGACAAATTCTTCGTGGACGATCTCCAGATTGTGACCACGACCGCCAACAATGCCCCGACCGCCACCGGCGTGCCCATGGACGTGAGCGTCCTCGAGGACACTAGCAGTGATTTCAACCTGTCTACCGTGACCTTTGCCGATGCAGATGGCGATCCGTTAACGGTCACCCTGGCGGCCTCGGCGGGTACTTTCGCGGCGACTGACAGTGGCGGCGTGACCGTGGGCGGCAGCGGTACCGGCTCCCTGACACTTGCAGGCACGGCAGCCAACATCAATACCTTCCTGGATACCGTCACCAACATCCAGTACACCAGCGCCCTGAATGACAGTGGCGACAACGCTGCCACCTATACCCTGAATGCCAATGACGGCACCGTGAATCCCCAGGTAGGTAGCGGCAATATCGACATCACCGACGTCAACGATGAGCCGACCCTGACGACCACCGCCACGGGTAACAGCTTTGTCGGTGCCGGCGCTCCGGTAACGATTTTCACCGGCACGTCAGTCGCTACTCCGGAAGCCGGGCAGCTGATTTCTGCGATGCGAATCCAGGTATCCGGCGTGACGCCCCCGGGCAGCGGTGATGAGAACCTGACCATCGACGGTACTGTCATCAACCTGAGTAACGGCAACTCCGGCAGTACCGCGAATTTCACCAGCTACAGTGTCGGGAACATTGGCGACGTATTCACCATCACCTTTACCGGTGGTAGTGCAACCGCGGCGCAGCTTGAAACCATTCTCGACGGTGCGACCTACGACCACGACAATGCATCACCCGCCGGTGGTGACCGCATTGTAGAAATTCTCCAGGTGGCCGATGACGGTGGCACCGCAAACGGCGGCGACAACACGGCTATATTGAGCGGGCAAACCTCGACCCTGACCCTGTTTGCATCGGCGCCCCCCGCCGTTGATCTTAATGGTGCGGGCGGGGGCAATGACTATGCCTTCACCTTTACCGAGGACGGTGTCCCGGTCACCATCGTCGATGCCGGTGTCGATGTCACCGATGTCGACGACACCACCCTCGTCAATGTGACCCTGGATGTGGGCGGGGTGGTGGATGGTTCCGCGGAAGAACTCAATATTGGTACGCTGAACTTCGCACTGGACGCCGCGAACTTCACCGATGCCACGGTGGATATCGCCGGTAACACCTACACGGTGGACTGGGTCAATACCACAGGGGTGGCCACGATTACGCTTAACAGTGGAGAGATGACCCTGGCCCAGGCGGAAGCGGTATTGCTGGGTACCAGCTACCAGCACACCGACACCGGTAACCCCACCGCCGGTGCCCGTACCATCGACGTGACGGTCAATGACGGTGACACCGACAGCACGGTGGCCACCACCACTATCACCGTGGCACCGCAAAACGATGCGGCCACGGTGGATCTCAACGGCGCCGGTGGCGGCAATGATTATGCCTTCACCTTCAACGAGGACGCTGGCCCTGTCACGATCGTTGATGCGGCGGTCAGTGTCGCCGATGTCGATGACACCAGCCTGGTGAACGTGGTCATGGACGTGGGCGGCGCGGTCGACGGTGCCGATGAGGAATTGACCATTGGTAGCGTGACCTTCGCCCTGGATGCGGATTTCAACAACGCCGGCGTGATGATCAGTGGTAATACCTACACGGTGGACTTCGTCAGCGCCACCGGCGTGGTCACGATTACCCTGAATAGCGGCGAGATGACCCTGGCCCAGGCCCAGGAGGTGCTGCTTGGCACCAGCTACCAGCACACCGATACCGCATTGCCCACTGCAGGTGCCCGCACTATTGATGTGACGGTGAACGATGGCAACGTCGATAGCACCGTGGCGACGACCACGATTACGGTGACATCGGATAATGACGCACCGGTTAACAGTGTCCCGGTACCCCAGAGTACGCCGGAAAACACCGCCCTGATCTTCTCCACGGGCAATAGCAACCTGATCTCTATCAGCGATGTGGATGCGGGCAATGCTGTTGTCCAGGTCACATTGACCGCGACCAACGGCACGGTCACTATCACCGGCGCTTCCGGTGACCCGATCCCGGTCAATGCCACCACCACCCAGGAACAGTCGGGCGCCGCCATTGCCCGGGCGGCCGACGGCAGCATTGTGACCGTGTGGGCCAGCCTCGACCAGGACGGCGACAGCTGGGGGGTTTACGCCCAACGCTACGACAGCACCGGCGGGCTGGTTGGCTCAGAGATCCTGGTGAATACCTATACGACCAATGAGCAGCTGGAACCCACGGTCGCCATGGATGATGCGGGTAATTTCGTGGTGGTCTGGCAGAGTCTTGACCAGGACGGCTCCAGCTACGGTATCTATGCCCAGCGCTACAACAGTGCTGGTGTGGCCCAGGGCAGTGAATTCCGGGTCAGCACCGCGACTGCTGACGCCCAGGCATCGCCCGAGGTCGCCATGGACGCTGACGGCGATTTCGTGGTGGTCTGGCAGAGCCTCAGCCAGGATGGCGATGGTGAGGGTGTGTATGCCCAGCGTTATAACAGTGCCGGCGTGGCCCAGGGCGTCGAATTCCGGGTCAACCAGCAGACCACCAGTGACCAGTATGAACCCACCATCGCCATCGCCGATGGTGGCAGTTTTGTCGTGGCCTGGACCAGCCAGGACCAGGACGGCGATGGCCCTGGAATATATGCGCGGCGCTATGATGCAGCCGGCACTGCTCAGGGCAACGAGTTCCAGGTCAATACCTATACCACCAGTGAACAGCAGTCGCCGCGGGCGGCCATGGATGCCGACGGCGACTTCGTTATCGCCTGGACCAGCAAGGACCAGGATGGCGACAGCTTCGGTGTCTTTGCCCAGCGCTATGACAATACCGGTGCGACCCAGGGCAGCGAATTCCAGGTCAACACCTACACCAGTTCCGATCAGCAGGCTCCGGACGTGGCCATGTCGTCGACCGGGGATTTCACCATCGTCTGGCAGAGCATGGCCCAGGACGGTGATAGCTGGGGGGTTTACGCTCAGGAATATGACAATACCGGCGCCACGGTAGGCAGCGAGACCCGGGTCAACGTGGGAACTTCCGGGCCCCAGTTCGGCCCGCGTATCGGCATGGATCCCAGTGGTAACTACGTGGTGATCTGGAACGGCGAATCCCCCTCGGATACCGACGGTGTTGCCGCCCAGCGTTTCCTCTCTGCCGGTGGGATTAATTTCACCGCGGGTGATGGAAGCGATGATAGTACTATGACCTTCACCGGCACTATTGCAGACATCAATAACGCCCTGAACGGTCTCGAATTCAATCCCGATACCGGCTTTATCGGCACCGCCAGCCTGCAGATTGTCACCAGTGACCTGGGCAATACCGGCGCCGGCGGTATCCAGACTGATAACGACACCGTCGACATCGATGTCTACGATGCCGGTACGCCGCAAATCGACCTCGACGCCGATGACAGTTCCGGTGCGACCGATCCCAACTTTGCCACCATCTTCACCGAGGGCGACGGGCCGACCCTGGTTGTGGACACTGACGCGGTAATCACCGATCCGCCGCCGGTCACCACGAACCTGGAATCACTCACAGTGCGCCTGACCAACCAATTGGATGGTGCGGACGAGGTGCTGGCGGCGGATACCACGGGGACCAGTATCACCGCCGTTTGGAACAGCGGCCTGGGCAGGCTCACCCTGACGGGCACAGATACCCTGGCCAACTACCAGCAGGTGCTGCGCACCATCACCTATGACAACACCTCGGAAAACCCGGATACCACCGACCGTATCATCACCTTTGAAGGTACCGACAGCGTGGGTGTCACCAACTTTGCGAGCACCACTCTGACCGTGGTCGCTGTCAATGACACGCCGGATGTCAACATGCCGGGTGCCGCCCTCAACGCCACCGAGCAGGTTGGCCTGGCCATCCACGGTACGGGCTTCGCGGTGACTGACCTCGATGAAGCCGGCCTGGGAGTGCTTGCCACCCTGTCAGTGGGAGAGGGCGATATCACGGTAGCGGCGGGTGATTCCGGTGTCACCGTATCGGGTGGTAATGGAACCGGCACTGTTACACTTACCGGCACCCGCGCTGAGATCGATAACCTGCTCACCGGTGCCGGCTCCGGCACCATCACCTACCTGAACAGTTCAGACGATCCGAGTGCTTCCACCTTGTTTACCGTCACGGTCAATGACCAGGGCAACACCGGTATCGACCCGGGCCTGACGGCAGATGGTTCCTCCGAGGAGGACAGCAATTCCATCACGATCAACATTACACCGACCAATGATGCCGCGACCGTGGACCTCAATGGCGCGGGCGGGGGCATCGACTATGCCTTTACCTTTAATGAGGACGACGGGCCCACGACAATCGTGGATGCCACGGTCACGGTCGGCGATGTGGATGACACTACCCTGGTCAATGTGACCCTGGATGTGGGTGGTGTGGTCGATGGGGCTGCTGAGGAATTGACCATCGGCGACCTGACTTTTGCCCTGAATGCGGCGGACTTCACCAATTCCACGGTCGATATCGGCGGTAACACCTATACGGTGGACTGGGTGAACACTACGGGCGTTGCCACGATTACGCTTAACAGCGGTGAGATGACCCTGGCCCAGGCCGAGGCGGTCATGCTGGGAAGCAGCTACCAGCACATAGATACGGCCAACCCCACCGGTGGAGCCCGCACAGTCGATGTACGGGTGAATGACGGCGATGTCGACAGCACAGTGGCCACCACCACCATTACCGTGGTGCCCCAGAATGATACACCGACCGTGGATCTCAATGGCGTCGCCGGGGGCATTGATTTTGCCGTGACCTTTAATGAGGGCGATACGCCGGCCACGATTGTGGATGCCGGAGTCAGCGTGTCAGATGTCGATGACAGCAGCCTGGTCAACGTGACCCTGGAAGTAGCTGGCGTGGTCGATGGTGCGGACGAGGAACTGACCATTGGCGACCTGACCTTTGCCCTGAATGCGGCCGACTTCAACAACGCTGCGGTGAATATCAGCGGCAATACTTACACGGTGGACTGGCTGAACGCCACGGGCGTGGCCACGGTAACCCTGAACAGCGGCGAGATGACCCTGGCCCAGGCCGAGGCGGTCATGCTCGGCACCGCATACCAGCACACGGATACCGGTAACCCCACCGGCGGTGCCCGCACCGTGGATGTGAGGGTGAATGACGGTGACATCAACAGTACCGTGGCCACCAGCACTATCACGGTAGTACCGGCAAACAATGCGCCGACGGCCACCGGTATCCCGGCGGATGTGAGCGTGACCGAGGATACGGCCAGTGACTTTAACCTCTCCGCGGTGACCTTTGCCGATGTCGACGGCGATAGCCTGACGGTGACCCTGGCGGCTACCAGCGGTACCTTCGCTGCCGGCGATGCGGGCGGTGTGACCATCGGTGGCAGCGGCACTGGCTCCCTGACCCTGACCGGCACGGCGGCCAATATCAACACCTACCTGGATACGATCACCAACATCCAGTACACCGGTGCACTGAATAACAGC
>Ga0056115_1000060_pt1 | contig 61424 bp, 56 predicted proteins | sample WorMetOlspDAHAB1_FD_77007 | JGI IMG/M metagenome (GOLD analysis project Ga0056115, IMG submission 77007) | Marine gutless worms symbiont microbial communities from Max Planck institute for Marine Microbiology, Germany - Olavius sp. DAHAB.1 ...
CGGTCCGGGCCAGTGCAACGATCTGCTCCCTGAATTCCGCAGGGTACGGGTTCCTCGTTCTCGGCATCGGGACACTCTCCTCTAATGGTCAAACTGTGTCCATCAAACCGGGGGAACTCCAGGTACCCAGTTTGCGTTGCCGACCATCAGCGCCGCTGACATGCCCAAAGACGACCAAGGGGCGCTGATCGTCAATCAGGCTGCCGCAATAATCGTGAAGGCCTATTTGGACAACTGGCAGAATCAGTGGGATGTTCTGGCTGCAATACCGCTTAACGGCACCGCCTCAGGGTCTCTCGGATTTGGGAGCGATGCCGATGTGAGCGCGGCACGTCGTGCGATGATCATGACGCCGGACGATTTGGAATCACTGATCAACAACGTTCAAAATGCCCTCAGACAATTCTGACGGAGCGGAATCGTGCCACTAATTGGTATGTTGCGGGGTCTTATTCCGTATGAGTTCCCTGTGCCCTTTTCTTATTCCTTCCCAACGCGTCTATCAGCGAGCGCTGAAACGTCAATGTCGACGACATGTGTATCTGAGATGAGTCTAGTCCTAGATCAGAACGTATTCGGCCAGTCTGCCGAGCAGAACAGCACAGGTGCGCAAGACAGCAGCACGCCAATGTCGATAGGAAGTGGAATCGTGGCAGATGCGGAAATGGGACTGAACTCGAGACTTGAGATATCCCGGTGGTCTATTCGATGGATAATTGACTACTTGTTCCTTCGTCGAGCTCGCATTCTAAGGGCAGTATTCCGACGTTGAAGGAGAGGTTGCCATCTAGGCAGCTAACACACCTCTGCTTTTCGGCGCGCGGTTGCAGGAAATCGCTCTCACAGGTCCATTGCGGTGATTGCTCTGAGGTGGGCATCCGCCCTGTCGTGCAGGTCCGGCAATAGGGCGATACCAAGTCCCGCACCCTCAGGCGGGCGCACGTGTCCGTCCTTCACCTCCGGCAGCGCCGTCACCAGCTCTGTGTACCAGCCGGTGTAGAACGCCCGCACGCTTTCCTGGACCAGCGCGTTGGGCGCGCTCACCGACAAATGCGTCGACGCGGTGTAGACCACCGGCCCGGTGCAGTCGTGCGGCGCGACGGGCAGGTGGTGGGCCTCCGCCATGCCGGCGATCGCCTTCGCCTCGGAAAGGCCCCCGACCCAGGCGATGTCCAGCATCACGATATCGACGGCGCCGGCGGCCATCAGTTCGCGGAAGCCCTGGCGGGTCGCGATGGTCTCGCTGGCAGTGACCTTGGCGCGGGTCTGCCGTTTGAACGCAGCCAGCGAGGCGGTGCCGTTTGCCGGGACCGGGTCTTCGATCCAGTAGGGATCGAACGGCTCCAGGGCGCGGGCAATCTGCACCGCAGCCGGGAGCGACCAGAGCGAGTGGCACTCCAGCATGATGTCCATGGACTCGCCGCAGGCGGCGCGGATCTTCTCGAAAGGCTCCATACCTTTGCGCAGGTCTTCCGGCGAAATGTGCAGACCGCCGGATGCCTCGGCATAGGCATCGAACGGCCAGATCTTCATCGCATTGATGCCGCTTTCCATCAGGCTCTGCGCCAGCTCGTCGGCCCGGTTAAGGAAGGCGTCCAGGTCCTCGTAGGGGCCCTCCGGCGCCGCGTCCAGGCCCCAGTTCTCGGTGCTCTGGCCCCTGGCAGAGCGCACATAACGGTAGCCGGCGCAGGTGTTATAGGTGCGGACCCAGTCGCGGGTCCGCCCGCCCAGGAGCTGATACAAGGGCTGGCCGGTCGCCTGACCCCACAGATCCCACAGCGCGATGTCGATGGCGGAGTTGCCGCGCAGCTCCGCGCCGGCCGCCTGGTGGCCCACATAGGGCCTGAGCTGGGTGCGAATTTTCTCGATTGCGAATGGGTCTGCGCCGATCAGCCGCGGCGCGACCATGTCGAGGATGTAGGCTTCCACCGCGGTGGCCGCGAAATACGTCTCGCCCAGGCCGACAAGGCCGTCGTCGGTATGGACCATCACCCACAATAGGTTTGGGAATTCCTCCAGCCGCAGGGTTTCAATCTTGGAGATTTTCGTTGCCATGTGTCTCCGCACCTCCCTGATTTCCGGTCCAGCATACCAGAAGCCAACGCCATCGTTGGAACACCGGCGATGCAGCCCTAGACTGCCCTGAGGAGGGTTTGTCCGATGCTGACCGCCGACCAGATCGACTTCTACGAAGCCAACGGATACCTGGTGCTGGAGAGCCTGATCCCCGGCGCGCGCATCGCGGCGATCCGGGAAGAGGTGGCCCGCCTTGTGGAGGGCGCCCGGGGGCGCACCGAAAGCGACGATCTCTATGATCTGGAAGACAGCCACCGGCACGACCGGCCGCGGGTGCGCCGGATCAAGTACCCGAATACGGTGAGCCCCGTCTTCGATGCGCTGATGCGCGACGATCTGATCCTGCAGCCGGTGCGCGACCTGATTGGCTCGTCCTTGCGGTTGCATACCAGCAAGCTGAACCTCAAGTCCGCGGAATACGGCGCGCCGGTGGAATGGCACCAGGATTGGGCGTTCTATCCTCACACCAACGACGACATCCTGGCCGTGGGCGTGATGCTGAACGACGTGGACGAAACCAATGGCCCGCTGATGATCGTTCCGGGCTCGCACAAGGGCCCGGTCTTCGACCATCACCGCGACGGCATGTTCTGCGGCGCGATCGATCCGGCCACCGAAGGCCTGGGCACGGAACGGGCGGTCGCGCTGACCGGGCCGGCCGGTTCCGTGTCGCTGCATCACGTGCGCGCGGTGCACGGGTCGGACCTGAACACCTCCGGCCGGGACCGGGGCCTGCTGCTTTACGAGATCACCGCGGCCGACGCCTGGCCGCTGCAGGGCAGCCTCAGCACCTTCGGCAGTCTGGAGGAGTACGACCGGCGCCTGTTGTGCGGGAACTCGACCATCACCCCGCGGCTGACGGAGGTGCCGGTCCGCCTGCCGGTCCCGTCGCCGGCGAATTACGGCTCGATCTACAATGTGCAGAAGCGGATGGGCGCGCGGGCGTTCCGGGTGCTGGAGGGTGAAAGGACCTAAGCTGCGGCCTGCCTAGCTGGCGCAGGACCACAGGCCCGCGCGCATCAGCGGCAGGTCCGCTTCGGCATAGGACAAACGCCGACGCGCCTTGGGGCCCAATCGGTCGCCCCACTTCTCCAGGAGATAGCGGCGGCCGGCGATCTCGCGGCGCCGGTCCTCCCTGGCCTCGCCGCAGATGCCGTCGGCCCCGGTGCCATAGACCTGCCGGTAGTCGACCAGGACCGCGTCCACCCAGTGCGCCCCGGTGGGAGCTTCCAGCAGCATGCGGGTGAAGAAGTCCCAGTCCTCCAGCCAGTGACACCCTTCGTCCCAACCGCCGACGCGCCGCCAGCTTTCCTTCGTATGGATCATGCAGTTGGTGTCGGGCCCGCGCAGGTTCAGCGCCTGTTCCGGCCCGTACCGGGCCCGGGCGATCGTCTCTTCGTCGATCTTGAACCACCGCCCGTCCGCCGTCCGTTCCCAGTAGGCGGTGTGCTGGCCGCAATACCAGACCCGCCCGTCATGCCGGTCGATTTCGGCGGCCATGGTCTGCAGATAGTCCGGTCGCCAGGTGTTGTCGGAATCGATATAGGCGATCAGGTCGAACCGGCTTGCGGCGACGCCCCGATTGCGCGCGCCCGAGGGCCCCGATCGTTCGATCCGTATATAGCGCAGCCTGGAGTCGTGAAACTCCTCCACAAGGCGTGCCGTGCAGTCGGTTGAGCCGTCGTCGACCACGATCAGTTCCCAGTCCTTGAATCCTTGCGCCTGAACGCTGGCGATGGCCCGCCACAGCACGTAGGCGCGGTTGTGAGTCGGCAGGACGATCGAGATCGGTCCGCTCATGGCGACTCCGTTGCAAAGGGCGGCGGCGGATCGGCTGCCCGACGCCGGCCACTGTGCAACGATTCGCCTCGGCAGACGCAATGACGGGTGACGCGGGGGGCTAGGGATCGTGTATAAACGGCGCGGACAGGAAAGAAGAGGGGCCCAGAGCCATGACCCAACCCCTGCGCGGCGTGATCGCGCCCAACCTGACGCCGTTCCAGCCGACCGGCGAAGTCGCCCACGATCTCTACGTGGGGCACGTGAAACGCCTGCTGGAGCAGGGCTGCGCCGGCGCGATGGTCCTGCCGCCCTTTTATTTCAAGGACGTGCCCGACGACGGCCTGTTCGCCTATTTCGCGCGCCTGATCGACGCGGTCGGACGTGACGAACTCAGGATCTATCTCTACCACATCCCTCAGGTCTCCGGCGTCGGTGTGCCCGTCGAGGTCGTGGCGCGCCTGCGCGAGGCCTTTCCCGACCAGATCGTCGGCATCAAGGACAGTTCCGGGGATTGGGAGAACACCCGCCGGCTGTTGACCGAGGTGGACGGGCTGATCGTCTATCCCGGCTCGGAACTGCCGCTGTTGGACGCCCTGGAGCTGGGCGCGCCCGGCTGCATTTCCGCCACCGCCAACATCAACGCCGCCACCATCGCCGCCGTCATCAAGGCCTGGGACGACGGCCGGCACGACGAGGCCCAGGCCCTGCACGAAAAGGCAAAGGCCTTGCGCTTGTTGGTTCAGGGCTACGCGCCGATCCCGGCCCAGAAGCGCCTCTTGGCGCAGTGGTCGGGCGACGAACGTTGGGCCGCGGTCCAGCCGCCGCTGTTACCGATGAGTGCGGAAAAGGGCCGGGAGCTCGCGGAAAAGCTGGCGGGCGAGCATGGATTCTCCGAAGCGGTGATCGCCTAGACGCGCGGCGGCGCCAGCGGTCTGGCGCTCTCAGATGCCTTCCGCGATCAGGCGCAGGGCGTCGTCCACGCTGTCGGCGTTTTGGATCAATGACTGATCGTCGGGGTCGATGGTCTTTTCGGCGACCATGGTGTCACGGATGAAGGCAGCCATGTGCTGCCAGAACTCCCCGCCCATGGCGATGATGGGGAAGCGTTCCAGCTTTCCGGTCTGGATCAGCGTCACCACTTCGAAAGCTTCGTCCAGCGTGCCGAAGCCGCCCGGCATCACCACGAAGGCCGAGGAGTATTTCACCAGCATCACCTTGCGCACAAAGAAGTGCTCGAACTCGATGAACCGGTCCAGATAGGGATTGGGCTGCTGTTCCTTGGGAAGCTGAATATTGATCCCCAGGCTGATGCCGCCCGCCTCTTTCGCGCCGCGGTTGGCGGCTTCCATGATGCCCGGGCCGCCCCCGGTCATTACCGTATAGCCGGCTTCGGCCAGGGCCCGACCCAGCGCGCGGGCCTGTTCGTAATGGGGATGGTCTTCCGGAAATCGCGCTGACCCGAACACGCTGATGCAAGGCGTCGGCGCCTCGATGGTTTCGAATCCGCGGAGAAACTCCAGGAAGACACGGACTGCGCTTTCAAGATCCGCTTCGCGGTTGCGCCGTCCCGCCAGGAACAGCTTTTCCGCGCCTTTGACCTCGCCCAACAGCGCGTCCGCCGGCGCCAGTCCGGTCGTGGTTTTTTCGTTCATAACACCTCCCCTATGGCAACCTCGATCAATGCGCGACCCTAGCATGCCGGGCAGGCTTCGGCGTCGAATGTGACGAAACGCTGTGATAATCTCCGGACCAGCAGGGACCCGACAAGGAGGTGTGAAATGGTTGCGACGGAACATGTAGCTGGCTCCGGCCAGGGGCTGCCCGCCGGCGTGGTGACCGGCGATGCATATCGCCAGTTGGTCGCGGCGGCGAAGGCCGGCGGCTATGCGCTTCCCGCGGTGAATGTCGTGGGAACGAACACCGTCAACGCGGTGCTGGAAGCGGCTGCCAAGAACAAGTCCGACGTGATCATCCAGCTGTCGAACGGCGGGGCGCAGTTCTACGCCGGTCAGGGCATGCCCGACAGCGCGCAGGCCAAGGTCCTGGGCGGGGTGTCGGCTGCCCAGCACGTGCATCTGCTGGCCGAGGAATACGGGGTCTGCGTGGTGCTGCACACCGATCACGCCAATAAGAAACTTGTGCCCTGGGTCGAAGGGCTGCTGGACCATGGCGAGGCCTATTTCGAGCAGGCGGGCCAGCCGCTGTTCAGCTCGCACATGCTGGACTTGTCGGAAGAACCGCTGGACGAGAACATTGAGATCTGCGCCCGCATCCTGAAACGGATGGCGCCCCTGGGCATGAGCCTGGAGATCGAACTGGGCGTGACCGGCGGCGAGGAGGACGGCATTGGCGCGGCGTTCGAGGAAAGCGCCGACAACGCGCACCTTTATACCCAGCCCGAAGATGTCTTGAAGGCCTACGAGGTTCTGGCCCCGCTGGGCCATTTCACCGTGGCGGCGTCTTTCGGCAACGTGCACGGCGTCTACAAGCCTGGCAACGTGAAGCTGCGCCCGGAGATCCTGAAGAACTCCCAGGACCTGGTCGGGTCCAAAATCGGCGCGGGCGATCACCCGCTTGACCTGGTGTTCCACGGCGGTTCGGGTTCGGAGCCCGAGAAGATCGCCGAGGCGATCAGCTACGGCGTGTTCAAGATCAACATCGACACCGACACCCAGTTTGCCTTCGCCGAGGCGGTGGGACGCTACGTCGACGAGCATCCCAAGGCTTTCAAGTACCAGATCGATCCGGACGACGACACGCCCTACAAGAAGTTCTACGACCCGCGGAAATGGCTGCGTCAGGGCGAGCAGGGCATCGTCGACCGTCTGGAAGAAGCGTTCGTCACCTTCGGCGCCCAGGGCAAGAGCCTGGCCAGGGGATAGGTGCACGTCTGGAGATGCGCTGGCGCGCAGGCGTCTAGAGCGCGTTCCAATAACCCCTCATGGTGAGGAGGCGCGCTCGCGCGCTGTCTCGAACCATGTGGCTGCAACCGGTCCGGTCCATTGCTATCCTGTCCCTCTGAAGACAAACGGGGGTGCGCATGACAGTAATCCGGAACACAACCCATGCCTGACGCCGGACCGGCCGAGGTCGGCACGTACGATTACATCGTCGTTGGGGCCGGGTCGGCCGGCTGCGTCCTGGCCAACCGGCTGAGTGCGGACCCCTCGGTGAAGGTTCTGTTGCTGGAAGCCGGCGGGCGCGACAACTATTTCTGGATCCACGTCCCGATCGGTTACCTGTTCTGCATGAACAACCCGCGCACCGACTGGTGCATGTCCACCGAAGCCGAGGCCGGACTGAACGGCCGGGCGCTGAACTATCCCCGCGGCAAGGTTCTGGGCGGCTGTTCCTCGATCAACGGCATGATCTACATGCGCGGCCAGGCCCGCGATTACGACCAGTGGCGCCAGCTCGGAAATCCCGGATGGGGCTGGGACGATGTGTTGCCCTACTTCCGCAAGTCCGAGGACAGCCACCGCGGGGCCTCCGACCTGCATGGACAGGGCGGCGAGTGGCGGGTGGAAAACCAGCGCCTGTCCTGGGAAATCCTTGACGCCTTTCGCGACGCGGCCGAAGAGGTGGGGATCCCAAAGACCGACGACTTCAATGCCGGAACCAACGAGGGGTCCGGTTATTTCGAGGTCAATCAGCGCCGCGGCGTGCGCTGGAGCACCGCACGCGCCTTCCTGAAACCCGTGGAGAACCGGCCCAATCTCCGGGTGCTGACCCACGCCCACACGTCTGCGCTGATCATGGACGGCCGGCGCGCGGCCGGCGTCGCGTTCGACTGGAAGGGCAAGCCGGCGCGCGCCCTGGCGTCGGGCGAGGTGATCCTGGCAGCGGGCGCCGTCAACTCGCCGCAGATCCTCGAGTTATCCGGCCTGGGCGATCCCGCTCTCCTGAAGAGCATGGGTATCGACGTGGTGCACGCACTTCCCGGGGTGGGAATGAACCTGCAGGACCATCTTCAGATCCGCACGGTCTTCAAGGTGAATAACGCCGAGACCCTGAACCAGCGCGCCAACAGCCTGGTCGGAAAGGCGGGGATGGCGCTGGAGTATCTTCTGTTCAAGCGCGGCCCCTTGACAATGGCGCCGAGCCAGATGGGTCTGTTCGCAAAGAGCGGTCAGTCTAAAGAGACGCCGGACCTGGAGTACCATATTCAACCGCTCAGCACCGACAAGTTGGGCGACCCGTTGCATCCGTTTCCGGCGATTACCGCCTCGGTCTGCAACCTGCGGCCCGAGAGCCGCGGCACGATTCACATCGCGGCGCCGGACCACCGGGTCCAGCCGTCAATAAGACCGAACTATCTTTCGGCTGCCGCGGACCGTGCGATTGCGGCGGGGTCCATTCGGCTGACCCGCCGGATCATGGCCGCAAAGGCGGTTGCCCGGTATGCGCCGGAGGAGATGCTGCCGGGACCCGCCGTCAGCACGGACGAGGATTTGGCCCGCGAAGCGGGCAACATTGCGACGACGATTTTTCACCCCGTCGGCACGGCAAAGATGGGAACCGATGACGCGGCCGTCGTCGACCCGCGTCTGCGGGTCCGCGGGGTTCAGGGGTTGCGGGTGGTCGACGCTTCGATCATGCCGACCATCACGTCCGGCAACACGAACTCGCCGGTTATCATGATCGCCGAGAAGGCGGCCGAGATGATCACCGAAGACCGCAAGGCGGCTGTCAGGTGAGGGGAGCGTCATGAGCCAGGAATACGATCGCAGGACCGAGGACGTTGGTAACATTGTCGCGCTGGAACACATCAACATCTGCATGCCGGACCAGCGCCTGGCGACGTTGTTTTACGTTTCCGGCTTGGGTTTGACGCGCGATCCCTATCTAGTGACCGGCGTTCGGAACATGTGGGTCAATGTGGGGCGCAACCAGTTTCATCTGCCGACCGACGCACCGCAGAAATTGCGGGGACGGGTCGGGCTTGTGTTGCCCGACCTGGATGCCTTGTTGGGTCGTCTGGAGGCGGTTCGTGAGCCGCTTGCGGACACGGCCTTTGAATTCGTGGCTGAAGGCGATTGCGTCGAAGTCCGATGCCCCTGGGGTAACCATCTGATCTGTCATGCGCCGTCGCCGCGATTCGGACCGGTCGCACTTGGAATGGCCTATGTGGAACTGGATGTGTCACCAGGCGCTGCTCCCGGTATCGCGAAGTTCTATAGCGAGGTCCTGAAGGCCCCGGCCGTGACGGAGGGCACTGTAGCGGTGGTGTCGATTGGCACGTGCCAGTCGCTGGTTTTCCGCGAGACCGCGGATCCGCAGCTCGAGTATGACGGACACCATATCCAGATCTATCTGGCGGACTTCTCCGGCCCGCATGCGCTCCTGCTGGAAAGAGACCTGATCACCGAAGAAAGCAACCGCTGCCAGTACAGGTTCGAGGACGTCGTGGACCTGGAGACGGGAGCGGTGTTGACAAAGCTTGAGCACGAGGTCCGGTCCATGACCCACCCGCTGTACGCCCGGCCGCTGGTGAACCGCGACCCGGCCCGCAGCAATGTCTCCTTCGCGGTCGGCCACGAGGCACGGTCCTGGGCCTTGCCGCCCGACTAGTGCGTCCGCAGGGCGGAAATGCTGAGGTGGATGAAGAGGGCCGGCGTGATCGCTGCGGGTGGCCGGCACCGGCCGCCCTGAAAATCTCCGATTGCCCCGGCGCGCCAATTTCCCGAATATCCGAAGGCAACGCCCGCGGCGGAAACAAGCCGACGGCATTGGGAGATAGAACATGAACGAATCCAACAAGTTCCTGCAACAGATCGCCAAAGGCGACGTTCTTTGTGCGGAAGGTTATCTCTTCGAACTGGAGCGGCGCGGCTATCTGCAGGCCGGCGCCTTCGTGCCCGAAGTGGTTTCCGAACATCCCGAGGTGGTGCGCCAGCTTCATCTGGAGTTTGCGCGCGCGGGGTCCGACGTGGTGGAGGCGCTGACCTAATTATGCCCACCGGGAGAAGATGAAGCTGGTCGGCCGCGAGGACGAGTTGGAGCCGATGAACCGGCAGGCCATCCGCATCGCCAAGGAGGTGGCCACCGAGACCGGGACCCTGGTGGCCGGCAATATCTGCAACACCAATATCTACGAGCCCGATGATCCCGATAGCATAGCCAAGGTCAAGGCTCTCTTCGCCGAACAGATGGAGTGGATCGCCGACGAGGGGGTCGATTTCGTCATCGCCGAGACCATCCCCTGGCAGGGCGAGGCGGAACTGGCCCTGGACGCGGTGACGAAGACCGGTCTTCCGGCTGTGGTGACGCTTGCCATTCACAAGGACGGCCTGACCCGCGAAGGATACGCGCCGGCCGATACCTGCAAGGCCCTGGAGGACCGGGGCGCGGCCGTGGTCGGCCTCAACTGCGCCCGCGGGCCGGACACCATGCTGCCGATCCTGGAGGAGATCGCGGCGAAGTGCACCATCCCGATCGCGGCGCTGCCGGTGCCGTTCCGCACCCACGAGGACGAACCCACCTTCCAGTCGCTGACCGACCCGGGCCACGGGCATCCGGACGACGGCCGGCCGTTCCCGGTCAATCTGGATAGCCATACCTGCACCCGCACCGACATTGCGCGGTTCACCGCGGCCGCCAAGAAGATCGGCGTGCGCTATTTCGGTGTCTGCTGCGGCGCCGGCCCGCACCACATCCGCGCAATGGCCGAAGCCCTGGGGCGCCATCCCGAGGCCAGCAAGTACTCCGCCGACATGTCGAAGCACTACGCGCTGGGCGAATTCGAGGCGCAGCTGGAGCAGGACCGGACTTTTACCGGGAATCTCTAGGAAGGGTGTTGACGGCGGCGTCTCGGCCGCGGGAGGGAACTGATGAAGTCTCACGTGCGCGTCGCCGTCATCGGCGGGGGGGTGGTCGGGTGCAGCGTGCTCTACCACCTGACCAAACTCAGTTGGAAAGACGTCGTTCTGATCGAACGGTCGGAGCTGACATCCGGCTCCACCTGGCATGCGGCCGGCGGGTTCCATACGCTGAACGCCGACACAAACATGGCGGCGCTGCAGGGCTACACGATCGGGCTCTATAAGGAGCTGGAGGAGATCTCCGGCCAGTCCTGCGGGCTGCACCATGTGGGCGGCGTCACTGTGGCCACCGATCAGGACCGTCTCGACTATCTCAAGGCCGAGCGGGCCAAGCACCGTTACATGGGCCTGGAGACCGAGATCATCGGGCCCGAGGAGATCAAAAAGCACCTTCCCATCATCAACACCGACGGCATCGTCGGCGCGCTTTACGACCCGCTGGACGGCCACCTGGACCCCTCTGGCACGACTCATGCCTACGCCAAGGCGGCGCGGATGCAGGGCGCGGAAATCTACCTGCGCAACAAGGTCGAAGAGCTCAACCCGCGCGGCGACGGCACTTGGGACGTGGTGACCGAACAGGGCACCATCCACGCCGAACACGTGGTCAACGCGGGTGGTTTGTGGGCGCGCGAAGTCGGCGCGATGGCCGGCGTCTACCACCCGCTGCACCCGATGGAGCACCAGTACCTGGTGACCGACGACATCCCGGAGGTCTACGAACGCGAGACCGAGCTGGCCCACGCCATCGACCCGGCGGGCGAGACCTATCTGCGCCAGGAAGGCCGCGGCCTGGTGCTGGGGATCTACGAGCATGACTGCGACCCCTGGGCGGTGGATGGCACGCCCTGGGATTTCGGACACGAGCTGTTGCCGGACAATCTGGACCGGATCGCGGGGCCGTTGGAGGCTGCGTTCCAGCGTTACCCGGTGCTGCAGACCGCCGGCATCAAGACGGTCATCAACGGGCCCTTCACCTTCGCGCCCGACGGCAACCCACTGGTCGGTCCGGTGCCGGGACGGCCCGGCTATTGGGCGGCCTGCGCCGTGATGGCGGGCTTCAGCCAGGGCGGCGGCGTCGGGCTGACGCTGGCGGAATGGATGGTGGAAGGCGAGCCGTCGCGCGACGTCTTCGCCATGGACGTCGCGCGTTACGGCGATTACGCCTCACACACCTACACGCGGCTGAAGGTGACGGAGAACTACCAGCGGCGTTTCGCGATCTCGTACCCCAACGAGGAATTGCCAGCGGGCCGGCCCCTGGACACGACGCCGGCCTATCCCGTCTGGAAGTCGCAGAACGCGGTTTTTGGCGTCGGCTACGGCATGGAACAGGTGAACTAATTCGCACCGGCGGGCGAGGAGCCGTTCGAGACGCCGACCTTCCGGCGGTCGAACGCATTCGGGCCGGTGGCGGAGGAATGCCGCGCCGTGCGCGAGGCGGTCGGCATCAACGAGATTCACAATTTCGGCAAGTACGAGGTGACGGGGCCGGAGGCGGAGTCCTGGCTGAACCGTATCATGGGCGGCCGCGCGCCTGCAGTCGGCCGGATTGCGCTCACCCCGATGCTGAGCCCCACGGGCAAACTGATCGGCGATTTCACCATGGCGCGGCTGGGCCAGGAGAAGTTCCAGCTTACCGCGTCCTTCGCCTCCCAGGCCTATCACATGCGCTGGTTCGAACAGAACCTGCCGGCAAGCGGCGTTTCGGTGCGCAACAAGTCCTTGCAGTATGTGGGCTTCCAGATCGCCGGTCCGAAGGCGCGGGAACTCTTATCCCGGGTGACGCGTGCCGACGTTTCGAACGAGGCATTCCGGTTCCTCCGCGTCATCGAGGCGGATGTGGGCCTTGTTCCGGCCCGGATCTGCCGCATCACCTATACCGGCGATACGGGCTACGAAATTTACGTCCAACGCAGCCACCAGTTGGCCCTGTACGACACGCTGACGGAGGCGGGAAGGGACCTTGGCCTGAGGCCCTTCGGCATGCGGGCGATGATGTCGCTCAGGCTGGAGAAGTCCTTCGGCTCGTGGCTGCGCGAGTACCGGCCCGATTTCACAGCGGCAGAGACCGGGCTCGACCGGTTCATCGATTTGCGGAAGAACGACTTCATCGGCCGGGACACCGCCATGGCTGAGCGGGACGACCCCCCGGACCGCATACTGGTCACGATGGTGGTGGACGCCGCCGACGCCGATGTGGTGGCGGACGAGGCGGTCTGGCACGACGGGTCGGTTGTCGGGTTCGTCACCTCGGGCGGCTATGCGCACTATGTGGGCAAGTCCGTCGCGATGGCGATGATCCCGCGCGCGCTGGCTGCCGACGGCGCGCAATTCGAGGTTGAAATCCTGGGCGACCGCCGCCCCGCGCGCATGATCACCCAGCCGCTGTTCGACCCGGCCGGTGAGAGGATGCGTGGATAGCCATATCCGCCGTTTGGGCCTTACTGGCGGCGATCGCAAGATCAATTTCGATTGGGATCTGCCCACTGTCACAAAGGGAACGAAAAGGACTATTATCTTCACCACACTGTCGCAGACGAAACCAAAAACAGGGAGGTAAGCATGAAAAGATTCCTGATGGCGACGGCGCTTGTCGGTTCACTCGCGATGACGTCGACCGCCGCCACGGCGGCGACCGAAATTCAATGGTGGCATGCATTTACCGGACGCCTCGGCGACCTCTTGAACGAGCAGGTTGATAAGTTCAACGCCTCGCAATCGGAGTACAAGGTCGTTGCTTCGCATAAAGGCAACTACTCCGAGACCTTGAATGCGGGGATCGCCGCTTTCCGGGCAGGCGAGCAACCGCACATTCTGATGGTTTTCGAGGTCGGCACGGCGACCATGATGGCGGCCAAGGGCGCGATCAATCCGGTCTACACCGTCATGGCCGATTCCGGCGCGACGTTCGACCCGGACGGATATCTGGGCCCGGTCAAGGGCTACTACACCACCACGGACGGCGACATGCTGTCGCTTCCCTACAACTCTTCGACCCCGGTGCTGTGGGTCAACCGCGATGCCCTGTCGGGCGCCGGGCTCGATCCTGACATGGATCTCAGCACCTGGGAACAAGTCGGCGACGCGCTGGATAAGCTTGCGGCTGCGGGGCACCAATGCCCGCTGACAACGGCCTGGCAGAGCTGGGTTCACCTTGAGAACTTCTCAGCCTGGCACAACCAGCCGTTTGCCACGAAAGAAAACGGCTATGCCGGCATGGACACCGAATTGGCGTTCAACGGCGCCGCCCAGGTCAAACATATCCAGCAGATGGGCGACTGGGCGAAAGAGGGCAAGTTCATCTATGCCGGTCGGCGTAACGAAGGCGGCGCCAACTTCCGGGCCGGCGAGTGCGCGTTCTTCACGGAAAGCTCCGCCGGGTATGCCGGGATCAAGGCGGAGGCCAAGTTCGACTTCGAAATCCGGCCGCTTCCCTATTGGAGCGCTGTCGACGGTGCGCCCCAGAACACCATTATCGGCGGATCGTCGTTGTGGGTCCTGGGCGGTCATGATGCGGCGGAATACAAGGGCGTCGCTGAGTTCCTGAGCTTCCTGTCCACATCGGACATCCAGGCCAAGTGGCATCAGGACACCGGCTATCTTCCGATCACCCTTGCCGCCGCCGAACAGACCAAGGCGGAGGGTTTCTACGAAGCCAATCCGGGCACCAACATCGCCATCGAGCAGATGACCGGTGCGGCGCCGACGGGGAATTCGAAGGGTCTGCGTCTGGGGTCTTTCGATCAGATCCGCGGCATCATCGACGAGGAGCTGGAAGCCGTCTGGACCGGCGACAAGTCGGCGCAGGAGGCTTTGGACAGCGCGGTGGAGCGCGGCAACGCACTGTTGCGGCGTTTCGAAAGCGCAAACCGCTAAGGGTGTTCACCCGCCGCCCGGTTCCGGGCGGCGGGATCCCTCATGGAAAAGCGCGTTAAATTTAAGGGCTGGTTGCTGCCCCTGGCTCTGATCGCACCGCAGGTGTTTATCTCGGCGGTCTTTTTCTTTTGGCCGGCCGGAGAAGCGATCTGGCAGTCGATGTTCATTCCAGACCCGTTCGGCCTTAAATCGCAGTTCGTCGGGCTTGGAAATTTCGAGTTCCTGCTTGGGGACCGGTACTACCGCGAGAGCTTCCTTACGACGGCGGTCTTTTCCAGTCTGGTGACCTTGGTCTCCATGGCCGGCGCCTTATGGCTCGCGGTCATGGCCGACCGCCTGATCAAGGGCTCCGGCACCTATCGCACGCTGTTGATCTGGCCCTACGCCGTGGCGCCGGCCGTGGCGGGCGTGCTGTGGCTTTTCATGTTCAACACCCGGGTCGGTGTCGTTTCCTGGTATTTGGGCCTCTTGGGGTACGATTGGAACCACGTGCTGAACGAAGGCGAGGCCATGGGCCTGGTCGTCGTTGCCTCCTCCTGGGGCCGGATCAGCTACAATTTCCTATTCTTCCTGGCGGGTCTTCAGGCGATCCCGAAATCGGTCATCGAAGCCGCCGCGATCGATGGCGCGCGTTTCTGGACGCGTTTTCGCACGATCGTATTCCCGCTCTTGTCGCCGACCACCTTCTTCCTCTTGGTGGTGAACATCGTCTATTCCTTTTTCGAGACCTTCGGCGTGATCCACACGATCACCTCCGGCGGGCCGCAGCAGGCAACGACCATCCTGGTCTACAAGGTCTATTCCGACGGTTTCGTCGGGCAGGACCTGGGATCGTCCGCGGCGCAGTCCGTCATTCTTCTGATCGTCGTCAGCGTGCTGACCGTCATCCAGTTCAAATACATCGAACGCAGGGTCCATTACTGATGGCGCAAAGGGCAGGGATGGTCGAGAAGCAGGGGGCTGGGTTGTGGCTGACCCATCTGTGCCTCAGCCTGGGCGTTTTGATCATCTTCTTTCCGATCTGGCTGGCGTTCGTCGCCTCGACCGTCAGCCAACCGGATATCGTGCAACCGCCGATGCCGCTGATGCCGGGCGATCGGTTCTGGGAGAATTACGAGCGTGCCCTGTTTTCCGGCATCAATGCGCCGGTCTGGCGGATGCTGGCGAACTCGCTGGTCATGGCGATTGGAATCGCCGTCGGCAAGATCGCGATCTCGCTGATCAGCGCGTTTGCGATTGTCTATTTCGATTTTCCGTTTCGCCGGGTCTTCTTCTGGCTGATCTTCCTGACGCTGATGTTGCCGGTCGAGGTGCGGATCGTCCCGACCTACGAGGTCATCGCCGGGTTCGGCATGCTGAACAGCTATTCCGGACTGATCTTTCCGCTGGTCGCGTCGGCCACCGCGACGTTCCTGTTTCGCCAGTTCTTCATGACGGTGCCGGACGAGCTGGCCGAAGCCGCGCGGGTCGACGGCGCGCGTCCCATGCGGTTCTTCATCGATATTCTGGTTCCGATGAGCCGCACGAATGTCGCGGCGCTGTTCGTGATCCTGTTTATCTACGGTTGGAACCAGTATCTTTGGCCGCTCTTGATCACGACGGACCCGGAAATGAACACGATTGTCATGGGGATCAAGCAGATGTTCCCCAGTGGCGACGACACCGCCGACTGGCCGGTCATCATGGCGACCTCGCTGCTGGCCATGCTGCCCCCTGTTCTGGTGGTCGTCTTCATGCAGAAGCTGTTCGTGAGAGGTCTGGTGGAGACCGAGAAATAGAGGTTTGCGTGGCTGAAATTCTTCTCAACGGTGTCAAAAAGAACTTTGGCAATTTGCAGGTGATCCACGGCGTTGACGTCCGGATCACCGACGGCGAGTTGATCGTCATTGTCGGGCCGTCAGGCTGTGGAAAATCGACCCTGTTGCGCATGGTGGCTGGGCTGGAGACGATCTCGGACGGCGAAATCCAGATCAATGGCGCCCGCGTGAACGAAAAGGAGCCCATGGACCGCAACATCGCGATGGTGTTCCAGAACTACGCGCTTTATCCGCACATGAACGTGTTCGACAACATGGCCTACGGGCTGAAGATCGCGCGCACGCCCAAGGACGAGATCGCCAAACGCGTCGGCGAGGCCGCGTCGCTGCTGCAGCTGGACGGCCTTTTGGATCGGAAACCGCGCCAGCTTTCTGGCGGTCAGCGCCAGCGGGTGGCGATGGGCCGGGCCATCGTCCGCAAACCCGACGCCTTCCTGTTCGACGAGCCGCTCTCCAACCTGGATGCCAAGCTCAGGGTTCAGATGCGCTTGGAAATCAAAACCCTGCAAACCAACCTCGGCGTGACTTCGCTCTACGTCACCCACGATCAGGTCGAGGCGATGACGCTTGCCGACAGAATGATCGTGATGAACGAGGGCCGGGTGGAACAGATCGGCGAGCCGCTGGAGGTGTACGAGCGTCCGGCCTCGCTATTCGCCGCTCAATTCATCGGAAGTCCGTCGATGAACGTGATCCCCGCCACCATCGAAGGCGGCGGCGTGCATATTCAGAACGGACGTACAATCCCCACCGAAACTGGCCTATCGGGTGATGTCATGTTTGGAGTCCGGCCCGAACACCTTGTGATGGACGATGAGGGGCCCATCGCCATGGAAACCGTCATGGCGGAACCTCTCGGTGCCAACACGCTGATCCATGGACGGCTCGCCGGAACGGATACGATGCTGATTGCAAGCGTCGATGGCGCGGTGCCGAATTCGCAAGTGGCGCGCGAAATCCGTTTCGCCGCGGATCCGTCCCACATTCATCTGTTCGACCCGGCATCGGGCGCGCGGTTGCAGCACTGAGCGTCAGCCGTCGGGTAGCCGTACCCCCTCATCCGACCCATCAGGCCACCTTCTCCTTTCGGGGAGAAGGGACCAAAAAGCGACTCTCCGCGGTGGGGTGGGGGTTACGGTTTTGCTCGATAAACCGGCGCGTTCGACGGCGCCAACGGCGTCCGCCCCCGGATCATGTCGGCCGCCTTTTCCGCGATCATGATCGTCGGCGCGTTTAAATTCCCGGTCGTGATCACCGGCATGATCGAGGAATCGACCACGCGCAGCGCCTCCATACCGTGTACCTGGCATTCGGGGTCGACCACGGCCATGGGATCCGTTCCCATCTTGGCGGTGCCGCAGGGGTGATAGGCGCTTTCCACGGTCTCGCGTACGAAGGCATCGATTTCCTCGTCGCTCTGCACGTCCGGGCCCGGCGCCAGTTCCTCGCCCCGGTAGGGATCGAAGGCGGGCTGGGCGAAGATTTTGCGCGTGGCGCGCACGGCGGCCCGCATTTCGATCCAGTCTTCCTCGTGGCTCATGTAGTTGAACAGGATCTCCGGGTGTTCCTGCGGATCGGTTGACCGCAACCGCACATGACCGCGGGACTTCGACCGCATCGGTCCCACATGGGCCTGGAAGCCGTGGCGGTCCGCCGAACTCGTGCCGTCGTAGGACACCGCCATCGGCAGGAAGTGGTACTGGATGTCCGGCCATGGCACATCCGGGCGCGAGCGGATGAAGCCGCCGGCCTCGAAATGGTTCGTCGCGCCCAGGCCGCGCTTGGCGAGGATCCATTCGATCCCGATCAGCGCTTTCTTCAGCGGGTTCATGGCGCCATAGAGCGTGATCGGCTTGGAACAGGCCTGCTGGACGTAAAGCTCCAGATGATCCTGCAGGTTCTGCCCCACGCCCGGCAGGTCGTGCACAACGCCAAGGCCCATGTCTGAAAGATGCGCGCCCGGGCCGATGCCCGACAGCATCAGAAGCTGCGGCGTGTTGATCGGCCCGCCGCTGAGGATCACTTCGCGCCGGGCAAGCGCTGTTCGTTCTGTGCCGCCTTGCGTGAAAGTCACGCCGGTGGCGTGCCGGCCATCCGTCACAATCCGGGTTGCAAAGGCGCGCTGCTCGACCGCCAGGTTTTTACGGCCCAGTGCCGGCTTCAGATACGCGTTTGCGGTGCTCCAGCGCCGGCCGTCGTGAACGGTCATGTCCATGCGGCCGAAGCCTTCCTGCTGGAAACCGTTCATGTCGGCGGTTCTCGGATAACCGGCCTCTTCGCCGGCGGCGATGAAAGCGTTGTACAGCGGGTTCTCAAGCGGTCCGTTGGAGGTGTGCAGCGGACCGTCGCCGCCGCGATAGGCGTCGCCGCCGCCGGCATAGGTCTCCGCTTTCCGGAAATAGGGCAACACGTGGGTATAGGACCAGCCGTCCGCGCCGCCCGCGGCCCAGCCGTCGAAATCCAGCGCGTTGCCGCGCACATAGGCCATACCGTTGATCGACGAAGACCCGCCCAGCACGCGGCCGCGCGGGCAATGCAGCCGCCGGCCGCCCAGGTGGGGCTCCGGTTCCGACCAGTAGAACCAGTTGTAGCGTTTGTCGTTCATCGGGATCGACAGCGCGGACGGCATCTGGATGAAGACGCTGCGGTCCTGGCCGCCCGCCTCCAGAAGCAGAACGGTGGCTTTGCCGTCCTCGCTCAGCCGGTCGGCCAGCACGCATCCGGCCGATCCGGCGCCGACGATGACATAATCGAACTGAAGGGAAGGGCTCATCTGTATGCTGGTGGTGTCGGGACCCGGCGAGTATCCGTTTTTTGGGATTCGACGGTCAACCGGTGTCGGGGCTAGGATCGGGGCTGACAAGAATAGGCTGAAGGCGGTCGGGCCGCCTGGGCCGCAGAATTGGGAGGAAAACATGAAAAAGACCATTCTCGGCGGGGCGCTGGCTGCCCTGGTCGCCGCGTCCGGGGCCCAGGCAGCCGATCCGGCGTCCTGCAGCGCGGTGCGGTTCTCCGACGTGGGCTGGACCGACATCACCGCCACCACGGCGGCCACGTCAGTGGTCCTGGAAGGCCTGGGCTACGAGCCGACGGCAACCGTCCTGTCGGTCCCGGTCACCTATACCAGCCTGAAGAACGGCGACATCGACGTCTTCCTGGGCAACTGGATGCCCACCATGGAAGCGGACATCAAACCCTACCGCGAGGACGGTTCGGTCGAGACCCTGACCAAGAACCTGACCGGCGCTAAATACACCCTGGCGGTGAACCGGGCCGCGGCGGACGGCGGCATCAAGAGTTTTGCGGACATTTCCAAGTTCCGCGACGAGCTGGACGGCAAGATCTATGGCATCGAGCCGGGCAACGACGGCAACCGCCTGATCCAGAGCATGATCGACGAGGATGCTTTCGGTCTCAAAGGGTTCGAGGTCGTCGAGTCCAGCGAGCAGGGCATGCTGGCGCAGGTGGCGCGGGCGGAACGGCGCAAGGAGTGGGTGGTCTTCCTGGGTTGGGAACCGCATCCCATGAACGCCAATCACGACCTGGTCTATCTGTCGGGCGGAGACGATTGGTTCGGCCCCAACTATGGCGGCGCGGAGGTCTACACCAACGTGCGCAAGGGCTATGCCGACGACTGCCCGAACCTAGGACAGTTCCTGAAGAACGTTTCGTTCTCGCTGGCCATGGAGAACGAGATCATGGGCGCGATTCTGGACGACGGCGAGGAACCGAATGATGCGGCCATGGCGTGGCTGAAAAAGAACCCCGATGTCTACGCCCTGTGGCTGGACGGCGTCACGACACTGGACGGCAAGGACGGTCTTGCCGCGGTCAAGGCGCATATCGGCAACTGAGCCTTGATTAGGACGGCCGGGCCGCGCGGGTCCGGCCGTCCGAACGGCGCCGCGGTCGGCCGATGCCCGGCTGCGGACTGGCATTCTTACGGGACATGACATGGATTGGCTGACCGACAACAAGATCCCCTTGGGCAAGTGGATCAAGCAGTTCGTCGATTTCATCCTGGATCACGGCGCCGGGTTCTTCGATCTCCTGTCGGAGGTGGTCGAGTTTTTCATCGAAGGTCTGACCGACCTGATGTTGTGGGTGCCGCCGCTGATCCTGGTGGTGGTCTTCGCCGCCATCGCTTTCTGGCTTCACCGGTCGTGGAAGCTTGTGGCGCTGGTGGTCCTGCCGCTCATCCTGGTGATCAATCTCGGTTACTGGGAGGAGACGATCCAGACGCTGGCGTTGATTCTGTTCTCAACGCTGACCTGCGTGGTCGTCGGCGTTCCTCTGGGCATTGCGGCCGCGCACCGGCCCTGGCTCTACAGCGGGATCCGGCCGGTCCTCGACCTGATGCAGACGATCCCCACCTTCGTCTACCTGATCCCGACCATGATCATGTTCGGGCTGGGCGTGGTGCCCGGCCTGATCTCCACCGTGATCTTCGCCATCCCGGCCCCGATCCGGCTGACCTATCTGGGTATTGCCGGTGTGCCGAAGAACCTGATCGAAGCAGGAGAGTCGTTCGGCGCGACACGGTCGCAGCTTTTGTGGAAGGCCGAACTTCCGCATGCGATGCCCACGATCATGGCCGGCGTTACCCAATGCATCATGCTGTGCCTGTCCATGGTGGTGATCGCGGCGATGGTCGGGGCGCCGGGGCTGGGCGTGCCCGTGCTCAGGGCGCTCAACACGGTCAACATCGCCAAGGGGTTCGAGGCGGGACTTGCCATCGTCATCGTCGCCATCCTGCTGGACCGGGTGTGCAAGCAGCGCGGCGGCGGCAATTCGGGGGGCTAGGCTATTCACGCGGTAGACATCAAATCCGTCGACATCGTGTTCGGCGGCGACCAGAACGAGGCGCTCAGGCTGCTGGACCAGGGCGGCACACGCGACGAGATCCTGGAGGCGACGGGGTCGGTCATCGGCGCAGCGGACGCGTCGATCTGCATCGACGAAGGCGAGATCTGCGTGCTGATGGGCCTGTCGGGATCGGGCAAGTCCACCTTGTTGCGGGCGATCAACGGCCTGAACAAAGTCACCCGCGGTCAGGTGCTGGTGCAGGACGGGCAGGGCCACGTGGATGTCGCCAGTTGCGATGACGCCACGCTAAGGCGCATGCGCATGGAGCGGGTCGCGATGGTGTTCCAGCAGTTCGCTCTGTTCCCCTGGCGCACCGTGCACGAAAACGTCGCGCTGGGCCTGGAACTGCGCGGCGTGCCCAAGGCCGAGCGGGACGCTGTCGTGTCCGAAAAGCTTCAACTCGTGGAACTGGACCAATGGGCGGACAAGCATGTGCACGAGCTGTCGGGCGGCATGCAGCAGCGCGTCGGGCTGGCGCGCGCCTTCGCCACCGACGCCGACATTCTCCTGATGGACGAGCCGTTCTCGGCCCTGGACCCGCTGATCCGGGACCATCTGCAGGATGAGCTTCTTGATCTGCAGAAGTCCCTGAAGAAGACCATCGTCTTCGTCAGCCACGACCTGGACGAGGCGCTGAAGCTGGGCAACCACATCGCCATCATGGAGTCGGGCCGGATTGTCCAGTATGGCGAGCCCGAGGAAATCGTGCTGAACCCGGCCAACGCCTACGTGGCCGAATTCGTCGCCCACATGAACACCATCAATGTGCTGCGCGGCCGGTCGCTGATGACGCCCGTCCAGGAACTGAAGCGGGAAGGGGACGAACTGGTGCTGGACTGGACCGGGCACAGCAGGCTGAAACTGGACGCCAACGGCGGCCCGGCCGAGGCGGTTGTCGAAGGAAAGGTCGTGCCGCTCACCGTCTTTAAGACCGGCGGCGACGCGACCGCACTGCCGTGCGACACCATGGTGACGGCGTCGCCCGAAATCCGCATGCGCACCGCCATCGAAATCCGCCACCAGACCGGGACCCCGGTCGTCTTCCTGGACGACGGCAAGGTCGTCGGCGTGATCGGCGACGACGAGATCTACCAGGGCTTGTTGCGGCAGAGCTCGGCGGAGGAGAGCTGACGGGCCGGGCCGGCGCGTGCTCATTCTGTCGACGATTCATCTAGACAAGACACCGCGCGGCGCTGTCACCCCTGAAAAGAGGCCAATAACCCTTTAATTAACAGTGTTTTTTGCTGTATGCTCTTCTTGCGGATCGTTAACAATTCCCATCCCAACCGGGTCACAATGACGAGGCGACGGTGACACTTGAAGAGACACAACCCCGGCAACCGCTGACGTCCCGAGTCCAGGCCGAGATCGAAAACCTGATCATGAACGGCGAGCTCAGCGGCGGCGACCGGGTCAACGAGATTGCCCTGTCCGAGCGTTTCGGGACCAGCCGCGGCCCGATCCGCGAGGCCTGCCGTGCGCTGGCCCAGGAAGGATTGTTGATCGCCGTTCCCAACCGCGGCGTCTTCGTCCGGGAACTGGACCTGCGCGAAGCACTTGAGGTCTATGACATCCGGTCCGCCTTGGACGAGCTGATGGGGCGGCTGATCGCCGAGCGGATCTCCGATGCGCAGGTCGCCGAACTGCAGGCCCTGATCGCCGAAATGGATGCCGCCGCCCAGGATCGCGACCTGGAGCGCTACTATCCAGCGAACCTGGCGTTCCACAACTGCTTGCTGGATTTCGCCAACAACCGGCGCCTGGAGCGCCTTTATCTCGGCCTGGTCAAGGAACTTCATCTGTTCCGCCGCAAGGGGCTCTTACAAAAGGGCTCCATGCGGATCTCCAACGAGGAGCACCGCCAGATCGTCGAGGCCCTGGCAGCGCGCGATCCGATCGCCGCCGGCGTCAGCATGAAAAGCCATGTGCTGGCGGCGAAAACGCGGCTGCTGGCGGCGGTGGAAGCGGAACGGGCGCAAGCGCTGAGCGCGGCGGCCGATGCCGGGAATGGGGCCAAGCGGCGGCGGCAGTCCTAGCGCGGCAGCCACGCCCTTCGTGATGCGCCCTCCGGGCGCTCCTCAGGGTGAGGACTTATTCTGCTTCAAAGACTTGAATCCTCATGCTGAGGAGCGGCGCGTAGCGACGCGTCACGAAGCATCTGGCTGCCAACCCGTCACCGGCGACAGTGAAGCGCGCATTAACGCCCCTGGAACTTCGCCGGCCGTTTTTCCAAGAACGCCCGGCGTCCCTCCACATAATCCTCGCTGGCGAAACACTCCGCGACCAGCCGGTCGCACAGGTCGAGGTCCCGGTCGCCCGGATCCTTCAGGACCTCGTTGGCGATCAGCTTCATGGCCCGCACGGTCAGCGGCGCGTTTTCGGCGATCCCGCCTGCGTAGTCGGCGACGAATGCCTCCAGATCCTTCTCAGGCAGAACCTTCTGTACCAGCCCGACCTGCAGCGCTTCATGTGCGTCCATGCGGCGGGCGGAGAACATCAGTTCCTTCGCTGCACCCTGACCGACGATCCCGACCAGTCGCTTGATCGCCCCGTAAGGATAGCCCAGCGCCAGCCGCGCGGCGGGCATCGAAAAGACCGATTTCTCCGAACAGAACCGTACGTCACAGCACACCGCAAGGTTCAGGCCGCCGCCGAAGCAGTAGCCGTCGATCATGGCGATCGTCGGTTTGGGCATCGACTCGATCCGCGCGTAGACCACCTTGATCCGTTCGTTGTAATGGTGCACCGCTTCCTGGCCCGCGCGTTCCCTTTCGAACTTGGAGATATCCGCACCAGAAACGAAGGACTTGCCGCCGGCCCCGGAAAGCACGATCACCCGCACCGCGTCGTCGGCCAGGAAATCGTCAAGGATCTCGTCCGCCGCGTCCCACATTTCAAGCGAGACCGCGTTCCGCTTTTCCGGGTTGTTGAAAATCATGTGACCGACGGCGTCGGTCTTCCTGGCGATCATTTTGTCGGAGGCCATGGTCTTCCTTCTTTGATTGGATGGCGGCTCTAGACGACGCCTTCGGCACGCAGGTCGGCAATCTCCGCTTCGCTCATGCCGAGCTCAAGAAGAATCTCGTCGGTTTGCTCGCCCCGTTCGGGCGGTCGCTGGGCAATTGTGCTGGGTGTCCTGGTCAGGGTGACCGGTTGCCCGACGAAGTGGGTCGGGCCGAATGGGAGGGAATCACCGGCGCTGGCGATCCCCAGTTCCTGGACCTGTGGATCGTCGAAGACCTCGTTGATCTTGTAGATCTCGCCGCAAGGGACGCCTGCCTCGGTCAGCATGTCGACCCATTCGCGGCTGGTCCGGGTTTTCGTGATCTCGGCGATCTCGGCGTTCAACTGATCCCGCCTTTCAAGTCGGGCGGCATTGTTGATGTAATCCGCGGAGTCGATCCAGGCAGCCCGGTCGACCACGCGAGCGAACCGCTGACAGATTCCCTCGCCGGAGATGGCGATGTTGATCGCGCCGTCGGCGGTCTCGAAGACTCCGGTGGGAACGCTTGTCGGATGGTTGTTGCCCGCCTGTTGGGGGACCTCGTGTTTCATCAGCCAGCGCGCGGCCTGGAAATCCAGCATGAAGATCTGGGATTGCAACAGCGACGTGTTCAGCCACTGACCCCGGCCGGACTTGTCGCGCTCGATCAGCGCCACCAGGACCCCCAGCGCGCAGAACAGTCCGGCGGTCAGGTCGGCGATGGGGATGCCCACCCGCATCGGGCCTTCGCCGGGCGCGCCGGTGATCGACATCAGGCCGCCCATGCCCTGGGCGATCTGGTCGAAGCCCGGCCGCTTTGCATAGGGACCTTGCTGCCCGAAACCGGAGATGCTGGCCAGGATGATGCGCGGGTTTACTGCAGCCAGGGCCTCATAGTGGATGCCCAACCGCGTCTTCACGTCAGGCCTGAAGTTTTCCACGACGACATCGGCGGACTCGACCAACTTCATCAGCACCGCCAGGCCCTTGGGGTCTTTCAGGTTCAATGTCAGGCTGCGCTTGTTGCGCTGAAGGTTCTGGAAGTCCGGCGTGTTGCGGGCCGCGCCCAGTGCGCCGTCCGCTTCGACGCTGGCGGGCGGTTCGATCTTGATGACGTTCGCGCCCCAGTCGGCCAGCTGGCGAACCGCCGTCGGGCCGGACCGCACGCGGGTCACGTCCAGGACCGTTATATGAGACAGCGCGTCAGATGCTGGAACATGCGGCATTGCGTGTCTCCTTTCTTCTTTTGCGCCCGCGCGGATTCCGCGCTCAGCCCGCGAAACGCTGCAGGCCGTCGAGGTCGCTTTGTGTGAAGATGCCGCTGCAGAAATCGTGCAGCGCCCCGGCCCGGTCCGGGTCCCAGCCGCCGAAGGCGGCATTGGCGAAAAACTTCTCCATGAGTTCGGCGTCCTCCAGCGGCGCATGCTGGCCGCCGCGCAGATACGGCTGTTCCGCCGTCACCGTCCGCCCGTCTTGCAGCGTCGCGGTCAGGTGGCCGGTATAGTTGCGAGGATATTCGTTGTCCGGGTCGATGACGTAGCCGATCTTCGCCGCCAGGGCGCGGGCCTCGGGGTCCGCAATGCGTGCGTCGGTAAACTGCTCCAGGCCGGCACGGCCGTCTAAAAAGGCGATGGCGACGCAGAACGGCACCGAGAACTTGGCGGAGTAGGGTGTGCTGGGTTGCGCCTTTTCTGCCTTCGGTTCCCACAGCCGGTGCACCGTGCCTTCACCCACCTGCGCCTCGATGCGAACGATCTGGTGCGGGTTGTCGATCTCCTCGCGCAGGCGAAGCGCGCAGTCGATGAAAGGTTGCGCCATGGTTCCGCAGGCGTAGGGCTTGAACGCCAGGTTCGCCACGTGCCAGGTCTCGCCCCAGCCGCCCGTCAAATGGTCGAAATCGGGCGCGATCTCCGGTACGGCAAAAGCTTTGAATGCCCCATGGGTGCCCTCGAAAACGGTGCGCGGCCCGGCAAAGCCGCCTTCCGCCAGCCGCGCCGCGCGCCAGCCGGCCTGTGCCGCCCAGCCGGGATGCAGGCGCTTGGTCCAGGTGCCTTCGGCCAGATACTCGATGATGCCCGACGCCATGCTGCCGGCGACCCCCAGGGCCGAAGCGATGCGCGGCGCATCCAGGCCCAGCGCGACGGCGACGCCCGCAGCCGCGCCGAACGCGCCGCAGACGGCGGTCGGGTGGAAACCCTGGCGGTGCATCGCGGTGGGCGCCACCAGCGCCAGCCTGCAGGTAAGCTCCGCCCCGGCCGCCAGCCCTTTCAGGACCGCCGCGCCGTCTAGTCCACGCCGCTGGGCCGCGGCTAGCAGCGCCGGCACCAGCACCGCGCCCACATGGACCGGCGTGCCTTCGAAGGTGTCGTCGAAATCCTCGCCATGGGCCGCCGTGCCGCCGATCAAGGCGGCGTCGGCGACGCTGCGCCCGCCGGCATGTCCGATGGCCGTGCAGGGACCGTCGTCGTCGCAGGCCGCGATCACCACCTGGACATAGTCCTGATTTCGGGCCGCCACCATCAACCCCGCCGTGTCCAAGACAGCGCGCTGCAGGACCTGCCGCACCGGTTGGGGCATGTCCTGTGGCGCAAGGTCCTGCGCCCATTGTGCGAAAGCTTCGGCTGCCGTCATGGCATATAGGCTCCGCCGCTGACATGCAGCGTCTGACCGGTCAGGTAGCTGGATTCCGGGCCGCACAACATCGTCACGACAGCGGCCACCTCGTCGGGCCGGCCGCGCCGGCCGACTAGCACGTGCTCCTTGCCCGGCGGAAGCCCGCGCACGCCGGCCGCGGCGCCGCGCACGGTGTCGATCTCGCCCGGAACGACGCAGTTTGCCGTGACCCCCTGGGACGCGAACTCAACCGCCAGCGCCTTCGTCAGGCCTACCAGCGCAGCCTTTGACGCGACCACATGCGCCCGCGACGCGGCGCCCGTGTGGCCGGTCAGACCGCCGATATTGATGATCCGGCCCCAGCCCTGCGCCAGCATATCGCCGATGCAGGCCCGGCTTGCCAGGAATGCGGCATCCAGATTGACCGCCAACACGGCGCGCCATTCCTGATAGTCCATCTCGGTGAAGGCGACCTGACGGCGCAGCGCGGCGTTGTTGACCAGAACCCCCACGGGGCCCAACGCGTGCGCGGCCTGGACCAGCGCCTCGGCTGCCTCGGGGTCGGTTAGATCGCCCAGATGCACCTGTGCGCGCCGGCCCGCCGCTTCGACGAGGCCCGCAGTTTCTTCCGCTGCATCCCGGTTGGCGCGGGCATGGACCAGCACATCGAAGCCGAGTTCCGCGACAGCCACGGCGATGGCCCGGCCGATATTCATGGCCGAGCCGGTGACGATGGCGACGGCGCCGTCGGGCGATTTGGTCATCGGTCCCTCTCTTATTCGCCCTGCTCGGTCGCCAACAGCCGCTTGCGGTCGCGCCGCGCGCGGAGTGCGGATCGCACCGGCCCGGCCAGGGACAGCAGGGTGAACGCGAAGAACAGCAGCACCAGCGGGCGCTCCATCATCGAGAGCACCGAATTGTCGTGCACGATCATCGCTTTGGAGAAGTTTTCTTCGACGATCGGACCCAGCACCAGCCCCATGATCAGCGGCGCCGGGCCGAAGCCGAAGCGCAGCATGAAGTAGCCGACGATGCCGGAGACAGCCATGACCCAGACGTCGAAGAAGGACGAGGCGGCGGCGTAGGAGCCGATGATCGAAAACACCAGAACCGAAGGCCACAGGATCGTGCGCGGGATCAGCGTGATCTGGCTGAAAAGCTTGGCCCCGGCAATTCCCACGACAAGGAAGGTGAGGTTCGCCAGAAGCATCGCCGCGAAGATCGCGTAGAGAAACTGGGGTTGGTTTTCAAGCAGGAACGGCCCGGGTTTCAGCCCGTGCATCACCATCGCGCCAAGGATAAGCGCGGTGGAAACCGAACCCGGGATGCCCAGCGCAAGTGTCGGCACCATTGCTCCGCCGGTGGCGGCGTTGTTGGCCGCCTCGGGGCCGGCGATCCCCTCGGGCACGCCGGTTCCAAACTCGTCCTTCCTCTTCGACCAGCGCCGCGCCTCGTTGTAGCCCATGATCGCGGCCACGGTGGCGCCCTCGGCGGGCAGGATGCCGACGAACGTGCCCAGCCCGCTGGACCGCAGGATCGTGTACTTGATCCGGTGTAAATCCTCCCGGCTGGGCAGTTTCATCACGTTGGCGCGGATGCGCTCGTAGACCACGTCGCCGACGCGGGCCTGTTTGAGAAGTTCGGCAATGGCGAAAAGCCCGATCAGCACCGGAACGAAGGGCAGCCCGTCATACAACTCGTTGACGCCGAATGTAAAACGCTCCACCCCGGTGGTCAGGTGAATGCCGATGGTCGACAGGAACACGCCCACGAAACCGGCAATCAGGTTGCGGATCGAGGATTTGCCGCTGATCGAGGCCAGCATGGACAGCGCGAACAGCGCCAGGGCGAAATACTCCGCCGAGGTGAAGGTGATCGCGATCTTCGCCAGCAACGGCGCCGCCAAAAGCAGGATGATCAGGCTCACGACGCCGCCGGTAACGCTGGAGATCGTCGCCAGCCCCAACGCCCGGCCCGCTTCTCCTCGCTTTGCCATCGGGTAGCCGTCGAGCGCCGTGGCGGCGGCAGGCGGCGCGCCGGGCGCGTTGATCAGGATCGCCGTGATCGATCCGCCGAAAGTGCCGGCACAGTAAAGCCCGGCCAGCATCGCGATGGCGGCGATCGGCGTCATGGAGATCGTGAACGGGATCAGAAGCGCGATGGCCATGGGCGAACTCAGCCCCGGCAGCGCGCCGATGAGCACGCCGATGACGACCCCAAGAATAATGACGCCGATGGTAAACGGGTCGGCGACCATTCCAAATCCGGTCAGAAGCTGGTCCATTGCTGCCCCCTTAACGCAGTGTCAGCCCGAACACGCCGGGTTCGAAGTAGACGCTGAGGACGATCGAGAAGAGGTAGGTGACGATCGCGGTGAAGACGACCGCGTAGATAAGGATCAAGCGCCAGCGGCGCTCGCCCCAGAGAAGCGGCAGTCCGGCGGCGGCAATGAAGATGGTCAGGATCGTGCCCAGCCATTCGCCCACCCCCACGAGCAACAGCAGACATCCCATCGTCACGAATGTGCCGGTGCCGATGGGTGCGCCGCGCGCCTTGCGGATCAGCGGCCAGCGGAACAGCTCCAGGCGGTGCTCGATAGGCAGGAGCAGCGCCAGAATGCCGATGCTGATCAGCAGGAGGCGCGGAAACTGCTCCGGCAGGACATTCTCGCCCAGAAACAGGCCCGGCACCGGAAAATCGGAAGACAACCAGTAGAAAAAGCCGCAAAGCGCGATCAGCACCAGCGCAAGGACGGCATCGACGCCGTCGAGCAATCCTTTCGGACCGTCCGGGTCCCGATTGCCGGCGGGGCTTTTCGATACGTTCCTGTCGGGCATCTCAGTTCTCCGGAGTTGCACGCAATCTACCTGCCGGCTGGCCCCGTGCGGGGCCAGCCGTGTGTCCTGGAGCCGTCAGGTCTTCAGTTCGACAGTTTCTTCAATGCCTCGGCAGCCGTTACGTATTCGGCTTTGAGCTGTGCGTCCCAGACTTCCCAGCCAGCCGGCGAGGTCTCGGGGTCGAGGCCGGCACTCTTGAGATAGTTGGCGAAGGTATCGTGCTTCATCGCCTTCACCAGAGCTTCCGACAGTTTCGCGACGATTTCGGGCGGCGTGTCGGCGTGCACGGCGTAGCCGCGGGTGGTGGAGGTCGAAACCTCGTAGCCCAGTTCCCAGGTGGTGGGTACGTCGGGGTAATCTGCCAGCCGCTCTTTCGCCATCACCGCCAGCGGCCGGACCGAGCCGTCCGCGATCATCTGCCCGGATTCGGACACGTTCGGCAGGGTGGCGTCGATCTCGCCGGACAGAAGCGCTTGGAGCATCTGCAGGCCCGAGCCGAAGGCGATGGGCTTATATTTCATACCCGCGGCATCCGAAAACTGCGCCAGGCCGATATGTTCGGTACCGCCGATATTGGCCACACCCCAGTTCAGCCCGCGCTCCTTGCCCAGTTCAACCAGCTGGTCGAGCGATGTGACGTCGCTTTTTGCGCTCACAGTGATGAAGGTCGGGTCGTCCATGGCACGCGCAATGCCAATTATGTTGTCGATCTTCATCGGCGATTTGCCCTGCGCCATGGTGTAGAGATGCGTCTGGGTCAGCGCCATGATGGTGTAGCCGTCGGCGGGCTTGGACAGCACGTATTCCTGCGCCGCCGCGCCAGAGCCGCCCCGTTTGGAAACGACGTACATGTCGGTTTCGAGATTGCGGCGCGAGCGGATCATCATCATCCGCGCCGTGGTGTCGGTGCCTCCGCCATAACTCGAATGAATCACGACCTCGATCGGCTTGTTGGGGAAATCGCCGTGGCTGTCGGCAAGGGCCGAAGCCCCCATGGCCGCCGCTGCGGCAGTCGCCAAGGCCAGACCGCGCCCGAGGCTGAGAATGCGGTTTGTCATCATGTCCTCCCATATGTCGTGTTACGCCGGCGTTTGCGGAACCTGCCGGCTGTCTTGGTGGCGCGCGCCGGCCCGGCCAGCATCGCGCGCTGAACAACAGGATGGTCGAGAAGGGGTCGGATTGTCAACAAAACGAACGTATGGTTTCTGGGGTCAAGGCCATAGATCTCCGAAAAACCAGGGAAATTAGAGGTTCCAGGCTTTGGCCAATCGCACGCCCTGGCATTTATCGCACATGAATTGTAGACAAAACCCGGCCTTGCCCGTCAGGTAATCGGGCTGTCTCCGGTGACCTGGGTGCGGTGCAGGATGCGGCGGGCCTCCGGGTCGAAGCCGTCGCGGCGGTGCAGGACCCAGCGGTTCTGCCACATAAGAAGGTCGCCGACCCGCCATTGATGGGACCAGGCGAAGCGTTCCTGTGTCGCATGCGCCCAAAGCCTGTCCAACAGCGCGTCGCTTTCCTTAACCTCCAGGCCCAGGACGTAGGCATGCGGACGGCGGCCCAGAAACAGAGCCCGCCGGCCGGTCTCGGGCTCGACATGAACCAGCGGGTGTCGGGCGCCGGCTGTGTCGCGCACGTCCGTTACCTCCTCATAGCCCTTGCGCAACATGCCGGCGCTGTTGTGCGCGGCATCGTGGATGGCGCGCCTGCCGTCGGTCTGCTCCTTCAGGGCGTCGGGCAGCGTTTCGTAGGCGGCGATCATGTTGGCGAAATGGGTATCGCCCTGGCCCTCCGGGATTTCCAAGGCGTACAGAACCGCCGCCTTGGGGGGGCGGTCAACGTAGGTCATATCCGCATGCCAGACCGCTTCGCCGGCCCCAAGATTCCCGATCGGCTTGCCGTTGGCGTCTTTGACGTTGGAGATCACGTTCAGTTCCGGGAATTCCGGCAGGAACGCGGTGCCGTACGGGTTGGGCCCAGGCGGATCCAGCGCGCCGAACAGCTGGCTGAAGGCGATCAGGTTTGGATCGCTTAAGGTCTGGTCCCGGAAGACGATCACCAGGTGCCGGTCCCAGGCAGCCTTCAAGGCGGCGACGGCGGCGGCGTCCAGCGGGACGGAAAGGTCAAGGCCTCGTATTTCCGCGCCCAGTGCCGCGCCTCTGGGAATCACCTCAAAACCCGATGCCGTTGCCATCTCTCCGTCTCCCTTTCTGTATTCGTCCTGTCAGGTCTGCCGCCGCGCGGTGATGCGCATTTCTTCCAGGCAATGCGTCGCAACCCGCTGCAGGTCCAATTCGGGCCACCAACCCGGCGACAGCACCAGCGCGCCGTCCTGAAAGGGAAGGGGGTGCTTCAGCAGGCGGTGTTCCGGTCGGACCTTCTGATAGCCGTTGAACTCGCCCGCATTGTCGATCAGGTCGTTCCGCGATCGCTGAAATTGTAGACAATCCATTGTGGCCGGACAATTCGTCACGCATGAATAACACTGTTCGTACAGCAGTCATGTAGATAACCATTGAACAGCTTGGCGGCAGGATCCTCTCGGCCTATCTTCGATTGTCGACAAAAGCGGTACTCAGCGCGTGGAACTGGACGTCCTTTCGATCGGTTTGGTGATCGCCGCTGCCTTCGGCACGGCCGTCTTTCATTCGGTGGGCGGTTTTGCGGGTGGCTTGTTGCTCGCGATCTGTCTGGCGCCCATCCTGGGCGTAAAGGAAACCGTCCCGGTCACGGCGGCCGCGATGATCGTTTCCAACAGCGCGCGCACCTGGGCTTTCCGCAAGGCGGTGCACTGGCGGGTTTTTCTCTGCATCTTTGCCGCGGCGTTGCCCGGAATCGTCGCTGGCGCGGTGATCTACATCACCTTGCCTGTGCATGTGGTTGCCCTGGTGCTGGGGATCTTTCTGATCGTGTCGGTGCCTTTGCGCCGCGTGATGGCTGCCAAGGAGTTCCGGATCCGTTATCGCGGCCTTGCCGTTGCGGGGCTGCCCTATGGGCTCGTCTCGGGAACCACGTTTGGCGCGGGCATGATGCTGGCGCCGTTCCTGCTGGGCGCAGGTCTGATGGGCGAGACCCTTGTGGCGACGATTGCGGCGCTGGGCTTCGGCCTCAACCTGACGAAGTCGGTGGTGTTCGGTCTGTCGCCTTTGCTGGACGCAACCCTGGCGGCCAAGGGCGCCCTGATCGGACTGTTCACCATTCCGGGCGCTTTCGTGGGCCGCTGGATCGTGCGCAGCACGCCGATCCGGATTCACACGGTCTTCATGGAACTCTTCGTTTTGGCCGGCGCGGGCTATTTTCTGTGGCACGCCGCACAGGGTTTCGGTTTGAGATGAATATCCCGTTCGATCTGGAAGACCTGCCGCCAAGCAAAGCGATGCGGTGGCTGGAGGCGGCCGGCGAACGGCTGGAGACGCCCTGCGGCGAAGGCTCGGTCGTGTGGCGCGCCTGGGGGCAGGGACCGGACCTGGTCCTGCTGCACGGCGGCTATGGAAGCTGGGCGCACTGGATCCGAAACGTTCAGCCGCTGGCCCAGGACTTTCGCGTGTTGGCGCCGGATATTCCAGGGTTCGGACACTCGGCCGACCCGCCCGACCCCTACAGCGCCGAAAGCATCGGGGCGATCCTCAGCCAGGGGCTGAACCTGATCGCCACGGCCGAAGCACCGCGTTTCGTTGCCGGATTTTCCTTCGGCGGGGTGATCGCCGGCCACCTGGCGGCGCAACAGGGCCAGCAGGTCTCCCGTCTGGTTCTGGTCGGCGCCGGCGGGCTGGGTGCGCGGCGCGGGGAGATGCCCAATCTGATCGCGCGCACGCCGGACATGACGCTGACGCAGACCCAGGCCGCGCACCGACGCAACCTGGAAATCCTGATGCTGGCCGACCCGGCGTCGGTCGACGATCTGGCGCTGGAGATCCAGGTGCACAACACGCGCCTGCACCGGGTGAAAAGCCGGCCGATCTCCGCAACGGACACCTTGGCGCGGATCCTGCCGCAGGCGACGGCTCGCCTCGGCGCGATCTGGGGCGCCCGGGACGCCACCGCCGGGCGCTATCTGGGTCAGCGCGAACGGATCCTTCGCGCGATCAAGCCCGGACTGGATTTCCGCGTGATCCCGGATGCCGGGCACTGGGTGATGTACGAGGCGCCGGACGCTTTTGTGAGCGAACTGCGGTCGCTTCTACGGTAAGGGTGCCGGCGGATGCGTCCAGATGCGCCTGCGCGCCGACCGGAACGGGCAAGGCGCGCGGCCGATGTCCAAGCGGCAGACCGCCCAGGATCGGCACGTCAAGCCGCGTCAGGTTCTCTTTGAGATAATCGAACACGGTCCACGCACCGTCAGTTCGGAACCTGTGGAACTGGCCGAAGGCGACCCCGGCGATCCCGTCCAGCACGCCCGACTTCTCCAGCGTGATCCAGTTGCGGTCGACCAGCCCGATTGGCATGTCCACTGCTTCGATCAGAAGTATCGCGCCGGTCAGATCGGGCAGCGCCCAGCCGGCTGCGGTTGCGATCATCTGAAGGTTGCCGCCCAACAGGGGACCGCTGGCGCTTCCGGCCGTGGTAAAGTCCGCAGTTGGCTCCGATGCGTCTGCGTCAAGAACGGTCCTTCCGTCCTCCATCAACACCCGGCGCAAGGCCTGAACGGTCTCGTCGTCGACATCCAGGTCCCCGCGCGACAGCCCGCCGTGAATACCCGCCAGCCTGCAGTGTTTCCACAGGCTGAGATGAAGCGCCGTGATATCGCTGAATCCCACGACGAACTTCGGGTCCCGCCGCGCCGCGTCGAAATCCAGCGCGTCGGCGATCCGGTAAGACCCCTTGCCGCCGCGGGTGGCGAAAATCGCCCTGACAGCGGGGTCCCGAAGCGCACCGTTGAAATCCGCCAGTCTGTCTTCGTCACGCCCGGCCAAAAAGCCGCGTTCGTCGAATACGTGGGCGCCGAAGTCGACCTGCAGTCCCCAACTTTCAAGGATTTTCGAACGATGCAGCACGCCCGCCTTGTCCGGCGTGCTGGCCGGAGACACGAATCGGACACGGTCCCCGGGCCGCAGCGAAGAGGGCCACAGGATCTCTTCGGATCGGTCTTTCATTGAACGGGGAGGTGACGCCCCGCCGCTATTTCTGGACCCACTGGTTGTCCTGACCCAGGAACCAGGTGCCCGGGGGCGCCTTCGCCATGATTTCCTGCGCGAAGATCTGCCCGACCACTGCCGTTTCTACGCCCTGTGCCTTTGCCCGTTCGGCATAAACCTTCTGCCGCTGGCGGTTGACGTTTTCCACGAATCCCGACGCGCTGGCGTCGCGGGCCACGGCCATGCCGTCATAGCGTTCGCCGACCGCGCCCTGTTTGCGCAGGGCATCCAGATCCTGTGCGGCGCCGGTCCACGGTGCGACGGCCGCGAGAAGGAATACGGTCGCGATAACGGCGAAAGTCCGTCTGCGGTCAAGCATGCGTCTCTCCTTGCACGGGATTCGTACCGGTTCGTGCCCTGATCAGAATATGTCCGGATTTGCCGCGATATCCTCGCGCGCGCTTTCTTCCAACTGCACCCGGATATTTGCGTCCAGGGTGACGTTGAGATTGATCGTGATCGGCTCCTTCGGCGTTTCCACCTTCACCGTCGGCGAGCAGGCGACCGCAAGGGCGGCGATGGACACAAAAGAAGCGGAAAACAGGACCGTCCGGATCGATGGCAGCGGGGTGGTCATGGACTTGGCTCCGGGCTTGCGCAATCAAGCGTGATGCGCAGATGGGGTCCCTCTCACTGTGGTGCAAGTGTCACCGGGTTGTCCAGACACGTTCCAGCGTTTCACGGGACATCTGATAAAGTGTCGCCAGGGCGTCCAGCACCGGCGTGATCTGGCTCGTGAGGTTCAGATTGACGCGAAACGGATGGCCGTCCAGCACTTCGGGGTTGCTGCCCAACAGGGAAAGCTTTATCGACAGATCGTTTCCGGCCGTCTTGTCCAAGTCCAGCCCCAGGGTTTCGTAGCGGAAATCCTGCAGGGCCTGCAGCATCAGGTCGACTTCTTCGCCCTGGCCGCGCAACAGGGCGGCCGCCTCAACCGAACTGTAGGACAGCCGGCCCGGACCGGCAGCATCCAGCCGGCCGCCGCGGATCGCGAGTTTCCCGTCATCCAGAATAATCGGAATCTTTCCGCCAAGGCGTCCGGTGACAGTCAGGTCTTCCATCTTCGCCAGCGCGGCAAGCGCAGCCATGTCCAGATCGGCCACGCGCAGGACCGTCTCGGTCCTTGGTTGCGCCGGGTCTACCGTGAATGAATCCAAGTCGACCATGCCGTCCAGGAACCGGCCGACCAAACTGTTGATCCGAAGTTGCGTCGGTTCGGTCGGCAAAAGATCGAAATCAAGCTCGATCTGTTCCAAGGCCGCTTCCTCGAATGCCGCGCCGACGTCGATCCGCCCGATCGAAAGGGTCTGGCCCGTCGGCGTCACCGGCGGCCACACGGGCTGCAGGGCCAGGCCGAGATCCAGATCCCGCACCGCGACCGCGCCGATATCGAAGGAAAGCTCGCGCAGGTCCAGCCGGGCGGTGCTGGATGTCTCGCCGTCGGACCAGCGATAGCGCGCCGATCCGTCGATCTCGCCCCGTATCCGTTTCACCGCGCCTAAGGTCGCACTGAAATCGGCAGGTGAGGGGCCGTCGGCTGTGAATACCAGCGGCTGGGTGCGGGCGACCGTGATTTCGCCCGACGAGCCGCCCGCCGCGGCGTCCCCGGTGAAGACGAACAGTTCGGCGCCGTCCACCAGCGAGACGGCGCCGTCGAACGTATAGCCTTCGGCCGTATCGGTCAGGTTCGCCCGCGCCGTGAGAGGTGCGAGCAGGGGGCGGTCCGCGCGGTGTTGGGCGCTGCTCACGAAGGCGGAAGCCAAGAGCCCGCCACCGTGACAATCCCTGGAAACGGTGACGCGCGTCTCTTCAAGTTCCACAGCTTCGCCGTCCAAGGACAGCGTGGCGTCTTCGATCGCAAGGTTTCCGGTTGCGCAATCGCCGGCAACGCCGGTGCCTGTGAGACGCACCGGCCCCAGCAACGCCTCCACAGTCCGGTCGGCGGTCGCGTCGTCACGGATGACGGTCCTGATCGCACCGTCGGGCTGCATGTCCAGCGACGCCGAGAAACGCCGTTCGGGTGTCTCCGCCCCGTCGATCTTGAAGCCGCCGGAAGTCAGGACGAAGTCCACCGGCGCCTTCGTTTGCAGGTTCTTTGTCGAGAGGCCATCGAGCGCCAGCGCGCCGGGGCGCAGCAGGCGGACATCCAGCGTTTTCGGATCGGCGGCGAATCCAAGCGCCAGGTCCGCTCGAACGCTTCCGGTTTGGATTTCCGGTAAGGTGACGGAGAGGTCTTCAAGAACCAGATCCGCTTCGCCTTCAACAGACGACAGCTGCAAACCGCCGGCGCCTTCCAGCGCCGTCGTCGAACGGAGCGTCAATCGCCCCCCGTCCTGCGCCCGAAGGGCGAGGCGCGGCTGGATCTCAGCCCGCCATCGCGCTGCGCCGTCACCCTGCATCAGCCTTTCGACCGCCACCGCGCTTTGGGAGAAATCGACAGTCACTTCACCGGCCAGAATGCCAGCCGCCGCGGTCGGCGCCCGGGTGCGCACGGTGTCGTCCAAAGCGATGGAAAGAACAGAGCCGGGGAGGATCTGCAGGTCCAGGGACGTCTCGGTCGCGGCGATATCGAAGGCAAGCGACTCCGCACGCGCCCGGCCCACGTTCGGGATCACCAGCGCATCCGCCGCCAGAATCCCATTGCCCGTGATTGCAGCCAGGGTCTGCGACTGTGACGGGACGGCATTGCCGGAGGGCACGTCAATGGACAGGGTTCCGGTGACGTCGGCCGATACTCTGCCGCTTCCGCCTGCCAGCCCTTCGATGGCATTCAACGCCTCTGCGGCGGCGTCGATGCTTGCCGACAGGGCGAATGAGCCCTCGGGCTGGCGAAGAACGTTGGACAGCTGCGCATCGGCGCGCATGTCCAGCCCTGCATCCGGCGAGGAAAGCGCAACGGACAGGTCGAGCGCCTCGCCGCCGATATCGAAACCCGCCTCGACTTTGGTCCGCAGCGCAAGGGGCCCGTCCGCTTCGGCGATCGCCGGTGTCGCTGTCATCGAAAGCCCGGACGAAACCTGGATTTCGTTATTGGCTGCGACGGTGACGGTCAAAGGTCCCGTGATTTCCTGAACCACCGCCGTCGGCGTGTCGATCTTGCCAGCGATCAGATCAGCAGCCAGGGTCAGCCGGCCGGTGTCATCCGCCTGAACCCTTGCCGCGAAGGGGAGGTCCGCCGATCCCGGCGCGGCCGCGATCGAGACTCGTCCGTCGCCGACAGAGATCTGCGGGATCGGCGCCGCCGCCGCATCGGCGCCGGTCGCCAGGCGCGCGACGACCCGGCGATAGAGCGCAGCAACCTTCTCTAGCTGCGCGGGATCGCGCTTCAGATCTACAGCAACCGTCAAATCTTCCAGACGGACGGCCTGAATCTCACCGGCGATCAGGTCCGGCAGCGCGTAGTTGACCTCTACCGTGCCGGCCGACAGGAGGTTTCCCGGCCCGACGGAGATGTCGTTGAGGACCACGGCGCGATGGTCCAGTTTCGCGACGGTCAATCCGCCAAGCGGGATATCGAGATCCGACAACCACCATTCGATGCCTTCTTCGAGAAGCGGCTTGCGCAGCCCGACTAGGCCCGCACCGGCGACGACGACCAGGATCGCCAGCCCGATCACCAGATTCCGCGGACGCACCGCGCTCATTCTTCCGGCAGACCGACCGAGACCATGGCCTTGATCGTTTGCTCGGTTGTGAATCCTGCGGCGCGGATCTTTGCGGCCGTTTCATTGGGAGAGACCGTCATCAACGCCGCCAGGGCATCTCGCGCCTCGATCGTTCGGTCTTTGGCAACAAGCGCCGCAATCAGGACGCGGTACGACGCCAGATAACTGGGCTGCAATGAAATGGCGCGGCGGCAGTAATGAATCGCTTCTTCATGGTCGCCGGAAAACAAACCCGCCAGCCCCCGGATCTGATAGATGAGGAAAAGCAACGGGTCCCGCGGACTGAGCCTTTCGGCGACGTTCGTTTCCCGCAAGGCGTCCGTCTCGCGCCCCTGTCTTGCATAGGCCATCGCCAGAATGACCCGAAGATTGATCGCACTGGGATCGCCGGCGACGGATTCCTCGAGCCGTCGCAGGGCGCCAATGGCTTCACCGGCTGATGGATCAGCCCATGCGCGTCCCGTAAACAACTCGATCGCGGCGTTGATCGTTCGGCAGTATTCGTTCGTCGGATCGATAGCCAAACCGCGCTGCAGGTATCCTACCAGGCGCCGGAAACCCTCCTGTGGGTCAGCGTACCAGTTGTTGGTGATGCTGAAGTTCAGCGCGAATGCGGCCAGCCCGCAGGCATAAGCATTGTCCGGGTCGGCCATCAGGATGCTGTCGGCAAGCGCCAGAGCGTCGTTCATTTCCTTCGGCCGGAAGCTGTAGGCGGCGCGGCGCAGTTCCACGATCTTCGGCCAAAGACCGATATCGGTTGTCGGCCGTTTCTTCAGGGCCGCATGTTCCGCTTCCATCAGGTTCGGCTCGATGATCCGGACCGCCAGTGCGACGATATCGTCCTGCAGATCGAAGAGATCGGTATAGCGGCTCTCGAATCGGTCGGCCGACAGTTGTGCCCCGCTTGACGCGTCGATCAGGCGGACGTTTGCGCGAACGCGATCCCCCACCTTTCGCAGATCGCCATCCAGCAGATAGTCGGCTTTCAACTCCTGGCCAATGGCGGCAATGTCCCTGTTTTCGGGCGGGAACTGCTGTGTCGTGCCGGCGGCGATTACCCTCAGCCACGTCAGGCGCGCAACGCTGTCGGTCAGATCCGTCAGAATGCCTTCGCGCAGAAGCTCCGCGTCGCCGGCGTCGCTGTGCGTGCGAAACGGCAGAACCGCAAACGTCAGCGCGTTCCGTCGGGCATATCCCGCGTCCGCCTTGGGCGGGTCGCCCCAGGCGAAGACCCGAACGGTCTTCGGGATGTTCTTGAGGCGACGTTCGCCTGCATCGGCAAAGCGGCGTGCGTGTACACCATCCAGACTGCGGTGCGCCACATCGGAAATAACAACGCTGCCCGGTGCTGCGATCTGCTCCAACCGGGCTGCGATGTTCACGCCGTCGCCGTAGATGTCCTCGCCCTCGTGCGTGATGTCACCCAAATGCAGGCCGATCCTGAGTTCCAAGGTCTTTTGACGGGCCAATGCTTCTTGAACGTGCAGCGCGCAGGTCACCGCATCGGTCACGGACGGAAACTCCACCAGCCACCCGTCGCCAAGACTCTTGACCACGGTCCCGTTTGCGTCGGCGACCGCAGGCTCGAACAGGTCATGGCGCAAATGCCGGAGTGCTGCAAGGGTCTCGGTGTCGTCCTCCCACATCAGGCGGGAATAGCCGCAGACATCCGCGAACAGAATGGCCGCCAATCCTCGTGCGCCGCGGTCCGCCATCGTTGCCTCCAAAGGCGGAGACTAACACAAGCCATCGGGCCTTGCCCTAGGCCGGGTTAAGCCGTATGCGCGGCCGGGCGGGAAACGAGACCACTTGCGTTTTCCCGTGCGGGGCAGAAGAATTCTTGCCTGAGGCAGGCGAGCTTAAGGGCAGGGGCAATGGACAGTAAACGGTCATACAAGGCGCTGCCTCTGGGGCGACGCCATATGCCGACCGATTATTCCATCTCGCTGGCTGGCTATACCGGGCGCGGAACGCCGCACGAGGTGCGCATCCCCAAGGATTTCGGTCCGTCACAGCCGATGCATGGCTTCGAAGAAACATATCGAAACATCATCGATTACATCGTCCGTATCACATACCGGATCTGGGAAACGCGCGACATCGGCTACATCCGAGAGTGCTATGCGCCGAATTCGCGGGTCTTCGACGATTACGGCCTGCAGCTCGGCAATGAAAAAATCGTGTCGGACACCGAACACACAACGGCGGCGTTTAAGGACATCCAGCTGATCGCCGATGAAGTCATCTGGGCCGGCGACGACGAGGTCGGCTTTCACACCTCGCACCGCACCCTGATCCGCGGCACCAACGACGGCGCCAGCAGATATGGCGCGGCCACCGGCAGACATGTGGATTTCCTTGTCATTGCAAACTGCGTCGCGTTGGAGAACGACATCTTCCTTGAACATGTCCTCTACAATACCGCCGGAATGCTCCAGCAGCTCGGGTTTGACGTTCCGCAGCAGGCAAAGCGGCTTGCGGCGGATCCACTTCCGGGCTGGCCGCGAAGCGACGAGACCTGGGACGAATTGCGCCAGGCCGTCCGGCCGGAACGCCCGCTTTGCGAGGCAGAACCCGTCGAGGGATTTGACGTGGATCGCTTCGTCAGACAGGTATTCGACCAGGTCTGGTCAGGCAGGACGCTGAACGGGTTGGACAGGTTCTACGTGCCGCAGTTTGAGTTTACCGGTCCTACAAACCGAAAAGCCGCAGGCGAAGCGGCTCTCAGCGGCGCGCTGTCGACGATCTGGAATGCATTCTCCGAACTGGAGTCGCAGGTCGACGAGGTCTATTGGATGGGAAACCAGGCCGATGGATACTTGGTTTCGACCCGCTGGAGCGCCGAGGGGGCCCACGACGGTGACTCCTTGTATGGCGCGCCCACCGGCAAGACGGTCCAGATCTGGGGCATCACCCAGCAGGAAATCCACGATGGGCGCATCACAGGCGAGTGGCTGCTGTTCAACGAGTTCGATGTCCTGATGCAGATCGAGGCGGCACGGGCCGGTTGACCCGGACAGTCGCTGGAGCACGACCAGACAGACGGAAGCATCGGATCGGCGGCTGCCACACACTTCGAGACGCGCCCTAAGGGCGCTCCTCAGGGTGAGGTAAGCAGGTATTCGCTTGTTCTTGCCGCAAGGGTAACGGTGGTCAAATGCAGCCAATATCCTCACCCTGAGGAGGGCCGAAGGCCCGTCTCGAAGGGCGTGGCAGCCACCAACTCGGATTGTCGAAGGTGACGTGATCCCAAATCAGACGATCACGCCTCAGTCGGCCTTGATGTTGCGGGCGGACAGCCAGGCTCTGAACCCGCCCCGTTCCGGCACCGATAGCTGCCGCGCTACGTTTTCAGACCAGGTCCCGCGGTCCGCGATCCCGTAGCGATCCACGTGACGTTGTTTCTCCGGCGGTATCGGCTTTGCCGCGAAGACCCGGTCGTCATAGGCGTCGATTTCGGCTTCCAATCTGCTGTCTTCGTACCGGTTTCGGTGCACCACCACCGCCGGCGGCAATCGCATGGAGACGGCCGGCGCCTCGTCCGGCCAGCCCAGAGAAAGGCCTGCAACCGGAAAGACACCGTCGGGAAGCCCGACGAGTTGCGCCAGCGCTTCCGGGTCGTTGCGCACCATGCTGATCGGGCAACATCCCAGCCCCGACGTCTCCGCTGCCATGATCAGGCACTGCATAGCCAGTGCCGCGTCCACCGCGGCGTTCATGAATGTATCGAGATTGTCGTTGCGGTGTTCGTAGCCGCGCATCTTCGCGATCCTCCGACCGCGCCGGATGTCGCCAAGGAACAAAAGAAACACCGGGGCCATCGCCGCCCATCGGCAGGCCGGGATCAGGTCGGCCAGATCACGGCGGCGGTCGGGGTCTTCCAGAACCAGGATCGAGTATTGCTGCAGGTTGGACTTGGTCGGCGCCGACTGGGCCGCCGCCAGCAGCGCGGCCAGCAGCGGCTCCGGGACCGGATCGGGCTTGTACCGCCGGATACTGCGACGGTCTATGAGGTCGAGCACGCGGTCCGGCAATGTCGTTTCGTCCGTGCCGACAGGCGGTTGCGTGCCGAAGCGGTCACGGTAGCGATCTTCAAAGCCTGACATGGGCGTTTCCTCTTGAGATGGCTCCAGGCCTCACACCACCTGGCGCATGGCCATCGCCGCTTTGCGTTCGCGAAACAGGATATAAAGCCCGCTGGCGACGATGATCGCCGCGCCGAAAAGAGTCCATGCGTCAGGCAGGTCGCCGAAGATGATGACGCCGAAGGCGGCGGCCCAGACCAGGTTCACATAATTGAATGGGGCAACGATTGCAGCCGGCGCTGCACGGTATGCCTTGATCAGGGTGAGGTGCCCGATACAGGCAAACGCGCCGATCGCCGCAAACAGGGCCCAGCCGGACGGCGCCACGGGCGCCCAGGTGAAGGGCAGGGCAGCGCTGGCCCCCGCGGTGCCGACGATCGCCGTATAGAACAGCGTGGTCAATGGATCGTCCCGGTTACCGAGTTGACGTGTGCTGATCTGGTAGAGCGCGTTGCAGAAGGAACTGGCGACCAGAAACAGCGCCGCCAGGTCGGCGGTTCCGCTGCCCGGGCGGATGATGACAACGGCGCCAACGAAGCCGAAGAACACCCCCGCCCACCGGTGCGGGCCGACCCGTTCGCCCAGGACCGGCCGGGCCAGCATCACCACAAAGATCGGGGTGAGGAAGCTGATGGCGTTCGCTTCGGCCAGAGGCAGGAGTTGCACGCCGGCAAAGTAGAACGCCGTTGCGCCCAGCATGAATGCAGACCGGATCAACTGAGCGGGAAGGTTCTCGGTCCGCACCAGCGCCCGCAGCCGGGGCCCCAGGATCAGGGCGGCGAACAGAAGATGAAAGGCGTAGCGGCCCCACACCACCTGGCCCACCGGCTGGGTGACGACCAGGTACTTGCCGGTCGCATGGACGCAGACAAAAAAGAATGTCGTCACCAGCATCCAGGCGATGCCGGTCGCAACGCTTCGGGATTCCACCTTCGTGCCTCGGGACCTTTTGGGCGACCGTGCGCGTCAGGCAACGCGCTTCGTCGTCGTGCATAACACTGGCGGTCTGCGGGCGTCTATCGCCGTATCACTGCGGCGCGGCGGCCTTTTTCATGGCCTGGCGCAACCGCGGCGACCAGTATCCGATGACGTTTTCGATATGCGCACGCATTGTCTTCGCCGCCTTGTCCGGATCGCCGGACCGCACGGCGGCGACGATGTCGCGGTGCTGCGCAGCTGCGGATGGCAGGGGAGCGGTATCGGCGCGCGCGGCCCCGCCGGCGCCATTGCCGAAAGTGAAGCGGTGCATGTGCAGCACGCATCGCATCAGGACCGGCTCCAGTGCGGTCAGGTCCGCCAGTTGAAAAAGAACAGTGTGGAACTGCCGGTCCAGTTCGCTCAGCGCATAACCGTCGCCGGCAGCTTCTGTCGTGGCCATGCCGGCGACGATGTCGTCCAGCCGTTCCGTATCCTCTGCCGTCGCCGTCTTCGTCGCACGCCGAATTCCTTCGCACTCGATGTCGATCCGGATGCGGGCCATCTGTGCGGCTTCTTCGGCTGAGGTGTTCGAGACGACGGTTCCGTGATAGCCGCGGCGCGCGACCAGCCCATCCTGTTCCAGGCGCAACAACGCCTCGCGCACCGTGCCCTGGCTGCATCCCATGGCCGCAGCGATCTGTTGTTCGCCGAGCGTCATCCCTGGGGCGACCGATCGCAGAATGATTGCCCGTTTGACCGCATGATAGACTGCGTTGCCCTTCCGCTCGCGCGGCAGCGCTGGTGAGTCCTCACTCAATAAGTTTGCAAGGTCGGCCATCGGTTGACGGGTGCGCCTCGAGTTCTAGTATCAATATCGATAACGATAAGTCGTTTTCGGTGCGTGGCAACCCATCGCACCGAACGGGTCGGCCGGGGAACACGGTTACACATGATCAGGGACAGCATGCGCCGCCGGAAATCGTCCCTCAGCCGCGGAGGCTGACGGCTTGGCAGCGCTGCTTGAAATCGACGATCTCGTCGTTGAGTTCTCGACGCCCGACGGTCTGGTCAAGGCTGTGAACGGCGTGTCCTTTGCGGTCGAGCCGGGCGAGATCGTCGCCCTGGTCGGCGAATCCGGCAGCGGAAAGTCGGTCACAGCGCTCTCCGTCCTGCGCCTGATCGCGCAGCCGCCGGGGCGGATCGCGAACGGGCGCATCCTGTTCGGCGGACAAGACCTGCTGGAACTGGACGATGCTGGAATCCACCATGTGCGGGGCCGGCGGATCGGCATGGTTTTCCAGGAACCGATGACATCCCTGAACCCGGTCCTGTCCATCGAGCGGCAGTTGACCGAAGCCATGCGCCTGCATTTGGGATTGACCTCGGCCGCGGCGCGCGCGCGCGCGGTGGAACTGTTGGGGATGGTCGGCATTTCAGAACCCGAGCGGCGCCTGAGACAATATCCCCATCACCTCAGCGGCGGCATGCGGCAACGGGTGATGATCGCGATGGCGCTGAGCTGCGAGCCGGAGATGATCATTGCCGACGAACCGACGACCGCATTGGACGTCTCGATCCAGGCGCAGATCCTGGAACTGATGCAGGACCTGTGCACGCGTCTGAGCGTCGCGCTGCTGATCATCACCCACAATCTGGGCGTCGTCGCCCGCTACGCCCACCGGGTCGATGTGATGTATGGCGGCCGGATCGTCGAACAGGGACCGGCGGCTGAGGTTTATCGCCGGCCGGGCCATCCCTACACCGTCGGTCTCCTGAATTCCGTGCCGCGGCTGGACCGTCCGCGCGGCACGCCGCTGGACCCGATCCCGGGCAGCCCGCCCGATCTGCTTGCCCTGCCGGCGGGCTGCGCCTTCCGGCCGCGCTGCACACTGGCGACGCCCCGCTGTGGCGACAGCGTGCCGCCCCTGGAATCGATCGACGGTGCGCACCGGACGGCGTGCTTCGAAGCGGTCCGCTTGCGCCAGGGGGTGCCGGCATGAGCGCCGCCGCCCCGTTGCTGGAACTGAAGGACCTTCGAAAGCACTTCGAGGTTCGCAAAGGCATCGTTTTCGAAAGCACCGTCGGCGCGGTCAAGGCGGTGGACGGCGTCAGCCTGCGCGTGGGCCGTGGCGAGACGCTGGGTCTGGTGGGTGAGTCGGGGTGCGGAAAATCGACGATCGGACGCTGCATTCTCAAGCTGGAGGACCCGACTGACGGCTCGGTGTTGTTCGACGGCCAGGACACTGCGCAGTTCGACCGCCGGCAAACGGCTGCTTTCCGGCGGCGTGTCCAGGTGGTGTTTCAGGACCCATTCAGTTCGCTGAACCCGCGGATGACCGTGCAGGAGATCATTGGCGAGCCGCTGATCGTGCATGACATTACCCGCGACCGGCGCGAGATCTCCCGCCGGGTCGCGGAGATGCTGAATACCTGCGGTCTTCCGGCGCGGCTTGCCGACTGCTACCCGCACGAGATGAGCGGCGGCCAGCGTCAGCGCGTCGGCATCGCCCGGGCGCTGATCCTGCGGCCCGAATTCATCATCTGCGACGAGGCCGTCTCGGCGCTGGACGTGTCGATCCAGGCACAGATCATTCGCCTGCTGGAGGACCTGCGCGAGGAGTTCGCGCTCACCTACCTGTTCATCAGCCACGACCTCAGCGTTGTGCGCCACATCTGCCACCGTGTCGCCGTGATGTATCTGGGCAAGCTGGTCGAGGTCGGCGAGTGCAACGCGCTGTTCGAGAATCCGCAGCATCCATACACCCGGGCGCTGCTTTCCGCCGTGCCGATTCCCGATCCGGATATCGAGGCGCAGCGCCCGCGCCAGATTATCGAAGGCGAGATCCCCAGCCCGATGAACCCGCCTGCCGGTTGCGTTTTTCACCCTCGATGCCCGCTTGCAGAGGCGGCATGCCGCGACGGCGTGCCTGAGATGCGGGATCTGGGCCAGGGGCACCGAGCCGCCTGCATCAAGGCGGGCCAAACCGCGTTCGAGCCCGCATGAGCGGGCGGTCGTCAATGTCCAACGTCATGTGAATGTCAGAGGAGGCACTTATGACACTGAAAAAGACCGTCGGCCTGACCCCGGCCGACAAGGATCGGATCCAGGCGGAACTGAACGACGCCTACGATTTCGATCCCCACGATCCCATGGTCGGTCTTTCGGCGGAGCAACTCTCCGGGCCGCGGCTGGAACGGCGCGCGGTGCTGCGCCTGATGGCGGCGTCGGGCGCTTTGACCGCCTGGCACTTGATCCCCGGCGCCGGCGCGGTCCGTCCCGCACAGGCTGGCGGGCACCTGAAGCTCACCTGCGGCTGGGCCGGCGTCGGCGAGATCCGCACCCTGGATCCCGCGCAGATCAACCAGGTCCTGCAGTTCCAGATTTCGTCGAACGTGCTCAGCGGCCTCACCCATATCAATTCCGACCTGGTCGCCGAGGGAGACCTGGCGGAAAGCTGGCGCGTGTCGGAAGACGGCACGGAGTACCTGTTCAAGCTGCGCGAGGGCGTAACCTTCCACAACGGAGACGCCTTCACCGCGGACGACGTGCTCTTCACCTACAACCGGTCCAAAGACCCGGAGCAATCCATCCATTCACGGGTCCTGGCCAACGTCGCCGAGGTCGCGAAGGTCGACGACTACAGTGTGCGGTTCAAATTGAACAAGCCGCAGGCGTCGTTCCTGACCAAGACGCTGGAACGGGCCAGCGGCCGGGCGATGACCATCGTCAGTCGCGGCGGACTGGAGGCGCTGGGTGCGGCCCAGTACGGTCTGACGCCGGTGGGCACCGGGCCTTTCCGGGTCACCGAACACCAGCTTGGTCAGGGCGTCACCCTGGAGAAGTTCGAGAACTATTACGATCCCGAACGGCCGAAGCTGGAAAAGATCGTCATCAAGCCGATCACCGACGCCGAACCGTTGGCCGCCGCAATAGAAGCGGGCGACATCCAGTTGATCGGCGGGAATCCGGTCGCCGCCGAACTGGTCGACCGGTTCGTGGAAAACCCCGACCTGGTCGTGAACGAAACGCCTGGCCCGGGCTTCCAGTCGGTCTGGATCAATCCCTGGAACGAGGTGATGAAGGTCACCGACTTCGACAAGCCGCTGGCGGAGCTGATGAAGGAGAAGGGGTTCAAGGTGCGGCTCGCCATCGCAAAGGCGATCGACCGGGAGCTTTACATCAAACAGGCCCAGTTCGGCCGCGGCACGCCTGCCTACGGGACGATCAATCCGGCGATGGGTTTCTATTTCGAAGAGGGCCTGGCGGAAGACAGCGCCCAGAAGTTCGACCTGGAAGAAGCGCGCAAGCTGTTGGCCGATGCGGGCTATCCGGATGGCGAGGGTTTCCCCAAGCTTCGTCTGCTGGCCACGCCCGCCGCGCGGCGCGAGGCCACGGTGGTCGCCAATATCCTGAAGCGCAACCTGAACATCCAGGTCGAGCTCGAGACCAAGGACTTCCCCGTCCTGATCGACGATTTCGACACCATGAACTGGGACTTGGTGCGCCTGGGCAGCGGCGGCGATTTCGATCCGGACGACGGTCTGGTGGACTGGATGCAGACCGCATCCAAGTTCAACGGCCGCAAGCGCGACAAGGAGAAGTACCCGTTCGGCTTCTTCTCCGAGGCGGAGGCCGACCGCCTGATCACCGAGCAGAGTGCGACCGCCGATCCGGACGCGCGTCGCACGCTGGTTCAACAGGCCAACAAGATCACCTCTGACAAGGTGGCCTGCGCCTTCCTGTACCACTACACGGACGTGCTGATTCACCACAAGTCGGTGAACTTCCCGTCCGTCAGCCGCATACCGGGTCTGGTCGATCTGGACCGGGTCACGGTTGGGTAAACACCTCATGCTGAGGAGCCGTGCAAAGCACGGCGTCTCGAAGCATCTGGCTGCCATGGCACTCGTTGGTGCCCGTGGCAGCCACGCCCTTCGAGACAGCCGTGTCCCACGGCCTCCTCAGGGCGAGGGGTAAATTGGTCTTGGATTGATCTAGCAGATGACCCAATACCTCATCCGCCGCACGCTGGGCGCCCTGGTCGTCATGTGGGCAGTGGCGACCTTGGTGTTTTTCATGTTGCGCATCGTGCCCGGCGACCCGATCGGGGCGATGCTGTTCGACGCGGGCGACGCCGCGGCGGTGGAGGCGTTGCGCGCCAAGCTGGGCCTGGACCAGCCCATGTATGTCCAGTACGCCAAGTGGTTCTGGAACATGCTTCAGGGCGACCTGGGCAACTCCATCTATGGCAGCCGGGTCGAGGTCAGCCGGCTGGTGATGGAGGCCTTGCCGCGGACGCTGTCGCTGGCGGGAATTGCCTTCGTGCTCGCCGTCGTCATCGCGGTGCCGGCCGGATTGATTGCGGCCACCCGGCGCAATTCGGGCATGGACCATGGCGTCACGCTGGTCGCGTTCCTGGGCCTCAGCATGCCGGACTTCTGGATCGGCATCCTGTTGATCATTGTCTTCGCCGCGAACCTCAAATGGCTTCCGGCTATCGGCTATGTGCCCTTGTCCGAAGGGTTCTGGCCCTGGTTTTCCCACCTGATTCTGCCCTCGATCGCGGTGGGGACGGCGTTTTCCGCGATCATCGCGCGCATGATCCGCTCGGCAATGCTTGAGGTCCTGAAAACCGACTACATGCGCGTCGCCCGCGCCAAGGGACTGCTGCAATCGACGCTGCTGGTGCGCCATGCATTGCCCAATGCGCTGATCCCCGTGGTGACGGTGATGGGCATTGCCTTCGCCCTTCTGATGGCGGGCGCGGTCGTGGTCGAGAATGTCTTTGCCATCAAAGGGCTGGGGCGATTGTTGATCCAGGGGATTCTCAACCGCGACTATCCCGTGGTGCAGGGCGCGATTCTGGTGGTGTCCGCGATCTTCATCTTCTCCAACCTGCTGGTCGATCTGCTCTACACCATCATCGATCCGCGCATCCGGCTGGACAAATGACCGAAAGCGCGCTGCAGGACGAATTTGAGGTGCCGCGGCGGCGGCTTTCGCGGTGGGCGCAGTTGCGCGCGGTGATCCGGGCCGACCACAAGGCGCTGTTCGGCGTCATCGTGTTGGGCATCTTCGTACTGGCGGCTGTGGCCGGGCCACTGTTGTCGCCCTACGACCCCAACGACATGGCCTTCGAGTTCATGCTGCCGCCGTCGCTTGCCCATCCGCTTGGCACCGACGACCTTGGCCGCGACCTTCTAAGTCGCATCATCGTCGGCACGCAGGTCTCTCTTTTCGTTGGGTTTTCGACGGTTGCGCTGGCGCTGGTGGTGGGCGTCGCATTGGGAGTCCTGGCCGGCTACAGGGGAGGGTGGGTCGACAACATCATCATGCGTTACATCGACCTGCAGTGGGCGTTTCCGAACTTCATCATTGCGGTCTATCTGGTGGCGGTGTTCGGGACCGGGCTGACCAATATCATCATCGCTATATCGCTCGCCTTTGTTGACGATTTCGCCCGCATCGCCCGCGGCATGGTGCTGTCGATCCGCGAGGAACAGTATGTGGCTGCGGCCCGGACCGTGGGCGCGTCCGACTTCCGCATCATGTGGCGTCACATCGTGCCGAACGCGACCGCGCCGATCATCGTGCAGGCCACCGTCAGCGTTTCCTACGCGATCCTGGCGGAGGCCAGTCTTTCCTTTTTGGGGCTGGGCGTTGACGCCTCGACGCCGACCTGGGGCCTGATCCTGGCCGACGCCCGCAGCTTCATCACCCGCGCCTGGTGGCTGGGAATCTTCCCCGGCGTCGCGATCATGCTGACCGTCTTGTCGATCAACTTCATCGGCGATGCGTTGCGCGACTTCCTCGACGTGCGCGAGACGACCTGAGGCGCCCGCGATGACAATCCCCGACCTGGATCTGGACAGAACCGGCATCGTCGAACTCCGGCAACGCATCGTGGACGGCGCGTTCACGGCGCGCGCGCTCACCCAGCACTGCCTGGACCGGATCGATTCCCGTGACGCGATGGTCGACGCGGTGATCGAGCTGAACCCCGAGGCGCCGGCCATCGCCGAAGAACTGGATCGCGCCCTGGGGGCGGGGCGGCCGGCCGGTCCTCTCCACGGCTTGCCGATCCTGATCAAGGACAACATCGACACCGGCGACCGGATGACGACCACGGCCGGTTCTCTGGTGCTGGAGGGAACCCATGCCGCCCACGACGCGCCCCTGGTCGCACGGCTGAGGGAGGCGGGAGCGGTCATCCTCGGTAAAACGAACCTCAGCGAGTGGGCCAACTACCGCTCGGCCGCATCCTCCAGCGGCTGGAGCAGCCGCGGCGGGCAGACGCGCAACCCCTATGCGCTGGACCGCACGCCGGGCGGGTCTAGTTCGGGCTCCGGCGTGGCGGCGGCATGCGGTTTCTGCGTCGCGGCCGTGGGAACCGAAACCGATGGATCCATCGTTAGCCCGTCTGCCATGAACGGCGTGGTCGGCATCAAACCGACGGTGGGCCTGGTCTCGCGTTCCGGCATCGTACCGATTTCCCACAGCCAGGATACGGCGGGCCCGATCGCGCGCACGGTGGCCGATGCGGCCCTGGTCCTGGGCGTCATGGCGGGCACCGACCCGCGCGATCCCGCCACCGCCCAGGCGGACAGCAGGCGCGCCCGGGATTACACCGACTTCTTGGATGCAGATGGCCTTCGGGGCGCGCGGATCGGCGTCATCCGGTCGATCACCGGTTTCAGCGACGATGTGGTCGCGCTTATGGACGATGTCGCCGCCGCTTTGCGCGATGCGGGCGCGGTGATCGTCGACCCTGTCGATGTCGTCGATGCCGATGCCATTCGACCGCCGGAAAAGCTTGTCATGTCGACGGAAATCAAAGTCGCCATGGCGGCGTATCTGGCGTCCCGCGGCGCCGGCACGCCGGTTGCGGATCTTGCGGGCATCATCGCCGCAAACCGTGCCCGCAGCGCCGAGACCATGCCGTATTTTCCCCAGGATCGGTTCGAAGAGGCGGAGAAGACGAAGGGCCTCGAAGATCCGGCCTACCTTGAGGCGCGGGAGACCTGCCTGCGTCTGACCCGGACCGAAGGAATCGATAAGGCGCTTGTGGCGGACAAACTGGATGCGCTGGTGGCGCCAACGACCTGTGCGCCATGGCTGATCGACTGGGTCAATGGCGACAATCGGGGCGGCAGCAGCGCCTATCTCGCCGCTATATCCGGCTATCCAAGTGTCACCGTGCCGGCTGGGTTCCTGCACGGTCTGCCGGTTGGCGTGTCCTTCATGGCGTCGGCCTGGCAGGAACCGACGCTGATCCGCCTGGCCCACGCTTTCGAGCAGGCAACGCAGGTCCGCGTGCCGCCGCAGTACCTGACAACCGCCGCCTTTTGACGGGCGCACAGAAACAAGGAACCGTCATGACCGCCTTCACGACACGTCCGGAAATCAAGGGGACCTTCGGCGTCGTGGCGTCGACCCACTGGCTCGCATCGTCGGCCGGGATGGCGATGCTTGAAAAAGGCGGCAATGCCTTCGATGCGGCGGTTGCCGCAGGCTTCACTCTCCAGGTGGTCGAGCCGCATCTGAACGGTCCGGGCGGGGAGGTGCCGATCCTTCTCTATTCGGCCGGCACCAAGGAGGTCGAGGTCATCTGCGGCCAGGGTACGGCGCCCGCAGCCGCGACGATTGCGGCCTACCGCGATCTGAGTCTGGATATCGTGCCCGGGACGGGGCTGTTGGCCGCCGTCGTGCCCGGCGCTTTCGACGCCTGGCTCACCATGCTGCGCGACTACGGGACGATGGAACTGTCCGAGGTCCTGGAGCCCGCCATCGGCTACGCCGAGAACGGTTACCCCGTGGTGCCGAACATCTCCAACACCATCGAAACGGTGCGCGCCCTGTTCGAGCAGGAATGGCTGAGTTCGGCTGCGGTCTATTTGAAGGACGGCGTTCCCGAGCCGGGTCGCCTCTTCGCGAACCCGGTGCTGGCGAACACCTATAAGCGGATTTTGAAAGAGGCCGCAGGCGGAAGTAACCGCGAGGCGCGGATCAATTCGGCCCGTCAGGCATGGTATCGCGGCTTCGTCGCCGAAACGATCGACCAATTCTGCCGCAAGACCAAGGCGTTGGACGTCAGCGGTCGGAGGCATGGCGGGCTGTTGACGGCCGATGACATGGCTGGATGGTCGGCGACCGTCGAAAGGCCGCTGACCTACGACTATTGCGGCTACACTGTCTGCAAGACCGGTCCGTGGGGGCAGGGGCCGGTGTTCCTGCAACAGCTCGCCCTGTTGAAGGGGTTCGACCTGGCCGCGATGGAGACCGAAGGGGTCGAGTTCGTGCACACGGTCATCGAATGCGCAAAGCTCGCCTTTGCCGACCGCGAGGCATTCTACGGCGATCCCGATTTTGTCGAGGTGCCGATGGAGACCCTGCTGTCCGACCGCTACAACGACGAACGGCGCGGCCTGGTTACCGACGCCGCCTCCTTCGATCTACGTCCCGGCGACGTGCCGGGTTATGGCGCGGCGCCGGTGGTTCGCGAGGCGGGCGGCGCCGGCGACATGGCCCATGCCGGCGCGCACGGGGGCGGTGAACCGACAGTGGCGCGGTTCGAAGAAAGGCCAACCGATGCTTCAGGCGTCGCGCGGGGCGACACCTGCCATGTGGACGTCATCGACAAATGGGGCAACATGGTCTCCGCCACGCCCAGCGGCGGCTGGCTGCAGAGTTCGCCCGTGATCCCAGAACTGGGTTTCTGCCTGACCTCGCGGGCCCAGATGTTCTGGCTGGAACCGGACAAACCGGCCAGCCTTGCGCCCGGAAAGCGGCCGCGCACCACGTTGACGCCGTCATTGGCGCTGCGCGATGGCGAGCCCTATATGGCATTCGGCACCCCGGGCGGGGACCAGCAGGACCAGTGGTCGCTGCATGTCTTCCTGCGCCACGTGCATCACGGTCTCGATCTTCAGGCGGCCATCGATGCGCCGGAATTCCAGACCGCCCATTTCCCAAGTTCGTTCTATCCACGGGAAAGCCAGCCCGGCAGTCTGACAGTCGAGGGCCGTTTTCCGAAACAGACCACGGACGAACTCGGGCGGCGCGGACACGCGCTGACGGTCGACGAGGACTGGTGCCTGGGCCGTGTCAGTGCGGCCGCAAAAGACGGTGACGTCCTGAAGGCGGGCGCCAATGCGCGTTTCATGCAGGGGTATGCGGTCGGTCGGTAGGACGTGCGCCGGCCTGCGGCGGCATGGTTAACGGACAAAGGGCCACGAAGCACGTCGACGCCTGTCGTGGGGCGGCCAGGCTTCCGATTTCCCTATCCATGCGTGTTATACGCTTCATCAAATAAAAGCGATGCGGGCAAATAGCCATCACTTAACAACGCATTAAGTGAACGCCCGTTAAGGTCCCCGGAAACCAATAAGAACACCGGGAACAGAACGATGGGCAAGTTGCCAGGGGTTGTCAGGCGTCTGCTGGCGCTGGTTGTTCTCACGACCATCCCGACGGTCAGCCCGGCGCTGACCCTGTCGGAAAAGGCGGCGCTGCAGGCTGAAATGCAGCGCTATATCCACGACCAGATGGTGGACGGGGTCTATCTGTTTCTCGACACCGACCACAAAGAGGTCCGGACCCTGCATCCGGTGACCGCGCACCCGATGATCCTGCAGATGGGCGAGCACTTCGTGCTTTGCTACGACTTCAAGGACAACGCGGGCAAGGACGTGCTCGTGGATTACTACGTCGCGCGGCGGGACGGTTCCTATGTCGTATTCCACACCGCAATCGCCAACCGGGCTTTGCTGTTCAGGTTGATGGAAGCCGGCATCGTTACCAAGGTCAACGGTTAGCGCGGTTCGAGTGCCGCGCGCGGCTGACGTATGGTCAAATCCCGACTCTCTTCACTGAAGATCCCGCTGGGCACCACCCTGCTTGCTAAGTTCCTGTGGGTGTTGATCCCGGTCTTTCTGGTTCTGGCGCTGCCCGGCCTGGACGCAATGGTCTCGTACCAGCTCAGCGACGACCGCGATACGCTCGCCGCCCGTATGGGAAACCTGGCGGCGCGCACCGCATTTGCGCTTTCGCGCCACGACGTTGCCGAGAATCTGGAGCTGGGTCGCGACCTGATGGCGCCATTGGCCGCCGACCGCGCCTTCTTGTGCGCCGAACTGCACCGGGAAGGGGGAGGGTCCGCGCTGATCGCGCTGCCGCAGGGCCTTGGCTGCAAGACCAGCGTCGATGGCCACGGCGTCCGCGTTCCCGTCGGAAAGGACGGTGCGATGACGCTGTTGCTGCGCTTCTCAAATGCGGAGATCGCCGGTGCCCGCGAGCAGCACCGCGGCATCGTCGTCACGGCGGCCATGGTTTCGATTCTGTGCGCCGTGATCGCGGCAACGGTTGGCTTCAGGTTCATCGTCGGCGGTCCGCTGCAGCGTTTCTCGGCCGCGATCCGAACCTCCGTCGAGACCGGGTGTCGGACAAAGGTCGACATCTCTCGAAACGACGAACTGGGGCATGTCATCGCCGCCTTCGACGATATGCTTGAACGCGAAGAGACTCGCGAGGCCGAGAACAAACGGACCTATCGGGCCCTGATGTGTTCGGAGGCCGAGCTGCGCCGTTTGAACGAACACCTGGAAGCACGGGTTGCGAGCCGCACGGCCGAATTGGAGGCAGAGAAGGCCAAAGCGCAGGCGGACCGCGACTATCTCGGCGCGCTCCTGGAAACCGTTGCGGACGCCATTGTCACCACAAATCACCGGGGAGAGATCCAGAGCGTCAACCGCGCCACCGAGCGGCTGTTCGGCTATGACGGTGAAGAAATTGTCGGCAGCGAAATCGGTCGCCTGATTCCCTCCCAGGCTGGCCGGCCGCCGTCTCTTTCGATGGCCAAAGCCGGAACCTGCGGCAAGTTCAGGATCGGTGACAACTGCCTTGAAACCACGGGGCGAAAGCAAGACGGCCTCGAATTCCCGCTGGAAGTGACGACCAGCCAGATGCGCTATGCGGGCGAGGACATCTTCATCTGCGTCCTGCGCGACGTCACCGAATGGCAGGAAACCCAGCGGACGCTTATCGAGGCAAAGGACGAGGCAGAATCCGCCAACCGGTCCAAGTCACGGTTCCTGGCGAATATGAGCCATGAGCTGCGCACGCCGCTGAACGCCGTGCTGGGTTTTTCGGAGGCCATGCGGCAAAGGATCTTGGGACCGTTGGGGCATCCACGTTACGAAGAATATGTCGACGACATCCACGCCAGCGGCGAGCACCTGCTACACCTGATCAACACCGTGCTGGATTTTTCCAAGATCGAAGCCGGTGCGGAGACCTTGGATGAGCGGGAGCTCTCCGTCCGCGGGCTGATCGAGGAATGCGTCCGCATGGTCCGACGGCCCAGCGAGGAGTCCGGCGTCGACCTCAACGTCGACACCACAATCGCGGCTCTTTCGATCCGCGCCGATCACACCAAGATGAAGCAGATCCTGGTCAATCTTCTGAGCAATGCCATCAAGTTCACGCCGGCTGGCGGCCTGGTGACGCTTCAGGCAGGTCTGTCCGACGCATCGGAGCTGGTCTTTTCGATCTCCGATACCGGAATCGGCATGGTCGAAGACCAGATCCCGCTGGCGCTTTCCCGTTTCGGACAGCTTGAGAACAGCTTTTCCAGACGCTTCGAAGGAACCGGATTGGGTCTGCCCCTGGCCAAGTCGCTTGCCGAACTGCACGGCGGAAGTCTTCACATCGACAGCGAGGTCGACAAGGGCACCACCGTCACGGTGGTGTTGCCGGCCAAACGTGTTGTCGGTTCCACCGACAACGACCTTGCCGCCCCGGTCGGCGCCGACCTGTCGCGCTCATAACGCCTGACCGATTGTCGCTTCGCTGCGTCTTTGCTACCACTGGGCCGCCGTGGCGCCCGCCGCTGCTGCAACCGCCCTGATGCTCACCCGGGAACGCGCTTTCGCCCCAAATGACCGAACCGATCCGAACTAAGGTGCGCCTTTCGCTGCGCCGGCCTCTGCTGGTCCTGTTCCTGACTCTGGTTTTTGCCGCCGTTCCGCTCGCACCTGGAAAGGCCGATGACGATGTCGCCCAGGACTGTATCGACCAGCTCGGCGATCCGGATGTGGACATTATCGCCTGCACGGTGCCCTTCCAGTTGAAACGCCGCGCCCGGGAGGACCTGATGCGAATCACGGGCGGCGTGTTGCGCGATGCCGTGTGTCTCGTCGAGGTCGGGTTGGAGCGGGCGGCGGTCTTTAACGCGCTGGTGCATGCGCGGGACCTGGATGTTCCGGCCCAGCCGGTTGCATGCGACGTGGTGACAGACCGGCAGCCGTTGCAGGCGCGATTCACGCTGGCGCCCAGAGTGCGGTTCGCCGACGGCAAGGCGGTGGGCGCATCGCCCGGCCTTGGTAACGTCACCGGCGTATCGCCGTTGCTGGCGATCCTGCTGACCAACTGGGTCAACAACAACCCGCAGGTTCAGCGCGCGATGGTGGCCTGGGTCAACGACTATATGTCAAACGGCGTCAGGTAGACCGGGCGATTTCCGCCGACACCCGAGTTGCAACCTCCGTCACGGCTGCCGCGACCGGCGGCGACATCGGCGCGCCGTGGTCCAGCGTTTCCGCTTCGACCGCATAGATCACGACCTCCTCCGGCAATGCGCCAAGTGCGCGCGCCAGGCCGATCGCGGCGGCCACGCCGAAACCATGGGTCGAACAGCCGGGCGGGTCCGGTGGCAGGGCCTCGCGGGCAGCATCGATGCGCCGGATCGTGCCGGCCGGTGCGCCGGAACGGCAGACATCGACCAGGATGACGCGCGACGCGCCGTCCCAGGCGGCGAGAATTTCGCTGGCATCGGCTGGCGCCGCGGAAATCGTGATATCCGCCGGCGCCTCATTTCGAAGATGATCCGTCACGGCCGGGCCCACGCCGTCGTCGCCGCGGTCGCGATTGCCGACCCCCAGGACCAGGGTGCGGCCGCGTGGCTTCATTCCCGGTCGATCTCCAGCTTCAGGAAATGGGTCGAACAGGAAATGCACGGATCGTAGTTGCGGACGGTCTGCTCGCACCGCCATTGCAGGTCCGCATCCTTCATGTCCAGGTTCCGCTCGGCCACCTGGCGCAAATCCTGCTCCATGATGCCCTGGTTCTGGGACGTGGGCGGTACGATCTGCGCCTCGGTGACGCACCCGTCGCCGTCCAGCCGGTAGCGGTGATAGAGCATCCCGCGCGGGGCTTCGGTCGCTCCGTGACCCTCGGCATTGCGCGGTTCGACCTCCACATACGGTCGGTCGGGCGGCTCGTAGGCTTCGATCACCCTCAGCGCCTCCTCGCAGGCGAACAGGGTTTCGATGCTGCGGACGACGATGCTTTTGTACGGGTTGAGGCAGCCGTTCCCGAGACCCGCTTCGCGGGCCGCTTCCGCCGCCATGGGGCTCAGCCGGTCCTGGTTCAGGTTGAACCGCGCCAGCGGGCCCACGAAATAGGCGCCCCGGTCGCGGATCACGGAATGGAGTGCCGTTGAATGTTCTTCGTGCACTTCCTTGAAGAAGGCGGGATAGGTTTGAACGTCGATGTCGATTCCCTTTGACGACACGACGCGGCCTTCGTTGAAGGGATACTCGCTGTCGTGGCGCAGCGACACGAACTCGTAGTCGTGCTCGTAGTCGGGGAAGGGCAGGGTCGATGTCCAGCGCACGGTCTCCAGTGCGGCGTCGCGGGCCCATTTCAGGGTCTCGGCCAAGGGCTCGAAGTCCTTGCGGCTGGGAACCTTGTAGAATCCGCCGACGCGGATGTTGATCGGGTGGATTTCCCGCCCACCCAGGACCGTGGTGATGTCGTTGCCCGCCTTCTTGAGTTTCAGTCCGCGCTCGACCTCCGCGCCGTGGTCGGCCGCCATCTGGATGGCGTCCTCGAAGCCCAGAAAATCCGGCGCGTGCAGCATGTAGACGTGCAAGGCGTGGCTTGAGATCCATTCGCCGCAATAAAGCAGGCGGCGCAGCTCGCGCAACGGGCCTTCCACCTTGACGCCTGCGGCGTCCTCCATCGCGTGCACGGCGCTCATCTGATAGGCGATCGGGCAGATGCCGCAGATCCGGGCCGTGATGTCCGGCACGTCCGTATGCCGGCGGCCGCGCAGGAAGGCTTCGAAGAACCGGGGTGGTTCGAAGATGCTGAGTTTCGCCTCCTCCACCGCGTTGTCGCGAATCTTGAGGTAAAGCCCGCCTTCGCCTTCGACCCGGGCCAGGTACTCGACTTCGATATTCCTAGTGCTCATGGCGTTCGGCCTCCGCGCGGAACGGCTCGGCGTTCGCGTTGAACGTCTGGTAAGCGTCGTGGATCGTCTTCTGGGTCGCGCCCAGGCCGGCCCACTGGTTGCTCAGGCTGCCTGCGACGGGGCTCTCCATCGGTCCGAAGCAGCCGTAGCATCCCCGGTCGTAGCTGGGACAGATCGCCCCGCATCCCGCGTGCGTGACCGGCCCCAGGCATGGCGTTCCGTGCGCCACCATCACGCAGACCGTGCCCCGACGCTTGCATTCCATGCAGACGCTGTATTCCGGGATCTGCGGACGGCGTTTGTGCAGGTAGGCATTGACCACTTCCAGAAGCTGGCCCTTGTTGATGGGACACCCTCTGAGTTCGAAATCGACCTTCACGTGTTCGGAAATCGGAGTCGAGGTGGCCAGCGTGTCGATATAGTCGGGTCGGGCGTAGACCGCGGCGACGAAGTCGTCGGCGTCGCGATAGTTCTTCAGGGCCTGGATGCCGCCGGCCGTCGCGCAGGCGCCGATGGTCATCAGGAACTTGGACTGCTTGCGGACCTTGCGAATGTCCTGCACATGCTCCGGCGCCGTGACCGATCCTTCGACGATGGAGATATCGTACGGGCCCTCAATATCGACCCGTGTCGCCTCGCGGAAATAGGCGATCTCGATCGCCGCGGCGATCTTCAACAGGTCGTCCTCGCAATCCAGCAGGCTGAGCTGACAACCGTCGCAGGACGCGAACTTCCAGACCGCCAGTTTGGGTCTTGCTGCCGACATCTCAGTACTCCCGGAGATTGATGTAGGGCTTGATCACGTCCAGCGGAAACACCGGGCCGTCCTGGCAGATAAACACGGGGCCGAATTGGCACCGGCCGCATTGCTTGATCGCGCATTTCATGTTGCGTTCCAGGGACAGGAAGATCCGGTGCTGCGGTACGCCCGCATCCTCGACCGCCTGGGCCGCGAAACGCATCATCACCTCCGGTCCGCAAATCAGCACCGTCGTGTTTCCGGGATCGAACCGTGCCCGGTCCACCAGCGTCGTGACCAGGCCCACATTGCCGGTCCAGTCCGGATCGGCCCTGTCCACGGTCACGAAGACGTCCATATTTCCGGTATAGGACAGCCGCCCCATTTCGCGTTCGTAAAGGATCGTGGCCGGGTCCCGGGTTCCGTACAACAGCGTGACCCGGTTGTAAGCATTGTGATGTTTGGAAAGCCAATAGACCGCCGGGCGCACCGGGGCCAGGCCCAGGCCGCCGGCGATCACCAGGACGTCCTGGCCGCGCGCGGTGTCGACCGGCCAGGCGGTGCCGAAGGGACCGCGCAGCCCCACCTGGTCGCCCGGCTTGATCTGGGTCAGCCCACGGGTGACTGCGCCGACCGCGCGGATGGTGTGAACCAGGCTTTCCGGCTTTTCCGGATCGCCGCAAATGCTGATCGCGGCCTCGCCGATGCCGTAGGCATACAGCATGTTGAACTGGCCCGGCTTGAAGCGAAAGGCGTCTCCTTCCGGCGGTTCGATTTCCAGCGTGTAGACGCCTGCATAGTCGCGCTGCACGCGCCGGACTGTTGCAGGCACGGGCACCATCGGCGACGGTGACACGACGGCGGGTGAGGTCATCTCCATTACTGGCCCACCAGCTCTTCCTGGCGCGAATACACGTCCAGCATCTGATGTTGCGCCGTCTGCAACCGGTCGATCAGGACGGGAACGAATTTCTTCATCAGGGCATAACCGACCCGGTTGTCGGCTTCGCTCTTGTCGCGCATGCACTGGGCGTCGAAGGCTATGGCGTGCACCCGGCTGGTCGCCCGGGCGTCGTATTTCCACCGATAGGGCGGGATCAGCCAGGACGTTCCGGCAAACTCGTTTTCCTGCAGCGTCTTGAAAATCATCGGACCGCGACCCGGCACATAAATCTCCAAAGAGACCGTGCCGCCGCGCAGAAGAAAGAAACGATCGGCAGGTTCGCCCTCGCGGAACAGGAAATCATCCGGTTCGAACGCGACGTTCTGACCGCAGCCTGAAATCAGCGCCAGGATTTCGTTGTCCACGTCATCGAAAACGGGGTTCTCGCGGACCAGGTCTTCAATCGTCTTCATGGTCAGTCTCCCTGTCCTGATGGCGGCGCGACGATGGCGGCGGCCTCGTCGGTGATATCGATGCCGACGGGGCACCAGCTGATGCAGCGGCCGCAGCCCACGCAGCCGAAGGTGTCAAACTGATCGACCCAGGTGCTCAGCTTGTGGGTCAGCCACTGGCGATAGCGCGACCCGCCGCCCTGGCGGATCGCGCCGCCCGCCGTGAACGTGAAGTCAAGCGTGAAACAGGAATCCCAGTGGCGCCAGCGCTCGGCATGGGCCCCGTCCAGGTCCAGGCGATCGTCAACCGTGGAACAGAAGCAGGTGGGGCACACCATCGTGCAGTTGGCGCATGTCAGGCACCTATCAGCGACCTTGTTCCAATGTGGGTGGTCGATGCTCCGGTGTAGGCCTTCCGCCAGACCGTCGGTGTTCAGCGACCGTCCCATCATGCCCATGGTGCGTTCGCTGACCCGCGCCGCGGCCGACAGGTCGTGCTCGTCGGCTGCCGTGACGGTCAGGTCGGCCAGGATTTCAGCCCCGCGTTCGCTGCCGACTTCGATCACGAAATCATGCCGCGGCTCGTCCACCACTTCGCTCCGCGCCAGGTGGCACCCCGACC
>Ga0056115_1000061_pt1 | contig 61404 bp, 49 predicted proteins | sample WorMetOlspDAHAB1_FD_77007 | JGI IMG/M metagenome (GOLD analysis project Ga0056115, IMG submission 77007) | Marine gutless worms symbiont microbial communities from Max Planck institute for Marine Microbiology, Germany - Olavius sp. DAHAB.1 ...
ACGATCATCAATACCACCAGGTTAGACAGGCCGCCGGGGAAATTGAGCCCGGTCGCATCCATGGCCGCGGTCCACATCGGGGCGAAGATCAGCACCCCGAAAAACACCGGGCCCCAGTCGGCCAATTTTTGCAAAAACTCCATCATAGGCCGCGGATTATAGCCTGTTTCGCGCCCCGGCCGGCTAAAGCGTGCATGTGTCGCAATTTTGCATAGCGATCACTAAAATTCGTTGGCTTAAATGAAGGGATGTTGTATATAACAATCTGTTATTGGTGTATTGGAACTGAGCATGTCGGACTCCGCTCAAACAGGGAAATCCAGGGGGGCTAATTTCAGCCCGGCGGATTTGAAGCTGTATTACGAATCGCCCTTTGCCAGCTGGATGGAACAGATGAACCGGGACTACCCGGACCATGGTATCAAGCCTGACTTGATCGCCATGGGCACGGGCACCGCCGATTCAGTGGATCCCACCAAGAACAAGGCGTTTATCGAGCAGCTCAAGGCCGCCGGCAACCAGGTGGTGATCATCACCAACGATACTCACGAGACCGGCCGCCAGCTCAATACCGTCAACGCCATGCGCGCCGGCGCCCATTTCATTTTCAATGCCCACCTGCAGGTGGTACCGCTGGCCGGTGCCATCGATATCCTGGTGCGCACCGGTGGCAGTTCGCGGCTGGGGGATTATCACTACGTGCCGGCCATGTTCTATTACAACGACCCGGCGCTTACCGATATGCCGGTGGAGTTGTGCTGTTTCGTGGATATGCTGGAGCACCTGCAGGGCGTGCGCCCGGAAGAGATCCTGCAGATTACCAACCCCAATAGCGCCAGCCCGCACATTGCGCGTTTGCCGGCGGAACCCTGGATGTTTGACTACCGCAAGCTCAAGATCGGCTACCGCAAGGCGCAGATGGAATTCGACCCCGAGGACATGCCGGATCCTTCCCGCTCACGCCACTGGGGTCGCTGGTCGCGCCACGCCCGCAAGACCCTGCAGCGGGCGGCGAAGAAGAACAAAACCCTGGCCTAGGCGTTTTCCGCCCGGGCATCCATATCCCTCAGACCCAGTCCGCCCTTCGGACGGATGAACAGTGCCTCGCAGGTGGCAGTGACACTATCGCCATTGCGCATTTCGGCGCAGACCACGGTTTTACGGCCCTCCAGTTTTTCCACCCAGGCTTCCAGGTCGAGCTCGGTGTTGAGTGGCGTGGGGCGGTGGTAGCGCACGGTTAATTTGCCGGTCATGCCCGGTTGCTTACCCAGCATCTGGGCCATGCCCATGAACTGGTCGAAAATCGCGGCCACATAACCGCCGTGTATATGCTGGGGCGGGCCCTCGTAGGCCCAGCCGCAGCACACGGTGCCGCGGGCGCGGTCACCGTCGAACCACATGTTCATACCCGGGGCCAGGGGATTGGACCAGCCGCCCAGGGCGTTGAGCTCGTGGTTAACCTCGCCGCGCTTGCCGTGGTTGCCGTCGGCCTGGAAAGCCATCTGCCCGTACAGGCGCGGCTCCTTGGCAAATTGCCTGGCCTGCAGTTCCAGGCGCTCGGCGATCTCCTCCATATCGGCGATGGACGGCGTGGACGTGACCAGTACATCGGTGAGTTCGCGCAGGGCCTGGGCCAGGCGGCGCTTGGCCTGCCAGTGATCGGAAAAGGGCGGTGAGATCTCTTCGGATTCGAAGGGATTGAAAAATCGTTCCATGCTGTTGGGTCCGTGAGTACTCGGACCTTAATTATAGTGCCGGTAGGTCACCGAAAGATGCTTCTTGGCCACGCTGTTCAGTTTAAGTATGTAGGCCTGGTAGTGTTCCTTGAGCTCGGAGAGCTGTTCGCGGTACTCGCGGGTTTCACCCCGAGAGTAGGTGTGGATGTTGTCGCTGAGAGCGTCGATTTCCGAGGCCAGCACGTCGCCACGTACCTTCAGCTTGAGATCGTATTCGGAGAGGATGGCAATTTCGGTTTTGATGATGGAGGCAGAGGCCAACATGATCTTGCGAGTTTCCCGATCCGGCGGCATACCCTGGGTGATGACCTCGGTGACCTCGGTGACCTCGGCCACGTATTCCGAAAAGCTGTCTTTGATGCGGTTGGCGCCGCCGGTCATGAACTGGATTTCGAGGCTGAAGGCCGCCTCTTTCTCCATTTGCTCGCGCTCGCTATCCCGGTAATAGGATTGAATACCGAGAAATATCGCCGCTGCCACGATCCCAAACAACCCCATGGCCACGACGTCCTTGACGAATTCCTGCTTCGCTAATTCCTTCAGCGTAGGCATGCCGCTCAACCCCTATCCGCAATCGGGGACCCTGCGTGGACTCTTCACGCATCCTGTATTTGTTAAAATGGGCGATTACCGCAGTAACCGGGCCATCCATAGCACGCTTGCACGGGACACTCTATGCTATATCGGCGTTTCAGGCAATTTGGTTGTATTTTTTTGCCGACGCCCTGTCAGGCCGGAATCTGGCGGCGCCAGGCGCGCAATTCGCCGACAAAAACCTCCGGTTGTTCGAAGGCGGCGAAGTGGCCGCCCTGGTCCAGAGTGTTCCAGTAGATGATGTTACTGAAGCGCTTTTCCGCCCAGCGCTGGCTGGTACGGAATATCTCTTTCGGGAACACCGAGGCGCCCACGGGCATGGCGATGGGGTCCAGGTTGGGGCTACCGAAGCTTTCCCAGTAGAGCCGCCCGGAGGAGGCGGCGGAATTGGTGAGCCAGTACATCATCACGTTGTCCAGCAGCTCATCCTTGCTCAACACGTTTTCCGGATGCTGGTCGGCACCCTCGCCACAGTCCATCCAGCTCCAGAACTTCTCGACGATCCAGGCCATCTGGCCCACCGGCGAGTCGGCCAGGCCATAACCCAGGGTCTGGGGCCGCGTGGCCTGTTGCTTGGAATAGCCTGAATCCCATTGCTCATAGTGGGCCATGCCCTCCAGGGCCTTGACCTCGTAGTCGGTCATGTCCTGCATGCCTTCCTCGTCCGGCGGGGCCAGCGGCATATTGGTGTGGATGGCCGCGCAGTGCTCGGTTTCGGTGATACCCATACACTGGGTGATCAGGGCGCCCCAGTCACCACCCTGGGCCACGTAGCGGTCGTAGCCCAGGCGCGCCATCAGCTTGCCCCACATCTTGCCGACGTTTTCGGCACTGGTGCCGGCGCTGGTGGGCTTGCCGGAAAAACCGTAACCGGGGATTGTCGGAATGACCAGGTGAAAGGCATCGGAGGCATCTTCCGGGTTGGTCAGGGGCTCTATGACCTTGTGGAATTCGACGATGGAGCCGGGCCAGCCGTGGGTAATAACCATGGGGATGGCGTTCTCATGGGGGCTCTTCACATGCAGGAAGTGAATGTCGATTCCGTCGATCTCAGTGATGAACTGGTCCCAGCTATTGAGTTTGGCTTCCCAGCGGCGCCAGTCGTACTGCTCTGCCCAGTAATCGGCCAGTTCCCGGGTGTAGGCCAGGGGAATGCCCTGGCTCCAGTCATCGACGGCTTCTTTTTCCGGCCAGCGGGTATTGCGGATGCGGTCTCTCAGGGCATCCAGCTCGGACTGGGGAATATCGACGGTGAAGGGGGTGATGGCGTCGCTCATGTCGGGCCTCCTAGGAACAGGGGCCGAAAGCATAACTTATCCACAGAAATCCCAACACCCTCCGACCCCTTTGGGGTCGGAGGGTGTCTGCCAAACTGTGGATAACTCTAGGCGGCGGAGCGGTGCTCTTCGTCCCAGTGGTCGAGGAACTCGCGCAGGGTCTCGCGGTCCTCCGCAGATTCCCGGGTCGAGGGCAGCAGGTGGGTAGTGCGCGGCTCCCGGTCAAGGAACAGTTTGCCTGAGACCATGCCGGCTTCGGTGGCTACCGCCAGCCAGTTGATGGTGTCGGCGCCTTCCTCGGGGGTGCGCAGCACGTAGCGAGTCAGTTTGTGGAACTCGGGCAGGGCGGTTTCCACCCCGGGTGTGTCGGCCCAACCCGGATGCATGGCGTTGACCACGATGCCGTCGTCTGCCCAGTCCTCGGCCCATTGCTCGGTCTTGATCATCAGGGCGCGCTTGCAGCGGGCGTAGGCCACCGAGCCTGAGTAGTTGCCGCGCTCGTTCTGCAGGTCATTGACCCGCAGCTTCTGCGAGTACATCCCGCCGGAAACCACGTTGACGACCCGTGCACTGCCGGCCTTTTTCAGCAAGGGGTAGAGCCCCTCGGTGAGGCGGTAGGGAGCGAGCAGCAGGAGGGCGAAGCTCTGTTCCAGGCCCTCGCTGGTGAGCTGGCGCGGGTTGAACAGCGCGCCAGCATTATTTATAAGCACATCAATAGCTTGGCCGCGCTTGTTAAGAGAGTTTATAACTTTATCGACATCCGCCATCAGGCTCAGGTCGGCGATTTCCAGGCGGATATTCTTGTTGCCAGTCTCGGCCTTGAGTTCCTTCATCAGGGTCTGACCCTTGGCCTTGTCGCGTACCACCAGGGTGAGTCTCGCTCCCAGCCTGGCCAGTGTGTGGGCGGAGGATTTGCCGAGACCGGCGGTTGCTCCAGTCAGTACGACATGTTTATCCCCCATCCAGGCAGAGACGGGCTTCCAGTTCTTGCGGCCCAGCTTGTAGCCGCGCTTGGTAAAGCGGCTCAGGGCGAAAGGCAGCAGGCGGTCGGCGCGGGCGTTGCGGCTGGACAGGGCCGGTGCGGGGTAGTTGTCCTCCAGCGCCGTCTTCAGGCCTTCTTGTACCGAGGCGCGGCCCATGCGTTCGAGACCGCCCTGGAAGCGCGGCGCGATATTCGCCAGTAGCGGCTTCCAGGTAAACTCCGCAGTGTAGTCCAGCTCGCAGCCGGTCTTTGTGGGGCTGACGGTAATGGTGTCTTCCACGTCGAAGAATCGGCCGCTGCCGCGCAGTACCACTTTCTCATCGGGCACGTATTCCAGGATCTCGTAGATCAGGGTGACGCTGCCGACGGGCAGGGCACAAACCACCCGGAAACGGCTGCCGACGCCGAGGGGGCCGGTGTCGAGCCGGGTTGCGCTGGTTGCGGTGGAGTCCCACTGTTCACAGGTGCTGAAGTCGGCGACGTAGGCGAACACCTCGCGTACCGGGCGGTCTAACTGGATTGTTTCGTTGAGTACTGTCATGGTCCTGGATTATCTGCAAAAGTGTGTGTTGATGTTGCTGGAAGATACGGATTGAAGCACCAAATCGATCACTTTTGCGTACACTGAAAGTATGAATATTCTGCTTACCGGCGGTACCGGTTTCATCGGCGGCGCCCTCATCGAAATGCTCACCCAACGCGGCGACCAGATCACCGTGTACAGCCGCAGCAGCGATCACTTCGATGGGGAAAATATCAAATATATCAATGACCTGGGAGATATTTCCTCGAATTCGACGTTCGAGTGTTTTATCAACCTGGCCGGGGAGTCCATGGCCCAGGGTCGCTGGACCGATGAGCGCAAGGCGGAACTGGTGTCCAGCCGCATCGACACCACCCGTGCGCTGGTGGAGCTGGCCCGGCGCCTGCAGACGCCCCCGCGGCTGGTGCTGAGCGCCTCAGCCATCGGTTATTACGGTCACCAGGGCGATGATCGGCTGGCGGAAAATGCGGCGACGGAGGATGGTTTCTCCCATCGCCTGTGCCAGGCCTGGGAAGACGAGGCGGCCCATTTCAGCGATCTCGGCGCGCGCCTGTGCATATTGCGACTGGGAGTGGTGCTGGCACCCCAGGGGGGCGCCATGGAGGAGTTGCGCAAATCCGTGCAGTTCGGGGTGGCCACCTGGCTCGGTAGCGGCCGGCAGTGGCTGAGTTGGGTGCACCGCGAGGATGTGATCCGGGCCATGGAGTTTCTGCTCGAAAACGAGGAGCTGTCCGGCCCTTTCAACCTGACCGCGCCGGAACCAGTGACCAACCGCGGTTTCTGCAATGCCCTGCGCGGTGAAGTCGGCGCCTTCATTGCCCTGCCGGTACCGGGCATGGTCATGCGCGTCGCGCTGGGTGAAATGGCGGAGGAATTACTGCTCAATGGCCAGCGGGTGATCCCGCGACGTTTGCAGGAGGCGGGGTTTGAATTCCGCTATAACGCCCTGACCGAGGCCCTGCCCAGGCTGTTGGCGAGCTGAGTCAGGCTGTCCTCGCAGTCGGCACTGACCTTGACCTCGGCCAACTCATCGGCGCGGGTCTGGCCGCGGTTGATGATCGCCAGTGGTTTGCCCTGGCGGTGCGCCTGGCGGCAAAAGCGAAAACCCGAGAACACATTGAGGGAAGAACCCACTACCAGCAGCGCGTCAGCGCGCTCGATGGCGTCGCTGATCTGTTGCACCCGGGGCCGCGGCACGCTGCCCCCGAAAAATACCACGTCGGGCATCAATACCCCGGTACAGCGCCGGCATTGGGGTACCCGGAACCGTGCCACTACGGCATCGTCCACCTCAGCATCGCCATCCGGGCGCTGCTCCACCACCTGGCTGTGCCAGGCCGGGTTCAGGGTCTGTAATTCTTCCTGCAAGGCTTCCCGGGACTGGTCGTCGCCGCAATCCATGCAGCGCACCCGGTCGAGGCGTCCGTGCAGGTCTACCACCGTGCGCTGGCCGGCGCGCTGGTGCAGGCGGTCGACGTTCTGGGTGGCCAGTAGCTCGATATAGCCGGCGGATTCCAGCTCGACCAGGGCGCGGTGCGCGCGGTTCGGCCGCGAGTCGGCCACGTAACGCCAGCCAGCCATACTGCGGGCCCAGTACCGCTGACGCGCCGCCGCCCGGGAAATAAAATCCTGGTGCTGGATGGGGTCGCTGCGCTGCCACTCGCCGGCGTCGTTGCGGTAGGTGGGTATGCCCGAGGGCGCAGATATACCCGCGCCGGTGAGCACCACCAGTCGCGGGTTATCCAGTATCAATGATTCCAGCCGGGCCAACATGCAGGTAGTATACGCAGGTGATGTCGATTCAGTTGTACCAGTTCCCCATTTCCCATTATTGCGAGAAAGTCCGCTTTGCCCTGGACTACAAGGGCCTGGACTATCGCACGATCAATCTCCTGCCCGGACGCCACCGCCTGACGACCACCAAGATCGGCCAGGGCAGCAGCGTGCCGGTGATCAGCCACGAGGGCAACGGGGTGCAGGGTTCGGCCAAGATCATCACCTACCTGGATGAGAATTTCCCCGACAAGCCCCTGACTCCGGCAGACCCCTCCCGACGCGGTGAGGCGGTGGCCTGGGAAAAGTGGCTGGATGCCGAGGTCGGCCCGGACGTGCGCCTGCTGGCCTATCATTCGCTGATGCAGCACCCGGAGGTGCTCAAGAGCTTTTTCAGTGACGGCGTCTCCTGGTGGTCGCGCCAGGTCCTGAGATTCGGCTACAGGAAGATCGTGGCGAAGATGCGCGATCATATGGGTATCGATGATGCCGGCGCGGAGGCGGCAACAACGCGGGTGCGTGCAGCAGTCGAGAGGCTCCAGGGAGAATACGAGCAACGCTCCTTCCTGGTGGGCGGCGTATTCACCCGCGCCGACCTGGCCGCGGCAGCGCTGCTCACGCCCCTGTTCCGCCCGGACAATTTTCCCCTGGAATGGCCGGCGACGCCGATTGAGCCCCTGGACAGCCTGGTGGCCGAGATGGAACCGCGGCTGGAGTGGGCGCGCCGCTTCTACCGCGAATTTCGTTAGTTTTCAGTGCAGTCTGCGCAGCCGTAGAGCCGGCGGTAGCGACGCCGTGCCCACAGGTCATAACACCAGTCGGCAACGGGGCCGATCAGCGGCCAACGCAAAACCCTGAGGAGAAACCCGAAGCGTGTGTGTGACCAGGCCCGCAGCGTTGCATCCACCCCGGTGAGCCAGTCTCCCTCGGCGGTGTGCAGGTGCAGGGTGGTCAGCCGGAGCAGGCGGCTGGGTTCGCCGGGCTGCACCGCACTGCTGTGGATATCGGCCAGGGCCAGCCCCTCGCCGCTGATCCGCTCGAGCACGCGCACCTCGCGCATGCACAGGGGACAATTACCGTCGTAATAAAGCGTGTCCATCACTTGATCATAGCCAAAAATATGCTTTAGTCAGTGCTCCACCAGAAAGAAAGAGACTGCGCCATGGTTACCCTGCACGGCTTCCCCTACAGCAACTACTACAACGTCGTTAAACATGTGTTGATGCACAAGAACATTCCCTTCACCGAGGACCTCAATTACGGCGGCACCGATGATTATCTGGGCCTCAGTCCGGTGGGCAAGATCCCAGCCATCACCACCGAGCAGGGCGGTCATCTCTCGGAGTCCAGCGTCTGCTGCGACTACCTCGAGGAGTACTACCCCGACGAACCCCTCTATCCCGCCGACACCTTCGCCCGCAACTATGTGCGCCAGATCATGAAGGTGAGCGAACTCTACCTGGAATTGCCCTGCCGACGCATGCTGGGCTTCGTCTTTACCGATACCGAGGCCCCGGAGCCGATCAAGACCGAGGTCCGCGGTGTGGTCGAGCGCGGCATCGGTGCCATGAACCGGCTCTGCGAATTCGAGCCCTACCTGGCCGGTGGCGAGATGACCATGGCCGACATTTACCTCCGCTACGTCATGAGCGTGGTGGATATCGCCGGTACTACCAAGCTGGACTGGGATATCGGTGCCGAGATCGACGGCCTCAAGGACTGGCAGGGGATGATGGCGGACACAGAGATCTCCAAGAAGATCGACGCCGATCGCGATGCCAATGGCCCCGAGTTCTTCGAGTACGTCAGCTCGCGCCTGGGTAACTAGGCGCTGAGCCGGCGCAGTGGCCGGTCGGGCTTGGCGTAGCTGAAGCGGGCAATGGATTCGGGGCGGTGGTAGTGGTCCAGGCCTGATACCACCACGCTTTCCAGTGTCCCCAGGTCGATCGCGCCGTCTTCACCGACGGCGGCATCGGCTACCAGCACCTCGACAACTTCGCCGATCACCATATGTGTCCCATTTATGTCCAGGTCCAGTGTTTCCCGGTGCTTGAGCCCGATCTGCAGAGCGCTGTCTGCCACGTAAGGGGCGGGGTGCAGGGCGCCACGTTCCGGCGTCAGGCCAACCTGCTCAAACTCCGATTCCAGGGCCTCGTAGCGGGCTGACGCCTGGTGCGCGGCAGCGACGAATTCTTCCCGGACGTGATTGAGGGTGAAATAGCCGGTGGCGTGAATATTCTCCAGGGTGTCCCGGCGTTCGGTGTGGGGCCGGCTGATCATTGCCAGCAGCGGCGGGTTGGAGCCGATGTGCACCACCGAACTCACCATGGCCAGGTTGTCGATACCATCTTCGCTGGTCGTGCCGACCAGGTTGGCGCTCTTGTAACCAGACAGTGAGTTGATGAAGAAGACCCTCTGGCGGTCTTCCATCGCCGCGATATCCTCAGCCATGACCTGCACCGCTTATTCCGCGAGTGCCGCCTCGATTGCGGCACGCAGTTCCGGGTCTTCCGGCTTTGTGCGGCTGCCCCAACGTGCGACAACCTGGCGGTCGCCATCGATCAGGTACTTGGTGAAATTCCAGCGCGGCGCGCCCTGGGCCTCGGCCAGTTCCACGAACAGGGGGTGGGCATCGCTGCCCTTGACCGGGACTTCGGCATACATGTCGAAGGTCACACCGTAATTCACATAGCAGATGTCGGCGGTTTCTTCCTCGGTCTTGGCTTCCTGTTTGAAGGAATTGGAGGGAAAGCCCGCCACGTGCAGGCCGCGGTCCTTGTAGTCCTGGTAGAGGGCCTCGAGACCCTTGAACTGGGGTGTAAAGCCGCAGTGGCTGGCGGTGTTGACCATCAGCACCGGCTTGCCGGCGTAGGCGTCACAGAGCTGCACGGTTTCCTTCGAGCGCAGTTTGCGCATCTCATGGTCCAGCACCTCGGGGCAGCTGGCCCAGGCGGTATTGGCGGCAAAAATGACGCCCAGGAGAACGGTAACAGACTTAGCCAGACTCATTGTGATCACCCCTCACGGTACGATTGCACAGGTCAAATTCATTCTGGGCGGTGTTCAGCCCCAGCCATTTCCACAGGTAGCACCGTGCCGTGATCCCATTGAGGACCAGGAACAGTGCCAGTACCAGCAGGATAGCCTCCGGCAGGCCCAGTGTCTCCTGGCTCAGGGCCACTGTTGCTATCATGAGCCCCGCCAGGGGCCGCACGAGGCGCTCGAATAAACTCAGGTTCGTTTTCATGCCAGTTATTACGCAGCTCGGCCAGTATTGGATGATTAGCTACTACAGGTAATTTGGCCTACACTTTTTCCCCAATGAGAGCGATTTCACTGAGAATCAGCGAAGTACTGTGCTGGGCACTGGGCCTGCTGTTGTCCGGGTTTTTCGTCGTGCAGATGGTGCAGGGCGAAGTGGAGCGTGTTCAGGACATCGAGCGCTTCGAACTGGCCTGGACCGAGGAACTGCCCGACCAGAGTCTCTGGTCCAGGGAGCGTATTGCTGCCTGGCAGGCGAGCAAGAGCTCACCGACGGAGGATGTGGTCGGTGTGCTGAGCATGCCCGACCTGGGCCTGCGAGTGCCGGTTTACGATGACGACAGCGACCTCAGCATGGATCGGGGTGCGGGCTGGATCAGCGGCACTGCGGCGCTGGAAGAGGCGGGCAATATCGGCATTGCCGGCCACCGCGACGGTTACTTCCGGGTGCTCAAGGACGTCGAAGTCGGTGATGCACTGACCCTGCAGACCCGCACCGGCGAACGCGTATACCGGGTCGACGAAATCCTCATTGTCGATCCCCTGGATGTCGAAGTGCTGGACCCCAGCGATGAATCCCGTGTCACCCTGGTGACCTGTTACCCCTTTTATTTTGTCGGCAGCGCGCCGCAGCGCTATATCGTGCGCGCGCAGCTCGACGAAAGAACCTCAAGTCTATAAGGAGAAGTTGTTATGTTGTTGCGTAAACTGGCAGTACTGGGTTGTGCGATCTTTGCCCTGCTCATGGGTCAGCAGGCTGTCGCCCAGGACGAACTGACCTGTGCCGATATCGAGTGGGGCTCGGTAGTTACCGACCAGTACCCGAACATTGCCGCGGCCTGTGACGATGTGGTGGTCAAGAACGACAAGATGTTCGCCCGGGTCAAAGTGGTGGTCCAGCGCGTGCGGGGCAATAACCTGACCTTCCGGATCGTCAACAACGACGGTAGCTCCGGCGGCAGCTACACTACGTCCTGGCGTGCAAGTATCGGTGGCCGTGAGTACCGTGCCCGCGACCTGATGCGCGGCCAGCGCCTCAACGTGTATCTGCCCCATGATCGCTGGGCGGTGATCCACGAGGATGCGGACGGTCCCGATATCGAGGACGCGATTGCCATGACGCCGGCGCAGATGCTGCCGAAAACGGCCAGCCCCTTGCCGCTGATCGGTTTGCTGGGTGCGGGATTCCTGGCCCTGGGTGCCGGCCTCGGCTTTATCCGTCGCCGTACGGCCTAGGCCTGGCTGACTTTCTTCAGCCCTTGCTGTCGTCGACCCATACCCTGCGTATGGGTTCGCCGAAATCATCGTAGAGGGTTTTGCGACGGGGTGATGGCAGCCGCGAGCGTTTTGGCACGCGGCGCCGTTTGAGCCGGGCTTCATTGCGCCGCGCCTCGATCGCAGCCACCACCTCGGGTACAAAGGTGCGCGGCGTGCGTGGCTGGTTGAACAGGGCGCTGGAACGAAACGCCGGTGACTTCAGCGGGTCTGCGCCCGAGGTACCCCTGGGAATTTCATCAACCTTGCCGCCCTTGTCCAGGTAGCGGCGCGTCTCCCGTTCGAGTTGGGCACGCATGTCGGCTTTGCTGGGAAGTTTTTTCACCATAACTGGCAGAGTATAACCCCGCCTACTTGTCGGTGGCAGCCTTGGGCCGTGTTTTCTTCCTGCGGGTCTTGGGCTTTGGCTTCACCGCCTCGACTTCCACCTTGGGTGGTTTGCGGCGCGTCTTCTTCTTCTCCGCTTTCGGTTCCGGCCTGACATTGGCCGCTTTTTCCTTGGCCATGACATCCAGTACCAGGTTGGTGGCGCTGTCGACATAGTTGATCAGGCGGTCGTATTCTTCGTCATTGAGACCGCGCAGACTATCGTGCTGGCGGTACAGGTTGATCCAGCGCCGCTCCCGCTCGTACTGCATAGGCAGGGCCAGGATGCCCCACTGTTCCAGGGTTTCGCCCAGGGCCGGGTTGTAGGTGCGCATGAACTTGATCAGGAAGGGGATCGGGTCGTGTCGGGCGATCAGCGAGGCGGAGCGGAACACCAGTTCCAGTGGCATGACACGTTCGCCGCTCTCGATATCCTCGAGCAGGTTGTCGTCCTTGACCCCCAGCGCATCGGTCAGCTCCCGCAGGCTGAGACCGGCAGTCTCGCGGGCATCGCGCAGGAAGTGGCCCGCATCCGCCATTGCCTCTAGTCGCTCCGGCTCGAAGGTTTTCATGACGGCAGATTTGAGCCAGCTCTCGCCAAACATGGCAGTCAGCGTCGCGGTGGTGCGGGCCACATCCAGGGTTTGTCCCGCCACCTGCCCGGTGAAACGGGTCAGCTGTTCCAGTAGCGATCTGTCCTTGTCGTCACTCATGGGCGCAGTTTAGAACTTTGCCTCGGGTCCGTGAACACCCAGGTAATGGGAGCCCAGGGGCGGGGCCTCCTCCAGTTGGGAGTTGATCTCGTAGAGTCGCTCGTAGCGGGTCTCGCGGATCAGCCAGCGGCCGTCCACTTTCTCGTAGCGATCCCAGTAGAGGGCGGTACCGGTGGTGAAGGCCTTGTGGTTGAGAATCCACATATTGTCGGCCAGGTACCAGATGCCGGTGGCTTCTGTATCACTCAGAATCTGGATCTCAGGGTGGTGACCGTTGTGGTGACCGATGGCCTGGTTGGAAAAGGCCATGCCGACGTTTTCGAGGTATTCCTGTTTGCCGTTGAGATTCCACTCGTAATTGCCACCGATAAAGTGCACGTGCACCTCGTCGTGGAACAGTGTGCCCAATTCCTCGAGATTGGCGGTGTCGATACAGCGGAAGTAGGCGTGCTTGAGTTGCTTGATCGCCTCGATGTCCATAAGTCGCTGGACATCGGCGCGCAGTTCCTCGATGCCACCCTCGGAGGCCTGCAGGGGCAGGCCGTCGCTGATGCCCATGTTGGCCTTGTTGAGTACTTGCCGGGTGTCGCTCATGGTTTGTGTCTCCTAAGATTCGCTATCCCCGTAGTTTAGTCGCTTCCGCGAGCGCGGTGGGTACAGCTTATTGTGCTGATGCCCGCTTTGGCCGGTGCTATCCTAGGCCCATGAATCTTCTGGAAAACAGGGTGGCGCTGGTGACCGGCGCCGGGGCCGGTATCGGCCGGGGCATTGCGCGCTGCTTTGCCGCTGAGGGTGCCACCGTGGTGGTGGCGGAATTCGACGAGGAATCCGGGCAGGCGGTCGCGGCGGAGTTGGGTCAGCGAGGCAGGTTTATTGCCACCGACATTACCCATCCGAACACCGTGGAGGCCGCGGTGCGGCAAACTGTGGCAGACTGCGGCCGCCTCGATATCCTGGTCAACAATGCCTACCCGACCATGAGCAGTGCCCCGGCTGCACTGGAAAATATCGACAGTGACCGTTTGCAGGCCAGCCTGACCGCCGGTTTCCAGGCGGTGGCCACGGCCATGCGTGCGGCCTTCCCGACAATGCGCGACGCCGGCTATGGTCGCATCATCAATATCTGTTCACTGAACGGTGTCAACGCCCATAAATACACGGCGGATTACAATTCAGCCAAAGAAGCGGTGCGCGCCTATACCCGCACGGCAGCAGTGGAGTGGGCGCGCCATGGGATCACGGCCAATATCATCTGCCCGGGTGCGGTGACCACACCCTTCAAGGCGCTCATGGATTTCAATCCCGGGATGGCCGATGAAATCGCCCGTCTCAACCCCATGGGTTACATGGGAGACCCGGACACGGATATCGCACCGGTGGCCCTGTTCCTGGCCTCGGACATGTCCCGTTATGTCACGGGCAATACCCTGTTCGCCGACGGCGGCGGGCATATCAACGGCGTTCCGTGGTCCCCCGAGCCGCCGGAGCCGCCGGAGCGACCGGAGAAGGAAGCGACCGGGGGCTAGGTTGTTACGATCAGTCTCAGGGCCTGCATCTGCAGCGATGCATGGGAGATGTGGGCGGCGCATTCCTCGATCAGGTATTGCAGGTGATCGAGTTCCGCCTGGCGGATACTGGGGTTGATTTCGCGCAGGGCCTGCAGGCGTTCCAGTTCCGCACCCAGTTCCGCGCGCATCTGCGACTGGGCGGTTTCGAGAATTTCGTCCATGCGGGCCTGGGCCAGTTCCCCGGCGTAGCGCATTTTTTCTTCCACCTGGTCGTGGACCTGCTTGATGACCTGCAGTGCCACCGGTTTTTTCACCTTCTCGCAGAGATCGTTGAGTCGCGCATGGGGCATGATCTCGGCCAGGTCCTTGCCGCGGCTGTCCACCAGCAGGCGGATCGGTGAGATCGGCAGGAAACGGTCGACCTGCAGGTGCTTCGGTGCCACGCAATTCACCGAGTAGAAACTCTCCAGCAAGAGGGTGCCGGCGGGAATGCCCTTCAGTGACAGGGTCGCCATGGCCGCATTGCCCAGTTCGGTGCTGATGACCATGTCCATGGCCTCGACCAGGATCGGGTGCTCCCAGCTGAGGAACTCCATGTCCTCCCGCGCCAGGGCCTGCTCGCGGTTGTAGGTCACTGTGGTGCCGTCTTCCTTGAGGCCGGGGAAGTGCCCGGTCAGCATATGATCGGTGGGGCGCAGGATGACCGCATGCTCGGAGTGGAATTCCTGGTCGACACCGTAGCTGTCACAGAGTAATTCCAGGTAATCGGCGATATTGCTGCCGGACTCTGCCTCGCTGATGCTGCCGATCAGCTCAGCGGCGATGTCTGGCTTGCAGGAGTTGCGCTCCAGCAACTTGTCGCGGCCCTCGCGCAATTCCGCCCGGGTCCGGGCGGTGAATTCGGCAGTGTCGGCCAGCAGTTGTTCAAGGTTTTCATCGGCGCAGCTCAGTTGCTGTTCAAGTCGCTGGTGAAATTCCTGGTAGATGGCATAACCGGCGGAGCAGCTTTCCTCGAACTGGTTGAGGCCCTCGTGGTACCAGCGCAGCAGGGTTTGCTGGGCGGTATTTTCCAAGTAGGGCACATGAATCTCCACCGGGTGCTGTTGGCCGATACGGTCCAGGCGGCCGATGCGCTGTTCGAGCAGGTCCGGGTTCAGGGGCAGATCGAACAGCACCAGGTGGTGGGCAAACTGGAAATTGCGGCCCTCGGAGCCGATCTCGGAACAGACCAGGGTCTGGGCCCCGGCCTCAGTGTCGGCGAAGTAGGCCGCAGCCCGGTCCCGCTCGAGGATGGTCAGGCCCTCGTAAAAGGCGGCACTGCGAATTCCGGCGCGCAAATGCAGGTGGTGCTCCAGGGCAATGGCAGTCGCCGCATGGGCGCAGATGACCAGTACCTTTTCAGGGCGCAGGGTTTTAAGCTGCTGCTCCAGCCAGGCCACGCGCGGATCGTCGTCCATCCAGGACTCATCTTCGCAGCCCGTCTCCGGGTAGAGCAAGTTATCCACAGAATGGGCGACACCCTCCGACCCCAATGGGGTCGGAGGGTGAATGGAATTCTGTGGATAAGTGAGGGGGTAGGTGTGCAGGCGCCGCTCCGGGAAACCGGTCACACCGGCGCGGGTGTTGCGAAACAGGACGCGGCCGGTACCGTGGCGGTCGAGCAGGTCGGCAATCGCCGCCTCGTTGCCGGGGCTCTGTTCCAGTTCCTGCAGGTGGGTATTGAGTTCGGCGTAGCCGGCTTCTTCAGCAGCGAAGCTGTCCAGGTCGTGGAAGCGGTTCGGGTCCAGCAGGCGCAGGCGGGCGAAGCGGCTGGCCTGGCCGACCTGTTCAGGGGTGGCAGTCAGCAGCAGCAGGCCGGCACTGCCTTGCGACAGTGCCTCGATAAACTGGTAATCCTCACCGGCAGCCTCGGGGGTCCAGTGCAGGTGGTGGGCCTCGTCCAGCACGGCCAGGTCCCAGTTCGCCGCCAGGGCCCGCTCCTGTAAGTCCGGCCGCTCGCGGAACAGGTCGAGGCTGCACAGTACCAGTTGTTCGCTTTCGAAGGGGTTCTCCTGGTCGGTCTCGGCAATTCGCTCGGCGTCAAACAGGGCAAAGTGCAGATTGAAACGTCGCAGCATTTCCACCAGCCACTGGTGTAACAGTGTTTCAGGGACGATCACCAGTACCCGGCTGGCGCGACCGGTGAGCAGCTGCTGCTGGATGATCATACCGGCCTCGATGGTCTTGCCGAGGCCGACTTCGTCGGCCAGCAGTACCCGCGGTGCGTGGCGATGGCCCACCTCGGCGGCGATATAGACCTGGTGCGGCAACAGGCTGGTGCGCGAGCCCAGCAGGCCCCGCGCCGGCGACTGCTGTAGCCGGTCCAGGTTTTCCAGGGTTGCCACCCGCAGCACAAAATCCCGGTTGCGATCGAAGTGGCCGTTCAGTAACCGCTGCTGGGGGGTGGTGAGCTGAACGAAGCAGTCCAGTTCCAGCTCGCTGATGGTGCACTCGGCGTCGTGGTGGTCGAGACCGGTATAAAAGAGAATGCCCTGTTGTTCGGCAACATCGGTGACCACCAGCTCCGCGTCGTCGAGGGTGGTGATGTGATCGCCGGCCTTGAAGCGCAGCCGCGTCAGCGGCGCATTATCGGTGGCGTAGGTGCGCTCCTCGCCGACGGCGGGGAAGCTGACGGTGACGCGACGGCCGTCCAGCTCCGCGACGATGCCCAGGCCGAGCTGGGTGTCGGCGTGGCTGACCCAGCGTTGTCCAACTATGTATTCCACGTATAAAGCTTATCGGGACCGAAAAAGGGCGCGCATTCTAGCACGGTTCCGGGAAAAACAGATCGATGCTGTTACGCCAGGCCTGGGCCAACAGATGCTCGATCTCGTAACCCTTGATCTGGGCCACTTTTTCAGCCACGAAGGGCAGGTAGAAGGGCGCATTGGGCTTGCCGCGGTAGGGCACGGGTGTGAGGTAGGGCGCATCGGTTTCCAGCAGGATCTGCGAGATCGGCGTTGCCGCCACTGCCTGGCGCACATTGTCGGCGCTGTTGAAGGTCGCAATACCGTTGAATCCCAGGCAGAAGCCCTCGCTGACACAGTACTCGGCAAGTGGCAGTCCCGAGGTAAAGCTATGGATGACCCCTTTGCGCCTTAACTGGCTGGAAAAGTTGGACAGTATCGCCCGGGTGTCTTCATCGGCATCGCGGGTGTGCACCACGATCGGTGCGTCACAGTCGACGGCAATCTGCAACTGTTGTTCGAAGACCTCGCGCTGCACGGCACGGTCGGCGTGGTCGTAGTAATAGTCCAGGCCGATCTCGCCCACGGCGACAATGCGCTCGACGGACTGGCGCTCGCGGATGGTGGCGCCAACGGCCTCGTTGTATTTTTCTGCCTCGTGGGGGTGAATGCCCTGGGTGCCCCAGATACAGTCATCGGCCTCGGTCAGGCCGAGCACCGTGTCGAGGTTATCCGGCGAGACGGCGATGGTGATGATGCGCTCGATACCGACCTCTTTCGAACGTGCCAGGGTCTCCTTTAACTCCTCCGCTTCCAGGTAATCCAGGTGGCAGTGGGTCTCGAAGATCGGGTGTTCGAAGCGGGGAATATCGCGGCGCGGTCTTTTCTTGCCCATCCGATGGATTCACGGGTCGTTGATGGGGGCGTATTATGCCATGACGGGGTAAGGAGACTAGGGGTGTATGGAGGCTGATTCCGGACGACGTTGCCACAACTGCGACGCTGTGCTGAGCGGGGAGTACTGCGCCCAGTGCGGCCAGCGCGAACGCGGCCGGGAGTTGCGCATGATCGACCTGGCCGGCGAGGCGGTCGAGGATCTCTCGCACCTGGACGGCCGGGTCTGGCGTACCCTGCTGACGCTGACCCTGCGCCCCGGCAAGGCCACCGCCGAATACCTGGCCGGTCACCGCGCCCGCTACCTGCCGCCCCTGCGGCTCTACCTGGTGGTGAGTTTCGTGGTATTCCTGCTGATTTCCCTGGTCCCCACCGATGCCACCTTTTCCGGTGACCCGAACGTCGACGCGGATGCGCTTCGCGAAGAGCGGGGCAGCGGCATCTATGTGCCGGTTGAGCGCGATAGCGGTGAAACCGAGGTGCTCACTCTCAAGGAGTTCTTCGCCGAGCAGGGCGACGAGGAGGGTGTACCCGGCTGGCTGGCACCCTGGCTTGAGCGTCTGGAGCAGAACGCCGAAAAAATCCAGGCTGACTCCGACGACTTCGTCGCACAGCTGGTTGGCCGCCTGCCGCAAATGATGTTTTTCCTGCTACCCCTGTTTGCGGTGATCCTGCAGTTCGCCTACCTCTTCTCGCCCTATCACTACCTGCAGCACTTTATCTTCTCGCTGCACTTCCACACCACGGGCTTCATTTATTTCATTGTGCTCTACCCGGCCAAGCTGCTGCTGCCGGGGGATTACGGGGGGCTAATAATGCTGGCCCTGTTCATCTACCTGCCCATCGCCATGGTACGGGTCTACGGCTCCGGCAAGCTGGCGGCGGTGGGCAAGGGCCTGGCAGTGGGTATCAGCTATTACATGCTGGCACTGCTCACCGGCGCGATCTACGTGTTGGTCAATCTCGCCCTCATGTAGCCGCGGTTCAGGCGGCCTCACTCTCCGACAGGGCGCGCAGTTCTGCCAGTACCTCGAGGATCTGCTCCCAGAGCCAGCTGTGCACCGCTGAGTTGGCGCTGCGTTTGTGCCGCACCAGCATGTACTCGACCCGGTAGTCCAGGTCTTCAGGCACAGGCAGGGCCTGGATCTTGTAGGCCACGGTGGGGTTGTCCAGCAGGAAGGGCGGGGCAGGCATCAGGTAGTCGGTATTGCGCAGCACCTCCATGGCGGTAAGCAAGTGGGATGTCTCGAAACCGCCGGTAGCCAGCGCGTCTTCCGCCAGTTGCAATGCCTCGCTGCGCGGGTTCTGGAACAGCTCCAGTTCGTCCTGGTCGGCGATATACAGGCGCAGCAGGGGATAACTGAGTAACTGCTCCCAGTCCGGCACCTGTCCCGTCAGGGGGTGGCCGTCCCGGGCCAGTATCACGGGCCGATTGCCGCCGATGGGGTGGCAGATGAAATCGCGACCGTAATGCGCGTGTTTGATATGGATGGCGATGTCCAGGTCACCCTCGGCCAGGTGCTGCAACTGGTTCTCTACCCGGGTGATGGATTTCAGGGTGATATTCGGGGCCAGGAACTGCAGCCGTGCCACCAGCCGCGGCAGGATCCAGATGCCGATGTATTCCGAGACCGCCACGGTCAGTTCGCCGCGGAAGCTGGCCGGGTCGAACTGGGGCCCCGATAGCAATCGCTGGATATCGCCGAGAATGGCCGGCAGGTCCTCGGCCAGTTCCAGGGCCCGGGGTGTGGGCTGCATGCCGTGGGAGCTGCGGGTAAAGAGTGGATCATCGAACACGTCGCGCAGGCGCGACAAGGTCTTGCTCATGGCCGGCTGGGTGATAAAGAGACGCTCTGCCGCCCGGGAAACATTGCGTTCTTCCAGCAATATCTGTAATGAATACAAGAGGTTAAGATCGACTTTTAAAAGATCTGTGTTTTCCATGGGCGTGCTCTTAGATATAAATACAATTCATGTAACACATGATAATAATACATTGGAAATATATCACCAGCAGTCGATACTAGCTATGACTGGAATTCACAGCGAGTCATTAGGAGGACCGAACATGTTTATGCCAATCACGTTTGGCCTGTATTTCGCTCTGATCGGCTTGATCGCCTGGGATGATTATCGCAACTCGCATTAATCGCCCGGCACAGCGTCGATAGACGACATCCAGGTCCATAATAACTACTTTGAAACCCGCCGCGAGGCGGGTTTTTTTATTTCCGGAACTGGGCTCTATACTAGGTGCATAACTCTAACGGGAATGGATACCGCCCATGCGTCTCATCACTGTTTGCCTGCTCCTGCTTTCCTGCGCCCTCACCCACGCTGCGCCAGCGGAGGTCGATACCGACTCCCGGGTGGTTGCCGTTGCCGATGTGCACGGCGCCTACGAGGAATTCACCGGCCTGTTGCAGGAAGTGGGCGTCATCGATGCGGCGGGCAACTGGAGTGGTGGCAACACCCACCTGGTCAGTCTCGGTGACCTGATCGATCGCGGGCCCGGCTCGCGCCAGGTGGTGGAACTGCTGATCAAGCTCGAACAGCAGGCAGCCGCCGCCGGCGGTGCGGTGCACGTGGTGCTGGGCAACCACGAGGTCATGGTAATGAGCGGTGACCTGCGCTATATCTCGCGCCCCGAATACACCGCCTTCGCCGCGGACGAAACCCCGGAGGAGCGCATGGCGCTGCTCGACGGCTTCCGCGAAGACCAACCGGAACTCTCGGAAGAGGAAGTGCGACTGCGCTTCGAAAAACTCTACCCGCCGGGCTATATCGGCCTGCAGAAGGCCTATGCCCCGGATGGCCCCCTGGGCAGCTGGTTGTTGGAACGGCCGCTGGTGCTGCGCGTCAATGACAAGCTCTACATGCACGGCGGTATTTCCAGTGATATCGCGGAGACCTCGATCTCGGATATCAACAGCAAGAATATGCGCGACCTGGCCGAGTACATGCGCCTGGTGGAGTCACTTCGCGACGCCGGGGCGCTGGCGCGCCATGTGGATTTCTGGAACCGGCGCCTGCACCTCAATGCCAAAGCCGAGGCAATACTGGCGACCGAGCCCGTTGAGCGCCCGGCCTGGTTCAATGACTTTGCCGCACTGGCGGAGCTGGAAAGCGCCTTTATTTTCGGCCCCCAGAGTCCGATCTGGTACCGGGGCAGCGCCTACTGCCACCCCTACGCGGAATCCTTCAACACCGAGCGCCTGCTCAAGCGCACCGGCACCCGGCAGCTGGTGGTGGGCCATACCCCGAACCCCAGCGGTGCCATCCAGCGCATCGGCGATCAGGTCATCCTGCTCGATACCGGTATGCTCAAGTCGGTCTACAAGGGCGTAGCGACCGCGCTGATCATGGAGGGCAATGACCAGTACCTGCACTATGCCGGGGTAGCCGAACCCGCCCAGCCGATGGTGCGCGACCGCAGCATCTCCAAGGAGCTCTGGGGCATGAGCGACCAGGAGCTCGAGGACATCCTCGGCAACGGCCGGGTGGTGAACATCGAGGACATCGGCACCGGCATCACCAAGCCAAAACGGGTCACCCTGCAGTTGGGGGAGAATACCCAGGATGCAGTGTTCAAATATGACGACACCCATCCCGGACTGGAATCCCGCGGCGGCTATATCGCCCGGCGCCACAATGATGCCGACCGCTTTATCTACGATATGCCCGCCTACCACATCGATCGCATGCTCGACCTGCAGATGGTGCCGGTGTCCGTATTGCGAACAGTGGATGGCGACGAGGGTGTGCTCGGCGCCTGGATTCCCAATGCCATCAACGAGCGGGACCGGCTGGAGCAGGAGGTTCCCTTTGGCGGATTCTGCGCCCAGGACGAGCAGTACCGCCTGCGTTTCATGTTCGATGTGTTGATCTACAACGAGGACCGCAACCTCACCAACATCATCTGGACGAAAAAGGATTTCATGCTGCGCTTTATCGACCACACCCTGGCTTTTCGTTCCACCGAACGGCGGCCCAAGCAGTACCGCAAGGTAAAACTGCGGATATCAGATCTGCTCTATGAAAAAATAAAAGGGCTGGATGACGCGCGGCTGAAGTCAGAGCTCAGCCCATGGCTGCACCGACGCCAGATCGAGGCGATCATCGGGCGCCGAGATCTGCTCCTCAAGGAGGCAGTGAGGACCGACCCCTGAGGGTCGGCCCGGGCTAAATCAGCCGCTTACCACTTTGAGTTTGGGCGCGACCGTGCCGGTCTTGCGGCGGGCGCGAACCGGCGGGGTCTTGCGTGCCGGTACGGCTTTTACCGCGGCCTTTTTGGCGGGCGCCTTTTTCCTGGCTGGAGCCTTTTTCTTTGCCGCGGGCTTCTTCCGGGCCGGCGCCTTCTTCGGGGCGGCCTTCTTCTTTGCTGCGGGCTTTTTACGAGCCGGCGCCTTCTTCGGGGCGGCCTTCTTCTTGGCGGCGGGCTTCTTGCGAGCCGGCGCCTTCTTCGGGGCAGCTTTCTTCGTGGCGGTCTTGCGCAGCCCGGCTGAGCGCAGCCCGGTCATCTTCTGCACGGCTCCCAGCAGTTCCGCATAGGAAGCTTCCAGGCACTCCATGTAGAAGGACGGGTCCGGCAGTACTTCGCGGTTACCCAGTACCGCCAGGTTGATCCGATCAGACTGGGAGAAGACGGTGTGGAACAGGCCCACGCCCGGGGTCAGCACGCCGAGGCCGTGGTATTTCACCAGGCGCGCACCGGCGCAGTAGAGATCGAAATTGGGGCCCGGCACATTGGTAACCACCGTCGAGGTGTTCAGCGGGATAAAGCGCGACAGGTGCCGCTCGGACCAGAGGCTGGCGGCGGCCTTGCTGAAGCCGGGTGAGAAAACACCGGCGATTTTCAGGGCGTCGACCATGGGGCTGTTCTCACCGAACTCCTTGGCTTCAGCGGTGCTGGCGTGAATCGCCTTGAGCCGCTCCACGGGATCGTCGAGATCCGTGTGCAGGGAGGCGAAGATTGCGCCTACCTGGTTGTTGTCATCGGTCTCACCGCGGCGGGTGCGCATATTGACCGGCAGGCTCGCTGCCAGGGGCAGCTCCGGGGTCTCGCCCTTGGCGTCCAGGTAGCGTTTCAGCGCACCACCGACAACCGCCAGGGCGACGTCGTTGAGCTTCACGCCGGTGGCGTCCTTGATCATCTTGAAATCGGCGATGGGAAAGTCCGTGGCATCGAACACCCGGTGCGGACCGACGGGCTCGTTGAAGCGCGTCTTCGGCGACTGCACGTCCGGCATTGGGATTTCCTTGCGCGCGATCTGCATGGCGAACTTGCCCAGCTCCCGGGTCAGGCCGGCGGTACCGCTGACCAGCCCGAAGGTATTCTTGACCCGGTTTACCGAGGCGCGGCCCAGCAGTTCCGCAGTGGAAGGATCGCGATCGACCAGGCGCGGCTCGTCGTCCGGCGGCAGTTCGGTTTTCGGGTCCGCTTCCAGGTCGTGCAGTACAGCCATGAAAGAAGAACCACCGGCGCCATCCACCAGGGCATGGTGCATCTTGGTGTAGATCGCGAAGCTGCCCTCGGGAAGATTGGGAATATTGTCCAGGCCCTCGATGATGTAGGCCTCCCACAGGGGCCGTGACATATCGAGCGGGCGGGCGTGGAGGCGTGCAACCTGGATGCACAGCTGGCGCCAGTCACCGGGCTCCGGCAGGGCAATGTGGCGCAGGTGGAATTCGACGTCGAAGTTGGCGTCCTTCACCCAGTAGGGGCGGTCGACGCCACCGGGCACTTCTACCAGGCGGGTACGGAACAGGGGGAGACGCTGCAGGCGGTTTTCGAAGTTGGCGATGACCTGTTTGAAGCGGACGAATCCGCCGGGTGCAGTCGAGGGGTCATAGATCCCCAGTCCGCCGACGTGCTGTGGGGTATTACCCTGTTCCAGGTTGATAAATGCTGCATCCAGAATGCCAAGCTGTTTCATGTTCTCGCGCCTCTCGCGTTAGTCTGTTCTTGTTACCTCCGCCCCGGTTGTTGCCGCTGTTGTTGTTTTCTAAAGGGGCGCGCTTTATACCACAAGCAACCCGTGATCGCCATGTTCAGTGTAGATCAGTGGCGGTACCCGCTATTTGACCTGTGTCAGTACAGCTATCTTGACCGGCATCGCTTGCCCCCGATGTATTAATGAGGTCTAATTAATGCGCTCTGATTAACGGACTTGGCTATGCTGATAGGACACCTGAAGAAACCGGGGAGCCGGAACATGAAAGCACAGATCGCGGCCTGGTCCCTGTTGCTGTCAGTGCTCGGCCTGGGCGGTTGCAGCGAGCCCCTCGGGCGCGGCGAGATCGTGGGCCAGCAGGCCCGCCCCCAGGCCCTGGTGGATGTGGAAGCCCGCCGCCAGGCGAAAACGGCCAGGCGACTGGAACCCGGTGGCGGTACTCAGATCTTGTTCGGCGACCTGCACACTCACACCTCCTTTTCCCCCGATGGTTACATCCTCGGCTTACCGGTAACCGGCGGCGAGGGTGCGCGGCCGCCGGCGGATGCCTGCGATTACGCGCGTTACTGTTCGGCCCTGGATTTCTGGGGCATCAGCGACCACGCCGAGGGTATTACGCCGCGCCGCTGGAACGAGACCAAGGAATCCATCCGCCAGTGCAATGCCATCGCCGGTAACCCCGCTGGCGGCAGCCCCGCTGATGACAGCCCCGCTGATGGCAGCCCCGCCAGCCCCGACCTGGTGTCTTTTCTCGGCTATGAGTGGAGTCATGTGGCGCTGACCGCGGACAAGCACTTCGGTCACAAGAATGTCTTCTTCCTGGACACCGAGGAGGAGAAGGTGCCGGCCCGTTCGATAGCCGCACCCCGCGAACAATTCAACAAGTCGCCCATCGGCCGCTTCGCCCAGGTAGCGATGGCGGCGATGGACTGGGACAACCGCGATTACTATCTCGGCATCGGCACCTATTACGGGGAGATTGCCGAGACGCCGATCTGTGAACGGGGGGTGAACTCTCGCGAGTTGCCTGCCAACTGTATGGAGATCGCCCACAACCCGAAGGATCTGTTCAGCAAGCTGGACGACTGGGGGTTCGATGCACTGGTTATCCCCCACGGCAATGCCTGGGGACTGGCCACGCCGCCGGAGACCACCTGGAACAAGCAACTCACCGACGACTACCACAACCCGGACTACCAGCGCCTGGTAGAGATCTACTCGGGCCACGGCAATTCCGAAGAATATCGCGACTGGGCACCTTTCGAGCGGGACGAAAATGGCCAACCCTTCTGCCCGGAGCCGCGGGACAACTTCCTGCCCTGTTGCTGGCGCGCTGGAGAGATCATTGAGTCCCGCTGTGAGGACCCGGCCTCGGAGGCCTGCGCGGAGCGGGTTGCCGAGGCGCGGCAGATCTACCTGGATGCGGGCATCTCCGGCCACCTGACTGTGCCCGGTGCCGAAGTTGAAGACTGGCTCAACTGCGGCCAGTGCAGCGATTGCTTCAACCCGGCCTTCAAGTTGCGCCCGGGCACATCCAGCCAGTACGCCCTGACCCTGAAGAATCCGGACAACGCCCCGGATCGCCAGCAGTTTCGCTGGGGTTTTATCGGCTCCAGCGACAACCATCGCGCCCGGGCCGGCAATGGCTTCAAGGACATGGGGCGGCGGCGGGGCAATACCGAGACCATGGGATCGGACCAACCGGGTGGCGAGCGCCGGGGTGTGGACCGGGGCAGCCGCGACGACCCCCGTTCCCGGCGGATCGAGGAACTCGGCCCCATCGGCCTCAACGAATTGCGCAACCAGGAGCGTCAGCAATCCTTTTACCTGACCGGGGGCCTGGTGGCCGTGCACAGTACCGGCCGCGACCGCGAATCGATCTGGGGTGCCCTGAAGAACCGCCAGGTTTACGCCACCTCCGGCGAGCGCATCCTGCTCTGGTTTGACCTGCTCAATGGCGACGGTGCGCCCATGGGTTCGATCACCGGGCTGGCTGAAGCACCGCGTTTCCGGGTCAGTGCCGCGGGTTCCTTCAAACAACTACCGGGTTGCCCGGCCCATGTGTCTGATGCCCTCGGCGCACCCCGGCAGGCTTCACTGTGTGCGGACGAGTGCTACAACCCGGGCGACGAGCGCCACCGCCTGGAGCGCATCGAGGTGGTGCGAATCCGCCCCAGGGTGGACAGTGCTGAGACCACCCGGGAATTAATAGAAGACCCCTGGAAATCAATTCCCTGTGACAGCATCGACGGCACCTGCCAGGTGGAGTTTGAAGACCCGGACTTCGTGGCCGGAGGTCGCGAAACCATTTACTACGTACGCGCCATCCAGGAGGCCACCCCGGCGGTAAATGCCGGCGGGCTGCGCTGTGAATACGACGAGAACGGCGTGTGTATTGCGGTCAACCCCTGCTACGGGGATTACCGCACCGATCGCAGTGATGACTGCCAGAGCCCCAACGAGGAGCGGGCCTGGTCATCGCCGATCTTTATCGATTACCGAGGAGACCAATGATGAAGAAAATACTCTCAGCCATCGCAGTGGTGGTGGGCGCAGTCATTCTGTACTTCGGCGTGTCCGACGAAGACCTGCAACAACAGGCGATGATCGAGGCTGCGAGCATCGCCGGCAATGTTGCCACCGGAGTGCTGGACCGGGCGGATTCCGAGCGCGCCAACCAGCTGCACAACGTGCCCATCTCGGTGGAGAAGATCAACGATTTCATTTTCCAGGCACGCGGCATCGGCAATACCCACGTGATCACCACCAGCGAGGGCCACGTGCTCTACGACACGGGCATCTCCATCCAGGCCGCCAACCAGCTCAAGGCATTGCGTGAGGTTTTACCCGCGGGTGACATCACCCACATCATCGCCAGCCACTCCCACGCCGATCACATCGGCGGCATCAAGTTCTGGAAGCAGGATGACACGGAAATTATCGCCCACGTGGATTTCGCGGAGGAGCAGCGCTACCTGACGGAGCTGGAAGACTATTTCTGGAATAGAAACCGTCTGTTATTCCCCTTTATGCCGGAGGAGCCCCAGAAGGAGGGCATGTTTGCCTACGGCGGCATCGAACCGACGATTACCGTGGCCGACTGGGAGGTCTACAGGTTTGAGCAGGGCGGCGTGGAGTTCGAGGTCTACGGTACCCCGGGTGCTGAGGGCGCCGACAACGCGGTTCTCTGGTTGCCCCAGGAGAAAATCCTGTTTTCCGGCGATACCTTCGGACCGCTGTTCCCGCAGTTTCCCAACATCTTCACCATGCGCGGTGAGAAGGTGCGCAAGCCCATCGAGTACATCAAGAGCCTCGACCTGATGATCGCGCTGCAACCGGAGATTATCGTGCCCAGTCACTTCTCGCCCGTGGTCGGTGTGGAAAATACGGTCGGCGGCATGGTACGCATGCGCGACGCGGTGCAGTATGTACACGACGCAGTGGTGGCCGGTATGAACGAGGGCAAGACCATGTACCAGCTCATGGACGAGGTTCGCCTGCCGCCTGAGCTGGAGCTGACCCAGGGTCACGGCAAGGTATCCTGGGCCGTGAAATCGATCTGGGAATACTACGCTACCTGGTTCCACTTCGAATCCACCACCGAGCTCTACCACGTGCCGTCTCGCGAGGTGTATGCCGATGTTGCCGAACTCGCCGGTGCCGATGCGCTGGTAGCCCGCGCCGTCGAATATCGCAACAGCGGCCAGTGCCTGCGTTCCCTGCACCTGCTGGAAATGGCCATGGCGCAGCAGCCCGACAATATCGGTGCCCGCAGCGAGGAGACCGCCTGCCTCGAAGTGCTGCTGGAAGAGGCGAGGGTCCTGAACAACAGCTACGAGGTCATGTGGCTGGAGGCCGCCATCAAGCGCAACAAGGAACTCAGTGGTGGCTGAGGGGGCGCGTAATCGCAATGATGCGGCGGCCACCCGCGAAGCACTGGTGGCAACCGCGGTCCAGCTCTTTGCCGAGCGCGGCCTGGACGGTGTCTCGCTGGCAGAGATCAACCGCGCTGCCGGGCAGCGCAATGCCACGGCCCTGCATTACCATTTCGGTGGCAAGGAGGGCCTGGTGCAGGCCATCTTCGACAAGCACAGCGCACGGGTGAACGCCCTGCGCGAGACTCTTCTCGACGACTTGCCGGAGAGCGCGCCGCTGCCCGAGGTGGTTGGCGTGCTGGTGCTGCCGCTGGCGGAACAGGTGCGCGATGCGGACGGTGGTATTCACTACCTGCAGTTCCTGGCGCAACTGATGAATAATCCGCGCGTGCCCCGCAACAGTCACGACCGTCGCGACTCACCCGTGCTGGCCGAGCAGCTGCGCCGTTTTGAAGTCGCGCTGGCATCGATGGCCTCAGACCAGCGCGAGCTGCGCATGGAGTTCGTCATCGCCATGATTTTTAATTCACTGGCCGGCTATGCCGCGGAGGTCGGTCGCAAGGGCTGGAAAGAAAAGCGCCATCAGCAGGTGGTGGGGCAGTTGATTGCCGCCGCGGTCGGCGCGCTGGATTTCCCCGGAGATTCTGTGTCACATTAAGTCCCATGTTGTACCGGGTTTGCCTCTCACTCCTCCTCGTACTTGCCGGCACCGCCCAGGCCCGCTATGGCGATGATCTGCCCACGCCCTTCGGTCGCAATTATTACTTTGCCGATGCCGCCCAGCCGCGGCAGCTACCGCCACTGCAAAGTGCACCCGAAGCCGAGGCCTGGCGCACGCGCATCGAGGACCAGGAGTGGCGCGATGGCCCTTACGGCGCCGACCTGTCCGAAACCCTGCTTGATGCGGCCAACTACTTCCAGGGACGCGGCGATTTCGACCAGGCCATCGCCCTGCGCCGGCGCGCCGTGCATCTCACCCGGGTCAATGACGGTCTCTACAGCCCCCTGCAGTTACCCCTGTTACGCACACTGCTGGAAAATTACCTCGATAGGGGCAATCTGGAGAAAGCCGACGAGGTTCACGCCTATCTGTTTCACCTCAGTCGCCAGCACCACACGCCTGATGAGATGGCCTACGTCGAGGCCAGCGTCGAGTACAGTGACTGGCAGCGAAAACGCTGGCTGCTGGAGCCCGACCCGGAGGACCCGGATCGCCTCTACGATATCTGGCGGCTCCTCAGCGAGCGCGAACTCAAAGACGAGGAAAACCCTTTACCAATCGAGCAGCTTGCAACACTGGTATACGCACAGCTGCGCGTACTCTATGTGATCGGCGTAGCCGACCTTGGCTTTGACCGGGAATCGGAAATGATGATGGGGCGTGCCTACGGCTCCCAGCAGCAGGAACCCAGCGTGGCAAAAAGTCAGCTGCAGTTCCTGCAGCAAAGCGCCTACGCCCGCGGACGCAGCCGGCTTGAATACCTCGCCGAGCGACTCGAGGCCAGCGATGATTTTCTGGCCCGGGCCACGGTGGCGCGGCAACGGGCTGACTGGAGTATCTGGCACGGGCAGACCACCCGGGCATCGGAGCAATACCGGCTCGCCTGGGAGATCCTCGCGGCAGACAGCAGCGGGGCGCTGCGCCGGGAGTGGTTCGGCGAGCCCCGCGAACTGCCGGCCGACGGCATACTGTGGCCGGGGCCGCGGCCACAGCACCTGGCCGACGAGGTGGTGCTGGTTACCGCGGAGTTCGATGTTTCGGCCAGGGGCAAGGTAAAAAAGGTTGAATCGAGGACCAGTGATGAGGGGCGTGAGGGCGTCGGCTACCGGCTCAATCGCTGGCTGCGCGACAGCCAGTTTCGTCCGCGCCTGGAAGACGGTGAAATGGTTCCCACGGAAGGGCTGATCCGGGAGTACCGGGTCGAATGAATTAGTCGGCGTTTCCAGACCCGGGGTGGGAAGCGAATACGTGCTGTACCGGCGGTGTCTTCTGCGGGTCTACGAATACTGTGGCGAGGATGGGTTGGCGGCCGATCACCCAGCTGTAATGTTCGTGGCTGTTCAGGGTCACGGTCAGCTGGTTGATGCCGGGCTTGAACAGAGACTCGTCGAGGTGCATCCACTCGCCGTAAATCCGGATGCGTTTCCTGCCGTTGATCATCAGGTGGGCGTGACCCTCGGCCACGCCCGCAGGTGCGTCACCGGCGGCTTGCGGTGACTCCAGCTGGTAATTGCTGACCACTACCTGGAGATTGAATCCGTTGCTGTCATCGCGATAGAGGGCGATGTCCAGGGTCGGTTCGCGGAAGTCGGCGGGCAGCAGGAGTGGTTGGTGCTCGTGGACCTCGACTCCCTCGACAGGCTGCTGGGCGGACACCGGGGCTGCAACCAGTGCCAGGACGACAACCCACCGGATCGATTTCATGGCTCAACCACCGGGGGGAGGACCTCCGGGTGGTGGTCCACCGGGTGGGGGGCCGCCTCCGCTACCGATGCCCGTGGAGCAACTGGCGCCGGCATTGTCCTGCAACTCCCCGGCAAAGCGCGGGCCCACCGAGTAGGGGAATCCGGGAATAATCTCGTCACCCTCGATCTCGATGGTTACATGGTAATGGTAGCCGCGGGTGTCATCGCTGTGACCGTTGTACTGGTCCAGCCAGATATCGCCGCGGCTGGCGAGACCGGAATCCCAGTAGTAGTCCTCGAAAAAGAATCCCGCTTCGGTATCGAACTCGTTCTGGGACAGTGACATGTAGGTGTCGTCGGTGGTCGGTCCCGAACTGGCCGGCTCGGTGCCCGCACCGGGATCGTAAGGATCTACCATTACGCAGCTGCGCTCGCCGGCGACGCCGCAACCGGTAGTGGAGGCGGGATTTTCGTAATCGCGCACCATCCAGGTGGAGCGGGCCAGCCGGTCGGCGTCTTCCCAGGGACCGTAGATCGGATACCCGTCGGCGGCAAAGCCGTAGATCGGCGAGTGGGCGGTGCCATTATCGTTGACCAGCTCCGCCAGGCAGTCCGAGTAAAAGTGGTGGTGATATTCACCGTTGGCGGCATGGCCCCCGCAGATATCCACGTCGTAGACCTCGGCCACCGGGGCCAGGGTGTGCCAGACGCCCTCGTTGTTGTAACTCTGGGCGTCGGTCCAGTTGAACACCGAGGTGCCGTTGACATAATAACCAACGCTGCCGGCGCCGGTGTCGCACTCAGTGCTGGTGGGTTCGGCATTGACCGGTAGCTGGACCACGTGACCCTGATCGCCCGGACACTCCGGCCCCGGAGGCCAGTAGCCAAAGCCCGCATTGCTGCCGCAGCTGCTATTGCTGTTGTAACCGATATTCTCGCCGAAGCTGACCTGTTGGCCGACAGTGACGCTCGGGTTGCCGCTGACGAAATCCGTATTGGCTTTGGGGCGGTCATTGAGCCAGTCGAGCAGGTCCTGGGAGATGCTGACCAGGTAATCGGGAATGCCACTTGCACTTACCTGCACGTAGTCGCTGTTCAGTTGCTCGACGCTGCTGACGTTGACCAGGACTCCCTGGTTGCTGCCCTCCTCAAAGATGTAGCTGGAGCGCTCCGAGCCGCTGTTCAGTATCCAGGCATCGACAAGCGGGTTGCTGGCGCTGCCACCGCCGCTGTTTCCACCATCGCCGCCATCGTTGCCATCATCTCCGCCATCGCCGTCGAGGATATCGCTGAGGGTGGCCTCGCTGCCGTCAGCGAGGGCCGCATCCGCCAGGGCCGGCAACTCGGCATCGAGCAGGAGGTCCCGGTTCCTGGCAAAGCGTTCGTAATCCAGGGCAAAGATGTCCCGGTAGTCGATACTGCCATCGGCCACATTACTCACCTCGCCGCTGACCACCTGCGAGGCGAGCGCATCCAGTGCGGCACGAACCTCTGCCGCGGGCAGGTCTTTGACCTCGTGGTACAACAGGGTGGACACGGAACTGAGCGCAGCGAATCCGGCGACCTGACCATTGTCATTGATGCTCAGGTAGGCAGGGAAAATCACCAGGTAGTAACAGGCATCACCCTCGCACACTTCTACCAGGTAGGGGCTGTCCGGGGAGGCGTTCGCCAGCTCCGGCCGTTCCTCGAGGATATCGCCGAAGCTGATGTCGCCGGTGAACAGGCCACCGAAATCGGTATTGCTGGAGGTGGTACGGGTGGCTAACGGTGTCTGGCGGTCATCCCAGCTATAGAGGTTCGCAGTGAGGCCACCGGCGGTCCGGTTGGCGATACAGGCGCTGAGCGCAGCGCAGGCTATGAGCGTTAGCAGGATTTTTTTCATGGGCCTACTCTACGGATAGTGCAACTGGAGTTCAGTAAACAATTGTAAATATTGTTAAGCCGGTCACAGCAGGCTGAGCTGATCTTCGCGGTGGGCCGGCCGGATGCGGTAGCTGCAGCGGCGTGCCCCCATAACGATGTGTTCTGCGCGTTCCACGTCGGCATGCAGCACCTGTCGAAACAACTCCAGCTCGGTGCGGCAGAAACTCTGGCACTGGTTGGCGGCGGCGCAGATCGGACAGTGGTTTTCGTTAAGCAGCCAGCAGTCCTCGTCCGCGTCGTAACTCGCCTCTGCCATGTAGCCTTCTTCACTGCGCAACTCGGCCAGTTTCTCGACCCGTTCGCCGAGGGTGCGGCAGGTACCCAATTGTTCGCGGTAGCTCCGCTCGGTGGATTTCTCACGCTGGTCGATGAGCCGGTCCAGGCCCTCGTCACCAAACAACTCGCGCACATTCTCGATCAGGGCCAGGCTGAGATCCGCGTGGCGGTCGGGGAACCCGGCCTGGCCGGCCTCGGAGAGCTGCCAGTACTGGCGGGGCCGGCCGACCTGCTCGGCGCGTTCAAAGCGGCAGACCTGGCCGGCGCTCTCCAGTTTTTGCAGGTGCTGACGGGCGCCCATGGAGGTCATATCCAGTTCGCCCGCCAGGGTCGCCGCGGTCTGCGGGCCGCGGGTCTTGAGCAGGTAGAGGATGCGTTCGCCGCTAGTTTGCCGGTGCATAATGAGGCCCCCGTGAAAACAGCCACATCGAAGCCAGCGCGCAGAGTACGCCGCCGGTAAACAGGGACCAGCCTGTTCCCAGCAGGGCGATCGCGCTGCCGCCCAGGGCCGCGACAACATTGGCGAAACAGAAGTTGGTGGTGAGCAGGCCCTGTACGCGACCGTGCCCGTACTCCTCGAAATTATTGGCCATATAGGCCGGGAAGATCCCGTTGGTCACGGCGATGATGGCACCACAGGCGAGAAAGGCCGGGTAGAGACTCAGCGAACCGGCCAGCGGCAGCAACATGAAGGTCAGTGCCAGTGCCAGGCTACCGCGCTTGACCGTGCCCAGGGGCCCGAAAATGCGTTCCAGCGGCGACACCGCGTAGATGCTGGTAACAATCATCGCCAGGGTGATGACGACCGTCGCCCAGCCGATGCGAATGCTGTCGAAGTGAAAGCGTTCAACCAGCCACAGGGGGTAGAACTCGTAGAAGGCATTCAGCCCCAGGGTGTAGAGCAGGTGGTAAATGATCAGTGGCTGGATGGCGGGAATGCGCAACAGGCCCAGGGAGTTATTCTGCCGCACCGCCTGCATCACGGTTTGCGGGTGGGGGTCCGCCTCCGGTCCCGCGGCGGTAGCGGCCATGACCACCGGCCGGGCGACGATGGCGAACTGTACGACCACCGTGGCCAGCACCGTGACCACCGCGGTGATCAGGAAGACATTGGCAACCCCGAGCGGCATCATGTAACCTCCGGCCAGCGGTCCCACCAGCCAGCCCGCATAGGTCGTGGCATAGAGCAGGGAAATCGCCCGGGTGCGGTCGATATGGGGGTGCAGTTCCAGGGCGATGGCCCGGGAGATGGCGATATTGCCCTCGCAGATGCCGGTGATTATTCGCGCCAGGGCAAACAGGGGGTAGTGTTCGATGGCGATGGCGTAGCCGGTGAGCAGGTAACCCGCAGCGGCGGCCAGCAGGGAGATGATCAACACCGGCTTGCGCCCGTAGATGTCGGACAAGGCGCCGATAAAGGAACTGCCGATGAGAATCCCGAGGGGATAGAGGGCGAGGATGATGCCGAGCAACAGTTTCGGGTGCAGGCCCATGAACTGGGTCAGGGCATTGTCGCTGCCGCTATCCAGGAAGAAGGGCGACAGCACCGGGTAGGGCAGTGCGATACCGGCAGTTCCCAGCAGGGAGACCAGCATGACGGCGAATAATGTAGAGCGGGCTGAGGCCATTGGAGTTAATTAGCAAAGCAAAAACTTTGCGAATTATAAAAGCGAGCCCGCTTTAAGTAAAGCTATTACTATATTTATTTACTGGATACCCAGAATTCAGTCGTTCTCAAGCACCATCAGGGCCCCACTGGCCGTTACCGGCCGCCGGGTGCGCCACTCGATGATATCGGCGCAGAATTTGTCCTCGCAGCGGTGCGCCATCTCGAAGAAGGTCGAACGTTCCGGATCGGCGATGACAATCTTCTTTACACCGGCCTTCACGGCCCGGCTGACCAGGTTGAACACGGGATTGACCAGTTCGTCCCAGAAACAGATGTCCGCGGCGATCAGCAGGTCGATATCCTGCAATTGGCGGGTGGTGATTTTTTCGAAGCGGGACTGCAGCGGTTCCACGCTGACGCCATTGGCCTCGGCATTGGCCTGCAGGTAGGGGAACACATCCCTGTCGGCATCGACGGAAATCACCCGGGAATTGAATCGCTTCGCGCAAAAAATACCGGATGTCCCCCAGCCACAGCCGGCGTCCAGTACCGTGCGACAGTGTTCCGGCGGATTCTTCTTCAGGTAGTCGATCAGCAGGAAACTGGATTTCCACAACTTGTTGCCGTGTATCGACGGTTGGGCATCGGTGCGCTTGATACGGCGCACGGCTGGATGGGATGCGGTGAGCATCTTGATTCCGTGAAAGCGGTATTCGGTGCGGCGTTCGGCCACTGTATGTTCCTTCGGTGATGGCTGCGGAGAACAGGAGAATAGGGAGCTTCGGGGCCTTCGTCCAGCTCAAGTTATCGCGCGGCGGGTCGATACAAACAATCAATATCCGGTTTGCGCGGAAGCTGAACGGTGCTCGACTTGAACGACTGGCAGGCAAGGGCTCTGAAATGTGCGTCTTGCATAGGGCTGCTGCTATATTCGGCACTGCCGGGCTGGGCGCTGGCGGTGGAAATCGACGGCAACTATCACCGCTTGAATTCCGAATTCGAGTACCTGGTGGACGAGACTGGAGAGCTGGAATTCAGCCAGTTGCTGGCCGAACCCCAGCGTTATCCATTCTCGGACGCTGCCGTGCGCAAGCCCGATGCCGGTTTTGCACCCATCTGGCTGAAACTGCAGCTGCGCTTCAGCGAGGGCGCGATGGGAAACAACTATCGGCTGCTCAGTACGGTGACCAATATCTATGACCTGCGGGTCTACCGGCCGCGGCAGGACGGCAGCTACTACGAGTGGATTACCGGCAATTTTTACCCGGCGGCTACCAGCGAACTTGACTCTCCGGTCTATGCCTTTCGAATCGAACCCACCGCGGCTGAGATGACACTGTACATGCGGCTCGTCGGCGGCCCGGGTAGCAACAAGTTCCCCTGGCTGCTCGTCGATGAAAGAACTGTGCAGGCCAATACTCCCAGGCACGTGATCTTTAACCTGGTCTGCCTGACCGCGATTGCGACCCTGTTCCTGTTTAACCTCTCGCTGGCAGCCAGCTTGCGCAGGGTCGAGTACGCTTTTTACAGCGTCTTCGTGTTCAGTGTACTGATGGCACTGGTAACCCTGGATGGACTGGGTTTCTACTACCTGTGGCCGAATTCTCCGTCCCTCAACGAGCGTGCCCTGCATTCCTTCAACCTGCTTTCAGCGGCGGCGCGTCTGATGACCGTGGCGGCATTCCTCGGCATTGCGCGCGTGTCGCCTCGCCTGTGTAGAGTCACCAAAGCGGTGCTCGTGTTTTTAGTGGCAGGCCTGGCGGCCGTGGTGGTTTTTGGTGTGACCGGATTACCGGCCTATACCGCCACCTATATCTGGGCTATCGGCGTGTTGATGGGTTACGTGGTCTGCATCCAGGGAATCAGGCTGAAAGTAAGGCTGGCAGTACCGCTGCTGGTTGCCTTGCTGCTGCCGACGATCGGGGCAATTTTCCAGGCAGTTATGACCGTCAACCACTTCGGCGATCCCGCCATCGCCCGGCAACTGGCCAAGCTTGGCTTCGTGTTGCATGTGCTGTTGTTCTCCCTGTGCCTGGCAGCTCAATTGCGTATCGAGACCGAATCGCGGATCCGGGCCCTGCACGACAGCCTCACCGGCCTGCCAGGTCCGACCTTGTTGCGCGAGCGCTTCGAACAGGCTTACCAGCTGTGGCGCCGCCAGGAATGGTATATGGCGGTATTATTCATCGACCTGGATGGCTTCAAGGCGGTCAACGACAGTATGGGGCACGCTGCCGGGGACCAATTGCTGGAGGAGGTGGCCTCGCGCATCCAGGAAGAGTTGCGCCGGGCGGACTGTGTCGCCCGCATCGGCGGCGATGAGTTTGTGGTCCTGCTCACCAAAATTGACAAGGTTGGGTCAGCGGCGTTGGTGGCGGATAAATTGCTCAAGGCCGTGGCAGCGCCTTACTGGATAGACCGCGCCATCGTCAATGTCAGTGCCAGTATCGGTATTGCAGCCTGCCCGCAGGACGGCGAAGACCTGCAGACCCTGATCGAGGCCGCTGACCAGGCCATGTACGAGGCAAAAAACAGCGGCAAAAATGCCTATGCCTTCGCCAACACCACCCAGGCGGAAAAACGCGGTCAACGACCCGAACTCAAGGTGATCGTCAGCTAGCGCGCGCCGGTCCCCGTGCCACCCGGTACAGCAGCCAGGACATTACTGCCAGCGCAAACAGGCCGGGTTTACCGTGGAAGGGTTCTGCTGCGATTGCTATGACATCCGAGCTGCCGCTAATGACAATAGGCAGTGCCATGAAGATGCCGATAAGCGCCTCACCGGTAATCAGGCCGGCGGCAAACAACATGCCGTGACGCAGTTCGTGTTCACCGCCCTCGGGACTGTTATTGCGACTGTGCCAGCGGGAGGCGAGCAGGGAGATGATGCCGCCCAGGGCGATGGGGACCGACAGCTCCAGGGGCAGGTAGATCCCCACGGCGACCGCCAGTACCGGTGCCCGCCAGGATTTTTCTGCGACCCTGGCCCACTCGTCGATAGCAATGATCAAGGCACCAATGCCGGCTCCGATCGCCACCGTATTCCAGGGCAAGCCATCGTGGAACACACCCCGGGCCACGGCGGCCATCAGGGTGGCCTGGGGCGCCTGCAGCGGATTGGGGTGTGACTCGGTAGGTACACCGATACCGTAGGCCTGGTTGAGCAGGTTGAGTATCGGGAACATGACCAGTACCGCCGAGGTGACCCCCACACCCTGCATCACCTGCTGTTTCCAGGGAGTTGCCCCGACGATATAGCCCGCCTTCAGGTCCTGCATATTGTCCCCGCCGATGGCGGCGGCACAGCAGACCACACCGCCGATCATAATGGCGGCAACCGGGCCGATCGCCGCGTCCTTGCCCATCAGCCAGAGCAACATCAGGGCTGAGAACAATATGGTGGCAATCGTCACGCCGGAAATCGGGTTGTTGGAAGACCCCACCAGGCCTGCCATGTAAGCGGCGACGGAGGAAAACAGGAAGGCTGCCACCACCATGATGACGGTCATGGGCAGGCTGACCGCGATGCTGCCCACGACCTGCTGGTAGAGCAGGAAGATCGGCACCGTCATACCGAGGATGAGTATCAGTACCCACTTCATCGGTGCGTCCTGCTCGGTGTGGTGAATAGCCTCGCCGGTTACGGTGCCGACATTTCTGAGGCCGCTCACAATGCCGCCCAGCAGGGCCTTGCGCATGGAGATAAGCGCCCATATGCCGCCGATCAGCATGGCACCGACGCCCAGGTAACGGATTTCTCGCGACCAGATGAGATTGGCCATCTCTGTTGCGGGAGCGCCGGCCTCGAAGGCGGCCCGGATCTCCGGGTTGTGGTCCATGAAGAAGGCGGAAAAGATGGGGATGGCCACGTACCAGGATATCGCCCCACCCAGGAACACCAGCACCGCGATATTGATGCCGACGATGTAGCCTACCGAGAGCAGTGCCGGGGACAGGTTGGTACCCACGTAGGCGATGGTTTTACCGCCGAGGAAGGCGCCCGCCTGGGCGGTTTCGCTCCAGAGCTTGAGCCCGGTTGAGCACAGTTTGGCCAGGCCGCCGAGCAGGCCGGCGATGGCCAGGTAGCGCAGTCCCTGGCCGGTATTGCCCACCTGCAGTACCTCGGCAGTGGCCACGCCCTCGGGAAACATCAGTTTTTCCTCGACGATCAGCGAGCGCCGCAGGGGAATGGTGTAGAGCACACCGAGCAAGCCGCCGAAGCCGGCGATTGCGGAGACCCACCAATAGGAAAAGAAGCTGTCCGCGTTGAGCAGGATCAGGGCCGGGATGGTAAAGATCACGCCGGCGGCTATGGACTCGCCGGCGGAGGCCGAGGTCTGCACGATATTGTTCTCGAGGATGTTGGAGTTTTTAAACAGCCGCAGGATACCCATTGATATCACGGCTGCCGGGATCGAGGCAGATACCGTCATGCCCGCAAACAGTCCCAGGTAGGCGTTGGCGCCGGCCAGGATGATCGACAGCAGGATACCCAGGACGATCGCCTTGGTCGTCAGTTGTGGCAGCGCAGCCGATGTTTGCACTCTGTTCCCCATGTTTAAGTTCTAATTATTTGATCGAGAGCATAACAAAGCGCCACCGCGAAATCCCCGTTGTGACGGCCTGTGCCATAATCCCGCCTGTATTCTAGTCGAGGAATCAGAATGCTACGCGCACTGGGCTTGATCCTGCTCTCTCTCACCGCCGGCCAGGCCTGGTCCACGAATTGCGACTTGCCACAGGGAGATCTTGATTCGCGACCACTGCCGGAGGAGGGACCGACCGAGATCACCACGCGGCTCTATGTGAACGACCTCATCTCCATTCACGATGCCGACCAGAGTTTTGTCGCCGATGCGGTTTTTCGCGCCGAGTGGAATGATCCACGCCTGGCCCACAATGGCACCACGCCCTGTGTAGTGTCACCGGCACAGATCTGGCATCCAGTGCTGCAGTTAATCAACCGCAGGACGGTCGAGCAGATTCGTCCACCGGAATTCACCGTGACACCGGCCGGGCTGGTGACCATGTTCCTGCGCTCCTACGGCGAGTTTTCCTTTCGCGCGGATTTATCGGATTTCCCCTTCGACGAGCAGGAATTGAGATTCAAGGTTGTTTCCACTTACGAAGCGGAAGACGTTCGCCTGGTGACAGCCCCGGACCTGTTCGGCATGACCAACGACCCCTCGGTGGCAAACTGGTCGATCGCGGTCGATGGCTCCCGCAACCTGACCTACTACATCCAGCCGGTGGACAAACACCTGGAACGCCTGGACTTCGTGCTGCACGCGGTGCGACTTACCGGCTATTACACCTGGCAGCAACTGGTGCCCCTGTTCCTGGTGGTGATGATGACCTGGGTGGTGTTCTGGATACCCTACGAATATGTCCCGCCCCGGGTGGGTCTGGCGGCGACGGCCATGTTGACCCTGATTGCCTACCGCTTCGCCATGTCCTCGGTGCTGCCGCCAATCGCCTACCTGACGCGACTCGATATTTTCATGATCGGCGCTTCGATACTGGTGTTTGCCGCACTTTCGGCAACGGTCGCGGTGAGCTACATCTACGACCACCATAACGAGGAACTGGCCGACAAGGTCAACAACACCGCCCGCTGGTTGTCACCCCTGTTGCTTGTGCTCGTCGCCCTGGGCGCGTTTTACAGCTGAGCCCTCAGCGGGCTTATAAAGAGCCCTTGTACCAGATCGGTGAGGTCCAGGCCCGTTCCTGGATAATCGGCGAGTAGAAGGGCTGGGTCGCCGGGTCGATACAGCACTTGCCATAGACATCGCCGATAGCCCCGTCGTCCTGCAGTTTCTCGGTCATGGCCGCGGCCTGCTCGCTGCAGTTGGGGGCGAAGGGGTTCACGCCCGCCGCCTGGCACTGCAGGGTGCTCCAGCGGCAACTGGGATTTTCCACCACGCGTACATAATAGAAGGCGTCCTCGGCCGGGTTGAAGCCGGGGTCCTGCCACACGGTACACAGGTTGGCGTGGCCGCTGCCCGTCGGCGCACAGCTCTGGGGGTCGACACCGGCGCCGTTATCCGGTGAACCGGCCACGTCGAATACCTGCTCGTGGGTCTCACCGGTCGCATCCAGCCAGCCTTTGATAATCTGCACCCGCTGCAGGTCCAGGCCCGGGTTGCCGGGACTTCCGGCATCCTTCATCGCAGATACCAGGAAGCGCGGTGCCTGCTCTGCCGTGGTGGGGCCCAGCTCGCCGCCCATGGGAACACCGCCGGCGTAGGCCTGCTCCACCATGTTGTCAGTGCCGCATAAATCCTCGGGCAGCTCGCTGCCGGCAAAGAAGCGAACAATAGGCCGGGTGCCGCTGGTTGCGTAGGTTTCCTTGCGCCGCATACCCTCGAAGATGGCATCCCGGGAGTTCTCCTCCGCCCAGACCACGGCCAGGCCGCCGGGGTTGTCGTAGAAGTGATCCTGTACGTTGCGGTAACCCGCATCGCGCCGGCCCAGGTGGCCGACATAGTTGTTTTCCTCGGCCCCACCGGGGGTGGCGGAGTGGGTATCGGTGCTGCCGATAAAGCCCATCTTGAAGGGGTTGATGCCGTTCTTGTCCCCCAGGGCCAGGCCGTCCTTGAGGGCGTTGCGTACCATGTTGCGGCGCCCGAATTCCTCCAGCGGCACCGGTTTTGCCGACTCCGTCTGCACCTCGCCGAACACCGTGCCGAGCATCGACAGGTTGTCGGCTACCACCTGCTCGAAGTCGCAGAGTTCGTCCTCGGTGTCGAGGCCGCGACCGGCCAGGCGGTCGAAGCGGCACTCGGAAGCGGCCTTGTGCTGCACCAGTTCAACCAGGGGTTCAAAGAACAGGCGGTCTCTGGCCTGCTGCTCATCGAGCGGATCAGGGAACATCAGGCCGCCACTGAGGTTGGGGTTGTGGGGAATGGACATCACGTCACAGCCTTCATCGCCGTCGGTGCACTGTTCGCGCAGCATTTCCCAGAGCAGCGGGAAGTTGAGGGTACCGGTGTCGTAGGTGGATATCGCCGTATCGGTGACGTGCTTGTTGCGGAAAATCACATTGCGGTGCAGGTTCTTGAAGTCCGGCGCGTCGGTATATTCATAGCCGACGAAGGTGGTGAAGCTGCAATTGCTGCTGCGGTCGTAATGGTCTTCCGCCGCCTGTTGTATTTTGTGCCAGGTTTCCCGGTGGGCAGCGTCGCAATCATTGAGCGTACAGACGAAGGACTCCTCCTTCTGGTCTGACTCGTCCAGCACACCCATATTGACCCAGTAGTCAGCGGCCAGCAGCTGCACCATGAAGAACTCGCTGCGGGTCATCATGCAGTAGGGGAACCAGTAACCGAGCTTGCCGGAATCCATGGTGCAGATATTGACCGGGCCGAGGAACTCGGAGTGGTCGGTGACGCCGGTGAAGTCCAGTGGCCGCTGGATCTGCGCCTTCAGGGTCTGGTTGGAATCCGGGTCTGACAGCATGATCGGCTCGCCCTTGGCGTAGCGATAGGCTGCCCAGGGGTCGTTGCGCTGGCTTGAGACATAGGAGTCAAAGGAGTAGCTGGTGTGTACGTGCAGGTCGCCGAACATGGGCCTGCGGGTTTCCGTGTAATCGTCGCAGGGTTCGCGCTGTTCGGTGCGTTCGAAGGCCTGACTGGTGCCCGTTAGTGTGATCCACATCACTACTATGAAAACTTTTTTCTGCATATCGCCAACACCCCTGGATCCCGCGTATTTACTGAAGTGTAGCCTACCTCAGGGTACCTGAATCCACCCAGCCTACAGGATGGTATGGGGGTCTACCCGGGATTCTGTGACCACCATCACGCAAGATTTGGGCCTCCATCGGTAAAATACAAAACATGACTGGAGATCTTGCAATGAACAATGCGGCCGAGGAAACGACACAAGACGTCGTCCTCCTCGAGAAAAACCGACCCCGTCAACAGCGGGCCATTAAGACCTATGAGGCGATCCTGGAATCAGCGGCGATACTGCTGTGCGAGGTGGGCCTGGAACGTATTTCCACCAACCTGATTGCCGAGCGTGCCGGTGTTACGGTACCGGCACTGTATCGCTATTTCCCCAACAAGTACGCGGTTCTGTACGCACTGGGCGCGCGACTCATGGACAGCCAGAACGAGGTGTTCATGGAGTGGAACAAGCGCTACGTGGAAGGTCGTACCCCGGAGGCGGCACTGGACAGTCTCTACGAGTTATTGTGGGCAACCTACGAGGTCACCCGCGATTGCAGGGCCGGCCTGGAAATCATGCACGGCATGCAGGCCATGGTGCCGCTGAAGCAGGTGCGTCTGGACAGTCACTGGTCCATCTCCGGCTTGTTCGGCCAGGTCTGGAGTCAGCAGTTTGGTGTACCGCTTGGCGAAGCTGTCGAGCAGCGTGCCCGGGTAGCCGTTGAACTAGGCGTTGCTACTATCCAGATGGCCCTGGAAGACTCCCGCATAGCCCCTGAAATCACCCTGCGTGAGGGCGCCGATGCCCTGCGCGCCTACCTGGGTCGGGCAATCAGCGAACCCGGTCCGGACCTCGCCTGAGTACCTGAAACAAAACGCGGGATTGCTCGACCGGGTCCCGCCCCTTAGAATCACTGGCTTTCCCTAAAACTTGTCGAGTTAACAAGGAGAGCCGCAATGGCGGAAAGCGAGCGCAAGGATACCCCTGAACAGGCCGAGTTCCGGCAGTACTGCCGCGACTGGATCCGGGACAATATGCCCCCTCCCACGTCGGTCAGGTTGCCACTGTCCCCCCTGGAAATCATGACCGAAGACCAACTGCACTACCTGCAGGACTGGCAGAAGGCCGCCTACGATGCGGGCCTGGTCGGATGTGACTACCCGGAGGATTGCGGCGGTGGCGGGCGCACGGATTGCCAGCGGGTCGCCAATGCGGAAATGCAGGCGGCGAAAACCCCCTTCTTTCCCAATGTAATCGGCCTGGGCATGGCGGCCCCGACTGTTTTCTACCACGCCCTGGAACATCGCCGACAGGAACTCTTGCCCAAGTTGTTTTCCGGCGAGGAGATCTGGTGCCAGGGGTTCAGTGAGCCGGGTGCCGGTTCCGACCTTGCCAGTGTGCAGACCTTTGCAGAGCGCGATGGTGACAAGTGGATCATCAACGGCCACAAGGTATGGACCTCCCTGGCGCATTTCGCCGAGTGGATGATCATCCTGCTGCGCACCAGCAAGGATCACAAATACGACGGTCTTTCCTACTTCGTGGTGCCGATCCGTGCCGCCCTCGGCAATGGCGTCACCGTGCGTCCGCTGATCAAGATGACCGGCGAGACCGGCTTCAACGAGGTGATTTTCGAAAACCTGGAGGTGGATGACAGTTACCGTCTCGACGAGGTCGGCAAGGGTTGGCAGGTGGCTATGACTACCCTGGCCCATGAGCGCGGCGCCGGTGAACTGGTGACGCCCCAGTCCGGCGGCCTGGTGCAGAAAAAGGAGGGCGAAGACCAGGGCCAGGCTGGCGCCTACAGCCTGATCGACCTGGCCAGGGAGAGTGCCCGCGCGGGCAAGACGGCTGCCGATGACCCGGTAATCCGCGATCGCATCATGAAACAGATCATCCGCGAGGAGGGCTTCCGCCAGAACCGGCGCCGCTCCCGGGTCCCGGGGCTGATCGACAATCCCATGCGTATCCCGCTGCAGCACAAGCTGCAGTCGAGTGAGATCATGCAGGACATGGCCGGGCTCGCCACCGAGATAGAAGGGGCCGCCGGTTCCCTTTATATGGCTGATCCCAATGCACCGGCCTCCGGTCGCTGGCCGCTGGGTTATATGAATTCTTTCGGTTTCACCATTGCCGCCGGTGCCAACGAGGTGCAGCGCAATATTCTCGGCGAGCGGGTGCTCAACCTGCCGAAATCCAAGTAAGGGGGCAGGGCGATGACACAACCGATCAATTTTGGCTTCGGCGAAGAAGAAACCATGCTGCGCGATTCCGCGCGGCGTTTTTTTGAGGACAACCTGCCCACGGACAAACTGCATGCCCTGGTCGGGGACGACTCCGATCCCCACCGGGGTCTGGAGGCGAAATGGGAATCCGGACTCTGGCAACAGATGGTGGAGCTGGGCTGGACCATGCTGGCGGTGCCGGAGAGTGCCGGCGGTATGGGCATGGGCGCCGTCGCCGTGGCGGGACTTTGCGAGGAGGCGGGTCGTGCAGCATTCCCGTCACCGCTGTTGCCCACCATTAATGCCACCTACCTGTTGGCAGCCTGCGAGAACGCTGCGGCCAATCAGGCACTGGAGGCGATTGTTGGGGGTGCCTCGGCCAGCCCGGTACTGACCAATGCGGCCGGGTCATGGGAAGAGGCGGACACCGGTGTAACAGCTTCGGCCGGCAAGCTGAACGGGCAGGCCGCATTTGTGCAGGATGCCCAGAAAGTGGACCACTTCCTGGTCAAGGCGGAAACTGCCGATGGCCTGGGGTTCTACTGGGTGGCCGCCGATGCAGAGGGATTGACTCTAAATCCGGACGCAATTGTCGATCTCACCCGCGACCAGGCCCACCTGGAATTCAAGGACGTGGCCGCCGAGGAAGTGAGTGGCGATGCACTGGCGGTGCTCGACAAGGCCATGCCGGCCCTCTGGACCATGGTGGCCGCCGATATGGTGGGCAGTGGCGAGTGGCAGTTGCAGACCACCACGGAATACGCCCGCACGCGCAAGCAATTCGAACGCGAGCTGGGGTTCTTCCAGGCGGTGAAGCATCCCCTGGTCAACGTGATGATCGAGATCGACCAGAGCAGATCACTGGTCTATAACGCTGCCTGCGCTATCGACACCGAACCTGAGAAGGCGAGGCAGTTCGCCCATATGGCGAAATCTTCGGCCAGCGATATGGCGGCTTTTGCGTCCAGCCGCTCGGTGCAGTTTCACGGCGGTATCGGTTTTACCTGGGAGTGCTTTGTGCACCTGTATTTCAAGCGTCAGATGCACAACCAGGCGCTCTGGGGTGACGCTGCCTGGCACCGGGCGCGACTCGCCGACCTGCTGATGGGTGAGGTGGCGTGAAACTCGCTCTCAAAATTGTCCTGGCCCTTGTCGTCGCGCTGGGACTCGGCTATTACGTGCTGGTGCTGCCGCCGGCGGCACCGGAACATCGTGTTTTTCTCAACGGCCAGGTCTTGTCGATGGACGGTGAGAGCCGCATCTTCGAGGCCATCTCCGTCAAGGGTGAGCGCATTCACCGCCTCGGCAGCAATGAAGAAATGCAGGCGCTGGTCGATGACGATACGATCGTCACCGACCTGGAGGGCAAAACCCTGATGCCCGGCTTCGTCGACGCCCACGGGCATTTCCCGGGCTCCGGTCTCACCGTGGTCTCCGCGGACCTCAGCAGCCCCCCGGTTGGGACCGTAACCACCATGGCAGAGTTACAGGAACGCCTGCGTGAGCGCGTTGCCGGCAAAGGTGAGGACAAGTGGCTCAGCGGCTTTGGCTACGACGACACCCTGCTCGCGGAAAAGCGCCACCCCACCCGTGACGATCTAGACGCCGTGTCCACGGATGTGCCGATTTATATTACCCACGTATCCGGGCACATGGGCGTGGGCAACAGCCGCGCCCTGGAACTGCTCGAGATAAACGCGGAAACCGAGGACCCGGTGGGCGGCGTGATTGCACGCAGGCCCGGTAGTCGCGAGCCCGAGGGCAGGCTGGAGGAAACTGCCCACATGCGGGCCGCCGCCATTACCCTGGACTTTTCCACCTGGGATGGCATTCGCATGATTCTGGCGGCGACCCGGGAGTACGCCTCCATGGGCGTGACCACTGCCCAGAGCGGCGGCACTGACCGCAGCCTGGCCCAGGGCCTGGCGAGTATGTCCCAAGCCGGAATCATCCAGCACAGGCTGGTGTTATTCCCCTTTTACGACAGCCTGGGCGACGAGTGGATCAAGGGTGAGTTTGCTCCCGAAGATATGGCCACGGACAAGATCATCCTCGGTCCCGTCAAGGTGGTTGCCGACGGTAGCATCCAGGGTTACACGGGCTATCTCAGCGAGCCCTACCATGTACCCTTCCACGGTGATGCGGAGTTTCGCGGTTACCCGGCGATACCCAGGGAGACGCTTGTTCAGATCGTCTCGGATTTCCACGGTGCGAATATCCAGCTGGCGATTCATGGCAATGGCGACGCCTCCATCGATGATATTCTGCATGCCTTCGAATTGGCCCAGGCGGAAAATCCGGTGGAGGATCCGCGCCTGGTAATCATCCACTCCCAGATGGCGCGGGACGACCAGCTGCAGAAAATGAAGGACCTGGGTGTGACGCCGAGCTTCTTCTCTGCCCACACCTATTACTGGGGCGATCGACACCGGGATATTTTCATGGGGCCTGAACGTGCTGCCCGCATGAGCCCGACCCGGTCCGCCGAGGATATTGATCTGCGCTACAGTGTGCACCTGGACACCCCGGTGGTGCCGATGCAGCCCATGCAGATGGTTTGGAGCACGGTGAACCGGATATCCACCGGTGGGGATGTGATAGGCGAGGCGCAGCGGGTCAGCCCGATGTCCGCCCTGCGCGCGACCACCAGCGATGCAGCCTGGCAGATCTTTCAGGAAGACAACATCGGCTCACTGGAGTCGGGCAAGCTGGCGGACATTATCGTCCTGGACGGCGATCCGCTGACTGCCGAGGATGTGCGAGAGATCCAGGTGGTTGAAACCATCGTCGGCGGCAGCACGATCTACGAAAGATAGAAGCTTTCGGCCCTTCGATGGGGGTCGGGTGGCAATGTGGGTAAGTCCGAAGGACTTATCCACACTGGCCGACCCATTCTACGGAGTTAAAATCGGTAGCCCGCGGTGACACCGTAGGTACGCGGCTCGATCAGGAAGTAGTTGCGATAGAGACCCACCGCCGGATCCTGCAAGTACTGGCCAGTCACGTTCTCCTCATCGTTCAGGTTGCGTCCCCAGGCTTCCACGTACCAGTCTTCATTGGCCGAGGTCAGCACCACCGAGGCATTGATCTGATCCCAGCTATCGATCTCGTCGTCCGCGGTATTGAAGATGCGGGTAGTGAACTCATCCTGGTAGTAGTAGTTGGCCTGCAGATCCAGGCGCATACCGTTGGCCATTTGATGTGAGTAACGGCCCTGGAAGAAGAAGGTGAACTCCGGCGCGTTCGGCATTTCGTTGTCTTCGATGTTCACCTCGATGCCGGGGCAACCGCAGGCCAGCACCAGGTTGCCGTTACCCAGCGAGATAATGCCGTCTGACTCACCGGTCTGGGCGGGGTCGGCGGGGTCGAAGGTTTCCAGGTCACCCAATTCCGTGTCCAGGTAGGACACATTGGAAATGAAGGTCCAGTTCTGGGTGGGCGCCCAGATGAATTCACCCTCGAAGCCGAACACATCTGCGTCGGTGTTCTGGTTCACCGAGGTCTGCTCGATAATCTTCGATACCTGCAGGTCCTCGTAATCGTAGTAGAAGGCGGTCAGGTTGGCCTGCAGGGTGTTATCCAGCAGCCGGGTCTTGGCGCCGATTTCGATAGAGTTGATGTACTCGGGTTCGAAGCCGGTCAGGCCCGGGTCGCCACCCTGGGCCGGGTCCAGCAGGGGCGACTCGGAACTGATCGGGTTGAAACCGCCGCTCTTGTAACTGCGCGCCGCAGTGGCGAACAGCATGACATCATCGCTCCAGTGGTAGTTGATGTTGAGCTTACCCGTGGTCTCCTGCCAGTCATCCTGGAAATTGCTGTAGGCATCATCGTCCGCTGTAGGAACGTCGGCGAAGGCCAGGTAGATCACGCGGCCATCGTTTTCCTTGTCCTCATCCGTGTAGCGGATGCCGGCAGTCAGTTCGGTCTTGTCGTTGATGTCCCAATACAACTCACCGAAGGCGGCCCAGGTTTCCAGCTGGAATTTCTTGGTGTCGTTGTCAAAGACATGCAGTTCCTCGGGGATGTTGAAGGTCTGGCCGAACATGGCGAGGGCTGAGGAGTAGACGTAGAAGTGTACCTCGCTCTCATAATCCAGGTAGAAGGCGCCGGCGAGGAAGTTCAGCGGCCCGTCGAAGTCGCTGGTCAGCTGGAATTCCTGGGTCCATTGCTCAGGTTCGGTAGTGGAGCGGTCCGAGGCGAAAGTGCGGTCGTTGGTGAGTTCGCCCAGGGTGCCGTGGGTCCAGGTGACCGAGAGGGGCCACTGTTCCGAGGCAACGGTGAAATCGTAATCATTCTGGGCGTCGAGCTCGGAATCCTGGTAGCCGGTCAGCGACTTGAACTGGTAGTCGCCGAAGTCGTGATTGATCTCCAGGCTGACAATGGTCTCGTCCGCCTGGTAATCCGGGGTGAAATCGAACAGCACGTCCCTCACATCGTTGGGCTGGTCGGTATTGGCGTAGTCGTCAGCGGGGAAGGTCGTCCCGGTAGCGGCCCCGACACCTTGCAGCAGCAGCCCGGTGATACCCGCGCCGCTGTGAGATGTCTCACGCGGCTTGCCGCGGTTGGGCAGGCAGCCCAGCACGCCGTTGGCGTCCTTGCTGCAGAAGTTACCGGAGCCGCGCATGCGGTCGCTGTCTTCATCGAAGTAATTGATCATCAGGGTCGCATCGGTGTTGTCGCCCAGCTCGAAATAGGTCGTGGAACGCACCGAGTACATGTCGCGGCCGTCGATTTCATCGCCGTTGAAGACGTTGTCGACGTAGCCGTCGCGCTCGGTGTAAAACACCGAAAAGCGCTGCCAGATATTATCCGTGAGCGGGATGTTCAGGGCGCCGCGGGTGCGGATGTAGTCATAGTCGCCGTAGCTGGCGTCGATAAAACCACCGAACTCTTCTTCCGGTTTCTTGGTAATGATATTCACAACACCTGCAGTGGTGTTGCGGCCGTAGAGTGTGCCCTGGGGCCCGCGCAGTACTTCCACACGCTCGGTATCAAAATATTCAGTCTCGAATATACGCGAGTTGTTCAGGTACACGCCGTTGACGTGGATACCAGTGCCCTGGTCACAGGAAGCGCCGACGCAAAGGTTTCCGATGCCGCGTATGTTGATTTGTGCAGTTGTAAAAAAGCCCTTGCTCATCAGCATATTGGGCACGACGAGCTGGATGTCCATGTTGTTGTTGATCAGGCCCCGTTCCAGTTCATCCTGGGTAAAGGCGCTCACGGCAATCGCCGTGTCCTGCAGTGTGGTTTCGCGTTTTTCAGCGGTGACGATCACTTCCTCGAGAAAACCGCCCTGGGCGAGGGCGACCTGGCTCTGGATAGCGCCGGCGATCAGGGTGCATACAAAGGGTGCGGTGGATTTACGAACTGCCATAACAAAGCCTCCGGGGCGTTATATTTATAATGTTGACGGTGCTCAGTCCTGCCGGCAAAGCTAACAAGGATTGTCTTGAGAGTAAACGCCTGACAAAAGAATACGCTCAGGGTTTCTGGACCGGGGCGACGGGTTCCACATAGTATTCGGCCAGCCAGGCGTCGATATCGACCTCGTCGATCTGGCCGGGGTCGAGGTATTCCTCAGCGTATTTAAGATAGTCGCCGGACTGCAGGAAAATCTTCATCAGCTCTCCGTCCAGCGCGCCGCCTTTTACCATGTTGCCAAGAATCTTCATGGCCACCGAGAGCGACATGGGTTCCTTGTAGGGGCGATCGTTGGCCACCAGCGCCTCGTAAATATCGGCGATCGCAAGTATCCGCGCCTGGATAGGCATCTGAGCGCCTTCGATACCGTTGGGGTAACCGCGGCCGTTGAGGTGTTCGTGGTGGGCACCCGCATACAGGGGCAGCCGTTTCTGACGGCGCGGGAAGGGCAGGGCCATGAGCCAGCGCCAGGAGCGGTCGGCGTGGTTGTTGATGGCGGCGCGTTCCTCGTCGTTTAGTGTGCCGCGCTGGATCAGCAGGTTGTGTTTCTCCCACTCGTCCACCAGTTTGCCGTTGTCGCGGCTGCGGGTAATGGACTTCACCAGTGGCTGGCCGTGATCGATAACCACCTCGCTGGAAAATTCCCGGGCCACATCGATACCGGCCAGTTCCTCGATCAGGGAGACAGACTCCTCGGCCATCACCTCGCCGCCCCGGTTGTTGGGGAACAGGGCTTCGAGCTTGTCCGCAATTTGTTCAGTTTTTTGCTGGCACTCGTATTCCAGCTCCAGCAATCGCTCATCGCTGCCACCGTTTTTCAGGTGCTCCACCTGCTGCTCCAGCATGGCGATGCGGTAGTCCTTCATCAGCGAGTTCACGCGCTCGACGATCATCTCGAAGCGGTCCATCACGAATTGCAATTTAACCTGCTTGGAGACGATGTGTTCCGGCGTGGTGATCTTGCCGATATCGTGCAGCCAGCCGGCAAGGCGCATCTCCGCCATCTCCTCCTCGTCGAAGGATATATCGCCGTACAGCCCTTCTTCCCAGTTGTTCAGGGAAGCGGAGATAGCTTCACCGAGGGCGGCCACGCGGCGGATATGATTGTAGGTGTGGGGTGATTTTTCACCCAGGCCCTCGGCCAATACGGTGACAAAGGCGTTGAACAGGGTGACCTGCTCATTGATCAGCCGCTGGGTGGTAATAGAGGCCGCTGCGGGGAAAGACACCGATTGGACAAGGTCGATGTCCTCATCGCTGAAGGCGATAACCCTGTCCTCATCGGAACGCCGGTTGATGAGCTGTAACACACCGATGGTATTGTTTTCATGGTCCTCCAACGGGATGACCAGCATCGACCGGGAGCGGTAACCGTTGGCCTCGTCATAGGCGCGGGTGCCGGTGAAGTCGAAGCCTTCCGCGTCGTAGACGTCGGCAAAGTTGAGCATCTCCGCAGTGTTGGCGCAGTAAGCGGATACATTGGCCAGGTTCGGCTTGCCGTCCACTTCCAGGGGTACCGGCGGCATCACGTCGATATCGTCGCCCTTGAGGCGGGTATTCATGGTCTCGTTCTGCAGCGCCACGAAGCGCAGGGAACGGCTGGCGATCTCACCGGGATCGACGGGATTGTCGGTGAACTGCTCGTCGAGCATGTAGATGGTGCCGCCGTCTGCATTGGTGAGATTGCGCGCAGTATTCAGCGTGATTTCGAGGATATTGGAGACGTCGCGCTCGCGGGTAAACGACACCCCGGCCCGGGTGACAAGGTCGAGCTTGCGGCGACTTTCCAGGGTGCTGAGCTGCTCTTCCGACAGCAACTGGCGGAAATGATCGATCCCTCCATCCTGGTGGAGGATGTCATCGACGAAGGCATGCAGGTCCGAAGCCAGGATTTGTGACAGGTCCGGACGCTCTTGGGGTTCACTCATGGCGCTCCCTGCTGGGCATTTAGCGATGCAAAAGTCCTCTTTGCAGTGTAGCAGTTTGTGATGCAGCTCCCAATTTATGCAGAAAAATATCCCCGGTGTGTACTCCATCTCAGGGTTTTGGGCGTTAGTAACGATAAAATGGCAAAAGCCTGCGGGCTGTAGGGGCCACTATGCACCGAACACTACTGATAATGCTGCTTCCGCTGTTGCTCATCGCCTGTGAGCAGGCGATGGTACACGGGCCCGTTGGGGGAGCCGTGGTCAGCGTTACGGAGCTGCGCAGCGGTGACGTGATTGGCAGTAGTGAAATCACCGATGACCTGGCCGCCGCCGAGGACACCTGGGAGAACTTCGACGAGTTCAGCGACCCGCAGATGCTGACCGTGCTCGGTATATTCCAGCTGGCCGGCCTGCCCCTGGAAACCGATACCTGGTACCTGGTTACTCTCACCGGTGGATTCGATTACGACGTGAATGCCGACCTCGCGGTCGACGGCAGCCCCACCGCCGTGGCGGGTCCGGTACGCGCGCTGATGACCGGTGCCCAGATCCAGGACGGCGCCTATGTGTTGAGTTCCCTTTCCGAAGCCGCATGGCAGTGGGTGCGAGAGCACTATGCAGTCATGGATGACAGCGAACTGGCCCTGGCTCTGGATGAACTGGCCCAGAGCCTGGTGCTGGATGTGCGCCACCCCGACGAGGGCGTGATCAACTATGAAGACCTGCTGAGCTGGAACCGGCTCTACTATCCACTGAGCCTTTATATCGGATCCCTGAGTGCGCTGGAGGAAATGGAGGACGCCATCACCAGCGGCGCCAGCGACAGCGTGCGGCTGGGTATCACCCAGGATATGACCAGCTTGTCAGTACCCGTCGGTGCCAGCGATGCCTGGTTCCGCGAAACCGTGTCACCGGACGTTGCCCAGGCCAAGTGCATTGCCTGTCACGTGGAAGGCGGGCTTGCCGGTAATACCGAGCACGTATTGGTCAGCGACTCCCAGTCTGACCACCTCGACGTCAATGACGCCATGTACGCCGAACTGGTGGACAGCCTCGGTGTAACGGAGATTCTAAATAAGTCGGCCGGTATCGAGCACGTCGGCGGTCAGCAACTTGTCCCTGGCAGCGACGACTATCAAGCCTTCTCCACCTACCTGAACCTGCTCGCCGGCAGCAACAGCGGCGGTGAGGTGATCGAGGACCTGTTCGAGGGTTACGTGCTGTCCGACGCGCAAGAGACCCTGCGGCGTGCCTCCCTGATACTTGCCGGCACCCTGCCCAGCGACGAGGATCTCGATGCGGTGGCCAACGGCGACGAGGAAACCCTGCGCTTCATGATCCGTTTCCTGATGCAGGGCGAGGGCTTCCACAAGTTCCTGATCGAGGGCGCCAATGACCGCCTGCTGACCGACAAGTGGATCGAGGATATTCCGGTGGAGGTGTTCTTCACGCCCTACTACCCGGACCTGGTGAACGAGGTGGCGACCCTCAGCGACGGTGGCTACGACCAGGAGACCTTCAATATGGTCCAGGGTACGGCCTTCGGTATTGCCCGCCAGCCCCTGGAGTTGATCGCCTACGTGGTGGAAAACGAACTGCCCTACACGGAAATCCTCACTGCCAACTACACCATGGTCAACCCGCAGCTGGCCCTGGCCTATCGTTCCAATGTGAGCTTCGACGACGAGACCGATGTCGACCAGTGGCTGCCGGCCACGGTGGAGGGGTACACCCGTATCGACGATACCACCACCTACGAGGAGGCCATGGAGATCGGCGCCTATGTCAGTGGTGGCCTGCCCACGGACTACCCGGAGGCCGGTGTGCTCAACACTCCAGGGTGGCTGGCGCGCTATCCCTCCACCGACACCAACCGCAACCGTGCGCGGGCCCGCTGGACCTGGTACCACTTCCTGGGCTTCGATATCGAGCGCTCTGCGCCACGGACCACCGACCCGGATGCCCTGTCCGATACCGACAACCCGACCATGAAGAACGAGAACTGCACGGTCTGTCACGAGATCATGGATCCGGTGGCAGGTGCCTACCAGAACTACGGTGATGATGGTTTCTACAAGGATCAGTTCGGCGGTGTCGATTCCCTGCCTATCCTCTACAAGCGCGACAGGGATGCCGAAGAGCCCTACCAGCAGGGTGACGTCTGGTACAACGACATGCGCGAGCCCGGCTTCGACGGCATTGTCTACACCAATACCGATAATACGATCCAGAGCCTGGCCGCAGACATTGCCCAGGACGACCGCTTTGGCACCGGCACTGTGAAGTTCTGGTGGCCCGCACTGATGGGTGAGGAGGCGGCCCTGGCGCCGGAGGAAGAGGGCGATGTCGACTACTACGAGAAGTTGTCCCTGTACCAGAGCCAGTCGGCAGATATCGAGGCACTGGCTACCGGTTTCATCCTCGGTATCGATGGCGGCGCACCTTACAACCTCAAGGACCTGCTGGTGGAGATGATCATGAGCCCCTGGTTCCGCATCTATCGCGCCACCGACGAGGCCCTGGGTAGCGATGCCATGTTTGACGTGGGTACCGGTAAATTGCTGACACCCGGCCAGCTGGATCGCAAGACCGAGGCGGTAACCGGCTTCCGCTTGTACGAGAACGAGTACCTTGGTATCGATAGCTCACAGCTCACCGGTACCTATAACCTGTTCTACGGCGGTATCGATTCTGACGGGGTGACCAAGCGCGCTACCGAAATGACGGCGCTGATGTCCACAGTGGTCGAGGCCCAGCCCCTGCAAATGGGTTGTGTGCTGGTTGGCCTGGAGTTTCAGTGGCCTCCTGCGCAGCGCCTGATTTTTACCAAGGTCACCAAGAGCCAGCACGAGGGCAATGCCGAGCAGGCCGTGAGAGAGCAGTTGCAGTACATGCACAAGCGCTTCCTCGGTGAGGATGTGGATACGGACGACCCCGAGATCGACCGCGCACTGGATCTCTTTACCGAGACCCGGGCGGAGCGCTTCGAGCTGGGTTACCCGACGATGTTGAATGGCAGCAGCGAGGAGTCCTGCCCATTCCAGTTGTTCAATACCAATGGCTGGGACCTGAGCGATCCCAGCCACTCCCTGAATACCTGGATTTCCATGCTGATCTATTACATGACCGATTACCGGTACGTGTACGAGTAGGAGGGGAGAGACCATGGCTATGAAGCGAAGAGATCTGTTCAGGCTAGCCGGTTGGTCGGCGATCGCCGCGACCCTGCCTGTTTCATTCCGCACCTACGCGGCCGGAGAGGGCTACTCGGGCCAGCTGTTTATGACCATCCAGGTATCCGGTGGCTGGGACGTGACCAGCTTCTGCGACCCGAAGATGAATGTGCCCGGCGAGGAAGACATCAACCACTGGGCCAATACCGGTGAGATCCAGCAGACCGGCAATATCCAGTACGCGCCCTTTGCCGGCAATGCGGCGTTCTTCGAGAAGTACCGCGACTACATGATGGTGATCAACGGCGTCGACGCCCAGACCAATTCCCACAGCGCCGGGGTCACGCATACCTGGAGCGGGCGCCTGTCAGAGGGTTACCCCACTGTGACGGCACTGGCCGCCAGCGTCTACGGCCCTGAACTGCCCATGGGTTTCATCAGCGGCGGCGGTTACCAGGAAACAGCCAACCTGGTGCGCTATACCAGCATCAATAACCCGGACGGCCTACGCGACCTGATACTCGGCAATGTCACTGCCTGGAACCCGTCCAACAGCTACCGCCACCAGTCTGACCTCGATCGCATCAAGGCCTACCAGCTGGCACAGGTGGAAGAACTGCTGGCGAAGGAGGGGCTGACCCCGCGCCAGCGCCATGGCCTGGAAACTTTCTACCAGGCGCGGGTGTCCCGTGAGGAGCTCACAGTATTTGCCGAGGCGCTGCCCCAGGATGATGAGCTGCAGGACCTGGTGGATTTCACCCAGGGGGAGCGTTCCAGCCTTCTGCGCCAGACCCAGGTGGCCCTGATTGCCTTCCAGACCGGGGTGAGCATGGCGGCGGACCTGCTGGTGGGTGGCTTCGATACTCACGCCGACCACGACGCCGATCACGAACCGGCTCTGCAGCACCTGACTGAATCCATCGATTACCTCTGGGAGTACGCCGAGGAGCTGGGTATCGCCGATCGCCTGACGGTTCTTATCAGCTCGGATTTCGGCCGTACGCCCACCTATAACAGTTCGGACGGCAAGGATCACTGGCCAGTGGGCTCTGCGATCTTCATGCAGAAGAATGCGCCCTGGGGTAATCGTGTCATCGGCGAGACCACGGAGTTTCATTTTGCCCAGAACATCAATGAGACTACACTCGCGGTGGACGAGGCAAACGGTCGCCACATTTACCCGGGCGATGTGCAGCGGGCGGCGCGGGTGCTTGCCGGTGTTGACCAGCACGAAAACAGCCTGATGTTCCCGATTGTCACCGGGGACTACATGGACTTTTTTGCCTGATTAGGAAACTGCCCATCCGAGAGGCAGTCAAAGATAAACGGGGACCATAGGAGAGAGCAGACCCATGATAATCAAAAGAATTCTGGCCCTTGTGGCCGCACTGGCCCTGGCGGCCTGCGAACAGGTACAAATGTTCGGACCCATCGGCGGCGGCACGATTACGATCACCGAGCTGCGAACCGGCAACGAGGTCGCAACCGGCAATCCGCTGACCTTCGATGCGGACGCGGTCATCGCCACCGTCGGCCAGGAAAAGTTCGACGGCTACAACGGTTTCCAGAAGCTTACCGTCCTGGGGATAAACCAGTTCGGCGACCTGCCGGTGGACGACAATACCTGGTACCTGTACCAGGCCAGTGGCGGCTTCGATTATGACGCCGATGCCAACAATGCCTCCGACGATATTCCGACCCAGGTGTTCGGCAGCGTGCACGCGATTGTTCGCGGCGACCGACTCAAGGAAAGCGGCTACGTGGTCTCGCCCCTCACCGAGGCGGTCTACCAGCACGTCAAGGATCACGTGTCGCTCTACAACGATGACGAACTGGGGCAGTTGCTGGACCAGGTTGCCGCGGAACTGGTGGGCGATGTGTTCAGCCAGGACGAAGGGGTCAACTATCTCGACGTGCTGAAATGGAGTCGCCTGTTCCACATGCAGCAGTTGCAGTTTGACGGTAATAACCTGGACAGCCTGGCTCAGTCCCTGGCTGCAAACGACAGTGCCGCCACCCTGCAGGACAAGGCCAATACCATTTTCGGCGCCAGTGTGCCCGACGGGGTGCCGGAGAAAATATACGAGGACAGCATCTCCGATATTATCACCCGCCCTGTTAACACACCCAATGAGGGAGGCTGCGGTGTTGGTTGCCACTACCCGGGTGGTAGCGGCTCGCTGGGTTCCAGCAATGACCTGGTGCCCCCCACAGACCCGGATTACGTGGCGCTAAATACCGACAACTTCAGGGCGCTGGTTAACAACCCCAGCAAAGGTGTCAGCCATGTCCTGAACAAAGTCCAGGGTATCGGCCACGGCGGCGGCGCACCCATCCCTCTCAGCTCCAGTGAATATTCAGCCTTTGAAGACTGGCTGAACCTGCTCTAGCATAGGGGGCTGAACTCCTGGAGGAGCAGCCCCCTGAATACAATCTCTTTGCTGCTGGTCGTCGCGCTACAGGGCGCCAGCGGCTGGCAATGTGAACAAGACGAACGCGGCCTCTGGAACTGCCAGGGCGCCACGCCCCCTGCGCCCGCGGCGCAGGCACCCGTCACACCTCCGACGCCTGAGCCCGAAGCCATGTTACCGGAAACCATAGAGCCAGAGCCCGAGGCAGCACCACTTGCACCCGAACCCATGGGTCCCGATCCGTTTACGCCTATCGAGCAAATTGCCCCTGAATCGGCTGCCGCGCGGGCAACTGTCCCGGTGGCCGAGCCCGAGGCGCAGTCAGTTGAGCCTGAATCACCCGTGCCGGAAGTGGACGGCTACGTGGTGCAGATCGGCGCCTTTCGCACCCGCGAGCGGGCGAAAGAGGCCGCCGCCGAAATCGATGATGACAATCTGATCATCATGCCGACCCGGCGCGAGGAGGGCGAGTGGTACGTGTTATTGCTGGGCACTTTTGCCGATTATGCGGCGGCGGAAGCCGCCGGAGAGGCTTACCGAACAGAATACCCGCAGGGCACTTACTGGGTGCGCAGCGCCGTGGAACTCAGGGGGGTACTGCCACAGGCTCGGTCCGTCGACCCGCAAGGGACAGCAGATCCTCGAGAATAAGGTAGAGGCTGGGTACCAGGAACAGGGTGATGAAGGTGCCCACCAGCACCCCGAAGGCCAGGGACGCGGCCATCGGAACGAACATCAGCGTTGACTGGGTAGACTGAGCCATCATCGGCGTAAGGCCGACAAACGTGGTTATCGAAGTCAGGACGATGGGCCGGAAGCGCACGCTGCCGGCGTGGCTGACAATCCACTCCAGGTCCTGCCCGCTGGAACGCTGACGGTTAATGTAGTCCACCAGTACCAGGCTTGAGTTCACCACCACGCCCGAGAGGGCGACGATACCCAGCAGGGAGAAGAACACCAGGTCGATACCCAGCACCCAGTGACCGAGAATGGCGCCGACCATGCCGAAGGGAATTACGCTCATTATGACCAGGGGCTGGAAGTAAGACTGCAGCGGAATCGCGAGCAGGGCGAAGATCACGAACAGCGCCAGCACGGCAAAGGCCATCAGTCCGCCCATGGACTCGGCTCGCTCCTCAGCCTCACCCGCCAGCGAGAAGCTGATCCCCGGGTGCCGGGAAATAATATCCGGGAGGTCCTTGCGCAGAACGGAATTGATGACGGACTCCGGGGTCGCGATGGTGCGATTGATGTCGGCAATCACGCGCACGATGCGGCGGCCATCGACGCGCTTGATGGTGGTATAGCCGCGACCGATGTTGGCCTGTGCCACGCCGACGAATGGAACCTCGACACCCTCGCTGGTGCGTATGCGCATGTTTTCCAGGTCACCGAGGGAGCGCCGCTCATCCTCGGGAAAACGCACCATGACGCGGATATCGTCCTTCCCGCGCTGGATGCGCTGGGCCTCGAAGCCGTAAAAGGCCTGGCGCACCTGCTGCCCCAGCTCGTCCACCGACAGGCCCAGAGTGCGTGCCTCCGGCAACAGTTCCAGCTTGACCTCCTGCTTGCCGGCGCGAAAGGTGTCGGTAATGTCCTGTACCTCGGCATACTGCTGCAGCCGTTCGCGCAATTCCGCAGCGGCACTGCGCAGCTCGTCAAAGTCGGAACCGGCCAGTTCGATGTCGATGGCGCTGCCGACGCCGAAGGCCTCGGCGGTAAAACCCAGTTCTACTGCATCGGGGATACTTCCCGTCAGCTCGCGCCAGCGATTGGCAAACTCCCTGGTTGATACCCCGTCGTAATCCGGCGGCAGGTTTAGTTCGACACCGATCTCCGCCATATTGCTCTGCAGGTTTGTGTCGCCGATGGAGCCCTTGGGCAGGTTGCTGCCGACCAGGGTCATCACATGGCGTACCCGGCTGGCCTGTCCCGGCTCGAGGTCTGCGTCGAGCTCACGGCGCAGTTGCTCGGCGGCCTCTTCGATGCGCCGCGCCGCGGCCTCGGTCTGTTCAATCGGCGTGCCCTCCGGAGTAGTTAATGTTGCATACAGGCGATTCCCTTCCACCGAGGGGAAAAACTGGAACACCACGCGCCCGGAGACGAAGAGCCCGGCAGTAACCAGCAGGATACCCAGGGCGATTGCCAGGGTCAGGTAGCGCCACTCGACGGCCCTGCGCACCGTGGGCAGGTAGTAGTCCGTGGCAACAGTCTGCAGCCAGGAGCTGATACTGTCCTGCAGGCCCAGCCAGCGGTTGAGCACCGAGGAACTCTCCGAGGGTTTGCGCTCCGTATTGCGGTGGGCCAGGTGTCCGGGCAGGATCAGTTGCGATTCGATAATGCTGAAGAACAGGGCCAGGATCACCACGAAGCCGATCACCGCGAAGAAATTGCTCATGGTGCCCGGGATGTTCATGATCGGAATGAAGGTGGCCATGGTGGTAAATACGCCGAATATCACAGGAACCGAGACTTCCTGGGCACCGTCGACCGCAGCGGTCAGCTGATCCTTGCCCTGCTGTTCATGGGCGTAGACGCGCTCGCCGATAACGATGGCATCGTCCACCAGGATGCCAAGCACCAGGATGAATGACATGACCGACATGGTGCTGATGGAAATATCGAAGACCGGGAACAGGGCCACGGTGCCGAGCAGGGCCACGGGAATGCCGGCGGCTACCCACAGGGCCAGGCGAAAGCGCAGGAACAGGGTCAGTACCAGCAGCACCAGCAACAGGCCGCTGCGGGCGTTCTTGGTCAGCGCCTCGAGCCGGTCTACCAGGTCCTGGGATTCGTCGACCCAGATAGAGAGGTCGATACCCTCGGGCACCTCGTGGCGCGCCCTGGCAACGTAAGCCTTGACCTGCTCGGCAATGCCGAGAATGTCTTCGTCACCGACCCTGGATACTTTGACCACGACGGCGGGATTGCCGTCGAAATGGGCGCGCAGGTCGGTGTCCTTGAAGCCGTCCACCACATTGGCGATTTCGCCCAGGGTGACGGTGGTGCCGTCGCGCCGGGTCAGCACAACGATGTCCTCGAATTCGGGGCCGCGGTAGGCCTGGCCCTTGGTGCGCAGCAGGATCTCGCCGCCTTCGGTGCGCAGGCTGCCGCCGGGAATATCCTGGGATGCGCGGCGCACGGCAATACCCACCTGCTCCAGGGTGAGCCCGTAGCGGCGCAGGGTCTGTTCGGAGACCTCTATGGAAATTTCGTAGGGCCGGGCAAACAGCAGCTCCGCCTGGGAGACCCCCGGCAGGGCGGCGATATCGTCGCGAATCTTCTGGCCCAGCACATGCAGCGTGCGCTCGTCCGCATCACCGGAGATCACAATCTGCAGGACCATGGCCTGTATGGTCACCTCGGCGGTGATCGGTTTTTCGGTTTCCTTGGGGAAGGAGTCGATCGCGTCGACCTTGCCCTTGATATCGTTGAGCACGCGGATCTTGTCGACGCCGGGTACCAGTTCCACCACCACGGTGCAGCTACCCTCGTAGGCGCTGGTGCGAATCGTGTCGATGCCCTCGGAACCCAATATCGCTTCCTCGATGCGGATACAGACGCCTTCCTCCACCTCTTCCGGTGCGGCGCCGAGGTAGGGCACGGTAATGCTGATGGCATCGAGCTCGATATTGGGGAATTCTTCCTGGTGTGTGTTGGGCAGCGCCAACAGGCCGGCCACGATCAGCACGCCCATGAGCAAATTGGCGGCGACCGGGTTGTGGACGAACCAGTGGATCAGGCGGTGCATGCTTAGCCCTGGATTGCCTGCACGTGCATACCATCGACAACGGTTTGCAGCGGCGACACGCAGACCCGCTCACCGTCTTCGAGTCCTTCGCGTATCAGCACCTCGTCATGTTCGATACGAAACACCGTGACCTGGCGAAAACGCAGCCGGTCTTCGGCGTCGACAACCAGCACCTGGTTTTCATCGCGCATGGCGGTGCGCGGCAGGCGAATGATGTTTTCCGCCAGTCGCCCTTGTATTTCCGCTTGCACGAACAGGCCAACTGCCAGGGGCGGCACATCGGGATCCTCGGAGTTTCGAATACGGGCCACGCCGTAGAGCATGCGCGAGGTGGCGTCGATCTCGGCCTCGGTGCGCACCAGTTCGCCGCTCCAGATAAACTGCACGCTCCCCAGTCGACCGCTCAGGGTGACCGGCGAGGCTTGTTCCGGCAGCGTTCCGCCGGTGGAAATATCGAGGTAGGCGAGCTGGTTGGAGGCGATCGGCAGGCGAACTTCCACGTAGTCAGTGGCGTAGATGGTTGCGATCGCATTGCCGCGGCTGACGAATTGCCCGAGGTCGACCTGCTCGCTGCGCACGCGGCCGTTGTAGGGGGCAGTAATCTCCGTGCGCGTCAGGTCCCGCTCGGCCTGTTGTAGATTGATACGGGCCTCGATCACATTGGCCTCGGCTACGCGGAAGCGACGCTGCGCCTCGTCGACCTGTGACTGGCTGGCCAGGTTCTGCCGTAACAGTTTTTCCAGTCGCTCCAGTTCGTCGGCGGCGTGCTCGAGTTCGACCGTAGCGCGGGTTTGCGCGGCTCCGCCTTTTTCCACCGCGTTTTTGTAGTCAGCCTGATCGATGCGCAACAGGGATTCACCCTCCCGAAAGCGGCCCCCTGACACCAGTGCCGGTGACATCCACACAACGCGGCCCGAGACCTCGGGAATCAGTTGGCTCTCGGTGCGGGGCTGCACGGTACCCTGGGAGCGCACCACCAGGTACTCAGCCTGTTTCTGCGCCACCACCGTACGTACGGTGGCCGGCGGCGGGGTATAGCTCTCGCCTACGGGTGCCGGTTCGCTGGCGATCAGTAAAGCCATAACGGCGATCGCCGCTGCCAGGACCAGCAGCGGGTAGAGGAGCT
>Ga0056115_1000063_pt1 | contig 61012 bp, 48 predicted proteins | sample WorMetOlspDAHAB1_FD_77007 | JGI IMG/M metagenome (GOLD analysis project Ga0056115, IMG submission 77007) | Marine gutless worms symbiont microbial communities from Max Planck institute for Marine Microbiology, Germany - Olavius sp. DAHAB.1 ...
CTGCAGGGCCAGGTAGGTATCGAGGTCAGCCTCTGACGCCGCCTGGTGAAAAGCATCCAGCGTTCTGTCAACGTCACGGGTGACATCGGCCCGCAACAATCCCGGTGTCAGGACCAGCAGCAGTGCTATACACAATTTAACAGTTCCCACGACTTTCCCCTGTCGACGCAATTCTTCAATATACTATGCCCTCGTCCGACCCGGAGGCCAATATGGGTTTTTACGACAAGTACATTCTGCCGCGCTTCATCAACTGTGCCTGCGGCACCAAACCCATCATGAAGCAGCGCGAGAAAGTCGTGCCCCTGGCCAGCGGCCGCGTGCTGGAAATCGGCATCGGCACCGGCCTCAACCTGGACTATTACAGCGGCCACCAGGTGGAGAAAGTCATCGGCCTGGACCCTTCGGAGGAATCCTGGGAACTGGCGGCAAAGCGCGCTGAGAACGTGGACTTCCCGCTGGAATTTGTAGGCCTGCCCGGCGAGGAGATTCCGCTGGAGGATGCGAGCATCGACACGGTGGTGGTGACCTATGCCCTGTGCACCATCCCCGACCCGGTGAAAGCGCTGGAAGGCATGCGCCGCGTGCTCAAGCCAAACGGCAGGCTCCTGTTCAGCGAGCACGGCCGGGCACTGGACGCCGGCGTGCGCAAGTGGCAGGACCGTATCAATCCCCTGTGGAAGAAAATCGCCGGGGGCTGCCACCTGAACCGGGATATCCCCGACCTGCTGGCCCAGGGCGGTTTCGATGTGAAGGACCTCGACACCATCTACCTGCCCGGCACGCCGCGATTTGCCGGCTATACCTTCTGGGGGTCGGCGCATCCGTCCTGAGTCCGCCTGGCTGTGATCCGTAAACTCAGCGCCGCGGCTTTCGCCGTCTACAGCCTCTTGATCGCCGCACTCTCGCTGACACCCGCGGTAGGCACTGCCGCACTCTGGGACAAGCCCCTGCACCTCACCGCTTACACGATATACCTGCTGCTGGGCACACCCCTCTGCCGCCGGGCAGAACACCTTTACTGGATGGCGGCGGGAATATTCTTCTACAGCGGCCTGATCGAGGTTGCCCAGCACTTCGTGCCGGGGCGCTATATGTCACTCGGGGATGTCGTGGCCAATGGTCTCGGCGTACTGCTGGGCCTGGTGCTGGCCCGGTGGCTGCGGCGTCGCGGTTAAGCCAGGCATCCTCAAGGTCGGAACGCATCAATACTGGATAGCGGGGGGGATATTCCTTTACAGTGACCGATTGATACACGCCTACTAATAATCATTGAAATAAGGGGAATACTCATGGCCGTGGTACTGATAACCGGAAGCAGCTCGGGCATTGGCCTGGAAACCGCATTACAACTGGCCCGCAGCGGCCACCGGGTATACGCGAGTTGTCGCAATCCCGACGGCGCCGAGGAATTGATTGCGGGCCGCGGTGCGGAAGGCCTGGAACTCGACATCGTACAGATGGACCTGCTGGACCACAGCACCATCCAGCCCTGTATCGACGCCATTCTCGATCGCGAGGGTCGCATCGATGCACTGGTCAGCAATGCCGGTGTCGGCGCCGGGCACGCCATGGAAGAAACCCCGCTGGAAGATGTGCGCGAGGTTTACGAGACCAATGTATTCGGCGCCCTGGCGGTGATGCAGGCGGTGATACCCCACCTGCGCCAGCAAGGCAGCGGCCGTCTCATCAATGTCACGTCGCTGGCCGCGGTCAACGTGTTCGGCTGTCACGGCACCTATTCGTCCTCCAAGGCGGCAATGGAAGCGATCTGTATCGCCATGTCCCAGGAGCTGGCGGAGTTCGATATCAAGGTTTCACTGATCGAGCCCGGCTGCATCCTGACGCCGATGTGGAGCAAGGGAGCACCGCCATCGGAAGACAGCCACTACATGACTTCCTTCAGCCGCCTGGCGAAATTTGCAGAGTTTGGCCTCGGCCGGGCCGCCACCACGGCAGACTGCGCCGCGGCCATACAGAATGCCATCGAGAACGACACACCGCGTTTCAGGTACCCGGTGGGTCCCGATGCGGAGGACTTCTGGCGGGCCTACGAAAAGCTCAACAACGACGAGGAATGGCGCCGCATCGCCTGCCTGGACAACGAGGCCTACGCGGAGAAGATGGCGGAGTTGATGGGGGTCGATTACTACCGCTGAGTCTTAGCAGCCCGTCTGGTGTCTGGCCATGGGTACATCTCCTACTCTGAGATGTTGACCCAGGCCGCTTTTTCCTGGGTATAACTGATCACCGACTCCATGCAGTTGTCCTTGGCATTGCCGGACTGCTTGAAGCCACCGAAGGGCATGGTCATATCGCCCTCGTCGAAGGTGTTGACCCAGACCATACCAGTTTCGAGATCGCGGACCATGCGGTGGGCCTTGCCGAGGTCCGCGGTCCAGACACTGGCCGCCAGGCCGTAGGGCGTATCATTAGCCACAGCCACGGCCTCATCCGCGTCAGCCACCGGTAATATGGCAGCCACCGGACCGAAGATTTCTTCCCGGGCGATAGTCATGTCGTTATCCACCTCGGAAAACATGGTGGGTTCCACGTAGGCGCCCGCCTCCAGGCCCTCCGGTACGCCGCCGCCGAATTCCAGTGAAGCGCCTTCCTCGCGGCCGGATTCGATGTAGCCAAGCACACGCTGCTGGGCCTCGGAGGACACCAGCGGGCCCATCATGGTGGCAGGGTCCAGCGGATCACCGACCGCGAACTCCTCCCGGCCGCGCTCCCGGAAAGCGGCGACAAAGTCATCGTAAATGCCACGCTCCACCAGCAAGCGGGAGCCCGCATTGCAGACCTCACCCTGGTTGGAATAAATGCCGTAGATCGCAGATTCCACCGCCGCATCCAGGTCCGGCAGGTCATCGAGGAAGATTTGCGGTGACTTGCCACCGGTTTCCAGGGAGACCCGCTTCATATTGGACTTGCCCGAGTACTGCAACATGAGTTTCCCCACCGCGGTCGAGCCGGTGAAACTGATCTTGTCGACATCCATGTGCAGTGCCAGGGCCTTGCCGGCCACTTCGCCGAGTCCGTTGACCACATTGAAGACACCGGGAGGACCACCCGCCTCGACAAACAGCTCGGCCAGGCGCAGGCTGCTCAGGGGGGACAGCTCGGCGGGCTTCAGGACCACGGAATTGCCAGCGGCCAGGGCCGGCGCCACCTTCCAGGTGGCCATCAGCAACGGGTAATTCCAGGGGGAAATGGCACCCACCACGCCAAAGGGTTCGCGCTGCACATAGTGCAGGGCTTCGCTGGAGGTATTGGTCACCCGCCCCTCTATCTTGTCGATGCACTCGCCGCAAAACTGGATAAAGTCCGCCACGCTGGGCAGGTCAACGGTAATCACATCGTTGATCGGCTTGCCCATATCCAGGGATTCGAGCACCGACAGTTCGCGGGCATGGAGCTGTACCAGGTCAGCCCAGTGGTACATGATCGCCATACGCTCACGGGGCTCCATGCGCGACCAGGTACCGCCTTTAAAACTGCGCCGGGCCTCGGCCACCGCCCGGTCTACATCCTTCGCGTCGGCTGCACTGACGGTCGCAAGCTTGTCGCCATTGGCCGGGTTGCTGGTTTCGAAAAACTCGCCGGATCCGGCGTCCACATAATCGCCGCCGATAAAAAGGCGCGTGGGCGTGTTGCCAATGACCTGGCCTGCAGTTTCCTGCCAGTCAGCCTTGCTCAGTTCCGATAAGTCCATTTCCTGTCTCCCGGGCCTTGCCCTTCCGACTATGCTTTGCCGGCTATTCCTTTACATTATGCTCTTTCATCAAGCTTGCAAGAGCATGCTCGCCAGAGGCTTCGAGGCCACTGATCACCCCGGCGCGGTCCTCTGCATTGCGGTTCTGGCTGAGCTTGAATTTACCCTTGATCTCGTCCATGTCGATATGGAATCCGACAATGACACCGAGCATTTTCTCCAGCTTGTCGGGCTCGACCTTGTCCATGGTCCAGGGATTCTCAAACACAGCCTCGTGTTTGTGCGAGAGGCGCCGCACAATATCGCGCACGGCTTCCCGCTCATCGTGAAGCTCAACGCGACCACGCACCTGCACCGTGACAAAATTCCAGGTGGGCACCAGTCCGGGATCTGTATACCAGTTTGGCGACACATAGGCCGAGGGCCCGTTGAATACCACCAGGGCCTCCTCCACCGCTGCCAATTCCGCCAGCTGTGGATTGGGACGGGCCAGGTGGCCCCAGAGCCGATTCGCCTTCGGCTGCCGCAACAGCGGCACCTCGCTGGCCATCAACCCCCCCGGACCTGCTGTAATCACGGTCGCAACCCCGGTTGCATCGATGAAATCGAGCAACTGCGTATCATCCTCGTTCACGAAGTGCCGTGGAATATACATGCTCAACGGGCCAGTGCTCCCAGGTACCAGGCGACGAAGTCCGGGCAGATGTACTCGTAGCCCGGGTGATAGGGACCCGGCTCAAAAAAGCGCGAATTCACCCCCGCACTGTTGCGCATGATGATGTACTCGTCTTCCAGGGTGGTGTGGTGCCAGAGCCAGGTCACGGCATCGCGCTGGTAATCCTTGCCCTCCTCGGCATCGCCGCGTACGAACCAGACGATTTCCATGTCGGTACTGGTAATGCCGCGGGGTGTGAAGCGGTAGAGCACACAGTGATCCGGGTAGTTGAGCATGAAGGTGAGCGGTCCCAACTGAAAATCGCCGGCGCCGCCGTCACACCCCTTGAACTGACCCATCAGCGGTGCCGCGGGCTGGCCGTCTTCGGTGCCGCTGAGATAGCCATCGTAGAGCGCATAGCGACTGGTGTAGACACAGCTGCCGAAATCCTTCGAGGAGCTATAAGCCTGGTAGTGATCGTGGGTGATGCCGGGCACGCCGGTCTGCTCCTCGGCCCGGGCCAGCATATCGGTATTGAGGTGGCTGACCCGGTCATCCAGGTCCTGCAGGGTATGCATCTTCGCGTAAGCCCGGTGCGCCGTGGCACAGTGATAGCACTCGAGATAGTTTTCCAGGGCCAGCTTCCAGTTGGCGGCAACCTTGTAAACCTGGGCGTGGGCCACCTTGGCATGTGGCAGGTCATAGGGTGTGAGTGCCGGTGCGATGGTATCCAGTGCCGGCTCGAAGTCCGGCGCCTGCGGGTCGCAGTTAATAAAGATCAGGCCCTCGTAGACACAGACACGGGGTTTCTTGAGGCCGTAGTCGGCCTTGTCGAAACCCTCGAAGGCCTCCATGGCGCGCGCCGCCTTGAGACTGCCGTCCATCTCGTAAACCCAGCCGTGGTAGGGACAGACGAAGGTTTTCCGGTTACCGCTCATGTCCTCGCAGACGCGTGCGCCGCGGTGGCGACAGATATTGAACATGGCATGCACTTCGCCGGAAGCATCGCGCGAAACGATAATCGCATCTTCGCCTACTTCGTACTGGAAGTAATCCCCGGGCTCCGCCACCTGGCTGACGTGGCCGGCGTAGAGCCAGCTCCTGAAGACAATCTCGTCCAGCTCCTTCTCGTGGACCAGGTGGGAGCGGTAGAAATAGGGGTCCATGGCGTAACCCGGCTTTCGCTGCTGGGCTGTTACCTTTTCGGCCAACAGCTCCGGGCTGTCATCAATCATTGTCGCAATAGGGCTCATAAAACAACCTCAGGGTATTTGCTGTAGTGAAGTCCTCGTTTCATGGTTAAGCCTGTCTTTGTTGTTATACCGAGCGTAAATACCACTCGTAATCCACATTGCTGACCACCGCATTGAACTGGTTGTATTCGTCCCGGCGGATGGTGGCAAATAGCTTGCAGTAGTCCTCCCCCAGGTAGCGGGGCAGAATGTCGCCTGCATCGAAAATATCCAGCGCCCCGGGCCAGCTGGTCGGCAGGGTAATTTGCTCTTCTTCCAGGTAGGTCCCTTCCGCGACGAACTCCCCGGGCTCGCAGCGGTTTTCCAGGCCGTGGTGAATGCCCGCCAGGATGCAGGCGACCACCAGGTAGGGATTGGCATCCGCACCCGCCACCCGGTGTTCGATACGCAGGTTCTTCGCATCGCTGACCGGAATGCGCAGGGAAACATTGCGGTGGTTATAACCCCAGTTAGGCGACAGGGGCGCGAAACAACCGGGTTGCAGCCGGCGGTAGGAATTGGCGTTAGGTGCAAATATCGCGGAGCACTGGGGCATGATATCCGCCAGGCCGCCGATGGCGTGGCGCAATCTATCACCTATGGGCGGTGTGTCCTCGCTGGCGGCATCGGCAAAGATATTGTTGCCGTCTGCATCGTAGACGCTGATATGGATATGCAGACCGTTACCGGGTTGATCGGCGAAGGGCTTGGCCATAAAGGTCGCACCCATACCCTGCTCGGCGGCAACACCCTTGATCAATCGCTTGAGCAGCACCGCGTGATCGCAGGCGGTGAGCACGTCGTCCACATGGTGCAGGTTGATCTCGAACTGACCCGGCGCAAATTCCAGGTGGGCGGTTGTTGCCGGGATGTCCTGGGCCTCACAGGCCAGGCGCACCCCTTCCAGGAAGGCATCGAACTCGGCCATATCCTCGGGATTACAGTACTGAGTGCCCTTCTGCTCCAGGGTGGTACCGAGAATCTTGCCCAGCCGGGGCTTCGGTGTCGTGTCCTCGGCATCCTGCAGCAGGTAGAACTCCAGCTCTGTGGCCACCACAACCTTGAGCCCCATCTCGGTCAAGGGTTCCAGCGCACGGGCCAGCACGGAGCGCGTGTTCCACCACAGGGGTGTCCCATCCAGTTCCGCCCAGTGGGCCAACACCTGGTGGGTCGCCGACTTGAGCCAGGGTATTGGCGCCAGCGAGCCCGCAACCGGATGGATGCTCTTGTCGGGGTCCCCGTCCAGGGTACCGAGCCCGAGTGACTCGCAACAATCGCCCAGGGTATTCATCACCGGAGTAGTCCCCGGGCCGGTGACACCCTTGCTGTAAAAGGTATCGATCTCGTTCCGGGGAATGCGCTTGGCCCGCAGGATACCGTTCATGTCCGGGGAGAGGATTTCCAGCGTCCCCAGGTCCGGGTGTTGCTCCAGGTACTCTTGTGCTTCTTCGGGCGTCCCCTGCGTCATTGGCTGTCCTGTGTATTTTCAGAGGGTGTGGATTCAATCGTGACATCGAATTCTAAAGCCTCGGCCAGGGCCTGGGGCATGCCCATTATCCGGTAGCTGTGATTGATCGCCTGCTTGGTGAGTCGCACCGCGGTCAGGTCGTTGGCGGCAAGTTGTTCAGCGAAGCGAGCTGCTTCCGCGAGCAGGTTTTCAGCGGCAACCACGCGATTGACCAGTCCCAGGGCCTCGGCCCGCTCAGCCGATACCTTGTCGTCCCCAGTCAGTAATAATTCCTTGCTGGCCTTGGGCCCCACGATCCAGGGCAGCAGCAGTGCGACGATACCGCTGCCAAACTTCACCTCCGGTGCGCCGAAGCGGCAACCCTCGGCGGCCACCGTGATATCGCAGGCCACTGCCATTTCCATGGCACTGCCCAGGCAGTAACCGTGCACTGCAGCAACCGTGGGTTTGGGACTGTTCCAGAAACGCATGATCACGTCGAAGTCCCGCTGCAGTTCCTCGCGCCAGAATTCGGCGGAGTTTTCGCCGTTGGGGTCCTCAACCGAGAGATCGAAACCCGCGGAAAAAGCACGGCCTTCACCGCGAAGGATTATCGCACGCACCGCAGCATCCGCCTCCGCTGTGTCCATGGCGGCATTCAGCTCTGTCACCATGGCGGGGTCGATGGCATTGAGCTTCTCCGGTCGCTTAAGACAGATGCTGGCGACGGCGCCGTCCACGCTGTAGTCGATAACTGAATAGTCTGTCATGCCGCCGCCTCGGCTGTTAGCGGTTCGTACACAATCAGCGCGTCCAGCCCCAGTGCTCCCCAGGCACCGAGCCGTACCCAGTTTATGTCGATTTCGCGTATATCATCGGCGAAGGCAAGCGCTAGCGCAGACAGTCGCGCAGCCATTTCGCAAAAGGCGTCGATATCGCAGGCCGACTCGCCCCGGACACCATCCAGCATGGGGCGCAGGCGCAATCTATCCAGGGCGCGGCGGGCAGCGGCAGCATCGAAGGGCGGCGCCAGTACCGCGACATCCTGCAGCACCTCGGCGTGTACGCCGCCAAAACCCATCACCACCATGGGGCCGAATTGCTCGTCGCGGGAAACACCGAGGATCATCTCCACACCTTGGCCTTCGATCATGGGAGCTATCAGCGTGGCGTCTCCCAGGCGCTGCGCCATTTCTGCATAGCTGTTCTGCAGGGTCTCTGCATCACCGATACCCAGTACCACGCCGTTCACGTCAGACTTGTGGTCGACACCCCTGGATGCTGTTTTCAGAACCACCGGGTAGTGGAGTTGTTCGGCGACGGAGGCCAACTCCTCTTCAGAATTGACCAACATGGACTGATTCATGCTCAGGCCGCATTCCGCCAACAGGGCACTGGAGAGATATTCCCCCAGGGAGCCCGTCAGGCCACTACCGGCAAGCTCGCCGCGCACGGCGGCGACCAGGGCGTCCGGCAGGGTTTCGGGCGCCGGTACCGGTCGCGCCAGGTAGTCCCGATAAGCCAGCAGGCGATTCACGCCGGTCAGGAATGACGCAACCCCGTCCAGTACTGGGAAACCGCGTTGCGTGGTTTCAAGTACCAGATCATCACTGCCGGTACCCTGGCGTGATGACACCAGGAATACCGGTTTACCCGAGGCGGCATGGGCACGCTTCATATACTCGACGTAATGGCTGTAGACTTTTCCCTGGGGCGCCCGGTCGTGAACCACCGCACCCAGGGCGGCAGATTCATCGGCCAACATGTCGCTGAGGCAGGTCGCCATAATGTCATCCGCATCCGCGCCGCCGGCACCCCAGGCGTCCAGGGGATTCACGGCCGGCAAGCCCGGGTCCAGGCGTTGTTCGATCCGTGCCAGTGTCTCGGCAGACAAATCGGCAAAGGGCACGGCGGCCTCCTCGGCCAGGTCGATAATCAGCTGGCGTTCGCCGCCACTGTCGTGCAGGCTCACCAGGCCGCCCTCCGCCACCGGGTGCGGCTGTGCAAACATAATCAGGACAGTGGCCAGCTCGTCCATATCGCTGACCCGCTGCACACCGTAACGGTCGAAAACCGCCTGGTAACTGGCGTCACTGCCGGCCAGTGCACCCGAGTGAGACACCGCCAGTTCAGCCGCCAGCGCGCTTGTGCCGACCTTGAGGGCGACAATGGGGATTTTTTTATGCGCCGCTTTCTGCAGGGCGGCGGTCAGTTTTGCGGGCTGGCGGGAAGTTTCCAGGAATAGGCCGACAACCCGGGTTTCCGGAAGGTCCAGCACGTAGTCGAGATAATCCTCCACCCCCACGACCAGTTCCTGCCCGGTGGAGGCGGCAAACAGGAAATCGATGCGCTCCTCGCAATCGAGTATGCCCGACATGCCGGAACCGGACTGACTCAACAAAACCACATTGCCGTCGCGAGGGTGATCGCGGGTGTCGAAGCCGCAGCCCCAGAAACCGTCGCGGAAGTTGTAGATACCCATGCCGTTGCCACCTGCCAGCAGGACACCGGCCTCGCTGGCCTGGCGCTGGATGCGGTCCTTGAGCGCCGGGTCATCCTCAAGTACCAGGCCGGAATAGATTGTCGCGGCCCTGATACCCAGGGACAGGGCTTCGGCAAAGGCGGCCTCGATGTGGGCATCGCCAAGGGCGAATATCACGTGTTCGGGCACGTTCGGCAGGGACGCCAGGTCCGGGTAACAAGGGACACCGAGGACCTCCTTGTAGCCGGGATTTACCGCGTAGAGTTCACCGGGATAGCTGCCCTTGAGCAGGTTGATGAGCACTTCGTTGCCCACGGCCCCCTCGCGCAGCGTCGCCCCCACCACCGCCACGGAGGCAGGGGAAACCAGGGGCTGCAAGCGATGGGCCGCCACAGGCTGGTCTCAGAAATTGGGAGCCGGGGTCATGCGCCGCCGCTCGGGCTCGAAGACCGGGCCGGTCACAACCCTGCAGGTTGCCAGCAGACGGGTCCAGTGCAGCTCCCGTGTATAGTAGATTTCCGCGTAGAGCTCATCGTTCTCAGCACCCCAGGGCATTTCCAGGGAGGCCAGGGCAATATTGCTCTTCGCGGTTGGGCACCAGGCGGCCGAGGTCACGTGACCTACCACTTCCTCGGCCTTGTTGAGGATAAAACTGTGCTCAGCGGGTTTGTTGCCGTCCACGTCCAGCTTCACGAAGCGGAAGCGGGATCCATTCTGCTTTTCCTGCAACAGGGCCTTGCGGCCGGTGAAATGGCCCTTGTCGAAATCGACCAGCCAGTCCAGTCCCAGCTCGAAGGGCGAGCGGGCTCTACCGTGACGTACCACCTGTTCCGCCGGGACGAAATCCTCCCAGGCCATAATGAAGCCGGCCTCGATGCGCACAATGCCGAGCGCCTCCGAACCCATGGGACGGATCATGTATTCCCTACCCGCCTCAAACAGTGCATCCCACAGTGCCTCGGCGTGCTCGGGATCAATCCACAACTCGTAACCGAGATCACCGGTGTAACCGGTGCGGGAAATCATCAACTCCCCCCCGTTGAAGGGAAATGTGGCCATGCCGAAGGGCTTGAGATCCTGCAGGCCTTCCAGGCCCATCCTGCGCAGGGTGGCACAGGAGGTCGGGCCCTGCACAGCCAGCGCCGCCACTTCATCGGTCTCGTCGACGACACTTACATCGAAGCCCTCGGCAGACCACTGCAACCAGTCCATGCAGCGTTCCTGGGCACAGAGACGGTAATCGCCCTCGCCCAGGTGGAAGATAGTACCGTCGTCATGGACCATCCCGGCATCATCGCACCACACGGTGTAGCCGACCCGGCCCGGTCTTATCTTGCGCACATCGCGCACCATCAGGCGATTCAGGTAAGCCTCGGCATCTGCGCCGGTGATTCGGTACTTGGTCATCGGCGTCAGATCGAATACACCGGTGGAATTACGTGCCGCAAAATACTCAAGCTCCACGTCTTCGTAGGAGTTTGGCGTGGTGTAGCCGGCCCATAAATACCAGTCGTTGGTCTGGCACATGGTCTTCACCCTGGAGTGAAACGGCGTGTGCTTCACCATGCGTTCATCATGTGGCTTCATCATGCGGCTTTCTCCTGCTTGATTACCTCGCGGGCGGCGTTGCGTCCTGCCAGGCCCAGAATACCGCCACCCGGGTGCGCACCGGCGCCACACAGGTAGAGCCCATCAATCGGTGTTGCATACTGGCTGGCCCCGGGCATTGGCCGCATCATCAGGGCCTGGTCCAGCGCGATCTCGGCGTGGTGCCAGTGTCCGCCGTGCATGCCGAATTCCGCCTCCAGGTCCGCCGGCGTAACCAGTTCACTGGCGCTGATGAGATTGCGGATACCCGGTGCATAGAGTTCCAACTGGTCGATGGCGATTTGCTTGAAGACCTCGCGCCCGCTATCCCAGCCCTCCTTCAAGGCATAGGGTGCGTACTGCACAATCGCCGACAGTACGTGCTTGCCCTTGGGTGCCAGGGTATCGTCGTAGGCAGTGGGAATGGATATTTCCATGACCGGCGAGGGGGAATACCCCCCGTACTTGGCATGGTTAAAAGCCAGCTCGATATGCTCCATAGTCGGCGCCAGCAGCAGCCGGTCGCCACTGTACATGGGGTCCAGGCCGGTAAAGTCGGGGATGGCATCGAGCGCCAGGTGCAGCTTGGCGGCGTTGCCGTTGCTGCGCACGCCCTTGACCCGACGCACGAAGCCGGCATCCAGGTTGGGCAGCCCCACCAGTTTACCGAAGGTGGTTTTGGGGTCGGCATTGGAAACCACGGTGCGCGCGGCGATGGTTTCACCGCCCTCCAGGACCACGCCGGAGGCGCGGCAATCCTGCAGGTCGACCCGGGCAACCCGCGCCTGGTAACGAATTTCCACTCCGGCAGACTCCGCCGCTTTGGCGAAGGCCGTACCCAGCGCTCCCATGCCACCGGACACCAGGGCCGGGCCGGTGTAACCGTAGTATTCACCCTGGCGCCGGTACAGGTAACCAAACACGGTGTTCGGCGAACGCGGCCCCATGTGGGAACCCATCACCCCGTCCAGGCTGACCGCTGCCTTGAGCAGTTCGTCATCGAAGAGTTCATTGGCCACGTCGTAGATATTGATCAGGCCCATGCGCAGCAGATCCTGCATGTCGTCCTTGCCCAGGGTGCGCACATCCCAGCCCAGCTTCATCAGCGACAGATTGTCGCGCCAGTCCCGATCGACCAGGTTCGGCGGGCGTTTGGCAAAGGCATTGGCCAGCACCCTGGCGAAACGCTGGCCCTGTTGGTAGAAACGACCGTAGGCGGCAGCATCGGACTTGGAGACACCCTTGACGCTGGCGCCGTCGAACACCAGGTGCTCACCCTTCGCGTCCAGGGCGACCGTTTTCAAATCGCGGGCGGCGCAGGCAAAGCCATGGCGCTCCAGCGCCAGGTCTTTGATTACCTGTGGGTTCAGCATGGTCAGGTAGTGGGCCCCCGAGGAAACCCAGTAACCCGGTGCAAATTCGCGGGTCGCCGCTGCACCGCCGGCCTGTCCCGCCGCTTCCAGCACCAGTACCTTGCGGCCGCTTTTGGCGAGGTAGGTCGCACAGACCAGGCCATTGTGGCCGGCGCCGATAATGACGGCGTCATAAGCTGTATCAGTCATCGAGGTAGCTCTCCGGTACGACGTTGGGTTTGCGCAGGTCCATGAGAATCTCGCGGGCGGCGTTTGCGCCCGGCGCTGCCATCACACCACCGCCCGGGTGGGTGCCGGAGCCGCACATATACATGCCCTTGACCGGGCCGCGGTACTGGGCGTAACCCGGGAAGGGGCGGTTGAACAGCAGCTGATCGAAGGTCAGCTCACCCTGGAAGATATTGCCCTCGGTGAGTCCGACCTCGTTGTCGATCTCATTGGGGGTACGGATTTCCGCGTGCAATATCAGGTCTTTGAAGTCGGGACTGTGCTCGGCAATCTGGTCGATGACCGTCTTGCCAAAAGCATCGCGCTTTTCCGCCGTCCAGGGTCCGTCCGCCAGCTTGGGCGGGCAGTACTGCACAAACACGGTCATCATATGCTTGCCCGGTGCGGCCATGGTCGGGTCGACCTGGCTGGGAATCAGCATGTCGATATAGGGGTCTTTCGACCAGGTGCCCGCCTTCCAGTCATCGTAGGCACGCTCCAGGCGCTCCATGGAATCGATGCAGTGCATGTCGCTCAGCATCAGCGGGCTACCCTTGGGAATAGCCGGGAAGGTCGGCAGTCCGTCCAGGGCGATATTGAGCTTGCCGGAGGAGCCGCGGATTTTGAAATTCTTCGCCCGGTGCACCACCTCGGCGGGCAGGTCGCTCTTATCGAAACACTCCAGGAATGTCCGCTTGGGATCGAGGTTGGAAACCACGGTGTCGGCGTGATACTCGGTGCCATCGGCCAGTGCCACCCCGATGGCACGGCCGTTCTTGACAATGACCTGGCGGACATCCGCGTCGCAGACCACCTCGCCGCCGAAAGACTTGAAGCTCTTTTCCAGCGCTGCGGCCACTGCGCCCATACCGCCGCGGGCGAAACCCCAGGAGCCGACATTGCCGTCGACATCGCCCATATAGTGGTGCAGCAATACATAGGCAGTACCAGGTGAGTAGACCCCCAGTGCGGTCCCGATGATGCCGCTGCCGGACATATGCGCCTTGATCAGGTCGGTCTCAAAATACCCGTCGAGAAAGTCACCGATACTCATGGTCCAGAAGCGCAGGGTATCGAGCAGGCCCTCTTCCCCGAGCTCACCGAAGGACTCGGCCATTTCCAGCAGGCCCTTGATATCCCGCGGCTTGAAAGAGGTCGGGTCCGGCGGTGTGGTCATCAGGAACTTGCGTATCAGTTTGGTCTGCTTCATCACGTCGGCGGAGAAGCGGTCGTAGGCATTGGCATCGCGCACCGAGTGCCGCGCCATTTCCCTATACTGGCGCTCGTGGTCGCCGTAGTTACCGAAGTAGTCGCCGTCGCGGCTGAAAGTAATCCCACCGAGGTAGGGGATGACCTGCAGGCCGTGGCGCGGTAACTCCAGGTCACGGGCGATCTCCGGTCGCAGCAGGCTGCAGACGTAAGAGCAGTTGGAGTATATCCAGCCCTCATGCAACTCCCGGCTAACCGTCGCACCCCCGATATAGGGATTGCGTTCCAGTACCAACACGTCGAGACCCGCCTTGGCCAGGTAGGCGGCGTTACACAGCCCGTTGTGGCCGGCGCCAATCACGATGGCATCGTATTTCTTCATACCAGTATTCCTGATAATCCTCGTTCTTGGTTATTGCCCGGCAGTTAAGCCAGGGCCTCCATGGTGGCGTCTACCGATTCCTCGAATGCAGCCAGTGTTTCGCGCAGGCAAACCTCATCGTGGGCGGCGCAGATAAACCAGGGCTCGCGGGAATCCGGCTCGACGATAACGCCACGATCATGGAGCTGCGGTGCCAGCGATTCATAAAAAGTGTAGTCGGAATGCACCCACTCGCGGTAATTAGATGGTGGAGTCGGGGCGAAGAACATACCGCCCATGGAGGGGTGACCGACAAAGCTGTGGTCGATTTTGCGGGCCTTGAGAATATCACTCAAACCGGCCTGGAGGCGGTCACCATAGCCGGCGATATCGGCCAGGACATCGGTCTCCTGCAGTATGGACAGGGTCTTCTCCGCCGCCGCCAGGGATACCGAGTGGGCGGTGTAGGTGCCGCCGTGCACCACACCGTCACCGATCTCGCGCATCAGCGCCTCGCGACCAGCCACCACGGCAATGGGATAGCCGTTGGCCACCGCCTTGGCAAAGGTGCAAATATCGGCCTGCACACCCAGCAGCTCCTGGATCCCACCCCGGGCCACGCGGAAGCCGGTTTTGACCTCATCGATAATCAGTATCACACCGTAGCGGTCGCAGAGTGCGCGCACGGCCTGCATGTATTCCCGACTGGCGGTGATCGAACAGCAGTTGCCCATCATCGGCTCGATCAGGAGACTGCCGATCCTGTCGCCATGGGCGCGCAACACGTCTTCCAGCTTCTCGGCGTCATTCATAGGCACCATATGTATGTGCTGCTTGCTGGATTCCGGCACCCCGGCACTGTAGGCCAGCACTTCCGGATCGCGGCCACTATCGGGTGTCCAGCCCTCCTCGACCTCCGAGTACCACAGCACCGCATCGAAGACACCGTGGTAGCCGCCCTCGATCATGATGAAGTCATCCTTGCCGCTGGCACTGCGTGCCACCCGTAATGCCGCCATCACCGCCTCAGTACCGGAATTGGAGAATCGCACCAGTTCGGCGCTGGGCACCATCTCGGAGATCTTCTGTGCCACGGTGTACTCGCGCTCGGTACCAAATGCGAACACTCCACCGATCTCCATGCCCTCCCGGGCGGCGGTATCTACCTCCGGGTGCGCGTAGCCGAGAATGGCCGGACCGTAACCCAGCCGGTAATCGATGTAATCGTTGCCATCGATATCGGTAAGCCGGCCACCCTTGCCCTGCTTGATATAGATGGTCTTGTCTTCGCCCCAGTAGCGAAAGCTGGATGACACCCCCAGTGGCAGTTGCTGTACCGCTTTGGCAAAGTGTGCATTGGACTGCGTCAGATCGCGGCTCATGATTATTGTCAGGCCCGGGGTTGTTAACCCGCACGGCGGCCCATATTGGTTGCCGAACACGCCCGACAGCATGCCACCGGGCACCGGGTTTGTCCACAAAAATGAATGATCATTCATTCAGTTATTGCTATTTCGGGCTGGCTATATTACCGTCCCTCGCAAGAAGTCCTCGAGACCGGTAATCTGTGGAGACCTCAGTTGAGTTCCCTCCCCAAAAGAGCCCGCAAGCCCGCCACCTCCCGCCGCGAAGCCGGTAAGGCTCAGCGCCGGGAACAGTTGATCAAGGCGACGATCCGCTGTATCGCTCGCAAGGGTTTGTCGGGAACCACCATGGCGGACGTCACCAGCGCGGCGGGACTCAGCCTGGGCATCGTAAACCTGCACTTCAAGAGCAAGGACAAGCTGCTGGTCGAAACACTGCGCTACGTGGCGGAGGAGTACCAGCAGGGCTGGGACGCGATCCTCAACGATTCCACGCTGGGACCGACTGAAAAGGTGATGGCCCTGATCGAACACGACTTCAGTGCGTCCATCACCCAGCCGAACAAGCTGTCGGTCTGGTTCGCTTTCTGGGGTGAATCCCGCTCACGCCCGACCTATCGCAAGATCTGCAACGAGGCTGACCTGCAATCCAGCGCTTCCATGCAGCGACTCTGTGAACAGATGGGCTGCAAATCCAAAAAACGGGCAGAACTGATCGCCACGGGCTGCACCGCCCTGGTAGACGGCCTGTGGCTGGATATCCTGGTCACGCCGGATGATATGGACCGCGAGATGGCGCAGCGTATCTGCATCAACTACATGGCGAGCTTTTTCCCCGATCATTTCAGTCTAAGCTAGCACTATGGATATCGAACTGAGCCCAAACGCCCGCGACTGGCAGCAGAAAATTCGCGCATTCGCCGAGGAAGAACTGATTCCCTGGGAAGAGCATGCAGAAATGAATGCGGGCGAACTACCGGAGGAGATCGCCACCCGGCATCGGCATATCGCCTGCTCCGAGCTGGGCCTGTCACGCATGGACGCACCCGCAGAACACGGTGGCCTGGGACTGTCCATGGAAGAACAGGTCGCGATCTGGGAGCAACTGGGGCGGGTCACCAACGCCCTGTGCTGGTGTTTCCCGGAAGCCCAGCACTGGATGTTCGAGGCCTGCACCCCCGACCAGGTCGAGCGCTACGTCAGTCGACTTATGGACGGCAGCGCCCAGGATGCCTACGCCATTACCGAGGCCGAATCCGGGTCCATGGAAACCGTCAATTCCGTCGCTACGCCGGCAGCCGAGGGCTACAGCATCAACGGCGAGAAATGGTTTGTTACCAGCGGCAACCTGGCGGATTTTTTCTGGGTCCAGGCCAGGACCGAGGGCGCTTACGATTCCCTGTTCCTGGTGGACAAGGACAGCGACGGTATCGAGGTAGTCGACAACCCACTGTTCAGCCACACCTTTGCCGCCCACCACCCCACCTACCGCTTCACCGATGTCTTCGTACCCGGGGAGAACCGGGTGGGTGAGGAGGACGCCGGCATGTCTTACACCCGCAGCTGGTTCCGTCACGAGCGCCTGATGATCGCCGCGCGCTGCTGCGGCGCCGCCACCCGACTGATCGAGCTGGGAACCGACTGGGCAAAGCAGCGCAAGATCGACCACGAGATGCTGGCGGACAAGCAGGCCATACAGTTCATGCTGGCAGACAGCGCCAGCGAGCTCTGGGCCGCACGCCTGATGCTCTATGAGGCCGCCCGCGCCCACGACACGGATACCGATCTCAAATCACTGCATACCCGCTGCGCCATGACCAAGTTGTATTGTTCGGAAATGGCCAACCGGGTCTGCGACCGGGTGTTGCAGATCTTCGGCGGCCGCGGCTATATGCGTAACAATGCCGCCGAGCGTTTCTTCCGCGAACTGCGGGTCGACCGTATCTGGGAGGGCAGCAGCGAGGTACAGCGCATGGTGATCGCGAAGGGCCTGCTCAAGCGCGGCCTCGAGGGGATGTAAGGCTCAAAAGCTATAGTCGTAGCGTTCCAGGTAGGGACTGAAAATGCGCTCCACCAGTTCACGGGATTCCGCGTCGTAATAATCTCGGTAATCGCTTTCGCGCTGTGTGGTATTTTCCCTGCGCAGCTGCACCGGGTCGGCGATACCCTCCTCCCGCAGCCAGGCCTCGAAGGTCTCCGATAGCGCCTCAAAGCGCAGCACCCGATTGGCGCGGCGGGTGAACTGCGGGTGCAGCAACTGGGTATGCTCGTCCCCGAAGGGCTCCCAGCGGCATTTCAACCAGTCACCGAATTCCAGCTCAGTCGACCTGGCCACGGCTTCCGCGCCTTTCTCGTTGCGATAAATATGGCTGTCGGAATCCCCCAGGCCCTTGCTCCAGCGGGTGCGGTGACGCAGGTATTCGCTGACCCAGAAGTCAAAGGGATTGCGCACGGTGGTCACGACACAGGTATCCGACAGTGTCCCCTCGAGCAGACCCCATTCGCGGAAGTGCTCGTAGTGGGTGTGCTTACGCGGTAAAAAGCCCTGTCCATCCCTGCCCAGGTACATGTCCTGGGCCGGAAACCAGCGACCGATACCCGAATCGACCAGCGCATTGGCCACCACCGTACTGCCGGTACCGGGGGCCAGCAGGAACAGGAATTCTCGGTTCAGGGAGATTACCGCCACGAGGGATGCGCGACCTTCGTCAAAAATGTAGCGGAAGTGTAAACCAATTGTGCGGAATTGATGAGGAATAGCGCAGACCCGCCAGGCTCATGCAAAGCTCACCATAAGCGCTACTATGTGCAGTACTAGAAAGTCAGCCGGGGAACACCGTCGTGAGATTAATCAGCCTTTTTCTTATCGCTGCCGCCCTCTGTGCTTGCACAGCAAAGAATAAAGAACACGAGGCTGCCGATCGTGTATTTATAAACGGCGCCATTTATACCGCGAACGATCAACGTGACTGGGTGAATGCGGTAGCCGTCAAGGACGGCAACATCGTCTACGTGGGCAGCGATTCAGACGTAAAAACCTGGATCGGCGACGAGACCGGGGTGACTGATCTCGAGGGTCGCATGCTGCTGCCCGGGTTTCACGATGCGCACGCCCACGTACTGCTTGGAGGGTCCGCCACCAAGTCCTGCAGCCTGGCCGGCACCACTAGCGTTGACGAAATGCGTCCACTGCTGACCGCCTGCGCGGAATCGGGTCGGTATGGCCCGGAGGACTGGGTCACCGGCGGGGGCTGGCCGCTGGCGGCCTTTCCCGATGGCAACGCCCCAAAAGAAATACTGGATGAACTGCTGGAGGGTCGTCCCGCCTATTTCGTGGATGCCTTCGGCCACAATGGCTGGGTCAGTTCCCGCGCGCTCGAACTCGCCGGCATCGACGATGACACCCCGAACCCGCCACAGAGCGTGATCGTCAGGGACCCGGACACGGGAGCTGCCACAGGCACGCTACGCGAGGCAGCCATGGCCCTGGTGGAAGAAGTTATTCCCGAACCCAGCCAGGAAGAACGCTACGATGGCTTGCTCGCCGGGCTGGCCATCGCCAATGCACACGGCATTACCGCCATCATCGAACCCGGGATAAGCGAGTCCAACCTGGCGCTGTACAAAGAGGCAGACGAGAAGGGCCAGCTCTCAGTCCGTGTACTGGTTTCACTGTCACCTATCGATGCCCTGGCCGGTGCACTCGATGAACAGTTGTTCGCATTGATTGACCGGCGGCAGAATTATCGCGGCCGCAACCTGGCCGTGGATTCCGTCAAGATCTATATCGATGGCGTGATAGAAACCGAAACCTCGTTCATGCTGGAGCCCTACCTCGACGGCAGTAACGCACCGGCCTTTTATCCCCAGGCAGAACTGAACACGCTCTACCAGCGCCTGGATGACATGGGCTTGCAGGTTCACACCCACGCCATTGGCGACGCCGCAATTCTCAGCGCGCTGGATGCCTACGAGTACATGCGCAAGGCAAACGGCATGAGCGATAATCGTCACCAGGTCGTGCACCTGCAGCTGATCGATGAGGCCGACATTCCCCGCTTTGGCGAACTGAAGGTGGCCGCCAATTTCCAATGCATGTGGTGTTACCCGGATGTGTACATCGATCTGGCGCGCGACATCGTCGGGGATGAGCGAGTCGATCGTTTCTACCCGGTGCGCTCTATTCAAGCGACCGGCGGCTTGCTGGTGGGCGGCAGTGACTGGGATGTCTCCTCCATCAACCCCCTGGACGCTATTGAAACCGCGATTACGCGGGTGGACCCGTTCAGCAACAGCGGTCTCGAGCTGGGGGAAAATGAGAACATAGACCTGCCCACCGCTATCGACATGTACACCCGCAATGCGGCATTTGTCATGGGCCTGGAGAAGTCCAGCGGCAGCATCGAAGTCGGCAAGCGAGCTGATCTCGTGGTACTGGATCGCAACCTGTTCGAGATACCCACCGCCGAGATTAATGAAGCCAGGGTGTTGCAAACGCTGCTGGCCGGCGAGCTTGTCTACAGCAGCGAGTAGCCTAGGGTGAGGCGGTTGCGGCTGCCAGCGGGTGGCGGTGATGCATGTAGTAGGCGATCCCGCTGTACAGGGCCAGTGCGACAAGCGCCATCCCTCCGCTGACGATGAACATGGCGCTGTATCCCATGCCTGCGGCGAGTATCGTCGCCGAAATATTTGGCCCCACGAACTGACCGAACCCCTGGACGCTGGGTATCAGCGCCACCAGGGAACCACTGCGATCCATATGCGCCAACATGGCCGCCTGGTAGATATCGGCAAATGTCCATATGGTCATAAAGGCAAACAGGCTGATCACCAGGTTCAAATCGTTCACCCCGACGCTGAGCATACCGACCGCTATCGCAATTGACAGCAGCGATACAAACAGGGGCTTGAACAGGCCGAACCGGGCGCAGAGAAATGCGATGCCGCAGCCGACAATGCCGAAGAAGGACGACCAGGTCAGCACCTTCCCGGACCAGTCCTGGGACACGCCGTCTGCGAGCGCAGCCAATTCGATATAGGTGTAATAGCCACCAATGTTTATATAGGTGAAGCAAATCGCGACCAGGCAGAGCACCGCCAGTACTTTTGGCACGTGCCAGTTTTCAACCTCGTGCACCCGCTCTTCCTGCACCAGCACCTCTTCCTCGCTCAGCGGCCGCGCCGGTATCCAAAAAACCAGCACCGCACAGCAGACACTGAGGAAAACGAAGAGCAGGTAGAGTTCATTCATGCTGAGCATGGGGAAGTAATGCAGTTCCAGTGCCGTCGAGAACGCAAAACCCACCAGTTCCAGGTTATAGGCATACACCGGCTTGGTGGTGCCACCCAGGGTAACCACCGCCACCGCGGTGAATATCCCGCTGCCGATCCCTGCCAGCACCCGCAAAGCCAGGACCCACTGGTAATCCTCAAACACCATGCAAAGCAGGTTAGCGGCGACGGACAGCAAGACGCCGATGTGCACCAGCAGTCTGCGGTTGATACGCGCCACCAGCAGGGCCGAGATGATTGCCCCGATGGAAAGCCCGCCGAGGTCGGCACCCCAGATACGCCCGACCTGTTCCTCGGTAAATCCCACCTTGTCCACGAGCGCGGTACTCAGCACGGGTACAGCCACCATTACCGTATAACCGACCAGGGCCATGAATATGGCAACCCCGATGGAACGCCAGTCGTCGAAGGGATTCCTGGGAAATTCTTCCGTCACGGTGTCTGTGGCCATGGTTTCATCCCCGGTGAGCTGTCATGTGATTGATTATTATTTTGAGTATCGCCCGTGTTTCACGCCCTGACGCCGAGACCGGCAGGTTCAGCAGACCGGGTTAGCAACAGGGTACCGAATCCCACCGCAAAAAGAGACAGGAAAGGTTCGAAGGGCCAGAAGGGCAACCAGAGGACCAGGTTTGCCGACCAGCCCGGAGCCAGCAATGCAGCCGTCAGCTGCTCCTGCCAATAGCCACCGATGGCCGCATACAATAGCCCGGTGCCTATCAACACAACACCCAGGAGTCGTAACGCCGGCGGTGCCGGCGTCATCCCTGCCTTCGCGCCGCAGTCGCGGCGCTGTTTGCCCCAGGCGGCGATGCGCAGTGCAAATGCCAGGAAGCCCGCCCAATAGTACAAGTAGTCGAGGGGCACGGGGTTTCCGTAGTAGAACAGGTTCCACCAGTAGACGCTGAAGGCATAGGCCCAGAGGAAGTAGATGCCGCAGGTGTGAAGCAACTTCCACTGCCGGGCATCGAGAAACTGGCGACCAAAACGAAAGGAGGTGACAACCATGGCGGCCAGGAAAATATAGCCGGTGCTGCCTTCCAGCTCGTCACGCAGGTAGAACACCTCTTCGAAGTAGTATTCACGGTGGAAATTGGACATCAGGAAAATGAAAAGGCCCTGCCAGCCCATGGCCACGGCAAAGCAGAGGCCGATGTAGCTGCGATTGCGCTTTAGCCACTTCGGGAACACACCGGGCCACAGGGCCTGCAAAGCCGAGATCGCAACCACCAGGTAGATAAAGGGCACCGCCCAGCGCACGGAATACTGGATCATGCTGGACACACCGTCGGCGGTGTCGAGGTCGAAGCCGCTGGCCTTGACCACCATGAGCAGACTCATGGGCGCAGCAATCAGCCAGAACAGGGGCCAGCCATTCAACACCTTGTGCTTGAGAACTGATTCCAGGGCCATAGGCAAGCCGCTTCGCCACGCATCTGCTAATCAACAGCCGGATTGTTCCACGAGCTGCAAGGCCCGGTCCGCCCGGCCTATAGGCTCAGAATGCCGGCCACTACAGCCATGATAGTATCGCCGCATGCAACGCAGCTCTAGCACAATCGTCCGGCGAGGCCTCCGTGTCGCGCTGGCGGCCCTGCCCTGGCTCATTGCCATGTACGTATTTTACTGGCTGGACAGCAGCGGCACCTGGACCGCTGACACCCCCCACCGCGGCAAGCTGTCGGTCATGCTGCTGGGGACCGGGATGCTGCTGTCATTCATTATCCAGTCGCACTTCATGAAGCGGGACGGCCGGGTCGGCGACAAATAGCGGCCTGGGAAACAGCGTTTAACCCAGTCGATCTTTCATCTTGTAGTACAGCATGCCCAAAGCAATGATCTGATTGCCGAACCACTGGGTGCCGGGGATACGAAAATGCTTGAAGCCGTCAAACAGGTCGAAGCGTTCCATCGTTCCTGTCACGGCATCCGCCATCACCTCTCCCATCACGTGGGTGGCACAGACTCCGTGGCCTGAATAGCCCTGGCAGTAATACACGTTGCCATGGATCCGCCCGACCGTGGGAATACGCCGCAGGACGATACCGATCTTGCCGCCCACTGGTACTCGATGCGCACGTCCTTGAGCTGGGGGTAGACCTTGCGCATGCGCGGCAGGATGTAGGATTTGATATCGGCGGGGTCGCGTCCCGAGTAGTTGCACGCACCCCCGTAGAGCAGGCGCTTGTCGGCGGACAGGCGGTAGTAGTCCACCACTTCATTGAGGTCGCAGACCGCCACATCCAGCGGATTGATCTCCTGGGTCACTTCCTCCGGCAGGGGCTCGGTAGCGATGATGTAACTACCCGCCGGAAAAACCAGGTTGGACAGGTGTTTGGGCTCGAAGCGGCTGTAGGCATTCCCGGCGAGCACGACCGAGTCCGCCTCGACATAGCCGTGCTCGGTACGCACCTGGGGTCGCGCGCCGTGAACGATATCCACGACCGGCGACTGCTCGAATATCTGTGCACCCAGCTGGTGTGCCGCCCGGGCCTCACCGATACAGAGATTGAGAGGATGCAGGTGGCCATCCCGGTAGCAGATGAAACCGCCGTGAAAGGCATCGGTGCCAAGCATGGCGCGGGTTTTCTCCCGGTCCCAAACCTCATAGCGATGACCGGAATTGTGGGCTTCCCGGTCCTCGACATATTCATCGAGCCAGGCCACCTGGCTGGGCTTTGTTGCCACTTCGAGATAACCGTCCTTGAGGTCACACTGGATGTTGTAACGGTCTACCCGCTCGCGTATCAGGTCATTGCCGCGCCAGCGCAGGTTCTGCACGATGTCGGCAACACTCTCGCCATATTTCTGCTCGATTTTGGCCAGCCCGCTCATGCCATTGATGATCTGGCCGCCATTGCGCCCTGAAGCGCCCCAGCCGATTCGATTCGCCTCCACCAGGGCCACCGAGTAGCCCCGCTCCGCCAGGGTCAGAGCCGTGGAAACACCGGTAAAGCCGGCGCCGACCACGCAGACATCGGCAGTTATAGCGCCCTGCAGCACCGGGTAATCGGTGCTTTCATTGGCGCTCGCCGCGTAGTAAGACCCGGTATGCTCTTGTTTTTGCTCACTTTTTTTCACTTGGGGCTCCGGCCGGTTGGCAGTACCGGCCAGGCACCGACGCTGCACTCTTTTTTTAAATCAACTGATCGGTTTAATATAATTCCAGTGGCCGCCTAGGTCAAGCTTACCCTCACCCCCACTCTCAGCCTCACTCTCAACCTCACTCTCTACCTAAACTAGAGCGAGAAACGTGCCGAAAATAGTCGACCATGAACAGCAGCGGCAAAAATTCATTGAAGCCGCTAGGCGCCTGATCGCCCGCGAGGGGCTGGAAGGGGTCACCATGCGTGCGGTCGCGCCGAGGCGGGACTCTCCTATGGCTCCCTGTTTCACTACTTCGACCCCAAGGACGCATTGTTGCTGCTTCCAATAGAATTAAGAGTCCATAAAGGAAAAACTCGCGACGAAGGTCTACGCTTTTATGCTGTAGATGTAGTTACGAGGTTTCTATGGATTCGGGCCTTACCCAGTATCGCGGCATTACCAGCATCGTCGGCGATATCGTCAATCTCCACATCGCCGACGCCAGCGCCATGTCGGTACCACCTCGCAATCGGGACCTGGCGCTTATCGAGCAGGGCGGCCAGCCCTTTTCCCTGGCGCAGATCATCAGCCTCGCCGACGAGGAAGTGTCGCTGCAGGTGTTCGCCGGCACCAAGGGCCTCGGTAACGACGCCTCCGTGCGTTTCCTGGGCGAAACCATGCAGGCCATCTACTCGGACAATATCTTCGGCAGGGTTTTCGACGGCTCGGCACAGCCGATCGACGGTGGCCCGGAACTCAGCCACGAGCCCAAGGTGCGCATTAACGGGCCCACCGTGAACCCCACGGCCCGGGTGCTGGCATCGCGCATGATCCGCACCGACGTGCCCATGATCGACGTGTTCAACTGCCTGGTAGAGAGCCAGAAGATCCCCATCTTTTCCGTGGCCGGTGAGCCCTACAACAGTTTCCTGGCCCGCATTGGCGTGCAGGCGGATGCCGATGTGGTGATCTTTGGTGGTCTCGGCCTGATCTTCGATGATTACTACAACTTCCGGCAGGCGTTCGAGGACGCCGGTGTGATGTCGCGCACGGTGATGTTCGTCAACCTGGCCTCGGACCCGGTGGTGGAACGCCTGATGGTGCCCGACCTTTCCCTGGCAGTGGCGGAAAAACTCGCGGCCGAGGAGGGTAAGCGGGTGCTGGTGTTGCTCACCGACATGACGGCCTACGCCGATGCCATGAAGGAGATCGGCATCGCCATGGAGCATATTCCTTCTAACCGCGGCTACATGGGCGACCTCTATTCCCAGCTTGCCCGGCGCTACGAAAAAGCCTGTGACTTCAAGGGCGCCGGCTCGGTCACCATTCTCTCGGTAACCACCATGCCCGGTGACGACGTGACCCACCCGGTACCGGACAACACCGGTTACATCACCGAGGGGCAGTTCTATTTGCACAACGGCGTGCTGGACCCCTTCGGCTCCCTGTCGCGGCTCAAGCAGCACGTGATAGGCAAGGAGACCCGCGAGGACCACGGTCAGATCATGAATACCATGATCCGTTACTACTCCGAGGGGGTGGAGGCGGAGCAGAAGCAGGCCATGGCCTTTGACCTCAGCGAATTCGACCACAAGCTGCTGAAGTTCAGCCGGGCCTTCCGCGAGCAATTTATGCGCCTGGATGTATCGAAGCCACTGGAAGAGGCACTCGATGCCTGCTGGTCGCTGCTGGCGGAGTGTTTCGACAAGGACGAGGTGATTATCAAAAAGGAACTCAAGGAAAAATACTGGACGGCGGCCGATGGCTAAACTGGCTCTGAATAAAAGCGCGCTGTCCAAGGAAAAGCAGCGCCGCTCGTCCTATGAGCGCTATCTGCCCTCGCTGGAGATGAAACAGAAGCAATTACTGGCCGAGCGGAAGAAAGCGCAGAAAGCCCTGGAGGAACACCGGGCCGATATTGAGAAAGTTGAGAAAGACGTCTCTCGCCGCCTGCCCATGCTCACGGTACAGAGCATCGACCTCACCCAACTGGTCACCGTGGACAATGTGCAAATGGAAGAAGAAAACCTGCTGGGTACCAGGGTGCCCCGGCTGACGGATTTCGAATGCTCAGTGGTGGATTATGGCTACCTGGCCCGGCCCCACTGGTTCGACGAGCTGGCGCGAGCCCTGCAGAAAGTGTTGCGTCTGCGCCTGGAGCTGGAGGTGCTGGTGATTCGCGTGGAGCGGCTGGAGAAAGCGGTGCGCACCATCACCCAGCGGGTCAACCTGTTTTCGAAAGTGCTGATTCCAGAGGCCAGCGAGAACATCAAGCGGATCGGCCTGTTTCTCTCTGACCAGGAACGGGCCGGCGTGGTGCGTTCCAAACTGGCCAAGCAGAAGAACAAGGGGTGATGCGATGACCATTGCCCGCCAGCTTGAACTGACCCTGGTCGGCGATGCCGACGACAAGCGCAGCATCATGGACGGCCTGCAGGCGCTGGGTGCGGTGCATCTGGTGCCCCTGGTGGACAGGCCCGAGGAGACGGGGCCGGATGCCGCCGATGACGCCCGCGAGGCCCTGGCCTACCTGCTCAAAGCCAAACGCAAGCGCCGCCCCCAGCGCGCCGTCGGCCAGCCGGACCTGGATGAGGTCGTGCGCGATATCCTTCGTAACAAGTACCTGCGCTCCGACTGCACCGACCGCATTGAGCTTATTCGCCAACGGCGACGGCTACTGCGGCCCTGGGGCGACTTCCACTTCCCGCCGCAGGAGGATCTGGACGAGCAGCGCTTCTGGTTCTACCAGTTGCCCCTGGGCAAGGAAGCAGCAATGGAGGCGATCCAGCTCCCCTATCAGCGAGTGATCCTGGACCAGCGCTTCCACTACCTGGTGGTGGTGTCAGAACGCGAGCCTACCGAGGTTGAGGTCCCGATACCGCGCATCCACGTGGGCGCCCGATCCCTGAGCCAGTTGGACGAACATTTGGAAGAGTCCCTGGTGGAGTTGGAAGACCTGAATGCCGAGCGCGAGCATCTCACCCGCTGGATCGTCACCCTCACCGACTCACTCAACCAGGTGCTGGATAATCGTGACCTGCACTCCGCCGAACGCCAGGCGGTGGACGAGGAGGGCTGCTTCGTCGTGCGGGGCTGGATACCCGAATCCCGGATCAGCGAGCTGGATGATTGGATCGAGGATGTCGGGGCTGCCTACACCCTGCGCGAGCCCGACCAGGACGATGCACCCCCTACCTTGCTGGAAAACAGCGACCGGGTTGGCGGTGGACAGGTGGCGGTGAGTTTCTTCCAGTTACCCGGCTACAGCAACTGGGATCCCTCGCGGCTGATCTTCGTCTCCTTCTCGCTGTTCTTTGCCATGATTCTGGCCGATGCCGGCTACGGCGCGCTGCTGGGCCTGGCGCTGTTGCTGTACTGGCGGCGCCTGTCAGAACCCGGCACTACCCAGGTGCGGCTGCGCAACATGTGGCTTTCGATTGTGCTGTGCTCCATCGGCTACGGGATGCTGGTCGGCAGTTACTTCGGTGTGAGTCCAGCCGAGGACAGCCTGCTGGCCAGCTTCAACCAGCTCAAGCTGAACGACTTCGACACCATGATGCGATTGTCCATCGCCGTTGGCACATTGCACCTGATGATCGCCCACGGCATGGTGTTCTGGATCAATCGCGGTACCCGCGTCGGCATGGTCGCACTCGGCTGGTGGATTGGTGTGGGGAGCGGCTTCGGCCTGTGGCTGCAATACATCCTCAGTGAGGACTTCAGCTTCAGCAGCAGCCCCTTTACCTACGGTTTGGTGGCCTGGGTTGTGCTCTTGGTGCTATTTTCGGGTGGCCGGCCCTTCGATTCCGCGAAGAATATCGCACTCAACCTGGGAGCAGGTGTGGGTGCCCTGACCGGTTTGACCAAGGCCTTTGGCGATGTGCTGAGTTATATGCGCCTGTTCGCCCTCGGTCTGGCCGGTGCCTCGCTGGCCGCCACCTTCAACGAACTGGCGGTATCGGCGCGTGATGCCTCGCCTCAGTTCGGTTTCCTGTTTTTCCTGGGCATTGTGGTGCTGGGCCACACCCTCAATTTTGTATTGACGCTGATGAGCGGGGTCATCCACGGCCTGCGCCTCAACCTGATGGAATTCTACAACTGGGGTATCGAGGATGAAGGTTACCCCTTTAACGCTTTTGCCAAGAGAGGAGACTCTAAATGGAAGAATTCATGATTGCGCTGGGTTGGCTGGGCATCTTTGCGCCCACCGCCCTGGGCGCCATTGGCAGCGCGATCGGCTGTGCACTCGGTGGCCAGGCGGCGGCCGGTGCCATGCTCGACGTGGAGAGTGGCTATGGCAAATTCATTGGCGTGTCGGCACTGCCGTCCAGCCAGGTGATCTACGGCATCGTCATCATGTTTACCCTGAACCGGGATGTCACACCGGAGGTGGCAGGTGGCCTGTTCGGCATTGGCCTGTTGACGGGCCTGGCCCTGATGTACGCCGCCATTTACCAGGGACGCGCGGTGGTGGCGGCGATCAATGCCTCGAAGAACAAGCCGGAAATTTTTGGTCTGTCGATTGCGCCGGCTGCCATCGTCGAGGGCTTTGCGGTCTTTGCCTTCGTCTTTGCGCTGGTCCTGGCCGGTAACCTGCCTACCTAGAGGAGGTCACGATGAACGATGCAACCGAGCCAGCCCAGGCGGCAAAAGGCATACAGGAACTGATCGACCGCATCCGCGAAAAGGGCGTGCTGGCGGGGCGTGAGGAGAGCTCGCGGCTGGTGGAAGACGCCGAACACCGGGCTGAGTGGATCATCCAGCAGGCCGAGGAACAGGCCACAGCGATTCTGCAGAAGGCAGAGCAGGACGCCGAGTTTGTGCGCAAGTCCGGTGCTGAATCGCTGGAACTGGCCTATCGCGATTTGAAAATGAAGCTGCGCGATGAACTGTCGCAACAGTTTGCCCGCCAGTTGAGCCTGTTGATTGTGCAGGAGCTCAGCGAACCCGAGACGCTCAAGCAACTGTTGATTAGCGCCGCCGGGCGTTCCAAGTTGCCCGATGAGGCTGTCCACATCAAGCTCCCTGTCCACGCCGCCGGACTGGATGAATTGCGCGAGGATCCCAGCCAGCTCAAGGGTGGCCCGCTGATAGAGATGGTGTCGGAAGTCACCCGGGAGCTGTTCAGCCATGGCGTGGAGATCGGCAGCACCGGGCGAGGCACTGCAGGCATGGTCCTGTCACTCCGGGACGGTGAGGTGAATGTGGAACTTACCGAACAGGCCCTGGCGGACCTGATACTGGCGCACCTGCAGCCGCGCTTCCGCGCCATCCTCGAAGGTGTGGTGGGCTAGTAAATGACCCCGCGCTATATCGAGTTGCTCTGCTCCCTGCCCTATTTGGCGGACCCCTTTGTGCATCGGCGGCCGCCGATCTCGGAGGTGCAACTGCTGAAGCGCTTGAGCATGCTGGATTTTGCCGACCGCGAACTGGTGCGGGAGTTGGCTGCAGCTTTCTACTGGGGCCGTATCCGTTTGGATGACAGCGATGCGGAAATCGTGACCCGCGCCGGCCGCCTGATCGAGCGGGTTGAGCCAGAAGACCTGCGCGAATGGCTGCTGTGGCGTATGGATATCCGCACTCTGGTGGCTGCCTTGCGGCGCCGCCACAACGGCGAGAGCTCTGCCCCGGTGGCGCTGCGTTGGGGCTACGGCCGCTACGCCCGCTACATAGAAAGAAACTGGACTCATCCCCATTTCCGGCTGGAATCGCGCTTTCCGTGGCTGCCGCAGGCCAAGCTGCTGCTGGAAACCGGCGAGAGCCACCAGTTGGAGCAGTTGCTGTTGTCCTCGGTCTGGGGGTACTACCAGCAGCAGCAAGCCGATGAACAATACAGCCTGTCCGAGGTGTGGCTGTACCTGATGAAGTGGGACCTGGTCGAGCGCTGGTGCAGCTACGATGCCGACCACGCCCGGGAACAATTTGATGCCCTGGCCGACATGGGCCTGGAGCAGTCACTGCAGGAGCTGAGGAATATCGCATGAGCGAAGAGCAGGCAGTCGATTTCGCGAGCGCCCGGGTGGTGGCGGTGAGCGATGACGTGATCACGGTAGAGTCCGCGGGCAACGCGGAGCAGCCACTGATCAAGAACGAGGTGGTGTATATCTGCCCCGCCATCAGCAAGGGCGAGGAAAAGCTGAAAGCGGAAGTGCTACGGGTACGTGGCAAGCGCGCCGATGTGCAGGTCTACGAAGATACGGTGGGTGTCGCCATCGGTGACCCGGTGGAACAGTCCGGAGAGCAACTTTCCATCGAACTGGGGCCAGGACTGTTGCGACAGGTTTACGACGGCCTGCAAAATCCCTTGCATCGCCTGGAAGTCATGAACGGCAAGTTTCTACAGCGCGGCGCCGTAGCACCGGGACTGGATCGCAACGAGAAGTGGAGCTTCGACGCCGTGGGGCGTGTTGGCGACCGGGTCACCCCGGGGGACGTGCTGGGTACGGTGCAGGAGGGGCGTTTCAGTCACAAGATCCTGGTGCCACTGGTGTTGCGTGGCGAGATGATCGTGGACTGGATCCAGGAAGGCACCTTCGATGTAGATACGGTAGTGGCCCGGCTCAAGGACGAGACTGACCGCATCCATGAGGTGACCATGGTGCAGCGCTGGCCTGTGCGCAAACCACTGCCCACTGAGCTGGTTCGGCGGGGCAGCAGCGCCCGGGAATATCCAACCCAACCCATGATCACCACGCTGCGGCTGATCGATACTTTTTTCCCGATCGCCAAAGGTGGCACCGGTTGCATCCCGGGGCCGTTTGGAGCGGGCAAGACAGTGCTGCAAAACCTGATATCCCGCTACTCGGATGTGGACGTGGTGATTGTGGTGGCCTGTGGTGAACGCGCCGGTGAGGTGGTGGAAACCATTACCGAGTTCCCGCAATTGCAGGATCCCCACACCGGCGGCACCCTGATGGACCGCACCGTCATCATCTGTAATACCTCCTCCATGCCGGTGGCGGCCCGGGAGGCCTCCATCTACACCGGCGTGACCATGGGCGAGTACTACCGGCAGATGGGCTACGATGTACTGCTGATTGCCGACTCGACCTCGCGCTGGGCCCAGGCCATGCGCGAGACTTCCGGTCGATTGGAGGAAATCCCCGGTGAGGAGGCCTTCCCGGCCTACCTGGAATCCTCCATCCGAAATCTGTACGAGCGCGCCGGCGTGATTCGTGGTAACGACGGCGATACCGGCTCGCTAACGCTTATTGGCACCGTGTCTCCCGCCGGCGGCAATTTCGAGGAGCCGGTTACCCAGGGCACGCTCAACACGGTGAAGACTTTCCTGGGCTTGAGCTACGACCGCGCTTACAAACGCTTTTACCCGGCGGTGGACCCATTGCAATCCTGGAGCCGCTACCCGGAGCAATTGCGCGACTGGTTTATTGACAACATGGGCGACGATTGGCTGCCAGCGGTTGCCGAAATCGAAAAGCTGCTGCACCGGGGCGAGGAGATTTCCCGCATGATGCAGGTCACCGGCGAGGAGGGCGTCAGCCAGGAGGACTTTGTCACTCAGCAGAAAGCCATGCTGGTGGACATGGTGTATTTGCAACAGGACGCGTTCGACCCGGTGGATGTGTCCAATGAGATCGACCGGCAAAAACAAAGCTTTGGCCTGCTCACCGGGATCTGCCGGGCGAACCTCGAATTCCCAGACAAGGCCGAGGCGCGGCGCTGGTTCAGCCGCCTCACAGACAGTTTCAAGAACCTTAACTACGCGGAAGTCGACACAGAACTGCACCGGGAAATCTGGAAGGAAGTCGAGCAACTTGTGCAGCAGGCCAGCGCCTAGCGAAGCGGGGTCAGGAGCTAAGCGGAGGGCAAACTCTTTTTTAAATCAACTGATCGGTTTAATATAATTCCAGTGCAGGGTGAGTTCAAGCTCACGCTCACCCTCACTGGGAGCGGGAAACGTGCCGAAAATAGTCGACCATGAACAGCAGCGGCAAAAATTCATTGAAGCCGCCATGCGCCTGATCGCCCGCGAGGGGCTGGAAGGGGTCACCATGCGTGCGGTCGCCGCCGAGGCAGGACTCTCCTATGGTTCCCTGTTTCACTACTTCGACTCCAAAGACGCATTGCTAATGCATGCGGTGCGTTACTCCACCTCCGCCCAGACCGCCCGCGTCAACGAATACAGCAGCCGCCACTCCGGACTCACGGCGCTGGAACACCTGCTGTGCGACGATGTTATCGTCAACGATTCCTCCCGCGATGCCTGGATGGTATGGATGACCTTCCTGTACCGGGCGGCCCTGCATGAACCCTTTGCCAGGATGAATGCCGAATTGATCGATGGCTGGCTGAACCGGATTGCCGGTCTGTTGCGCGAGGCACAGGATGCCGGCGAGATCAGTGCCGCCGTCGATGTCGAAGCCGAAGCAATGGCCACCTGGGCATTTTCCGCGGGCCTCGGTCAGATCGGCCTGCTGCAACCGGAGATCCTGCCGGCAAAGCGCCAGAAACAACTGGTGCTGAGCTATCTCGAAAAACTTCGGGCGGATTGAACTCGCGCTGGACTACTAGCCCACTCAGGGTGTTCTGTGAACCGATGCGGGCTCAGCCCAGGTGCTGCTCCAGGTATTCCAGCTCAGCCAGGCAGCCATCGACGACCTCGCCTCGAATAAATTTTTCGACCTGACCGCCGATCAGAGGCACTTTTGCCTTCACCTTGTGCTCGATCACGTAGCAGCAGCCGTCGTCGGTGGGATACAGCTCGAAGGTCGCGGTGATGGTGACGGGCTGGCCCATGACCTCGAAGGTGTAGTCGCCCTTGTAGGCGTCGTCGCCATCGGGTTTCCAGGTTTCCTTCATACGGATGGTTTGCACCGGATCGAACACCTTGGCAAGCAACTTGGGCAGATCCCGCTCGACGGTGCGCGTCAGGCTGATGACCGTGGCGTCGCCCCTCTCTTCCACGTCGCAGCTGGCCTCCAGTTCGCCGAGTTCCAGGCAGCGGTCCACCAGGAAGTCGGGATCGGTCAGCAGTTCAAAAACACTCTGCGTATCCTGCGTGTATTCATAGTGCATCGACATCGAATGTCCTCGTCCGGATAGTCTGGGACAAGTATAGCTGCTGCGGGTTATGGACCCGGTTCACGTGCAACCGGAGAACAGTTCACCTACGTCTGTTAGTGGCTCCACTCCTTTGCCCGCTCCAGGGCCGCCCGGTAATACTTGAGCGACAAGCCCAGCGCGACGATGGCGATACTGTAATTCACCACCGCCAGCATGGAGATGGATTTCCCCAACGCCAACTCACTCTGGAACACATAGTCGCTCAGCAGTGCGGGCAGGGTCGGTGCAAATGTATAGGCCAGGAAGTTAACCGCAATCAGGTACACACCTACCATCTGGCCGCGCAGTTCATTGGGTGCGACCGCCTGCAGGGTAGCCAGCATCAGGCCATTGGGCATGGCCATACCGAAAGTCACTGGCACCAGCAGCCACATGCCCAGCCAGGGGTCGTCCACCAGGGTCAGCAATGTCGCCGTGGGCAGTAGTAGCGCGCCGGCATACATGGCCACGCGCAAGGTGGCATCGGGAACCTGGGAGCGCAGCAGCCGGCCCGCCAGCACACCGCCAAATATACTGCCGGTAACCCCCACCACCATTGCGATGGCGCCGTAATTCAACCCGGTCTGGGTACGGGACCAACCGTGATTGCGTACGTAAAACTCCAACAGCCAGGAAAACAGGGACCAGCCCTGGATGGAAAAGCCCAGGTAGGCGAGAAAAATAAGCCCGAATAAACGGTGCCGCTCACGCAGGAATCGCCACACCGCCGACAGCGGCGGGCCCTCTGCCCGCTCCACCGCCCGGCCCCGGCGCTCGGGTTCACGCAGGCTCAACATGGCAAGTCCCAGCACTACCCCCGGCAAGCCCAGCAACAGGAACACCGCCTGCCAGGAATACACGGCCCCCACCACCGGCAAGGTCAGGTTGGGTACGGATTCCAGGTAATCGATGAGCGGCCCGCCGCCCATATTGGCCAGTCCCTGGCCGATAAACGGCGCCGATGCAACGATACCAATGGCCAGGGGCAGTCGTTGGGCGCTGAAGCTATCCGCCAGGGTCGAGTTTGCGGCGGGCCCCAGGGTGGCCTCCCCTATCCCCACCCCCATTCGCGCAAGGAACAGGTGCCAGTAGTGATTGGCCATGCCGCACAGGGCGGTCATGATGCTCCAGCCGACAATACCGGCAGCCATCAGGTTGCGGCGACTATAGCGGTCGGCAATCCAGCCGGCGGGCAGGGCCAGCGCGCTATAGAAAAACGAAAACGCGAAGCCCATGATGAGCGACACCTGAGTATCGCTCAGCCCGCCGAGGTCGCGCTTTACCGGGCCAATCATCACATTGAGAATCTGACGGTCGATAATCGACAGGGTTGAGGCCAGGGTCAGCATCAACACCAGGTAGTAAAGGTACAGCTTGGAGCGGCTTGCAGTCGGCAAGGGGCCGGGGCCTTGTTCTTATTCGTTCAGCTAATCCTAGTGGTAACTGGGGTCCGGGGCCACTCCATATCTGCAAAGGTAAAGGGCCGCCCTGGCGCAGCCCGGGGCGCACAGCCGGGGGCACCATCTCGCCTCGCAATAGCTCTGAGAAAAAGTCGTCCAAAATCAATCTTTTGACGTAAACACCCCATACATCTATCCGCGAGGGGAGAAACTCGGCGTCGAAGCCGTGCAATTCCGCTATTCAGGTCAATGGGCATGTCAAAAAACGTCACATCCGCACTTATCGTTGCTGCCGTACTGGTGGCTTGGCTGGGGTCCGGCGCGTTCAGTCAGAACACAGAAGCCAGGCAGTCATCAACCAGCGCAAGCTATATGGGCGACCAGAACCAGGCCGACCGCGCAGAGCTGAGCACCGTTCGTGTCAGTCTGAACACGGCAGAACCGCGCACCCGCAGCATCGTATTGCGCGGCCGAACGGAAGCAAAGCGCACCGTGGAGGTTACAGCTGAGATCGCCGGTCAGGTCGTCTCCCGGCCGGTGGAGCGCGGCATGCAGGTGTCGGAAGGACAACTGCTGTGCGAAATCGCCGTCGATGATCGGGAAGTTGCTGTCGAGGAAGCTCGTGCTGGTTTCGAGCAGGCCAGGATCGAGCACGCCGGCAGTCTGAAACTGAAGGGCCAGGACTTGTTGTCGGAGGTGGCCATCGCTACCTCTGAGGCACGCCAGGAAGAAGCGCGAGCCCACCTCCACCGCCAGGTCCTGAACCTTGAGAGAACCCGGATTACCGCGCCCTTTGACGGCGTGATAGAGAATTTGCACCTGAACGCAGGCGATCACGCCATGCCCGGTGCGTCCTGCGCCACGCTGATCGACCTCGACCCCATGCTGGTGGTGGCTCACGTCACCGAGGAGGAGGTCGAGAACCTGCAATCCGGCAGCACGGTTTCCGGCAGCACACGCATGGGGCGCGATATCGAAGGGCAACTGTCCTTCATCGGCAAGCAAAGCGATCCCGTCACTCGCACTTACCCCGTCGAAATCACAGTCGCCAATGGCGACTACAGCCTGCGCTCCGGCCTGACCGTCAATATCCGTGTGGGGCTTGATGAAGTGCAGGCCCACCGGGTTTCACCCTCCCTGCTGACCCTGGGCGATGATGGCAACATGGGTATTCGGACCCTGGATGATGCCAACCGCGTGGTCTTCAACCCTGTCGAAATCGTCGAGGATGGTCCGCAGGGGCTTTGGATCACCGGGCTGCCGCGCACTGTGAGTCTCATAACCGTGGGGCAGGAATACGTCTCTGTCGGGGAACAGGTGGAGCCGCTGTACGACGGCGCAGACAAGGATCAATTTGCCGCGCGATGAGCCTGATCGAGACCGCCATAGGTCGCACACGCACCACCCTCTCACTGCTCGCCGTTATGGTGCTGGCAGGCATCATGGCGAGGCTTGCACTGCCCATCGCCAATGACCCGCACGTCGATCTGCCGCTGTTTTACGTGGGCGTCGTCCACGAGGGCATTTCGCCCGAGGACGCTGAGCGTTTGCTGGTTCAGCCCATGGAAATCGAGCTGCGCAAACTGGAAGGTCTTGTCGAACTCAAATCGACGGCTTCTGAGGGCATGGCCACATTCCTGGTTGAGTTCGACGTCTCCCAGGATCTGGACAAAGCCTTGAGCGACGTGCGTGAAGCGGTTGATTCAGCTCGCGCCGAGATGCCAGCAACGGCAGAAGAGCCTTTCGTCGAAGAGCTCACCGCCGACGGATTCCCGATGCTGCAGGTCAATTTCATGGGCGAGAACGCCAGCGAGCGTGAAATTTACCAGACCACCCTGCGAGTGCGGGAGCAGATTGAGACCGTACCTGAGGTCCTCAGCGCTGACCTGCAGGGCCATCGCGAGGAGGTGCTCGAAGTCATCATCGACCCGGATGCCCTCAACGCCTATCGCATTTCGGCAGAAGAGCTGGTGGTCATCCTGCAACGCAACAACCGCTTGATCCCGGCCGGGACCATGGACCTCGGCAACGGCCGATTCGCGGTCAAGGTGCCTGCCGTTGTGGAGCAGGCCGACGACGTGCTGGCACTGCCACTGCGCAGCACCGTCGACAGCGTGGTGACCTTGCGGGATGTCGCCAGTGTGCGCAGGACCTTCAAAGATCGCACCAGTTTCGCGCGCTACAACGGCGAGGAAACCATTTCCATCAGTGTCAGCAAGCGATCCGACGCCAATGTCATCGACTCGGTGGAGCGCGTGCTGGACATCGTCGAACAAGCGCGTGCCACCCTACCCGGTGGCATCCAGATGGTCGTCTCACAGAACCAGGCGGAGTTTGCCGCACTGCAGGTGCGAGAACTGGAGGGCAATATCCTCACCGCCCTGGCGCTGGTGATGGTGCTGGTGGTCGCGGCGATGGGCTTTCGCAGCGGCCTGGTCGTCGGCCTGGGCATCCCCTTTTCGCTGCTGTTCTCCGTCACAATCATTTACCTGCTGGGTTACACCTTCAACTTCATGGTGATGTTCGGCATGCTGCTGGGCCTGGGCATGCTGATCGATGGCGGCATTGTGGTCACGGAATACGCCAACCGGATGATGAGCGAGGGGATGGACCACAAACAGGCCTATGCAGCATCCGTAAAACGCATGTTCTGGCCGGTCACCGCGTCAACGGCAACCACCCTCGCGGCGTTTCTGCCAATGCTGTTCTGGCCCGGTGTGTCAGGGCAGTTCATGGGCTACCTGCCCGTAACCGTGTTCACCGTTCTCACCGGCTCCCTGCTCTATGCACTGCTGTTCGGGCCTGTTCTCGGCACCCTGTTCGGCAAGCCAACGATGGATAATGCAGAGACCGCCCGGGCGCAGCACCTGCTGGAAACCGGCGATCCCACCGAATTGTCGACGATGACGGGTCGCTTTGCTCGTTTCATGACCCTGGTCTGCCGCCGCCCCGCGCTGACGCTCGGGATTATTTTCAGCCTGCTGGTCTCGGTCTTTTGGGCCTACGGTAAATTTGGTGTGGGCACCATTTTCTTCTCCGATGCGGACCCACAGTTCATCCAGGTGTCCGTGCTGGGCCGGGGAAACTTTTCCGCCAACGAGGTGAACGACCTGGTGCTGGAGGTCGAAGAGAAAATCCTCCCTATTCCCGGCATTCGCTTCGTCAACACCCAGACCTTGCTGCCGGGCTCGAGCGGCGGCGGATTTATCAGCAGCAGTTCAGACCGGATCGGTTCCATCTTTATCGAACTGGTTGCCGAATCACAGCGCGATCTCGGCGGCAACGCCATTATGCGTGAGATTCGTGAGCGTACCGGGCAGCTGGCGGGCATCAAGGTCGAGGTACAGCCACTGGAGAAAGGCCCGCCGGTCGGCAAGCCCATCCAGATCGAGTTCACCTCCCGCGAGCGAGCCCTGCTGGAACCGGCCATGGCCCGGGTTCGCGCGTATCTCGACACCTTACCGGAGCTGGTCGATATCGATGATTCGGCCGCATTGCCATCCATCGAATGGCGCATTGAGGTCGATCGGCAGCAAGCTGCACTGTACGGCGCTGACGTGTCCTCAGCGGGTCTGGCGGTGCAGTTGGTCACCAATGGCGTCAAGGTTGGCGAGTACCGCCCCGATAACGCCGAAGATTCCGTGGATATCCGGGTGCGCTACCCCAGTGATGAGCGCGGCATTACCGCCATGGATGAACTCCGCGTGAGCACCGACCAGGGCATGATTCCATTGAGCAATTTCGTCACCATGCAGCCGGCACCTGGCGTGGACTCCTTTAAGCGTATTGACGGACTGCCGGTTGAATTGATCCGCGCTGACGTGAGAGACGGTGTCATGGCTGATGCCATGGTGCGGGAAATCAGCGTCTGGCTGGAGCAGCAACGCTTTGATCCGGCCATTGATATCCGGTTCCGCGGCGCCAACGAAGAACAGGCAGATTCAATGGCCTTCGTTTCTGCGTCCTTCACCCTCGCACTCGCGCTGATGTTTATTCTGCTGGTGACTCAGTTCAACAACTTCTATCAGAGTGCGCTGATTCTGCTGGCGGTCGTCATGTCCACCGCCGGGGTTCTACTGGGCCTGTTGATACTGGGTAACCCCTTCAGTGCCCTGCTTACCGGCGTGGGCGTTGTGGCTTTGGCGGGTATTGTCGTGAATAACAACATCATCCTGATCGACACCTTTAACCACGTTCGGCGTGAACATCCTGAACTGGATGTGCCTGCTGTTATCGTCAGGGCAACCGCGCAACGGCTGCGACCCGTTCTGCTTACCACCGTCACTACCGTCTTCGGGCTGCTGCCCCTGGCTGCCGGCTTTTCTGTGGATCTCGCCTCCAGAACGGTCACCGCCGAGGGCGAGATGGCGATATTCTGGGCGCCGCTGTCACAGGCGATTGTATTTGGCTTGTCATTCGCCACCCTGCTCACCCTGGTTGCCACGCCCGCCATGCTGGCGCTCCCGCACGCCATCCGATCAGGTTTCGAAAATATCAGAGGCCCCATTAAAAACGCTCTCGCCTCCTGAACGAATAGTCGCGCCAGAACGGCGTAAACTGCATAGGGAAGCTCCGGTTCGTCACGTGAGTTCCTTGACAGCCCGATGGGCCTGTACGATGGCAGATTCCATCATCGCGCTGGCGCCGGCATCTGAGTTATTGCTCGCGGCGGCTGATGCCACGCTTGTTGCTGCGTGGAAAGCGCTCCATGTTGACGACAATCGGCTCATCAGGCCCGGTGCTGAACTGGTAGTCGCCGAGGCTTACCGGGAAGTTGAGTTTGGCCGGAGGCTCAGGGCACAGCGCTGGGATCATCGCGTTGTAGCAGGTGAGTACGCAGTAGCGAGCGCGGACCTGCTGCAGACGGCCACCTGTCACGTACTCCACTTTCACGCTGCCATTCGCCGGTAGCGTGCCATGGTTGCGTACCCTGACCACGGTGCTGTTCAATCCCCTCCCAGTGCCTCAACCAGGCCCGGTACATGTTCGGCACCGGTGGGAACGGTAATGCTCGAGTTGCTGAAATCATCCCCGATTGGCTGGTAGCGCCCGCCGTGACACTGGGCCAGGAACGCCTCGGCAACCGCGTAGAACGACAGGTTGTTTTCGGGTTTCTGGAATCCATGTCCCTCGTCAGGGTAAAGCACGTAAGTCACTGGGATGTTCTTAGCGGTCATGGCCTCGACGATCTGGTCAGATTCTGCCTGCTTGACTCGCGGATCGTTGGCGCCCTGTCCTACCAACAACGGCCGCTCGATCTTGTCCACGAAGGTCAGCGGCGAGCGAGCCTTGAGCAGGGCTTGTCCCTCTTCCGTACCGGGGTCGCCAATGGCAAGGGTGAGTTGAGCTCGAAAACTCTCCCAGTAGGGGGGAATTGAGCCAATCAGCGTTGCCAGGTTCGAGGGACCCACGACATCCACGCCGCAGGTAAATTCTATAGGTGTGAACGTCAGGCCCACCAGGGTGGCGTAGCCACCGTAGCTGGTGCCCATGATAGCCACCTGGTTTTCGCGGGTGATTCCTTCTGCCACTGCCCAGGCCTTGGCATCCAGCAGGTCGTCATGCATGGCGCCCGCCCACTCGCCGTTGCCGGCATTCTGGAAGGCTTTACCGAACCCCGACGAAGCGCGGAAGTTGACCTGCAACACCGCATAGCCCCGGTTTGCCAGCCACTGGGCATGTGGGGAGAAGCCGAAGGTATCGCGCGCCCAGGGTCCACCGTGCACCAGCATGACCAGTGGCACCGGAGCCTCCGGTCGACCGTTGCCGTCCCGGTCGCTGTCCACGGGAAGGGTGAGGTAGGAAACCAGGGTCTTGCCGTCGCGACTGGTGATACTGGCCTCATGCACAGGGGCCAGCGGCAGCCCCTCCAGGCCGGGGTTAGTCACGAAGAGTTCCTGGAGTGTGTTGCTCTCGCGATTAAAAATGGTGTAGACCGGCGAGCGATTGCCACCGTCCATGTAGGCTATCCAGCGCGAGGCGTCCAGGGTCGTGGCCAATATCATGACGTCCGCGCCCGCGGCCGCCTTGTTCAATGCGGCGATGTTGTCCTTGAACTCCGGGTCCAAGGCATACCATTGCTGCTTGTGCCGATTAAGTGCATAGGCCACGGGGCGGTGGTCGCGGGGATCAATCAGTACACCGGATACATTGACGTCTTCCGGAGCGACCAACTCCTCGCTTTTACCACTGGCCAGGTCGAGTTGCTTTAGGGCAGCCACATCCCGGCCGCGACTATCCAGTATGTAGATGCCTGTATTGGCCTTGTTGAAACCCAGCAGGGAAAAGGATCTCACATCTTCCTTGCCGATACGCAGCAGCTCTTTCCAGCCACCGTTCTCGTCACGCTGCCAGACGATCAGGCCGCCGTCTGGAGTGGATTCGCCGGCCAGTCGCACCTGTAAATCATTGTCCAGCCAGACACTGCCAAACCGGTCATTTTCCAGCAACAGGGTGCGCTTACCGCTGCCTATATCCACTCGGTAGGTATCGTGCCAGCGCGGGTCGCGGTCATTCATACCGATAATGGCCACCCCGGGGTGTGCCTCGCTCTGTGCGACGAGGTTTGCCTGAGTCGCCTCGTAGGGAGACAGGTCAACAACCTCGTCGGTTGCCAGGTTGACGCTGTAGATATGCCAGTTCTCATCGCCGTCGCGGTCCTGGATGTACATCACGTGGGCGCTGTCGAGCGCCCAGAAATGCACCGGGATACCGCGGCCGCGATCTTCGGTAATTGGTCTGGCTTTGTCGAACTCACCGGCGGGTGCGACCCAGAGATTCATCACGCCGTCCAGGGGTGCGCGGAAACTCATCTGCCTGCCATCCGGGCTCAGGCGCCCCTGGAAACGGCTGGGATTGCCGAACAATAGTTCCCGGTCGATAAGCGCAGTCGGTTCATCACTCACGGGCACCGGGCCCGGGTCGTTGCTGCAGGCGATAAGCAGGCATGCCAGCACCAGTAAACGGCAGGCAGTAGTCAGCACATTTCACTCCTTGTTATAGCGTTGTTGGTGGGCGATATGATATCGGCCCCGAGGGTGCTACGAAAGTCGGCAGGAGGGCAAGCCAGCGGTACTCAAGGGGAATACCGTCCCGATCATAGACGCGCGTCACGTTCGTGCGAATGATACTGCTGCAACGAGGATCGAATTGTGCTGCAGCAGGGTTTAGAATGAAAGGTTCCAATAGCGCGAGCAAACACTCGATTTATTGTTCTACATGGCTTATGTGCACAAAACAGGGCTAGTGAAGCGCGCGGACATGAACACGCTTTTCGCTGCCCTGACCTTGCCGCTACTACTGTTGCTCAGCCCATCCCTGTGTGCACAGGAGCGTGACCTGCCGCCGAAGATCATCGTCCAGTTCGACACCAATACCCTCACGGACTGGAAGTCCGAGTTTGGAAACTCGATCAAAAATTTCCTGAAAGAGAATCGTGCGGATTTCCCGCGAATGCGCATCACCTACGATTTTCTTAACGTCAACTACTATGACACCGACGAACGCCCGGTCGATTTAATCAATGAACTCAAACATGTGCAGAGCAAAGATCCCGCCGCGCTCATTATCTCCGAGATCTCGCTCGGCAACACAAACACCTTCATGGAGGCCTATGGTCAGGAAGTTTATCCCGGGGTGCCACGAATCGATGTGATTCCATTCGGTACCGGTCTTGAAATGGAGCGAGAAGTGGGCCCCGGAGTTGTGGCCCGGATTGGTGGTATCAGGGCGTCGATTGAGCGAAGCATAGAACTGGTGCCACAGCTTCTACCCGAGTTGAAAAACCTTTATGTCACTGTGGGCGATACTGCCGCGAGGCCGGCGTATAGCGTTGCCAGTCGCACGCTTGCTGAGCTGCCCGACTCCCTGAACGTTGAAATTTTGAAGTTCTCACCGTTCGAAGAGTTGCTGGAGAGAATCTCCGATCTCCCCGATGACAGCGCTGTGTTTATTCTCTCGGCTGATGCATCGTTGGGGATTCACCAGGGCCAGGTTCTGATCCGCCAGGTAAAAGAGCGGGCAGACGCGCCGGTGTTTTCCTACACCAACTTCAACAACGTATTCGAGGATAATCTCGTTGGCGGAAACTTTGTGGATCCTGCCGCCGCGGGTGAACTTGCCATCAGGACTGCGTTGAACCATTTGTTCGATGCGAGCTTGACCGTGACCGGCCTTGCGCATACCACCTATCAGATCAATGTAACCGCGATGGAAAAGTGGGGAATTGATCCCGAGTTGGTTCCACCCGGAAGCATCCTGGTTAATCAGGAGTTCAGTGCTTTTAAGACTTATCGAGCAGAAATCTCCCTGGTTGCCGTGGTTATGCTTGTGTTGTTTGTTTTGATGGTGTTCTTCCGGCAGAACGCCAAGCAATTAGCCACGCAGAAAACGCTCTTCAAGTCCGTCATCGACAGTATCCCCGATGCGGTATTTCTCACGGATGAAAAGGGCAGTGTATTTATTGCAAATGACAGCGCCAGGGAGCTGTTCGGCTACAGCGACGGGGACATGCAGGGAGCAAGTCTGGAGTCGCTGATACTGGACAGTCCTGCGAATCCTTCCAGCGAGGCTAGCCGCCTGACCGACGCTCATTTCGATGCGCGGGTCAGCAAGTTCAGGACGAGTCTGGGACGATCATTCTCGGGAGAATCTATTTCCAAAGACGTGAGCGGTGAAGACGGCACCAGCCTGGGTCATGTCACGCTGGTCCGGGACATCAGCAAGCGGCTGCTGGCGGAACAGGCCGAGCAACAGCGGGAGAAAATGGAAGCGCTTGGCAACCTGGTAGGGGGTATTGCCCACGATTTCAACAATGTACTCGGTGTGATATCGGGCTACGCGGAACTGGCCCTGTCCAGCACCCGGAGTTCACAACCCGACGAGAATATGACGAAGGTACTGGAAGCGACGGAGAGAGCGAAATCCCTCGTCAGCCAGATAATGAGCTTCAGTAAAGATAAGAATATCGAGCAAACTTCGACGAGGCTCGACGCCATTGCCAAAGACACGCTCAAGCTGGTTAGCGTCAGTGTTCCTAAACAGATCGAGCTGAGCTGTAACGTGCAACCCACCGCGGCAACGATCAGAGGCGCCCCGGTCCAGATTCAGCAGATCATCATTAATCTGATTACCAATGCTTATCAGGCCATAAAGGAGCCAGAAGGACTTATCACACTCGATGTTCGGACCCGGCACCTCGAGCAAGACACAATCTTGTCTCATGGAAAGGTTTCTGCCGGCGAATACTGTGTTTTGACTGTTTCCGATAACGGTCCGGGCATGGAGCCCGACGTGGCAGCCAATGCCTTCGATCCGTTCTTCAGCACAAAGAGCAGGAATCAGGGTGCCGGCATGGGACTCGCCATCGTGTACAACCTCGTGAGGAGCCATGACGCAGTACTGAATCTTGCCACCTCACCCGAAGGCACGGCGATCTCCATTTACTTCAAGAAGATTCAGAATCTGGAGCACACTGGTGAAAGCAGGGGTAGCACCGATGTAAAACCCGGAAACGGAGAGCGCATCATGTTGGTGGAAGATGAGCGGGATCTTCTTGAGGTACAAAGTGGATTGCTGACCAGCCTGGGATTCGTCGTGGAGTCATTTGATAATCCGGGCTCGGCCCTATCGGCCTTTGAAGACAGCCCAACATCCTTCGACCTTATCCTCTCCGATGAGAACATGCCGAAAATGTCCGGTATCCAAATGCTGGAAAAAATGCATTGTTTGAATCCTGAGGTCCCCGCGATCATCTGTACCGGTTACGGTGAAGCCCTGAACCGGGATCGCGATCTCAGTAGCTTTCAGGGCTTTTCCGTACTCCGTAAGCCGTACACGCTGGGAGAGATATCCAGAGCGATTGACGCCGCCCTGTCCTGATAACAGGCTAAAAAGCGGTCAGGAAAGAAGCGGCGTTGCCACCGGTAACCTGCGCCTGCTGCGCCGCCCTCAGGTAGGCCTTCCCCTCCACATCCGGTAGACCCGGTGCATCGTGAAAGACCCGGTAGTAGCGGTAACGGTGAAATATTTTCAGTTGCGGCCACAGGGTGATCACCCGGTCCGGGTCGTCGCCAAAGAGCTCACGATGCAGGGCGGGTAACTCGAACCAGGGGGTCGTCGGCCGTGCATGATGTGCGTTGTGGTAGCCGAAATTCAGCACCAGCCAGTTCAGACGTGGATAACGCAAGGAAATGAGATTGGAAAACGTGTGCTCCTGCTCCCAGGCCAGGTCGCCCTTGCGTGCGCTGCGCTCTCCTTCGAACAGGTTGGTGGTATAGGGAGAATCGTGTTGCAGGGAATCCATGAAGCGCAGCACGTTCATGAATAGCAAGTATGAGAGTGCATAGAGCAGCGCGACTTTTGGCCACAACCAGCACAAGGCCAGGAAGATGCCGCCGCGGATGAGAAGCACCGCCAGGTTACGGACTCGCTGATCGTGCCGCTGCGGAATGATGAAGGCAGAAAACGCCATGAGGGTGTGCATCAGCAGGTCGTGGGCCGGAATGTACAACCACTCGAGCCACCTGATGACCTGGTAGAGCAGCGGATGGCGCCGGAAAAAGCCCTCGTAGTCAAACCAGACCACATCGTCATTATCCACGTGATGCCGGAAGTGCTTGTAGCGAATGTCCTCGTAGGTGCCGTAGGCCGCACCGCAGATCCAGGTCAGGAAACTGCCGAGCCGGGCATTGAAGCGGTTCTCGCGGAAAATCGTGTTGTGGCCGCACTCATGCACCAGGTAGGCGGCTATCACCATGCCATGTGCCAGCAGTAAGACCGCGGCCAGGTTAACCAGGGGATGCTCGCTGAACAGTCCCAGCCACCCCAGGCCATAGGCAGTGAGTGAATACAGCAGGGCAAACCCGTGGTACCGCAAGCCCGCAGGGTGCTGGAAAAGCTGTGAGGCTGATTGATTCGAATCCCTGGCGTTCATAACCCCGACTCAGGGTGAAATCGCGTTCTTGCGTATGATGCCATCGGCCATAACAAAGTCCACCCGCTCAAGCACGGAAATGTCCTCCAGTGGATTCCCGCGTACGGCGATGATATCGGCCAGGGCACCGGCCTGTAGCGAGCCGAGTTGTCCTTTCTTCCCCAGCATCTCCGCCGGCACGCTGGTGGCGGCACGAATGGCTTCCATGGCACTCATGCCCGCCTCCATCAAGACCTCCAGCTCACGCACGTAGACGGTGGGGTCGTAGTCGTAACCGCCGAGGTCGACACCAACTACAACCTTCACACCTGCCTTGTGGGCTTTGCCGACCTGGCGAATAAACGTATCCCGGTAGTTGACTGTGAAATCATCGAAAACTGCCTGCTCGCGCAGGTTGTTGCGCGGGTCGTTGTAGTAGTCGCCGATATAGATTGTGGGCACCAGGTAGGTGCCATGTTTCTTCATTAGCCGAATCGCCTCGCCATCCATATAGGTACCGTGCTCTATGGACCTTGCGCCCAGGCGTACCGCCATCTTGATGCCCTCGGCGGCATGGGCGTGGGCCATCACCGGCATGCCCTGCCGGTTGGCCTCTTCGACGATCGCGCGAAACTCCTCCTCTGAGAACTGTACGGACTTCGGGCTGTCCCCAGCCGACATGAAGGCACCGGTAACCAGTACCTTGACCCAGTCGGCACCGTACTTGGCCTCGTTGCGGATCGCCCTGCGGATCTCGTCAACACCATCGACCACCAGGCCGTCTGCCACCGGCCGCTGCTCCGGTGAAAAATAGTTAAGATCGCCCCCGCCGCCGGTTATCGACAGGTAATGGGCCGCGCCGAAGAGCCGCGGTCCCACCAGCACACCTTCATCGACCAGGCGCTTGATATCCTGGTTCGCGTAGAAGACATCCGCGTCACCGGCGACTCGCAGGCTGGTCCAACCGGCTTCCAGCAAGTTCACCATCGCCCTGTGCCCCTTCAGGGCCTTGTAGGCCGAGGATTTCTGCAGGTGCAGGTACTGGTAATCGTCGCCGCTCATCAGGGGGTGGGCGTGGCTGTCGATAAGACCGGGCAGCAGGGTTGCGCCGCTGAGATCGATCCGCCTTGCCCCCGCGGGGATACTGTCTTCACCAGTGAGCCCGGTGATACGGTTTCCCTCTACCAGGACCACGACACCGGATCTCGCCTTGTCACCGAGGCCGTCGATCACCTGCGCCCCCGTGAGCGCGACTAGCTCTGCCGCCTGCAAGGTAGCCGCACAAAACCCGGAGAAAAACACCACCGCCAATAAACTGCTTATTGATCTACTCACATCCCCCGCCCTCTTATGATTTTCATGCCACTGGCCAGAACCTTAGCTTAGGTGCACACTAGCCCAAAATAACAAGCAGAGCCCGACCATGTCTCGACTGCGCCACTGGCTGGTGATGGCCATTCTGTGCTTTTCCGGCGGCATTATCTTTATGCTGCCATTCCTGCGCGAGGTTTACTACGTCCCGATGCAGGAAGCCTTCGGCTATGACAACCTGCAAATGGGCGTTCCCATGAGCGTTTTTGGTGCCGCCTCTCTGCTCACTTATTTTCCCGGCGGTTGGCTGGCCGACCGTTTCTCTCCGCGCAAATTGATCAGCAGCGCGTTACTGGCTACCGGCCTTGCAGGCCTTTATTTTGCCACTTTCCCCTCCTACACCGTGACCATCGCGATCCACGCGTTCTGGGGTGTGAGCATTTCCCTGGTGTTCTGGGGCGCCATGATCAAGGCCACCCGGGAGTGGGCGCCGCCGGAGGAACAGGGACGCGCCTTCGGTATCCTGGAAAGCGGCCGTGGGGTTTCGGAGGTGGCCAGTTCCAGCCTGTTCCTGGCGGTCTTCGCCTGGCTGGGCAGCAACGCGACTGCCCTGTCCCAGGTCATCAACCTGTTTGCACTGACCAATATCTCGCTGGCGGTGATGGCCTGGTTCATCCTGCAGGATGGACCGGAAGGCGATCATCCCGAGATGCGTGCCAAGGTCGGACTCAGTGAAGTGATCAGCGTACTGAAGATGCCGACCGTCTGGTTGATCGCCATCGTGGTGATGACCGCCTACAGTGCCTATTGGGGTGCCTATTACTTCGCACCCTATGCCAGCGAAGCTTACGGTCTCAGTGCGGTGCTCGGCGCAACGGTCGCCGTCGGCAAGATGTGGCTGAAACCGGTGGCGGCCGTCTCTGCGGGCTTCATCGCGGACCGGCTGGGAATCGCGCGTACCGTTTTCGGCTTCTTCATCCTGATGACCGCCGGCTTTGTCGTCTTCGCCATGTTACCGGGCGGTGAATCCCTGTTGCTGCCCATGTTGCTGAACGCCGCCGTGGTATCCGTCGCCATATTTGCCCTGCGTGGCATTTACTTCGCCCTCCTGGAAGAAGGCGGTATCGCACCGGCTGTGACCGGTACCGCCGCCGGCGTCATCTCGGCCATCGGTTTCACCCCCGATGTCTTCATGCCCATCCTGGGCGGCGTGATACTCGATGCGGCGCCGGGTGCGGAAGGCTACCGCAACTTCTATGCGGCTATTGCAGTACTCTGTGGTATCGGCACCATTGCCGCCTGGCTGATTATGCGCCAGGCTGCAGAAACCCGGCCTGCGGCACTGCAGGCAACGGCATAGGCGGAGGCTTGTCGTGTCTGACTACGCACCAATCGAGGCCTCAGGCCAACTGGAAAGCACACTGCCCAGCGACTGGTACACAGACAGCGATGTATACGCGCTGGAACAGGAACACATCTTTATGCGCGAGTGGCTGTGTGTTGGACGGGAAGAAGATATACCGGAGCCGGGCGACCACCAGGTACTGGACGTCCAGGGCGAAAGCGTCCTGCTGGTGCGCAACCGGGAGGGGCAGCTTCGCGCTTTCTACAACGTCTGTCGACACCGGGGCGCGCGGCTTTGTGCAGCGGGTGAACAGGAGACTTCCGACCATCGCCTACCGCTGGGGGGCGGGGTTGTGGGTGGACGCACGATTCTCTGCCCCTACCACGCATGGAGTTACGACCTGGACGGGCAACTTCTGCGCGCACCCCATATCGATGAAGAGATGGGCCTGAAGGTCGAGGACGTGCAACTGCACCCGGTGGGCTGCGAGACCTGGGGTGGATTTATCTTCCTGCACCTGAGTCCTGCCCAGGCGAAGGATTTCAGCGCCGAGGTCACAGACTGCGCCGAGCGACTGCAACGCTATCCGCTCGCCTCACTGCGCACAGGCCCGCGGATTCGCTACGAGGTGCGCGCCAACTGGAAAGTACTGTGTGAAAACTACAACGAGTGCTACCACTGCGGCCCGGTACATCCCGAACTCTGCGACCTGGTACCCGCCTTTCGCAGCAGCGGGGGTGATGGGCTGGACTGGGAACGCGGCATACCCCACCGGGAGGGAGCCGACACTTTTACCACCAGCGGCACCAGTGATCGACCCAGCTTTCCAGATCTCAATGAGGACGAACTAACCCGGCACAAGGGAGATCTGGTCTATCCCAACCTGTTCCTGAGCCTGGCCAGGGAACACGTCGCCGCCTTTATCCTGCGGCCCAAGGGTCCAGCGCACACAACCGTCGATTGCCTGTTCCTGTTTGAACCCGGAACCATGGCCGCAGCGAATTTCGATCCCGCCGATGCAGTGGATCTGTGGCACACCGTTAATCGCCAGGACTGGAGCATTTGCGAGCGGGTACAACAGGGTATGCAAAGCCGCGTGCACGAGCGCGGCATCTTCTCACCCATGGAGGACTGGAACCTCGATATCCGCCGCTATGTCACCGAGCGGATCGGCGCTTACGTCGACCAGAGCTTATAGCACCGGTCCGGGCGGGGTTTCCACGATCGGCGCATCGCGCAGGTAAAGTGTCTCCGATTCCTCATCGAGAGAACGCCCGTAGAGATGCCCGGAGTGCACGGCATGCACCAGGGCGCCCGCCGCCAGGCAGTCACCAATACGCTGCACCGATTTGATGCCCGCCGATGCCAGGTCCTCTGCGCGCGCCTCCAGTGCGTGAAACAGCGCATCGTTGGGTAAGCGCAGGCCGACAATCACAACCGACTGAGCCGCGAGCAGTTGCGGTTCGCCGGTGAAAATATTTTCCAGTCTCACTTCTTCCCCATTGAATTCTTTCAGCAGCGCCTGGGTATGGACCGCGATACCCTGTTGATGCAACGCCTGGTGGATGAAAGGTTGCTCGTTGGTCATGATGGTCCAGGCAGAGGCATGCCCTGCCGGGGTGGCATAGACCACTTCCCCGCCGGCCCTGGACAGCTGCTCCGCTATCGCGCCGCCGAGATAGTAGTTATCGAAGTCGTACACCAGAATCGGACCCTCGGGCATCTCTCCTGCCGCCAGATCATCCGGTGTATAGACACCGGCAGCATCCAGCTCCCCGAGGGGGATTTCCAGTGATGAATAGAGCATCCGTGTCCAGCGCGCACCGGTGGCAATGGCAACATGCTGGTGCTCTAGACCGACAATATCCTCCACCCCCAGCTCGCTCTCGGCATACAGGTCCACATTACCCATCTGCCGCAATGCATGCAGACGATAGTCTGCAACCCGTCCCCAGGTGGAAAGACCCGGCAGGGCAGTCTCATATCGCAGGCGTCCGCCGAATTCCGGGGCCTGTTCCGCAATCGTCACATGATAGCCGCGCCGCGCCGCCACCAGGCCGGCCTCCAGACCCGCGGGCCCACCGCCCACGACCAGGATGCGGTCTTCGCTACCCGCCGGATCATAACGCTCGGGATGCCAGCCCCGCCGCCACTCCTCGCCGGCGGTCGCATTCTGTGTGCAGCGCACCGGCACCCCGTCGTGCCAGCTGGAAATGCAGATATTGCAGCCAATACACTCGCGGATCTCATCTTCCCGGCCCTCCCGGATTTTGTTCGGCAGGAAGGGGTCGGCTATACCGGGTCGGGCACCGCCGATCAGGTCCAGCACACCGCGACGTATCTGCGAGACCATAGTGTCCGGCGAGGTAAAGCGCCCTACTCCAACGACCGGCTTGTCGGTCATGGTCTTGACGAAGTCGATGACCGGCTCATGGGCGCCCTCCTCACGAAAGCGCGAGGCACCGCAATCGGTGGGGCTCGAATCCATCTTCACATCCCAGAGGTCCGGCAGGCCTGCCATCAGGCTGACAACCTCGTGGGCCGCCGTCTCATAGTTGTCGCTGGGCCGGGCACGCAGTTCCTCCAGTGATATGCGCAACGCGACGGCACACTTATCACCCACTGCATCCCGGGTAGCCTCAATCAATTCACGCACAAATCGCGTACGGTTCTCAACGCTGCCACCGTAGGCGTCGGTGCGTTGATTGTATTCCTCCAACAGGAACTCGTAGCCGAGATAGCCCATGCCGGCATAGATATAGACGATATCAAAACCCGCCCTCACCGCCCGTTGCGCGGCTTCGGCCTGCCAGCGGATCACATCGCGAATATCGCCGCTGTCCATAATCCGTGGGCGTAAATTCCCCATAAAGCCAACGTGGGTGGCCATCCAGGGAATGCCCGAGGGTGAATAGGGTGCGATGCGCGAGCTGCGGTTCATTACCGCGGCGCCGCCGTGCCACAGCTCTATCGCTGCCAGGGCGCCGTGTTCGTGGATCGCTTCGCAGCTCAGGGCATGGGAGCGAACATCGTTGTCATCCCAGAGCCTGGCGAAGGGTAAGGGGCTGTCATCCGAGGAGGGATGGGTAGACACGGCGCCGGTGGTCACCACACCCCAGCCACCCTCGGCCTTGGTGCCCCGAAATGCCGCACGCACCCGGGGATTGGCCTCGGTCATCCCGCTCGCATGGGGGACCTGGTAGAAACGATTGGGGGCGACGACCGGCCCTATCTGTACCGGTTCAAAGAGAACCTCGTAATGCGGATTCATACCATTCAATGGCCCGGGCAGGCCCGTGCCGGACCCTGGGTTTCAGGGAGCTGGGCGAGATCCTCTGCATCCGCCACCGGAGCGCTCCAATCGTCACCCCAGATGCACTCCCAGAAATAGCTGCGCCGGAAGTAGGGCTCCCAGGCGGCCTGGCGCCGCTGCAGCAGGGGCACCATGTACAGGCGCGCAAAGGCCTCTATCTCCCGGGAATAACGCAGCGGACCCGCATCGAAGGGATCCATCCCCATGTCTGCAACGATGCGCGCCACCGCTTCTTTTGCCGCGCGGTCATCTGCCGCTATGGGTACCGTGACCGGACCACCCACAACGCCGGGGTCGTCCACAACAAAGCTCGCCTGCACCGCAAACGCTTTCACTACCCTGGCGGGATTCCAGCCCTGGATCATTTCCGCGCTCGAGGTTTCCACCACCGATTCGAAATAACCATCCTCCCCCTGCTTCGCGGCAGTAGAGATATCAATGACGATCTTGCCATCCAGAGAGCCCAGGTTCCGGGCCACCTGGCGCATGGCCGGCCAGGGCACCGCGAGTACGACCAGATCCGCAGATTGCGCCGCTTCCTGCTGGCTCATCACCCGGGCCCCGTTACCGGTAGCTGCCGCCAGTTTTTGCGCGCGTTCACTATCGGGCTTGCGTGAACCGTAGCTGACCCGGTAACCCAGTTCGGCGAATCGTGGACCCAGTGAATCGCCCATATCACCGGTGCCGATAATCGCAACCGATCTGGTTGTCTCGGCCAGCGCACTACCTACAAAAAACACCAGCGCGAGGGCCAGTCCCTTCAGAAATCGCCGTGGGTTTTGGTCTTGTTTCATTATTGTTGTCTCCCTGGATCGCACATAACAAAACATAGGCAGGAATGGCAGGGATGGCCAGTCGAACGCAGAGATTACCGGGCTGCCATTCTCGGCAAACCGATCGCGCGAGTAATAATCGCGATCACCCGGATGCCTGGTGACAGTGTTACTTAATATTTACTGGTCCTGCGCACTGACAATGGTTTAGGCTTCAGTGCGGCCCCCCGGCCAGATAGCAAGCACGAGAAAAAGTACACATGACATCCGACAGCAAACCCTGGGTTCTCGGCCTCAGCGCCTCGCACAACGGCGCCGCCTGCCTGCTGCACGGCAATCGCATTGTAGCCGCGGTGCAGGAGGAACGGCTCCTTGGAAAGAAGCGGGCGCGGTTGCTCGGCGCGCGACCGTCGCTGGCGGTGCAGTACTGCCTCAACCAGGGTGGCATTCGAGCGGCTGACCTCGATCTCGTCGTGCTCTGCGCGCAGACGGATACCACACTGCCCGAGAACGACCTCACACGGAGCCCGACACTGCAGTTGCGCGCCAGCGGCACGCCGACGATGACGATGTCGCACCACGCCGGCCACGCCGTTAGCGCATTTGCCACCAGCGGCTATGACGAGGCCGCCGTACTGGTCGTGGACGGCATGGGTTCGCCCACCAGTGACCTGTCGGCGGATGAAAAGAGCGCCGTCATCGGCCCGGGCACAATTGGCGGCGAGACGAACTCGATCTATTTTGCGGAAGGCACGAATCTCAAGGCGCTCGAAAAACACATGATCGATCACGGCCGCTGGTTTAACGAGCCGCCGCCCGGCGCAGTGATGCCCGGCTTTGGCAGCCTTGGCGGGATGTTCTCGGCCGCAGCGGAGCTGATCTTTGGCGACGCATCGGATGCGGGCAAGGTCATGGGCCTTGCGCCCTACGGCACACCGACAATCGACCCCGATGAGTTTTTCGAGATCCGCGACGGGCAATTCCTGTTTCACAATCGCGTACCAGAACGTTTCACGAAGCCCGAGCGCTGGCCGAACAACAAAGAGTCGTACGAAAACCTGGCGGCGTCGGTACAGAACGCGCTCGAGCACGCGCTGATGCACCTCATCGGTCGCGCGCGCGAAATGTGCCCGAGCCAGAACCTTGTGTATGCCGGCGGTGTCGCTCTGAATAGCGTGGCCAATGAGCGCATTGTTCGCGAATCGGGTTATGACAAGGTGTATTTCATGCCGCCCGCCGAGGATTCCGGCCCGGCGATCGGGGCCGCTTACCACGGCCTGTGGCACCTCACGGGGCAGTACAAGCCGCAGGCGCTCACGCGAGACGGGTTTGGCGCCATATACGGCCCGGCCGAGATCTCGTCGGCGATCAAACGCACGCCGTCGCTGGTGACGGAAGAAACGAGTGACGCGGTGGAAAGCGCTGCCAGCCTCATAGAGCAAGGCAAGATCATTGCCTGGTTCTCGGGGCCGTCTGAACTCGGACCGCGCGCCCTCGGCAACCGCAGCATACTCTGCGATCCACGCCAGCCGGACGCCAAGGAGAGGCTCAATGCCCGCGTAAAACACCGCGAAGGCTTTCGCCCCTTCGCCCCCGTGATTCCGCTCGAGAACGTCGATGACTGGTTTGAACTGGACGGCTTCGATCCCAGCAGCCCGTTCATGCTGCGCATCATGAAGTTCCGGGAAGACAAACGCGATCTCGTGCCGGCGGTCGTGCACGTCGACGGCACGGGCCGCGTGCAGACCGTTACGCGCGAGGCGAACGGTGGATACTACGATCTCGTGCGCAGCTTCGGTGAGCGCACGGGTGTACCAATTCTCCTGAACACCTCGCTCAACGTGATGGGCGAACCCATTGTCGAGACGCCCGAAGACGCCCTGTGGTGTCTGTTGCTGACGCAGCTCGACGCCTGCGTTTTCGACGGCGCTGTCGTGACGAAGAAGCCCGGCTACGAATCCCTCGCCGGCCTGTACCCCTACCTGCTCGTCCGTCCGGACCAGGTGCGGCGGCCACCGACCGGCGAAGGTCTCATGTTCGCTGTCACAACCCCCTGGGGGCCCTACGCGTTCGGGCTGGGCGAAAGGTCGACGCTCGACATCCTCGAGGTGCTGCTCGGCGGCGCGCTGGATGGCGTCACCCGTGCCGATGAGGTATTCGAACGGATACGCGGCAAACTGGGGCCGATACCGGATACGGACCTGATCCGGCTGTTCGCCCAGCTACGGCGCTGGCGGGTGATATCGTTCCGCGACGGGCCGGCCTGACGCGCTTTACGCGATGCCATGGGGGGTATAAGAAGTATAAACGGGTGTCGAGATTACTTGGTCGTTCAGAAAATGGTGTCGGATTCTGAGAAGACGGGAGGCGGCTGCGCCCTATTGTGCCTCGCCGGCGTTGACCAGCGGCGGCAGCACGTACTGTTGAAGCATCCGGGTCAGATCGCGCTGATCGAGTTCATGTTGCTCGTAGGCACTGCCAGTCACGACGACCACGGCGTCGATAGCCGGGAACACGAAAATGTGCTGTCCGCCCAGGCCATCGGCGTAGAACGTCTGCAGTATTTGTCCGCCGGCGGAATAGAAATCAACCCACCAGTGGTAGCCATAGCCCCAGCCGCCCCGGTCGACGTGAAGCCGGGTGGATTCCTCCACCCAGGCATGGGAAATCACCCGCTGTCCCTGCCAGACGCCACCGTCGAGAAACAGCTGACCGAACTTTGCCATGTCCCGGGTGGACAAATACAGGGAACTGCCGGTGTGAAGCCGGCCCTGCACCGCCCAGAACCTGAAGTGGCGAATCTCCAGGGGTTCGAACAGGGTCCTGGCCAGGAAGTCCTGGGGCCGCTCGCCGGTGGCCACTTCAAGTATCCGGCCAATGGCGTAACTGACCCCGGTGGAATAGGCGAATACGGTGCCTGGATCCGATACCAGCGGTACGTCCATCAGGAACTGGATGGGGTCCCCGGCGGCGTTCATCTGTGAGTTCTGGTTGCTGTCTTCGAAGTAGGACACGTCCCACTCGTTCCAGTCCAGCCCGTGGCGCATGGTCAGCCAGTTCTTCAGCGTCACCTCGGCCTTGCGATCATCCCAGTTGTTACTGAGGTTCTTGGTCTGGAAGTAATCCAGCACCTTCACATCGGTGGACGGGATATAGCCCTGGTCAATGGCAATCCCCACCATGGCGGAGGTAAAACTCTTGGTGACCGAGTTCAGGATATGCAGGTTGATATTGCGGTTGTCCGCCCACTCGTCGGTAAAGTCGAGCTCGTCCTTGAAGCGCTCGTCGAGCAGCAAGCGGTTGCCCTTGACGATCGCGAGTCCATCCATGTGCCGGAAACCCGGCCGGTTGGCGCGGATTTCGTCGATTAGGGTCTCCCAGCTTGCGGGATCGACCGACATTTCCTCGGCGTGGGCGGTCATCCAGCCGTCCGCGGTCAGCACCGGGGGCTGGTACTCGTAGCTGCTGGTGCCGACCGCAGACGGCGCGGAAGAACCGCCGCCACCGCCACCACCGCCGCAGGCGGTCAGGCTGAGGGTCAGCAGCAGGAGATACATGCATCTGCTGGTACGAGAATGGATATGCTTGTTCATGGCGGCCAGGCCCAAGAGCCCTGCACTCCTTACACAACTGAGACGAATAAGCGGTGGGAAGACTCAATGGGGCTGCTGGCAGCTTTCACCGGAGGATCTGCACCCGTGCCAGGGCGTTGCCGACGGCAGATCGCTAGGGCAGGAGAATGTTCTATTCACCTGAGCTACGAGGGCGTGCCCAAAACTGAAAACCGGTTCTTCGATGGTGACATGCGACGGTTTCTTGCCGCGCCCGGATATACCCCGGGATCCATGCTCCGGCCCTACAGGCCGCTAAGATGGCAGCGAGGCAGGTGTCTATACTGTCTCTTTCAGAGGTCAGGTCTATTGCAGGCGAGTGAGGTGACAACAATGCTGAGCGGTCACTGTGAATGTGGAGAGGTGAAGTTCCAGGCAGAGGGCGAGGTCCTCGATTACAGCCATTGCCATTGCAGCCAGTGCCGCCGACTACACGGCGCGGCCTACGCGACTTTTGCCGGTGTAAAGCGTAATGGTTTCCAGTACCTGTCTGGCGAGGAATGCCTGTCCTGCTATGCATCATCACCCACCCACGGCCGGGTGTTCTGTAATCGCTGTGGCTCCAATATCCTGGTGGAACTCACCGAAGAACCGGACATGCTCTATCTCGCCATGGGCGTGGTCGACGGGAACCCACAGCTGCCACCGGCCTACCATATTTTTGTCGGCTCCAAGGCGCCCTGGCACGAGATCTGTGACGACGCGCCACAATATGAGACGTTTCCTGAGGAGGAATAGCCCGAGCAGGAGTGACACGTCGCCGCGGGCACTCGTATGGATCTCTATACCCTGACCATCATCGCCAGCGTCCTGATCTTTGTAGCTGTGGGCAGCTACTCGGGACGCCGGGTGCGCGAACTGGATGACTACTTCGTCGCCGGGCGACGGGCACCCACGCTGCTGATCGTCGGCACGCTGGTGGCCAGTGTTTTCAGCACGTCGATTTTCCTCGGTGAAGCCGGTTTTACCTACGACGGGCAGATGGGTCCCTACCTGCTGTTCCCCGGACTGGCCGTCATCGGCTATGTGTACGGTGCCCTGCTGTTCGGCACCTACCTGCGGCGCAGTCGGGCGCCGACGGTTGCCGACTATTTTGGCAAGCGCTTCGACAGCCACCGTGTACAACAGCTCGCCGGATTCACCATTATCGCCGGCCTTGGCGGCTACCTGCTTGTGGTTACCCAGGGAGCGGCAATACTGCTGTCGGACCTGACGGGGATCAGCTACACACAGGGCCTGGTCGTCACCTGGCTGAGCTATACCCTGTTCACCATGTACGCGGGATCACGCGGCGTCATTCTCACCGACACCCTGATGTTCCTGTTGTTTTGTGTGGCCACGGTGCTTTTCGTGTTCTACCTGATGGACGGCTTTGGCGGCGTCACCACGGCCGTTGGCGACCTGGCCCGCCTGGAGAGCAAGCCGGATATCGCCTCATGGCACGGTACCGTGGGCCCGGGTACCGAGTGGCCTACAGCAATGGACTACCTGATCTGGGCTATCGCCATCGATACCGCCTGGGGCATCGTATACGCCGTCGGACCCTGGCAGGCAAGCCGACACCTGATGGCCCGCAATGAGCACGTGGTGCTGCGCGCAGCGATCTACACCTGCTTTGCAGTCACGTTCATGCAGATACTCATCTACGGCGCAGGCGGCTTTATCAACCTCGCCAACACCGACATCAGCCCCTCGGAAACAGTCATGATCTGGGCGGCCAAAAACCTGGTACCTGAATTTCTCGGCGCATTGCTGCTGGCCGGGATAGTGGCAGCCGCACTCTCCTCCGCCTCTACCTTCCTCTCACTGGTGGGCTTCAGCGTCAGCAACGATATCCTCAAGCACCGCCAGCCACTCACCCTGCATCACACCCGCATGGTCATGTGCGTGACCGGGCTGGTGGTCCTGGTTGCCAGCTTTTTCTTTCCGCCCAATGTGTTCTGGCTGATGCTGTTCATCGGCACCGTGTTTGCCTCATCCTGGGGACCTGTGGCGCTGATGAGTGTATGGAGCCGCAAGATCACAGCCGACGCGGCCTTCTGGGGAATGCTCATCGGCTTTGTCGCCAACGTCATCCCGGCCTGGGCGGAATACGTGGGACTGGTAACCTGGCCCAGCTATGCGAACCCGGTGATCATCGGCGCGACCGCCAGCCTCCTGGCAATCTGGATTGTCTCCGCCCGCGGGCGCGTTACTCGTACTGAAGCGCTGTACCGCATGCGCCTGCATCGCACACCACTGGACGATTTCGATTCGCGGCAGTCACGGCTCACGCTGGTAGCCGCGGCAGGCCTGCTATTGTACGGCTGCCTGATGCCGGTAGTGATGATCAACTACTATGTCATCCCCTACCAGGCTGCCACTGGCGAACTGCTCGCCAACGGCGGCGTCAACTGGGCAACCGGGGAGGCGATTATTTCCCTGACCGCGGCGCTGGTGTATGTGCCGCTGGGATTGCTTTGTGTCTATATGGTTCGCCGCCGCTACAATCCACCATCAAACGCATCTTTCAGCAGCCCCCGACATGACCGGGGCCGGAACCATTTCAATGAGTGAGCAACATTTTGACGCGATCGTCATCGGGGCTGGCCACAATGGCCTTACCGCCGCCAATTACCTGGCCATGGGCGGCATGCGGGTATGTGTGCTGGAACAACGCCACGTGGTGGGTGGCGCAGCCGTAAGCGAGGAGTTCCATCCAGGCTATCGCAACTCCGTCGCATCCTATGTGGTCAGCCTGCTGCGACCGGAGGTGGTGCGTGACCTCCAACTGGTGAAGCACGGTTACCAGCCAATGCCCCTCGGTAATTCCCTATACCTGGATTCCAGTGGCGACTACCTGCTGCTGACCGGGGACGAAGCACATGATCGCGCCGAGTACGCCCGCTTCTCCGCAACCGATTACGACGATATGCAGCGATTTGACGAATTAATCGATGTCGTCGGCGAGCTCTTGTCGAAGCAGTGGCTGCGCGAACCACCCCGCCTGTCGGAGGGCGGCCTGCAGGACCTGATGAGTGCCGTGAAACTGGGCGCGGACCTCTACAAGCTGGACGAGGACCAGCGCTGGCGCTTCATCCAGTTTTTTATCGGTGCACCGGACACCATCATCGAGCGCTGGTTTGACAGTGAAAAAGTAAAATCCATGATCGCCGCCCACATTCTGCCTGCGAATTACGTCTCGCTGCACCAGCCCGGGGCCAGTTTATCCATGCTGCATCACGCGGTAGGCGAAATCGATGGCCGCAAGGGCGCCTGGGGCCTGGTCAGGGGTGGGATGGGAGCCATCACCCAGGCCATGGCGGCCTCGGCGCAGGAAAAAGGTGTGCACATCCGTACCGAGGCGGGGGTGGAAAAGATCCTGCTGGAGAACAACAAGGTCAGCGGCGTTCGACTGGTCGGCGGTGGGGAAATGCACGCGCCCATCGTCGCCGCCAATACGGACCCCCGGCGTACGTTTCTGACCCTGCTTGGGGAAGAGCACCTGCCCGAAGCTTTCGCCCGTGATATCAAGGCATTCCGCCAGGAATCCGCTTCCCTGCGGATGAATCTCGCGCTGTCGGCGCTTCCCGAGTTTGCCGCTTTCCCGGGAACGGACATAGGTAATCATCATCGCGCCAGCATTACGATGATAGAGGACAAGGATCACGTGGAGCGCGCCTATCGATCAGCGCGGGCGGGTATTCCCGCGGACCCGCCCATCATCGAAGCCATCATTCCCAGTTCCATCGACGACAGCCTGACAGACGCGCCCGGCACCCACGTCATGAGCCTGCTGTGCAAGTACATGCCCTACGACCTGGCCGATGGCAAACACTGGGACGATGAGAAAGAGGCCGTGGTAGACAATATCCTGCGTTATGTCGGCACCTTCATTCCCAACATCCCGGACATCGTTGAGGCTGTGCAATGTCTCACACCGCTGGACCTGGAACGTATGTTCGGCATGACCCGGGGCGACATCTGTCACGGAAAAATGGAGCCCGACCAGTTGTTCAGTATGCGCCCCCATCCTGAGGCGGCCCAGTATGCCACCCCGGTCAAGGGCCTGTACCTGTGTGGCTCCGGCGCACACCCGGGTGGCGGTGTCACAGGAGCGCCGGGTCACAACGCGGCCCGGCGCATTCTCAAGGACCGAATAAAGTATCAATAAGGTGGGTATCCTGTTGCTTTGCATGATGGCTGTCTCCCTCACAACCGCTCACGCCGCTGATGCAACAGCGGAGAACGCGGTTCAACTGCTGAGCCGGTACGGCGGTGACAGCGCACAGCAACACGCAAGCCATTTCAGTTTTTCGCCGGAGCACCGGATCGTCAGTGTAGAGATTCACGCCGTAGGGACACACAGCACAACAGCCCGCTACTCCGGGCACGAGAATCCCTGGTTCGAGGTCAATAACATCCTGCGGATAAAGACCCCCAGCGGAATGGAGGGCGTATCCGGGGTCGACGCCTACTACGCCGGGGACTTCAGCGATGCCCTGCTGCTGGAGATACAGGGTGTGATGCCGGCACTTCTCGCCCTGGAAACCCTGGACCCCGTGGCCGTAGGCCGACAACTGGCGACCACGCACCCGCAACTGAGCGATGCGGCGCGGTCCAGCATCGATATTGCCCTGTGGGACCTGGCTGCTCGCCGGGCAGGGGTGCCCCTGTACCAGCTAATCGGTGCCAGGCGGGATTCTATCGAGGCCTATGCCAGTCTGCCCTTTTACGAGACCCTCCCTGAATACCTTGCCGCCGTGGACCAGTATGCAAAGCTGGGCTACAGCGCCTTCAAGTTTCACGTCTGGGGTCGGCTTGAAGCGGACCTGGAACTGGTGAAGCAGGTACAGCAGACCAATGCTGAGAATACAGATTACCGCTTCATGATCGATGCAGAGAGTGTCTACCATACCGGGGATGCGCTGGCGCTGGGCACCCGGATGGACCAGGGGCAGTTCATCTGGCTGGAGGCCCCGCTGAAGGATGAGCGGCTGGACCAGTACCGGCTTTTGAAGAACCGTCTGGAGCAAACCATCATACCGGCCGGCTACACCCTGTATTCGCGGGAATTTATGCGCCAGGGCATTCAACAGGGCGCATGGGATGCCGGCAGGTTCGACGCCACCGTGGTGGGAGGAATCAGCAGTGCACTGGAGTTGTTAATCATCGCCGAAGATGCGGGTTTGCCGATAGAGATCCAGAGCTGGGGGCACACGCTTTCCCAGGCGACCAACCTCCACCTGATGCTGGCCAATGACCGGACTCGCTACTTCGAAGCCGCCCAGCCC
>Ga0056115_1000064_pt1 | contig 60577 bp, 59 predicted proteins | sample WorMetOlspDAHAB1_FD_77007 | JGI IMG/M metagenome (GOLD analysis project Ga0056115, IMG submission 77007) | Marine gutless worms symbiont microbial communities from Max Planck institute for Marine Microbiology, Germany - Olavius sp. DAHAB.1 ...
CCCTGGGGCGGCACCGACGCGACCGTGCCTTCCATGATCTTCAACAGCGCCTGCTGCACGCCTTCGCCGGACACGTCGCGGGTTATCGACGGATTGTCGGACTTGCGCGTGATCTTGTCGATCTCGTCGATATAGACGATGCCGCGCTGGGCCCGCTCCACGTTGTAATCCGACGCCTGCAACAGCTTCTGGATGATGTTCTCGACGTCCTCGCCCACATAGCCGGCCTCGGTCAAAGTCGTGGCGTCGGCCATGGTGAAGGGCACGTCCAGGATCCGCGCCAGGGTCTGGGCCAGCAGCGTCTTGCCGCAGCCGGTCGGACCGATCAGCAGGATGTTCGACTTGGCCAGTTCGACCTCGTCGCCTTCGGTGCCGTGGGCCAGGCGTTTGTAGTGATTGTGAACGGCAACCGAGAGGACCCGCTTTGCGTAATCCTGGCCGATCACATAGTCGTCCAGGATCGAGCGGATCTCACGCGGCGTCGGCACGCTGTCGCCGGATGTCGACAGGGCCGCCTTGTGGTCCTCCTGGATGATGTCCATGCAAAGCTCGACGCATTCATTGCAGATGAACACGTTGGGCCCCGCGATGAGCTTGCGCACCTCGTGCTGGCTCTTTCCGCAGAAAGAGCAGTACATCGTGGTCTTGCCGTCGTCGTCCGAGGTCTTGCTCATGGGATGATCAGTTCACTCCGGTTCAATCGCGCGCCGCCACCGTGGGGGCCGGTTCTACCTGGCCATCCCTGCGCCTTTCCGGCGATCGTGGAGGCACCCTGTGGCCCCTGGCGGGCCAAACGCGCCGTTCCCAAGCCCTGTAGCGCGAAGGCCAGCCCAAGGTCAAGCGTACCACGTCGAATCTTAATACGATCTTGCCCGCCAACCCCCCGGAAAACCTTTAAAAATCGGCGATTCCTTGGCTTTCCCGCTGGCGTCTGAGACACTATATCGCTGACGAAGCATTAACCTTACAAGGATCCCGCGCCGCCGCCATGTTGATGGATATCGATGAAATCGTTGAGAACTTTGAGTATCTCGAGGATTGGGAAGACCGTTACCGCTATATTATCGACCTGGGGCGCGGGCTGCCTCTGATGGACGAATCGGACAAGAACGACCGGACCAAGGTCCAGGGCTGCATGAGCCAGGTCTGGATGGTCAGCCGGGTGCACCCCGAATCCACGCCGCCGACCATTACATTCCTTGCCGACAGCGACGCCCATATCGTCAAGGGGCTGATCGCCATTCTGCTGGCCGTCTATTCAGGTAAGACGCCGCGCGAGATCATGGAATTCGACATCGAGGACGCGTTCGGCCGGCTGGGGCTGGACCAGCACCTCAGCCCGAATCGCCGCAACGGCTTTTACGCGATGGTTGAGCGAATCAGAGAGGCGGCCGCCGTAAACGCCTGAGCCGATCAAGCTGGTCCTCGGCCACCACAATCGTCGTGCCGGACCTCGGTCTTCTGCCGGCCACCTCGAGGACCAGCTTTCTTCGGATGGCACTGGTAAAGGCGGTCCTGGATCGGGCAACCACGACAAAGGAACCCGGACCGCCGATAAGCCTCTGCCCGAAAATCCCTGCCAGTGAGTCGGGGCTGATGCTTGGATGACCGCCGTCCGGGCTGTCGATTACCAAGGCGTTGATCACGATATCCTCGGCTATAGCGTCGGCGCGAGCCTGCCACAACGCCCGCCCGCCAAAATTCCCCTCATCTGCCGAGACATCGATGATCATTCGCTCGCCTTTGTATTCGTTCGTCAGCAACATGCGCTGGCAATAGGCGATCGCTTCGGAGATCGAGTTGTAGCCGGTCGCCGCGCGCGGTTCGCGGACCAGGCGCTTTGCAAACTCATTGGCGCTTTCCAAGCCTTCGATCACCATCCAATCGATGATTACTTGCTGGGAGGACGGGCTACCCCATTCTACGTAGGCTAAAGCGATCTTCTTATATTGTCCGCCTCTGATCGCATTTAGGACGTCCGGGTCGGTGATGGCGGCAGCGTAGCCGGCGCGCTGGAACTTCAACTCCACTTCATCAATCGAACCCGAGCCGTTGGCCGCGAGCACCAACTCCAAATCGACAGATTCTGCCTTGCCCGGGCCAGTTGGACAATGCGCTGTGCCCAGGATGAAGATCGTTGCAAGCGTAAGTCGCGTCGCTTTCCTTGCCTGTCCGCATTGGCATATGGCGGACATCGTTCCATACCTTCTTCGTTTGAGGTATGGCCTCCTGCACGAGTCGCTACTAATGCAATCCTAATATTATAGACCTTCAACCCAATTGAGGGAACAACGCTGTTACCGGTGCCTTGCCAGACACTTCAGCAGTTGTTTGCGCGCCGTTCGAGCACGGCAAAGCCGGCATTGCCGCATCCGGGATGCAGCGGGAATGACGCATCCGACGCATCTCAGTCGCCGGCCAGCACGACAACGGACCCGTCCTCGGGTGCATTTCCCGCCACCTCTAAAATCATCTTCTTCAGGATCGCATCGGCGAACTCGTCGCGGTTGCGCGCGATTATGACGAACGCGCCCTGACCGATGATCACCTCACGCTCGAAATAGTCCGCCAGCGAGCCCGGACCAAGGCCCGGCATGCCGCTGCCGGGCTTGTTGATGACCAATCCGTTGATGCTGATGTCGGCGGCTGTTGCGTCGGCCCGGGCCAGCGCCATCGGTCGACCGCCGTAATTGCCCGAATCCGCCGACACGTCGATGATCATGCGGGTGCCCACCTGTTCGTTCGTCAGCAGCATGTTCTGGGAATAGGCGACCGCCTCGGAAATCGAGTTCCAGCCTGTCGCTGCACGCGGTTCCGCGATCAGGGCATCGGCGAATCGCTGGGCGCTTTCCGGCCCGTCGATCACCGTCCAGTCGACGATCGTGTGCTGGGAAAAGGCGCTGCCCCATTCCACGTAGGCGACCGCGATCTTCTGGTGGAACCCGCCCCGGATTGCGTTCAGCACCACAGGGTCGGTGATGGCGGCGGCATAGCCTGCGCGCTGGAAGGCAAGCTCCTCGTCGTCGATCGAGCCCGATCCGTCGGCAGCAAAGACCAGCTCGAGGTCGACCGGTTCAGCCCGCGCCGCGGTCGACCAGGCGAAAGAAGCGGCCAGGATCAGGCTTTTCAGCATCAAGCTTCGCATCGACATCTTTTCCCAGTTCGTTTGCATTTGTCTTACAGAACGACGCACGGCCGGTGACAGTGAGGTAAGTTCTGGCGCAGGATCGACAACCTGTGCCATTGACATGAGAGTTCGCCAGGAATCCAAGCGCGCCATGGGTCACCCCGCAAATCACCGAAACCGGAGGATCGGCTGCCGCGTTCCTCTGCTGGCCGTCAGCTTGGGGTTCGCGCTGGCGGCGTACGTTTTCGGCGCGCCGGTCTGGGCGCAGGACGACTGGACCTCGACCGTGCCGTTCGGCGAGGCGAACCTGCTGGGCGAACCCCGAAAGGAAGACCTGACGCCGATGATCCGGCGCGGCGTCGTCCGGGTGCTGGTCGGCTATGGCAGGACCCGGTACGCGATCGTCAAATCCCGGGCGCGGGGTTTCGAGTACGAACTGATGATGCGTTACCGAGCCTATCTCAAGACGCGGGTCCGACCGCGCAGTTGGCCGGTGCAGTTCGTCTTCATCCCGCTGCCATTCGATGAACTGCTGCCCAGTCTCGTTGCCGGCTACGGCGACATTGCGGCGTCCGGTTTGACCGTGACGGATGAACGGGCGGCCATGGTCGACTTCACCCGGCCTTATCTTCGGAACGTCGCGGAGATCGTCGTGACCGCGCCGGGCGTGGAAGGACTGAATTCCCTGGACGATCTCAGCGGGCGCGCGGTTCATGTCCGGCCCGCCAGCAGCTATGCGGCAGGCCTGAAAAAACTGAACGAGGAGTTCGCCGCCCGCGGCCTGGCGCCGGCCGAACTGGTGCCGCTCCCGCGCCACCTCGCCGACGAAGATGTCCTGGAACTTGTCGACGCCGGCGCACTTGAGATTACGATCTCGGACGAATTCATGGCCCGTACCTGGTCGAAGGTCTACGACGACCTGGTGTTGCGCGACGACCTGGCTCTGGCCACGGGCGGCGAAATCGCCTGGGCCGTGCGAAAGGACAGTCCGGAGCTTCTGGAAAGCCTCAATACCTTCATCGCCCGATCGGGGCAGGGCAGTCTCCTCGGGAATATTCTGCTTCGCCGTTATTTCTTCGAGCCCGAGTGGTTCGACAATCCGCTGGACAAGGAGAACACGGACCGGATTGCGGCCGTGCGCACTCTGTTGGAGCAGCAGGCGGAGCGAAACCAATTCGACTGGCGCCTGCTCGCCGCGCTTGCCTATCAGGAAAGCGGCTTCGACAACGCCGTACGCAGCCCGGCAGGCGCCGTTGGTCTGATGCAGGTCCTCCCCGCAACCGCCGCGGCGCCGCCGATCAGCATGGACAACATCGAGGGCCTGGAGGCCAATGTGGAAGCCGGCACCAGATACCTGGCGCACTTGCGGGACGATTACTTCAATGACCAGGCCCTGGGCCAGGAAGCGCGCCGAAACTTCGCCCTGGCGGCCTACAACGCGGGTCCCACGCGGATCCGCCGACTGCGGAGGGAGGCGGCGAAGGCGGGGCTGGACCCGAATCGCTGGTTCAACAATGTCTCGGACCTGGCCCGCCGTCGTATCGGTCTTGAGACGGTCCAGTATGTCAGCAACATCAACCGCTATTACGCCGAGTTTGTGCTATTTGACCGGGCTCAGGCGTTGCGGTTGCAAACGCGCACGGATACCGAAACAAAAGCCAACCACAAGAGACCTTAGAAAGGCGGAAATGGTTCTTCGCGTCCTCACTTCGTTCCGAATGGCCATGGGCCACTCGATCCCGATGCAGGTGTCCGTTGCCTGCCTGTGTCTGATGCTCGTCGCGTGCGCGGACAACGGCGCGGGCCCGCAACAGTCGAACCAAAGGCGCAGCAACCCGGCCTACGACGGTTCGGGCCTGACCATCGGCGAGATGGATGTCTTGGCCGACATTCGTACGGACGATCTGGATGCTCTGATTGGCAAAGGCGTGATCCGCGTGCTGGTGAGCTACAACCGCGCCGGATACAAGGTTTCGGACTCCCAGGCGCGCGGCTTCGAGTACGAGTTGATGATGAAGTACCGCGCTTATCTGCGAACTCGGGTCAATCCGCGCAGTTGGCCGGTGCAGTTCGTCTTTATACCGATGCCGGCGGACGAGTTGCTGCCCACCTTGATCGAAGGGCGCGGCGACATCGTTGCTGCGGGCATGACGATCACGCCCGAACGCGCGAAGCAGGTGGACTTCACACGGTCTTATATCCGGAACGTTGCCGAACTGGTTCTCGCCGCGCCCAGCGTACAGGGCTTGGAGACGCTGGACGACCTCAGCGGCAGGGAGGTCTACGTTCATGCCTATACCAGCTACGCCGCCAGCCTTGCCCGGCTTAACCAAGATTTCAAACGGCGCGGACTGGCGCCTGTCAAGATTGTGCCCGCGAACGAGCATCTGGCGACCGAAGACATCATTGAACTGGTGCATGCCGATGCAATTGCCCTGACGGTCGTCGATGGACACCTGGCGCAACTCTGGTCCAAGGTCTATCCGGACCTCGTCGTGCGCGAGGACCTCAAAGTCGCCGAGGGTGGCGAGGTCGCCTGGGCCATCCGCAAGAACAGCCCGCAGATGCTGGAGAGCCTGGATACGTTTCTCCAAACGGCGTCACAGGGTACGCTGATCGGCAATATTTTGCTGAACCGTTATTTCCTCGATGCGCGCTGGTTCGAGAATCCCCTGGATGACGAGGTCCAGGAAAAGATGGACGAGATTTCGTCTCTTCTGGAGCGTTACGCCGACCGGTACGGGTTCGACTGGCGTCTTTTGGCCGCGCTGGCTTACCAGGAGAGCGAATTCAACCACGGCGCGCGCAGCAAGGCCGGCGCCGTAGGGTTGATGCAGGTTCTTCCGGCGACCGCGGCAGCGCCCCCGATCGAGATCATCAGACTTGAGGACCTGGAATCCAATATCGAAGCTGGCGCCAAGTACCTGGCGCACCTTCGCGACGACTATTTCAACGACCCCGCAATCGCCGAATCCGCAAGGATCGATTTTGCGCTTGCAGCCTATAACGGCGGCCCCACCCGGATAAGCCGTCTGCGGCGCGAAGCCGAGAAGGAGGGACTGGACCCGAACCGCTGGTTCGACAACGTGGAAAGAATCGCACGCCGCCGCATCGGCCTGGAGACGGTCCAATATGTCAGCAATATCAACCGCTACTACATCGAATTCGTGCTGGTCGACCGGGCAGAGGAACAGCGGCGGCGCATCCGCGAGGACTTGAGTGGATAGCCGCGACTAATACCCGCGCGCCGGGTCGACCACATTGTCCAGCGGTTCGCCGCGCCGGACCTTGCCGATCGTGCGCAGCAGCGCCGCGACCCCGGTATCGACCTGGGTGATGCTGGCGATGTGAGGCGTGACGTCGATATGCGGGTGCGTCCAGAAGGGGTGTTCCGCCGGCAGAGGCTCGGTCTCGAACACATCCAGCGTGGCATGCGCAATCTGGCCCGTGTCCAGCGCCGCCAACAGGTCCGGTTCGTTCAGGTGGGGTCCGCGCCCCGCATTGATCAGGAAAGCGCCCCTGGGCAGCCTGTCGAACAGAGACCGGTTCAAGATGCCCTCGGTCTCCTCGGTCATCGGCAGCAGGCCTACCAGGATCTCCGATTGGGCGAGCAGGGTCTGCAGGCCGCTTGGTCCGTGCAGACACGCGATGCCGGGCAGGGACTTCGACGACCGGCTCCACCCAGCCACATTGAAACCGGCGGCCGCCAGCGTCTCGCAGACATAACGTCCGATCACGCCAAGCCCCAGCACGCCGACGGTGCGGTGTCGGGCAACCAGGCGTTCCTGCGGGGTCCAATCCCCGCTTTGCTGCTGTGCGCGGTAGAGGTGGTCGCGCAAATGGTATTTCAGGGCGTTGTACAGCACGTACTCGCCCATGCCTTCGCTGAGGCCCGGTTCGTCCATGCGAACCAGCGGGATTTCGGTCGGGAAGTCGGGATCTGCCAGCAGGCCGTCGACGCCGGCCCACAGCGACAGGACCGCCTTTAAGTTCGGATAGCGCTTCAGCTCGCCGGGCGGCGGCTTTGCCACGACGGCGATATCCACCTCTTCCGCGTCGCCCACATCCGGCCAGATCCGGATTTCTTCGTCCGGCGCCGCCGCACGAAAACCCTCAAGCCAGTCCTCGGCCCTGTCGGACCGGCTGATAAAGACGATTGCCATGGCTAATGCTCCCGACCGGGTGCGCGTGATGGGGCCGCCACGTTACCCGGGCGGGACCATGCCTTCAACGACGGGACGGCCGTCGGGCGGGTGCGCAGTCCCCAGGATTCTTTTCCGCAGAGCCAAGTCTGCCCGATTGCAGGGATCAGGTTCTTATGGAAAGATGACGGTCAAGGGGGGCTTCCGCCCCGCATAGCTGCGATCATTGAGAACAGCACCAAAGCAAACCAATAAACTGGGCAGAGAGGCCTGTAATGAAGCGTTTAATCACTGCTGCGAGCGTCGCTCTTCTGAGCGTCAGCACGGCCCTGGCGGCCGACATCAAACCGGCCGTCGTGTTCGACATGGGCGGCAAATTCGACAAGTCTTTCAACGAGGGCATTTACGGCGGCGTCGAGAGATTCAAGCAAGAGACGGGCGTCTCCTACGGCGAATTCGAGGTCACCAACGAAGCCCAGCGTGAACAGGCGCTGCGCAACTTCGCGCGCCGGGGATACAACCCCATCATTGCGGTCGGTTTTGCACAGGGGCCTGCGCTTGACAAGGTCGCGGGCGAATACCCGGATACTAAGTTCTCGATCATCGACATGGTCGTGGACAAGCCGAACGTGCAGTCGATCGTGTTCAAGGAGCACGAGGGCTCGTTCCTTGTCGGCATGCTGGCGGCTTTGGCGTCGGACACTGGCAAGGTGGGTTTCGTCGGCGGCATGGACATCCCGCTGATCCGCAAGTTCGCCTGCGGCTACGAACAGGGCGTGAAATACGTCAATGGCGATGCCGAGGTTTATCAGAACATGACCGGCACCACCCCGGCGGCCTGGAACGACCCGGTTAAGGGCGGCGAACTGGCGAAGTCGCAGTTCGACAGGGGCGCAGACGTTGTCTATGCCGCCGCCGGCGGTACCGGACTGGGCGTCCTGCAAGCCGCGGCCGATGGCGGAAAGCTGTCGATCGGCGTGGATTCGAACCAGAACTACCTGCATCCGGGGTCGGTCCTGACGTCGATGCTGAAGCGCGTCGATGTGGCTGCCTACGACGTCTACAAGTCGTCGATGGACGGCACCTGGGCACCTGGGATCAAGGTTCTGGGCCTGAAAGAAGACGGCGTCGGCTGGGCGCTGGACGACAACAACAAGGCTCTGATCACCGACGATATGAAGTCCAAGGTCGACGCGGCCAAGGCCGACATCATCGCCGGGAAGATCTCGGTCCACGACTATATGGCGGACAACACCTGCACCTACTGAGCGCGGCGCTTATGACGCCTTGAAGGTGCAGAATGTCTGATACGGCTCCGCCGACGAACGCCGACACGGCCCCGCCCCCAGCGGGCGGGGCCGCTGCGGCGATCGAATTGACCGGCATCAACAAGAGCTTTGGCCCCGTCCACGCCAACAAGGACATCTCCATGCGCGTGGAGAAGGGGTCGATCCACGGCATCATCGGCGAGAACGGGGCCGGCAAATCGACCCTGATGAGCATCCTGTACGGCTTCTACCAGGCCGATTCCGGAACCATCGAAGTCGACGGCAGGCCGACCTCCATCAACAACCCGGATGACGCCATCGCGGCGGGGATTGGTATGGTTCACCAGCATTTCATGCTGGTGGATCCGTTTACCGTTCTGGAGAACGTGCTGCTGGGCGCTGAAGGCGGGCTGTTGCTGAAAGAGGGCATGGCCGAGGCCCGCGAAACCCTTGAGCGGCTGGAGCGCGAATACAGCCTGGAAGTGAACGTCGACGCCGTCGTCGCCGACCTGCCGGTCGGCATCCAACAACGCCTGGAAATCCTGAAGGCGCTGTACCGGGGCGCGGAAATCCTCATCCTGGACGAACCCACCGGCGTGCTGACCCCGCAGGAGGCGGACCACCTGTTCCGGATCCTGGCGTCCCTGAAGGAACAGGGAAAGACGATCATCCTGATCACCCACAAGCTGCGCGAGATCATGGCGATCACCGACAACGTCACGGTGATGCGCCGGGGCGAGGTGGTCGCCAACGTCCGGACCGCGGAAACCTCGCGCGAGCAACTGGCCGAACTGATGGTCGGCCGCAAGGTCCTCCTCCGGGTGGAAAAGACGCCGGCCCAGCCGGGCGACGTGATGCTGCAGGCGGAGCACCTGGACTACACCGATGAATTCGGCGTGCGTCGGGTCAAGGATGTCAGTTTCAACGTCCGAAAGGGCGAGATTGTCGGCATCGCAGGCGTCGCAGGCAACGGCCAGTCGGAACTGATGGAACTGCTGGCCGGCATCAAGCAGCCGGACAAGGGCAGCCTGAAGATCAACCACACCGTCATCGCCGGCGAGGATGCCAAGGACATGCGTCAGATCGGGCTGGCGCACGTGCCCGAGGATCGCCAGCGCATGGGCCTGGTCACTGCGTTTGCGGCCAACGAATCCTCGATCCTTGGCTATCAGGACGATCCCGCCTTCAACGGGCCGATCCTGATGGACCGCCGGGCGATCATCGAGACATGCCAGGGCCAGATGCACGAGTACGACGTGCGGCCGCCCGATCCCATGCTTCGCAGCGGCAGCTTTTCCGGCGGCAACCAGCAGAAGATCATCGTCGCCCGCGAGATGGAGCGCGACCCCGACGTGCTGCTGGTCGGCCAGCCGACGCGCGGTGTGGATATCGGCGCCATCGAGTTCATCCATCGCCGGCTCATCGAAATGCGCGACCGCGGCAAGGCGGTGCTTCTGATCTCCGTGGAACTGGACGAGATCATGTCGCTGAGCGACCGCATCCTTGTGATGTTCGACGGGCTGATCGTGGGCGAGGTGCCGGCCGCGGACGCGACGGAGCAGATGCTGGGCCTGATGATGGCGGGGATCGATCCGTCAAAGCAAGGCGAGGTCGCCTGACCATGGCTGCGATCGATCCCACCACGGGTCTGCCGCGCTGGGCGACGGTCACCGTCTTGCCGCTGGTCAACCTTCTTGCGGCTTTCATCGTCTCCGGGATCGTGATCCTGATCATCGGCGAGAACCCCATCGATGCGATGCTGATCCTGATCAACGGCGCGTTCGGTTATCAGGAGGCCTGGGGCTATACGCTGTACTACTCCACCAACTTCATTTTTACCGGGCTTGCCGTCGCCGTGGCGTTCCACTGCGGGCTCTTTAACATCGGCGGCGAAGGGCAGGGCTATCTCGGCGGGTTGGGCGTCGGGCTGGTCTGCCTTTACCTGGACTTCCTGCCGTTCATCGTGATTCTGCCGATCGCGATCATCGGCGGCGCCCTGTTCGGGGCGGCCTGGGCCTGGGTGCCCGGCTATCTTCAGGCTCGGCGCGGCTCGCACATCGTCATCACCACCATCATGTTCAATTTCATCGCGGCGACGCTGATGGTCTATCTGATGGTGAACATCCTGATCAAACCGGGCCAGATGTCGCCGGAAAGCCGGTCCTTCGTGGAAAGCGCCACGCTTCCGGGCATGCACGAGATGCTGGGCTGGATCGGGATTGAGTTCTCCCGGACTCCGCTGAACATGTCCTTCCTGTGGGCGCTGTTGTGCTGTGTTTTCGTCTGGGTGTTCATCTGGCACACGCGCTGGGGCTACGAGCTGAGAACCGTCGGCACGAACCCCAACGCCGCGGTCTATGCCGGGATCTCGCCGCAGCGGAACATCATGCTGGCCATGGCGATCTCCGGTTCGTTGGCTGGCATGATGGGCCTGAACGAGATCATGGGCGTCAACCACCGGCTGTTGTTGAACTTCACGGCCGGATACGGCTTTGTCGGCATCGCGGTCTCGTTGATGGGACGCAACCACCCGGTCGGCATCATCCTGGCCAGCCTGTTGTTCGGCGCGCTTTATCAGGGCGGCGCCGATCTGGCGTTCGACATGCCCAAGATCAGCCGCGAAATGGTCGTGGTGATCCAGGGGCTGGTGATCCTGTTCGCGGGCGCGCTGGAGTTCCTGTTCCTGCCGTACCTGCTTCCCTTGTTCAGGGCGTGGCGCAAGCGCGACGTCCAGCCTGCGGAATAGGGGGCGGCGGCGCGTCATGGAAAGTTTCGGCTTCTTCATCCTGCTGCTGGACGCAACGCTCAGGGTGTCCGTGCCGCTGGTTCTGGCGTCGCTGGCGGGACTGTTCTCCGAACGCTCGGGCATCGTCGACATCAGCCTGGAGGGCAAGATGCTGGGGGCAGCCTTCGCGGCGGCCTCGGGCTCATATGTCTTCTATCAATGGACGGTCGATGCCGGGCTGCCGGGCCTGTCCTTCCTCGCCGCCTGGGTGGGGCTCGCCTGCGGCATCATCTGGTCGGTCCTGCTGGCGCTGCTGCACGGGGTCGCCTGCATCCGCTACAACGGGAACCAGGTCGTCTCGGGCGTCGCGATCAACATCCTGATGGCCGGCCTGACCGTGGTCCTGGGCATCTCCTGGTTCAGCCAGGGCGGACGCACGCCGCAATTGCCGCAGGAAGGGCGGTTCCTGCCGATCACCTGGCCGGGCGCCGACGCGATCCGCGAGGTTCCGGTCCTGGGGCACCTCTACAGCGAGCTCCTGTCGGGCCACAACGTTCTGGTCTATGTCGCTTTTCTGGCCGTCCCGCTGACCTTCTGGGTGGTCTACAAGACCCGCTTCGGCCTGCGGCTGAGGGCTGTGGGCGAAAGCCCCGCCGCGGTGGACACGGCGGGCATCTCCGTGGCCGGCATGCGTTATCGCGCGGTCATGGTGTGCGGGATGCTGTGCGGGATCGCCGGGACCTATCTGTCGACGGCGCAGTCGGCGTCATTCATCAAGGACATGACCGCGGGCAAGGGCTTCATCGCGCTGGCCGCGCTGATCTTCGGCAAGTGGCGCCCGGTGCCTGCGATGCTGGCCTGTCTGTTGTTCGGTTTCCTTGAGGCGGTTGCCGCGCGCCTGCAGGGCGCGATCGATCTGGACGCCACATCCGGCTTCGTCCGCACCCTGATCGGCGCGATCCCCTTCATCATCGAAGCGCTGCCATACATCCTGGTTGTGCTGCTGCTGGCGGGCTTCGTCGGCCGCGCCATCGCGCCGAAGGCCAGCGGCATTCCTTATGTGAAGGAAAGATAGGCGCGCATGGCCGACACCGCCCCCCTGATCGCCGCTGCGATCGCGGCCCGGAACAGCGCCTATGCGCCCTATTCGAACTTCCAGGTGGGCGCGGCCGTGCGCGGCGAAAGCGGCGCGATCTATGCCGGCTGCAATGTAGAAAACGCCGCTTATCCCGAAGGCCTGTGCGCCGAAGCGAGTGCGATTTCCGCCATGGTCATGGCCGGAGAACGCCGCCTTACGGGGATCGCGGTTGCCGGCGGCGGCGAGGGCCTGTGCACGCCGTGCGGCGGCTGCCGTCAGAAGATCCGGGAATTCGCCGCTGATTCGGCGCCCGTGCTGATTTGCGGGCCCGAAGGTTTGCGGCAAGAATTCACGCTGGGCGCACTGTTGCCCCAGGCCTTTGGACCGGACAACCTGTCATGAGCGAAGAGATCCGCGCCGTCGCCGATATCATCCTGGCCCGGGCCGGCGACAGAAAACCCCGCATGGCCCTGGTCCTGGGCAGCGGACTGGGCGGTCTTGCCGAACAGATCGAAGACCCCGTCGTGCTTCCTTACGAGGAACTGCCAGGCTTTCCGCGCCCCGGCGTGGAAGGGCATGCCGGTCGGCTGATCCTGGGGCGCCTGGGCGGCCGGGACGTGATCTGCATGCAGGGAAGGGTGCATGCCTACGAAGGTCATCATCCGGAACGGCTGGCCTTCGGCGTGCGCACCTTCAAGGACATCGGCTGCGACATGCTGCTGTTGACCAACGCGGCCGGATCGCTTCGGCCCGCGGTGGGGCCCGGCAGCCTGATGGCCATCACCGACCACATAAACTGGTCGGGCGCAAACCCGCTGATCGGTCCGAACGACGAGGACCGGGGGCCGCGTTTCTTCGACATGTCAAAGGCCTACGATCCGGGCCTGCGGGATCAATTGAAGGCCGCCGCGGAGGCCGAGGGCATCGACCTCGCCGAAGGCGTCTATCTCTGGTACCTGGGCCCCAACTTCGAAACGCCGGCGGAGATCCGCGCGTTTCAGATCCTGGGCGCGGACGCGGTCGGCATGTCAACGGTTCCCGAGTGTCTTGCAGCGGTTCATTGCGGCTTGCGCGTCGTTGCCGTGTCGGTAATCACGAACCTTGCGGCAGGCCTGCAGGCACACGCGCTGAGCCACAATGAAACCGTCTCGGAATCGGCGAAGGCGGCGGAAGCGTTCCAGCGCCTGATCACGCGGTTTGTCGCGGATGTGGATCTCGACTAACGCGCGGTGCGCGTTCGGCCTGCTGATCGCCGCGGCGTTCCTGGTTGCCTGCAGTTCTGACGACGGGCCGGTGCCGGAAGAGTGCGTCGGCGCCTACAAGCTGAGGATCGAAAAGACCACGTACATCGTCCTGCCGGGCGGCGGCCAGGCGCCGGATCATTGCGCGCCTTACGCGATCTCGCTGGAAGAGCACCTGGAGAAGAGGCCGCTGCCTGAGGGGTACGTGAATTGCCGCCTGGGCGACGGACGCGTGGTGGGCATGAAACCGGAAACCTGCGCGGCCGAAAACGGCAAGGCGCTTTGACCGAGCGACGCCCCGCAAGCATTCCCCTCTCTGGTTTCGGCTGTTTCCTCCCGGACTCACTGCCATTTGCATTAGAGTAGTCAGGATTACCGTAGTAGGCGAATGGGCTGCATTGGCGACCAAGTCGCCGAAAGAACAAGGGGGAGTTCTATGTCTCAAGGCGGCAACACACTCGAACCGATCGAACTGGACCGCGCCAAATATGCGACGCTGACCGGCAGCGCATTGATCGACGAGATCGCCGCGGACCTGAAGGCCCTGCGCGACAAGCGCTTCGACTATTACAACGAGCTGCGTGCGAGCAGCAGCGCCAACCAGATGCGATCCTGGATGAGCAAAGTCGCTGCCGCCGCCGTTCTGCTGACGGTCGTTGCGACGATCATGCGGATCACGGACGTCGCCAAGTTCACGATCGGCCAGTTCAGTATCGACAAGGCGGACGTCTGGGTGTTCGTCGTCGCGCTGGTTCTATACGGCATCCTGGGTGCGGTTAGTCTTTACGAGAAGACCAGCGACGTCAGCAGCAGCTACTTCCGGCATGTCGCGATCCTTCACGGGATCCGGGACCTGTGGACCAAACTAGAATTCTCATTGTTGCAGGAAACCGTGAAGGCGAACGATCTCGATCCGACAGACACGGCCGGCGCTGCGGCGGTGCGCGACCGTGTGATCGCCCTTGCCCAGGCGTTCTGCAATGACCTCGCCAAGCTTGTGAGCGACGAACAGAAGGAGTGGCGAACCGAGTTCATGGCGTCGATCTCCGAACTGGAGACGGTTGCCAAGGAGGGCATGGCCAAGGCCCAGGCGGATCTCGAGAAATCGGCCAAAGCGCACAAGGAGGCGACAGAGAAGGCCGAAAAGGAGGCGAAAGAGGCCCAGGCAGCCGCCAAGGCGGCCGAGGAGGCTGCCAAGGCCGCCGCGGAGGCTGCCGCGGAAGCCGCGAAGTCAGCCAGCAAGCCGACCCTGCTGAACGTCACGGTCAGCGGCACGGACTATGACAAAATCACGATCACCATCGACGATGTGGAAAGGATCACGACCGACAAGAAGGTGTTCGCGATCGACCAGCTCACGCCCGGCCCGGCCAAGGTGGAGGCCGAAGCGGTCAAGGACACGAAGAAGGTCTCCAAAAGTCAGTGGATCGATCTGAAGCCCGGAATTCAAGCGCTTGCCCTGGCGTTCGGCTGATCCAGGGCGCGCGGCGCGGCACGCCGTTGGTTAACCAGGCAGGTCCAAAGATGTCGGACGAGGGACTCGCCTTCGCGGGGCGCTTCGCGCACACTGTGCAGACAAGAACCCAAGCCAGCATGGAAGGAGCGGCCGCATGACAGGCGGCGAACTGGGCCGGTCTTCGGGCACGGGGGCGACGGTCCACACGATAGGCACGGCGGGAGCGGCGCCCGCAGAAGCGGAACGGAACCCGGGCACCCGCCTGGAACTGGACTGGATCGAGGACGTTCACGTCAATCTCAGCGCGGTGGAACGCCGGGCCAAGACCCTGTTGACCCGGCGATCGGTCAAGAAGGACTGGCAGGCGGCCTGGCTGGTCAAGGCGGTGACCTGCATCGACCTGACCACCCTGGCGGGCGACGACACCGAGGGCCGGGTCGCGCGGCTGTGCGCCAAGGCGCGCCAGCCGATCCGGCCTGAAATATTGGAAAGTCTGGGACTCGCCGATCGCGGCATCACAACGGGCGCCGTCTGCGTCTATCACGAGATGGTGCCGGCGGCGGTCGCCGCGCTGGAGGGAACCGGCATTCCCGTGGCCGCCGTTTCCACGGGCTTTCCGGCCGGACTGTCGCCGATGCACACGCGAATTGCCGAGATCAAGGAGTCGGTCGCGGCCGGCGCCGAGGAAATCGACATCGTCATCTCCCGGCGGCACGTGCTGACCCAGAACTGGCAGGCGCTCTATGACGAAGTAAAGGCCTTCCGCGAAGCCTGCGGGCCGGCACACATGAAGTCGATCCTCGCCACCGGCGAACTGGCCACCTTGCGCAACGTCGCCAAAGCCTCGATGGTCTGCATGATGGCCGGCAGCGGCTTCATCAAGACCTCCACCGGAAAGGAGCCCGTCAACGCCACCCTGCCGGTCAGCCTGGTGATGGTGCGGATGATCCGCGAATACCTGGAACGGACCGGCCACCGGATCGGCTTCAAGCCGGCCGGCGGCATCAGCACCGCCAAGACGGCGCTGGGGTACCTCTATCTGATGAAGGACGAGCTGGGCCGGCCCTGGGTGGAGCCGGACCTGTTCAGGTTCGGCGCGTCCAGCCTGCTGGGCGACATCGAGCGCCAGCTCTCCCACTATGTCACGGGCCGCTACGCGGCCGATCACCACAATCCCATGGCCTGACGGATCGACCGTATGAGCGTTGCCGAGATATTTGACAGCATGGACTACGGGCCCTCGCCCGAGGCGGCCGAACAGGCCCAGCAGTGGATCGACCGCTATGGCGGCCAGTTCTGGCATTTCATCGCCGGCGAATGGGTCAAGCCCGCCGGCGGCGACTGGCTGACCACCACGAACCCGGCCAACGGCCGGAAACTGGGCGAGATTGCCCAGGGGACCGCCCCCGACATGGATGCGGCGGTCGCGGCCGCGCGGGCGGCGCAGCCGGGCTGGGCCGGTCTCGGCGGGCACGGCCGGGCGCGCTTTCTCTATGCGCTGGCGCGGCTGGTGCAGAAACACGCCCGCCTGCTGGCGGTCCTGGAAAGTATGGACAACGGCAAGCCGATCCGCGAGACCCGGGACATCGACGTGCCGCTGGTCGCGCGCCACTTCTATCACCATGCCGGCTGGGCCCAGCTGATCGACAGCGAGTTCCCCGATCACGTGCCCGTCGGCGTCGCCGGGCAGATCATCCCCTGGAATTTCCCGTTGCTGATGCTGGCCTGGAAGGTCGCGCCGGCGCTGTCCGCCGGCAATACCGTGGTCCTGAAACCGGCCGAGTTCACCAGCCTGACCGCGCTGTTGTTCTGCGACCTGTGCCGACAGGCGGGCCTGCCGGGCGGCGTCTTCAACGTGGTCACCGGCGACGGGGCGACCGGCGAGATGCTGGTCAGGCATCCTGACGTGGACAAGATCGCCTTCACCGGGTCGACCGAGGTCGGTCGTCTGATCCGCATGGCGACGGCCGGGTCGGGCAAGCGGCTGACGCTGGAACTGGGCGGCAAGTCGCCCTTCATCGTGTTCGACGATGCCGATCTGGACAGCACCGTCGAGGGTGTGGTCGACGCCATCTGGTTCAACCAGGGCCAGGTCTGCTGCGCCGGGTCGCGGCTGCTGGTTCAGGAAGGCATCGCTGGCCGGCTGATCGACAAGCTGAAGGCGCGCATGGAAACGCTGCGCGTCGGCGACCCGCTGGACAAAGCGATCGATATTGGCGCCATCGTGGCGCCCGTGCAGCTTGAGCGGATCGACCGCCTGGTCAAACAAGGCGTGGAGGAGGGGGCGGAGCTGTTCCAGCCAAGCTGGGCCTGCCCCACCGACGGCCTGTTCTACCCGCCCAGCCTGTTCACCAACGTGGCGCCCGCGGCGACCATCGCGAACGAGGAGATCTTCGGTCCGGTGCTGGTGGCGATGACCTTCCGCACGCCCGCAGAGGCGGTCGCGCTGGCCAACAACAGCCGCTACGGGCTGGCCGCCAGCGTCTGGTCGGAGAACATCAACCTGGCGCTGGACATCGCGCCCAAACTGAAATGCGGCGTCGTCTGGGTCAATTCGACCAACATGTTCGATGCCGCCTGCGGTTTCGGCGGCTACCGCGAGTCGGGCTTCGGCCGTGAAGGCGGCAAGGAAGGGCTCTACGCCTATCTGAAACCAGCCTGGGAGGCGGGCCTCGCCACTTACGACACCGCCGCGCCGGCGCCGACGCCGATGCCCCCCCAGGGCGATCTGGGACTGCCGCCGGTCGACCGCACCGCCAAGATGTATATCGGCGGCGGTCAGAAACGCCCGGACGGCAACTACAACCGAACCGTCCTGTCGCCCGACGGCGAAATCGTTGGCGAGGTGGGAGAAGGCAACCGAAAGGACATCCGCGACGCGGTGGAGGCGGCGCGCAAGGCGTCCGGCTGGGCCACCGCGGCGGCCCATCTGAGAGCCCAGATCCTGTTTTATGTGGCCGAAAACCTGGACGCGCGGGCGGCGGAGTTCCGGGACCGCCTGATGGCCATGACCGGCATGCGCAAGGCGCAGGCAGCCAAGGAGGTGACGGCAGCGGTCAGCCGTCTGTTCGCCTATGCCGCCTGGGCGGACAAGTTCGACGGCGCGGTGCACAGCCCGCCGGTCCGGGACGTGACGATCGCCATGAACGAGCCCGTGGGCGTCATGGGCCTGGTCTGTCCCGACGAGGCGCCGCTTTTGGGTTTCGTCTCGATGGTCGCGCCGGCCGTCGCCATGGGCAACCGGGTCGTGGCCGTGCCCAGCGAACCCCATCCGCTTTCGGCCACCGACTTCTACCAGGTCCTCGACACCTCGGACGTGCCCGGCGGCGTGGTCAATATCGTCACCGGCGAAAAGGACGCCCTGGCCAAGTCCCTTGCCGAACACGAGGCGGTCGACGGGGTCTGGTACGACGGCCCGGCTGCGGGCAGCGGCATGGTCGAGGCGGCATCGGTCGGCAATCTCAAGCAGACCTGGGTCAATCACGGCCGGCGCCGGGACTGGCACGACCGCCGCCAGGCCGAAGGGACGGAGTTCCTGCGCCACGCGACACAGGTGAAGAACGTCTGGGTGCCGTATGGCGAGTAACGGCGGCGGGGGCTTCCTTCCCCAGGAGATCATTCGCAGGAAACGCGACGGCGGGAACCTGGAGGCCGACGAGATCGCGTTCTTCGTGCGCGGTATTTCGGACGGCACGATCAGCGAAGGCCAGGCTGCAGCGTTCGCCATGGCCGTGTTCTTTCAGGGAATGGGCATGGACGAACGCGTCGATCTGACGCGCGCCATGCGGGATTCGGGCACGGTGCTGAACTGGGCCGACGCGGCGTTGGAAGGGCCGGTCGTGGACAAACATTCCACCGGCGGTGTCGGTGACAAGGTGTCCCTGATGCTGGCGCCGGTGCTTGCCGCCTGTGGCTGTTTCGTTCCGATGATCTCCGGCAGAGGGCTTGGCCATACGGGCGGCACGCTGGACAAGCTGGACAGCGTTCCCGGCTACGACACCGCACCCGACATCGACAGGTTCCGCGAAGTCACGGCCGATGCGGGTTGCGCGATCATCGGACAGACCGTCGACCTGGCGCCGGCGGACAAGCGGCTTTACGGGATCCGCGACGTGACGGCGACGGTGGAGTCGATCCCGCTGATCACGGCTTCGATCCTGTCGAAGAAACTGGCGGCGGGACTGGACGCCCTGGTGATGGACGTGAAGTTCGGATCCGGCGCCTTTGTGGCGCAGATGGAAGATGCGAGCGATCTCGCCCGATCCATCGTTGCCGTCGGCAACGGCGCCGGGATGCGCACGACCGCCCTGATGACGGATATGAACCAGGTCCTCGGCACCACCGCCGGCAATGCGGTGGAAGTGCGCGAGTCGGTCGACTATCTGACCGGCGCCGTCCGGGAATCGCGGCTGCACGCTGTCACCCGGGCGCTTGCCGTCGAGCTTTTGGTTTCCAGCGGCCGCGCCGACGATGCGGTTGCGGCGGAGGCAATGGTCGACGAGGCGTTGGACTCAGGCGCTGCAGCCGAGCGCTTCGGCCGAATGGTGAGCGCCCTGGGCGGTCCCGCCGACCTGTTGGAACGGCCGGATGCCCATCTGCCGGACGCCGACGTGGTGCTGCCGGTCAGGCCGCCGCGCCCAGGCGTGATCGCTGCAATGGACACGCGCGCCCTGGGCGTCGCCGTCGTCGGACTTGGCGGCGGCAGGACCCGTGCTGACCAGGCCGTCGACCACGCCGTCGGGCTGACCGAGATCGCCGGCATCGGCGACCAGGTCGGCTCGGACCGTCCGCTTGCCGTCGTCCATGCCCGCAGCGACTCCGCCGCAGAAGCCGCGGCGGCAGCGGTCAGCGCCGCCGTCACACTGGATACCGGCGCCCCTGCGCCCAGACCGGTCGTCGCCCGGCGAATCGGCCCCGAGGAGGCGGCCGATGTCGGCTGATCTCCGCGCCGTGCCCAAGGCCGAGCTCCATGTGCACCTGGAAGGAACGGCGACGCCTGCATTGGTCAGAAAACTGGCCGAACGCAACGGCATGACGTTGCCGGCCGCGTTGTTCGCCGAGGAGGATGCGTTTGCCTGGACGGATTTCCTGCATTTCCTGGAGACCTACGATCTTGCCGCCAGCGTGATCCGGACGCCCGAGGATTACCGGGATGTCACCTACGACTATCTCAGCCGCTGTGCAGCCGAAGGTGTCGTCTATTGCGAAATGATGTCGTCGCCGGATCATGCCGCGGGAAACGGGATGAGTTACCAGGACCATCTGGACGGTATCGCCGCCGGGATCGACGACGCGCGCCGCGACCATGGGATCGAGGGGTACATCATCGTCACCTGCGTGCGCCATTTCGGGGTCGAACGGGCAACCGCCGTTGCGCGCGACACCGTGCGGCACGACCATCCGCTGGTGGTCGGTTTCGGCATGGGCGGCGACGAACTGGGCTTTCCGCCCGGTCAGTTCGCGCATGTCTTCGAACTGGTCGCCGGCGAAGGGTTGCCCTGCACGGTCCATGCGGGCGAGTTCGGCGATCCGGCGTCCATCCGCCAGGCATTGGACAGTCTGCCGGTCGGCAGACTGGGGCATGGCGTCCGGGCGGCCGAGGATCCGGCGCTGGTCAGCGACCTGGTGCAGCGCGATATTGTTCTTGAGTGCTGTCCGACATCGAACATCGCCACCAAGGTTTTTCCGGACTTTGCGTCGCATGCCTTCAACCGGTTGCGGGAGGCCGGTGTCCGGGTGACGCTCAATTCCGATGATCCGCCCTATTTCCACACCAGCGTCGGTCTGGAATACCAGGTCGCCCATGACCATTTCGGACTGGACACAGGGGATTTGCGGGCGATCACCCGCACAGCCCTGGAGGCGGGATTTGCCCCCGCGGAGGTGCGGTCCGCCCTGATCGAACGCAACGGTCTGGCGGAAGCCCCAGGCGACAAAAGGACGGCAGGATGAGCCGCGCAGTGATCTTGATGATGGATTCCTTCGGTGTCGGCGCCGCCGCCGATGCCGACCGGTTCGGAGACGCCGGGGCCGACACCCTTGGTCATATCGCCGAGACCTGCGCACGGGGCGAGGCTGACCTGGACGGCGTCCGTGCGGGTCCGCTGACCCTGCCGAATCTGACCAGGCTGGGACTGGCGCAGGTCGCGGTTGCCAGCACCGGCAAGGCGCCGCCGGGTCTTGACCCTGCGGTAATCCCGACCGGCGCCCACGGCTGTGCGGCGGAGATCTCCAAAGGCAAGGATACGCCCAGCGGGCATTGGGAACTGGCCGGCGTGCCGGTGATGTTCGACTGGGGCTATTTCCCCCGTGAAGAACCAAGCTTTCCTTCGGCGCTGACCGACGCCCTGATCGACCGTGCCGGGCTGCCGGGCGTGTTGGGCAACAAGCATGCCTCCGGCACCGAGATCATCGCCGAACTGGGCGAGGAACACGTGCGGACGGGAAAGCCCATCGTCTACACATCGGCGGATTCCGTGTTCCAGGTCGCGGCGCACGAGACCCATTTCGGCCTTCAGCGTCTCTACGATTTGTGTGCGATCGCGCGCGACCTGGTTGACGACTACAACGTGGGGCGGGTCATCGCGCGGCCTTTCGTCGGGGACGACCGGAACTCATTCGTGCGCACCGGCAACCGCAAGGATCTGTCCACGCCGCCGCCTGCACCGACGGTCTTGGATCGCCTGGTTGCCGACGGCGGCGAGGTCATCGCTGTCGGCAAGATCGGCGACATCTATGCCCACCAGGGCATCAGCCGCGTGATCAAGGCGAACGGCAACGAGGCGCTGTTCGATGCCACTCTGGACCAGATCGAAAACGCGCCGGATCGATCGATCGTGTTCACCAACTTCGTCGATTTCGACTCGCTCTACGGTCACCGACGCAACGTGGCCGGTTATGCTGCGGCGCTGGAGGCCTTCGACCGCCGCCTGCCGGAGCTGGAGGCCCGTCTGCGCCCGGACGACCTGGTCGTCGCGACGGCGGACCACGGCTGCGACCCGACGTTTCCCGGCAGCGACCATACCCGCGAGCATGTCCTGGTGCTGGCCTTCGGGCCCGGCGTGGAGGCCCGGCCAATCGGCGTGCGGCGGACCTTCGCCGATATCGGCCAGACGATTGCCGGCCATCTTGGGCTTGCGCCGCTGGACCACGGCACGGCGTTCTTGGACGCCTGATCCGCGATGACGGCGGCGGCAGTTCCGCGTTTCGAAGCCCCGGAGGACGGGGTCCTGAACCAGACAATGCGCCAGGCCTTCGACAGGGACGGCGTCCTCGTGCTGACCGGCTTTGCCGAGCAAGCCGCCCTCGACGCATTGATCGGCCGGGCGGCAGAGATGGTCGACCGGTTCGATCCGACCGAGGTGCGGTCGGTTTTTTCCAGCAGGACCCACGCCCATTCCGCGGACGCCTATTTCGAGAACTCCGGCGACAAGATCCGGTTCTTCCTGGAAGAAGAGGCGGTCGACGCGGGCGGACGTCTCAAGCGGAACAAGGCGACGGCCGTGAACAAGATCGGCCACGCGCTGCATGACCTGGACCCGGTCTTCGACCGCTTTTCCCGCCAGCCGCGGCTGGAGCGGGTCGTCCGGTCGTTGGGTATAGCAGACCCCTTGCTGCTGCAATCGATGTACATCTTCAAACAGCCCGGCATCGGCGGCGAAGTCGTCTGCCACCAGGACTCGACTTTCCTCTATACCGAACCGCCCAGCGTCACGGGCCTGTGGTTCGCGCTGGAAGACGCAACGATCGACAACAGCTGCCTGTGGGGGCTGCCCGGTCAGCATCGCGCCGGCCTGAAGTCCCGCTATCGCCGTTTCGCCGGGAAACTGGGCTTCGATGTTTTCGATCAAGCACCCTGGCCGGAGGATGCGAAGGTCCCGCTGGAGGTCCCCGCCGGCACGCTGATCGTCCTGCACGGGCAGTTTCCGCACCTCAGCGGCGTCAACCGGTCCGCCCGGTCCCGCCACGCCTATACGCTGCACGTGATCGACGGCGCCTGTGCTTATCCAACGGACAACTGGCTGGTCCGCGGCCCGGACATGCCGCTGCGCGGCTTCACCCGGGACGCCTAGTCCTGGCGTACAAGGCCGGCGTCTGCGCCGCAGCGCAGCGCCACAGCAATCATGCCGCCGCTGTCGTCACGGACGCCCCGGCTTTCGCATTCCGCCGGCACCAGGTCCTTGCTGTCGAACCTGACGACCGTTTCGTCGACATCCTCGCTGGGTTCAGGGGTGACGGTCACGCCACGGTCCCAAGGCCAGTTCGTGGTTGCGTCCGTGTCCAGCCTGATGCCGGCCAGACGGGAAAACCCGCCGCCGGTATGGCGCAGGGTCAGGGTCGGCGCCCCCTCGGCCGGCGGCAATTCGAACCACGTGAAGGCGTCAGCGGGAAGCTCGAATTGCTTTGCGATGCGGGCTCCCGACGGCCATTCCAGGATTGCCTCGATCTCCACCGGCTTGCCATAGGTCCTCAGCCGCACAGCCGGGGCCGACCAGTCCTGCCCGGGGTCGGCATTGATGACGATCTTCTTCGATTGCGGCAGCCAGATGCCGTCCGTGAATTGCATGAACAGGCTGGGGTGAAGGCCGACGGATATCGCCCATCTGGCGCCCGCCCGGTTCAGCCTTTCCGCTGCGGGCGAGCCTTCCACGGCCGGATAGAACAGGCTCTCGTGCGCCAGGCCGCCGAACAACAGATACACATACATCGACATTTCGTGCATGTAGACGATGCCGGCCTCCCGACCCGCCGCCTGCAGAATGCGGCCCGGCTGGTCGTGATCCAACGAAAACTCCGCCGCCGTTCGCAGCCCGTTGTACCGTTTGAGGAGTTCGGGAAGCCCCAACAAGGCCGTGGCCGACCCACCGCCCAGCACCAGCAACGACAGGGCAAGCGTTCCCGCAACGGCATCTTTATGGCGCCGACGGTCTCGCAGGATCGCAAGCGCGCCTGCAACCACGCAGCAGGCGACCGCACCCATGGCGCCGACCGCGAAGACCACGAAAGGAATCCAGACCCGGCGAAACACCTCCGCCGGGTAGTGGGGCATGACATAAATCGCGCCGGCCACGCAAAGGCCGCCCAGCAGCACGCCGACGAACGTCGCGTCCACCTGGTGCGACCGCCGGACCGTCAAAAGACCGAGAATCGTCAGGAACAACAGCATGGCCGGTCCGCCGAACGGTTCCCCGAAAGCGCTGGCATGCTCCCAGCTGGCGGCCACATTGTCCCGGATCGCTTGCCACCATCCGACATCCGCGGGCAGCGTCTCGCGCACCAGCGACAGGGCAGGGCGTTCGACCAGCTTGGGAAGCGCCGCATTGCCCGCCAGGACCAAGACAGCGGATCCGATCCAAAGCCACGGCCCGATGCAGCGCCGGAACGAGACGAACCCGGCAATTGCAATGGCGATGGCCGCATAGATCTGACCGACCGTGTGCAGCGTCACCATCGCCAGCACAAAGACGGGTAGGCAGGGCAGGGACAGCCGGTGGCGCGACAGGAGGAAGGCCCAGCACAAAAAACCCAGTGCCAGCGTCATGTTGCTGGGCACGATCCAATGGATACCGTGAAATCCGGGAAAAACGGCAGTTGATAGAACCGCAAGCCCGACGCCCCCCGCCGCCGGGCCGAACAGCACCACGATAAATGCCGCGATGGATGCCACCATCAGAACGCCGCCCGCAATGGCGACGGCGTCGTAGGATGCGCGCCAGTCCCCGGTCAAATGCTCAAGACGCTCGACCAGAAACGAGTGCAGCAGATGGTACTGGTACAGGACGCGGTGATATTGCCGGTCGCGGACCGTTCGCAGATCCGGGTTTTCCGTCGGCGCGGTGAATTGAGGACGCAGCGCCTCCATCGCCGGGCAATCCTGCTTGAAGCAGGACCGCACCTGCTCGGCCTTGGCCATATACATATAGGCGTCGATCGGCCAGGGCGGGACCGACCGTTCCAGGACCGGCGCCACGGTGAGGCTGGTCTGCGCCGCCGCGAACAGGAAGAACCCGATCAACAGAATGAACAGGCCCCGTCTTCGTTGTCCGTCCGCGGTCGCGATGCTGAGCTCGGCTGCGGTCATTCCCTGGATATCCTGATGCCGAGGGTGCGTTATTCGCATCCAACGAGTGCAAGAATGATCATATTTTACAGAGTATTAATGGCTGGTTTTGACGCAGCGAAATTCCGCGTCCGATCCGTCCCTAGTCCCAGCAAACGGAAACGCCCCGATTTCGGGCACTGTTGGGAGCCAGCATCATGAAACGAAGCCTGTCGCATACGCTCGCCGCGATCATTCTCGCCGGCGGCTTGACCGCCTGCCAGACGGCCGGGCCCAAGGAAACCGCGGGCACGATCATCGGCGGCGTCGGCGGCGCCGTGGTCGGATCGCAGTTCGGCAGCGGCTCCGGCAAGGTGGCGATGACCGCGCTTGGGACCATGGGTGGCATGATGATCGGCCAGTCGATCGGCGCGTCGCTTGACAGGGCGGACCGGGCCTATGCCATGCAGACACAGCGCCAGGCCGTCTACAACGGTCGACTGGGCCAACGGATCGCATGGCGCAACCCGCGCACCGGCAACCACGGACATACCGTGGTCACCAATGTGGGCAACGACATGCGCCACGGCGGCACGTGCAAGGAATACCAGACCACCATCTATATCGATGGGGCGCCGGATACCGCTTACGGCGCCGCCTGCCAGGACCGTTACGGGAACTGGCGTATGTGAGGGCAGTACCGGGGCCGACGGCACGAGGCACTGTCCCCGATCCTCCCGCCATCGTGCCTGCCGCACCGACGCGCGAGACCCGTCGGTGCGTCGGCTCGTCCGGATCCGGTCAGCCTTTGATGCGCAGGTTGGAAAGCTCGTCGCCGATCTTGCGGAACACCGTCTGCAGTTCGGAGTTCGATGGAGAGTCGAAATAGTACGTCGGTCCCGACGCGCAATCCCGGTAGAGCTGCTTGGTGGTGTTGTTGTTAAGCTGGAAGGTAATCGTATAGATGATGATCCCCTGCGCCTTCATCGCCGTGCAGGTCTGCAGCATCCGGGAATTCACTTCGGTCAACGCGGCGCCGGAATTCGTGGTGCCCAGCCGACCCCAACCCAAACGCCCGTATCCGCCGTAGTCCGAACCGTCGGGACCTGAAGGCGGATGGTCGTACCACTGGTTGTTACCGTCGGTCAGCATCACCACGACCTTGTCCATCAGGGGCTTGTCATAGTCGAACGGCATGTCTGCCGGCGTCGGAGCACCCCACAGGCCGCGCCACTGCGGGGACAGCACGCGCCATCCCCAAACCAGTCCCAGATTGCCCATGGTGCCGCCACGGTGCCAGGGCAGCAATTCGTCCACCGCGTTGAAGACGGTCGTATACGACTCGGTCAACGGGGTGATGGCGGGGCCGCAGCCGAGATTCGGGCCCGTGCCGTTGTTCTGAGCGCCGTTCGCTTCATTGACCGGTTCCCAGACGTTGTCGGATGCCGTGATCCAAAGGTGAGGGGCCCATAATCCGCCCGAAGGCGGCGTGTCGTCGATGTCCAGTCCCCCGTTCCTCGCCTCGACACAGCCCTTCCAGGTGGTTGGTGCGAAATCGGCGGGATTGTATCCGGTCAGCCATCCCGTCCGGCCGGCGCCGACATTGACCGTTACGGCATAGGGAATCACCGACACCCAGAAATCGTCCACCGTTTCGCGCCCGGCATAAAGAATTTGCAGAAGCGCCTTTGCAGCGTCCTTCATTGCGTCGATCTTGCCGCCGCTGCGCATGGACCCAGTGACGTCCATGACCAGAGCCAGTTCCATGCCCCGGATCGAACGTTCGATGACCGTCGACGATGCAACCGTCATCGTATTGTGGCCCAAGAGCCGCAGAAACGTCGTGCCGATCTCGGCTTCGGCGTTCAGTGTCAGGGTCGCGCCAAACGCATCCGTCGTGGCCGTCGGGCCGGTAATCGTCGCGCCCATATAGCCATCCGGAAAGTTCGCGTTGAAGAAACGCTGGACGATCTGCTCCATGTCGTCGGCGAAAAGCTGCTTGCCGCCGGCAAGCCCCGCGGCGTCCAGGGCGTGGCTGAGTTGCGCCCGCAGCATGTAGCCGCGGGTTACGTCGATGGCCATGCCGACGAAGCCCGACATCGGAATGATGGAGACGCCCAGCATCACCGCGGTGCCGCCGGCGCGATCCAGCGCCAGCGCCAGCGCCTCCCGTCTCAGGAAACGCCAGCAGCGCATCACGCCGCGTCCAACCCTTGATATCAACGAACCTTCAGGCATGGCGATTTTCCACCGTCAGCGGGCGGCGATGCCGCACCGGTCAACTGCCGCACTTTTACTCTTCTATTGTAGTCTCTATTTGCCAGCCACACACGAACTATCGGTACCGATTTGGGGATTAAAAAGATTAAATATCAATTAGTTAGAGGGTAATTGCACAAAATGCCTCTCAATTACCCGAATAAATGTGATAGATAAAATTCGAGATAAACTTAGATGTGTATTTTATGATGCTTTTTAACACTTTTACTAGTTAAGTCCTCTGAAATCGAAACGATACTTCTTGCTGTTTTTTGTTTTCCGGATACTCTTTTGCACTGCGAAGATCAGACAATCGCGGGAGCCTAAAGGAGGCCATTATGTTGACCACTGTGAAGAGAGTTCTGAAAGACGAGTCCGGCGCGACCGCCATCGAATACGGTCTTATCGCCGCCCTCGTCTCCGTCGCGGCGATCGCCACTCTGCGGACCATGGGTGGGTCACTGGATTCGATTTTCGGCGTCGTCGATACCGAGCTGACCAATGCCGCCAACAGCGCCGGCACCAGCGGCGGCACCGGCGGCGGTAGCGGTAGCGGTACAGGCACCTAGTAGGAGGCTTCTGGCCCTGGCTCTGGTCCCGGCGTATCCGGCGGTCTTATGCGAGACCGTCGGGTCCGCCGGGGGCGCCGCCGGGCCGGAGACCGAACATGATTGGCGACCCAGGTCTCGAAAAAGCGATCATCCAGACCGACCCCCGGGTCGCGATGGCCCTGATCGCATTGTTCTCCGCCTTGGTCGCCGGCGCCGCGGTCACGGATCTCCGGCGCTACATCATCCCGAACTGGATATCTGCCGCCATCGCTCTTTTGTGGTGCCTGTGGGCGCTGGTGGTTCCGGGCAATCCTGGTACTAGCCTGCTGATCGGACTTGGTGTGTTTGCGGTCGGCACGGTCTTGTTCGCGTTCCGCGCCTTCGGCGGCGGCGACGTAAAGCTTCTGGCCGCCGTTTCGTTGTGGGCGGGTTCGCCTGAAATTCTGACCTTGATCTTTCAGATCGCCATTGCCGGGGGGGTCGTTTCAATCCTCTGGGTCTTTTCCGGAAGATTGCGCCTGGCACTTGCCTATTACGGGGCGCCGATTTCCATCGAAGCTCCGACGCAGGTGCCCTACGGCTTGGCGATTGCCGCCGGCGGGCTGCTGATGGCCGCCCGCCTGGCCGGACTGTGAGAGGAGGAGGAAATGGCACATTTCCGGGCGGTTGCCTTGTTCCTGTTCGTTTCGGCCGTGGCGTTGTCCGCCGCGCACGTCACCCAGCGCCACTGGCTGGAGGTCGCGCATGGCGGGATGCACGGACCGATGAACGATTCGCTGTCGGCGACAGCCGGCAAATTCTGGGGCGTCTGACGGCGCCCACAGCCTAGCGGGGAAGGTGTTTTTTGCGTTTGCGTATCATCATATTGGCCTTGATCGCCGTCGGGATGGCGAGCGGCACGGTGTTTCTTGCGCAGGACTGGCTGCAGGCGCAGCGGGATGCCTTGAACGCCCAACTCGCCGCCCGCCAGGTGGAAGAGGGACCGGCGGTCGAAGTCCTGGTCGCCGTGGAGAACCTGCCGCGGGGAACGTTCATCAAGGAAACCCACCTGCGCTGGCAGGCTTGGCCCGAAGACGGGCTGAGCGAGCAATACATCGTGCGCGAAGACGGACGCGCCGAATCCGAAACGATATTCGAAGACCTGACCGGCGCCGTGGTGCGGAACGGCCTGACGGTTGGGGAACCCATCACCGACGGGCGGCTTGTCCGCCCCGGCGACCGCGGCTTTCTGGCTGCGGTGTTGCGGCCCGGACAGCGGGCGATCTCGGTCCCGGTAAGCGCGACGGCCGGCGTTGCGGGCTTTGTCTTCCCGGGCGACCGCGTCGATCTCATCCTGACGCACGAGATTCAGAACGGCGGTCCGGTGGCCCGGCGGGCCTCGGAGACCCTGTTGCATGATGTGCGGGTCCTGGCGGTGGATCAGTCCGTCGACGACCAGAACGGCGCGCCGCGGGTTGCCAAGACCGCAACCTTCGAAGTCACGCCGAAACAGGCTGAAATGATCACCGTCGCCCTGCAGATTGGTCGGCTGTCCCTGGCCTTGCGCAGTCTGGCCTTTGACGAGGAAGAGCCGAAGATCGTCGAACAGCGCACCCATACCTGGGACACGCAGGCCAGCCGTCTTCTTGAGGGCGAAACCGGGCCGCAAGGACCCAAGGTCACCGTCTACAGACGCAACGAGGCGCAGACGCTCGTATTCGGCAAGGAGGTGCAGCAATGAAGCGCCAGTTCCTTGCCGTGACCCTGATGGCGGCTCTGGCCGCCGTTCCCGTGCGTGCGGACGATAGCCTTCTTTATCTGGCCGGACGGCCGGTCGACAGCCAGATGGGATCCGACCAGCTTCGCGACCGCCTGAAGGAATTCCTCAGCCGCAGCGAGTCGGTTTCCGCACCGATCCGGCGCACGGAACAGACGCAGGACGTCGCAGCCCTGTCGGTGGAAATCACCGTGCACCAAGAGGACACGACACCGCTGCGCGTGGACATGGCGCGTCCCCACAAGGATGTCACCCCGGCGATGTCGGAGACACTGCTGCCGCCGGAAGAAATCCTGCTTCCGCCGGAAGTCAAAGTCGCTGCCCTGACGATCGACCCTTTCGCGGCGCCGATCCCGGTCGCAGAGGATGACGCGTCTCAGGATCGGGTTCCGGATCACGGTTTCACGGATCTCGTTCCCGAAGAAACCGTTCTTCCGCCGGAGACCCAGGTCGCCGCCTTGCCCGTCGACGCCCTTCACGCGCCGGTTCCGGCGATGGCCGATACAATGGACTTGAGCCGGGTGCTGGACCGCGATGGCGCAATCCACGTTCCCGAAGAAACCGTTCTTCCGACTGAGATCCAGGTCGCCGCCTTGCCCGCCGACGCCCTTCACGCGCCGGTTCCGGCGATGGCCGATACAGTGGATTTGAGCCGGGTGCTGGACCGCGATGGCTCGATCCACGTTCCCGAAGAAATCGTGCTTCCGACTGAGATCCGAATTGCCGCCTTGACCGCAGAAGCATTTCACGCGCCGGTGCCCGAGCGGCCTGCGCACGCGACCCTCGTGGCGCCGATTGAACTCGCGCTGCCTGCGGCGGAGCGGGCCGTCGACGGCGCCCAGGTCGCCCATTTCAGCGTCCAGGATCGCAGCGTTGTTTTCGACGACGGCAACGATGCCATTGTAACGCTGGGTCTGGCGCCAAAGGCCGTAACGCAGCAGTCCGACGCGGCCTTCGAGCCGCTCGCCGAGGTCGAGCGCCCGCTGGCCGCTGCCAGCGAAGGGCTGACGCAGGTGGCTGCGGCGGGACCGGTTCAGCTTGTTCCGCAGCCGTCCGCCGACGCCGACATTCCGCAGACGGCGCAGAGCGGTTCAGACACGCCGACGGAATCCGTCCTTCCACCGCGGCCGTTGCCCAAGCCGGACCGCGGCTATACCCAGCTGGCGGCGCTGTCGACCGGACCGGCGCCGGCGACCCAGGCCATCTCCATCGACGGTCGTGGCAAACCTCTGTCAATCCAGGCCGGCAAGGGCCGTATGCTGCGGCTGCCGGAGGCCGTGGACACCGTGTTCGTCGCCCAGCCCGAAATCGCGGACATTCAGATGAAGTCGCCGCGGCTGCTTTACCTGTTCGGGCGCCAACCCGGCGAAACCACAATCTATGCGACCACCAAGGACGATACGGTCGTTCTCAACCAGCGCATCCAGGTTGCCCACAACCTTGATCCGCTGAACGAACTGATCCAGGCGGTGCATCCGGAATCCATCATCGAGGTGAGATCCCTGAATAACACCGTGGTGCTGACCGGGCTGGTGCCGGACGTGGCAACGGCCGAGAACATTTTTCAGCTGGCCGGCCAGGTCCTTGGCGAGAACGGCCGGGTGATGAACCGGATCAAGGTCGCCGGCGTCAATCAGGTGAACTTGCGGGTTCGGGTTGCCGAAGTCCGCCGCGAGATCAGCAAACAGCTTGGCTTCAACTGGGATGTTCTGCGCACGACCGGGTCGCTTGCGATCGGGTTTGCGACCGCGGGTTTCGGTTCGATCACGTCCGCGACTTCCAACGTGATCACGACCGAGGCGACGTTGGGCAGCCTGGACGTGAACTCGGTAATCGACGCCCTGGACGATGAAGGGCTGATCTCCGTTCTGGCCGAGCCCAACCTGACGGCCATGAACGGCGAGGTCGCCAACTTCCTGGCCGGCGGCGAGTTTCCGATTCCGATCGCCCAGGGTGACGACACCATTTCGATCACCTTCAAGCAGTTCGGCGTCAGCCTGTCCTTCTCGCCGCAGGTCCTTGAGAAGGGTCGCATCAACATCAAGGTCCTGACCGAGGTCAGCCAGCTTTCGCAAGCCGGCGCCGTCCAGGTCAGCGGCTTCTCGGTCCCCGCGCTGACGACGCGCCGCGCGGAGACGACGGTCGAGCTGCGCAGCGGCCAGAGTTTTGCGATCGCCGGACTGCTGCAGAACGTCATCAACCAGAGCATCGAGGAATTCCCGGGATTGGCCGACCTGCCGATCATCGGACCGTTGTTCAAGTCCGAGGAATTCCAGCGGGACGAGACGGAACTGCTGGTGGTGGTTACGCCCTATCTGGTGCGGCCGACCAACGCCCAGATCGCCTTGCCGATGGATGGTTACGTGCCGCCCACGGATACGGAGCGCTTTCTGCGTCAAACCAACCGTCCGCGGGTTCCCGACAACAATTCAGCCCCGCGTGATCGCGGCGGGCGTCCCGGCAGCGTCGGCGAAGCCGGGTTCATCGTCAGGTAGAGGGACACATGAAAAACATAATCACAGCACTCTCGATATCGCTGATTCTGTCGGCCTGCGGCTTGGGCGTTCAGCGCACCAAGCATGAGGCGGACATAAACTACCGCGTCGACATGGCGAGCTTCGCGCACGACGTGGCGTTCACCAACGGCGCCCCGGCGGCGGCGCCGGCGCAGCTGCAGCGGTTGAACGGGTTCCTGTCGACCATTGACATCGGATACGGCGACACCATCTCGCTCAGCGGCGGAACGCCCGAGCAGCGCCGGGCAGTGGCAGAGCATCTGAAACCCCTGATGCTGGAAGTGCGCGCCTATCCGGATCTGGGAGAGCCAGGCGCGGTCACCGTGACCGTCATGCGCCACGTCGTCACGGCGCCTGCCTGCGGCGACTGGAGCAAGCCTTCCGAGAAGGACCATGCCAATTCGCTCGGCCCGAATGTGGGGTGTTCAACCAACGCGGCTTTGGCACAGATGGTGGCCAACCCGGCCGATCTGCTGGGCGGGGGCACCCTCCAGCCCTACGATTCGGAGACCGAGGCACTGGGGCTGCGCAACTTTCGCGCCGGCAACAAGCCGTATGTTGTCCTGAACAACGGCGGATCCGGCGACTCAGGCGGTCAGTGATTGTCATGAACGCGGAAATCAATGCGGTCCAGGCAAATCAGATCACCGGACGCGTGCTGGCGTTTACGGATGATCCAACCACGCGCGATGTGCTCAGCCGCTTGATGGACGGCGGCCTGTTGCAGCCCGCCGAAGTGATGCCTGGCGGCGTGGCCGAAGCCCTGGAACAGATACAGTTCGAAGCTGACGCGATCATCGTCGATGTGACCACCTCGACCAATCCCGCGAGTGACGTTGCCGATCTGGTTCAACGCTCGGGCAAGCAGGTGGTCGCGATCGGCGCCCAGAACGATGTCGCCCTGTATCGCGACGTTCTGGCAGCCGGCGCGGTCGATTACCTGGTCCAGCCGGTGACGGACGAATTGCTGGTCGATGCGCTGAGTCGCAGCCCGTCCCAAACAGGCGGCGAGGAGGCGGAGCCGGAAGGGTGTCGCACGACCGTCATCACCGGCGTTCGCGGCGGCATCGGCGCCAGCACGGTTGCCGTCAGCACGGCCTGGACCCTGGCCGAGGAATTCGGTCTGCAGACCGCGCTGGTCGACCTGGACCTCAATTTCGGCACCTGCGCCCTGGCGCTGGACCTGCTGCCGGGACGGGGCCTGCGCGAGGCGATCGAACATCCCGAACGCATCGACTCTCTGTTTGTCGGAAGCGCCATGATCAACGCCACGGACCGTCTGTTCGTGCTTGGCGGCGAAGAGCCGCTGGACCGCGAGCTTTACGCATCCAGCGCGGCGATCCACCAGCTTCTGGCGGCCATACAGCCCAGCTTCAACGCCATGATCGTCGATCTGCCACGGTCGATGATCACCACCCAGCAGGATCTTCTGGCCGACGCCGCAACCATCGTCCTGGTCACCGACCTGTCGATCGGCGGGCTGCGCGACACGCTGCGCCTGAAGACCCTGATGAAGGAAAACGCCAGGCAGGCAACATTGAAGATCGTTGCGGTCGAACCGGCCAATCGGAAGCCCCCGATGACACGCAAGGAATTCGAAAAGGGGATCGACGGCAAAATCGACGTCCTGCTGCCCTACGACCCCAAGGTCACGGCCGCAGCGTCCAACCAGGGCAAAGCCGTACCGGCGCTGGCCGGCAAGCGTCATCCCCTGGTCAAGTCCTTGCGCCGGGTTGCCGATGTCTGCGGCGAACCCCGTGCAACCGGCAAACGCGAAGCGAGGAGGGCGTGGTGGCGTTTCTAGGTGGAAGGTCCCGGCGCACCGAAACGCAAACCGCTCCACAGTCCGAGAACATCAGCGTTTCGCTGGTTGCGCAGATAAAGCCGATCATTCACAGCGACGTCGACCCGGCGATGGTGGAAAGCCTGAAGCGGGGCGACCTGGCCGGAAGGGTCAAGTCGCTGGTGGGCGATTATCTCCGCAAGCAGGGCATCAAGCTCAACATGCTGGAAGAACGCAACCTGGTGACGGTCCTGGTCAACGAGCTGTTGGACGGGGCGGCCGGCGAGCAACAGCCAGCTCAGCCTGGCAACGCGGCGAATGGGCGTAATGGCGCGACAACAAGGCCGACGCATGCCGGCGCGCCGCACCCCCAGGTGAACGGTCGCGCGCACGCTGCGCCGACGCCTGTCGCACCGGCCACCCCATGCCCGCCGAAGTCGCCCAGCGGCGCCGGACAGATATCGATCAGCCCCAACGGCATCGAAACGACACAGGACAGCGTTCCTGCGGCAAACGGCGCGGCGTCGGCCGCAGAAGAACCATCGACTGCCACCAGCCGGGACAGCATCAACCGCGCATTGGAGCGGGTCCGGCCCGTCCTGATGGAACGGATCGACGTTGCCGCAGCGGCCAAGCTGTCCAGAGGAGTGTTGGCGGACGAAGTGGCCGAGATCTGCCAGGAAATCATGCGCGAGGAGAAGCTCCACCTGAACTCGCTGGAACAGCGGGATCTGGTGACCATCCTGGTCAACGACATGCTGGGACTTGGTCCGCTGGAGCCGCTGCTGGCCGACGATGCGGTCACCGACATCCTGGTGAACGGCCCCAAGCAGACCTACGTGGAACGCAAGGGCAAGCTGGAATTGAGCGACGTTACGTTCCGCGACAATGCGCACGTGATGCAGATCTGCACCCGCATCGTCAGTGCGATCGGCCGCCGGGTCGACGAGTCCAGCCCGTTGTGCGACGCGCGCCTGGCAGACGGAAGCCGCGTCAACATCGCCATTCCTCCGCTGGCCCTGGACGGGCCGTCGATCTCGATCCGGAAATTCGCCAAACAGAAGATCACCCTGGACAAGATGGTCAGCCAGGGAAACATCAGCGCGGCCATGGCGACCGTCCTGCAGATTGCCGGGCGGGCACGTCTGAACATCTTGATTTCCGGCGGTACCGGTTCGGGTAAGACGACCCTGTTGAACGCCATGAGCCGTCAGATCGACTCTGCCGAACGCATCGTCACCATCGAGGACGCCGCCGAACTGCAGCTTCAACAGCCGCATGTGGTGCGCATGGAAACCCGTCCGGCGAACCTGGAAGGTGAAGGCGAGGTCACCATGCGCGACCTGGTCAAGAACTCGCTGCGTATGCGCCCAGACCGGATCATCCTTGGCGAGGTGCGTTCGTCGGAGGCGGTCGACATGCTGCAGGCGATGAACACCGGCCACGAAGGATCGATGTGTACGATCCATGCCAACAATCCGCGCGAGGCCCTGACCAGGCTGGAAAACATGATCGGCATGGCCGGCATCAACCTGCCGTCCAAGGCGGTCCGCACCCAGATCGCATCGGCCGTGGACATGATTATCCAGGTCAGCCGAATGCGCGACGGCATGCGCCGCATCACCCACATCGCCGAGGTGGTCGGGATGGAAGGCGACATCATCACCACGCAGGAGCTGTTCACCTACAAATTCGAAGGTGAGGACAACAACGGCATGCTGTTGGGTCGCTTCGAAGCCAGCGGCTTGAGGCCGCATTTCACTGAAAAGGCTGCCTATTTCGGACTCGATCGACCCCTGATGGAGGCCGTCGGCTGATGGAGCTTCTCATCGACCTGGCCGGTGACTGGCCCGCCGTCCTGATGATGGCGTCGGCTGTGGCGAGCACGCTGGCGCTGGTCTTCGTCGCTGCGACGTTGACGAACCGCGGTCGCCATCGCCAGTTGCGCCGGGTTGCGGTTGTCCGAAGCCGCTTCACGCCGGGCATGATAGCGCCGACGCAGATCAATAGCCTTCGCCGGAACGAGTCGCATTCGCTGATGGATGGGCTGGTCAGCGATATCTGCCGCGTCCGGATGCCCTGGCCGTCCGGCTTCAGCGGACCGGTTTCAATCTTAAGATCGGGAACTACGCGATTATCAGCCTTGCGATCGGTTGCCTGATGTTCGGGGCGGGACTGTGGTTGTTCGCCTGGACGCCCGGGCTTGCCTCGATCGCCGGTCTTGGGGCGGGGCTGGTGCTGCCGCATCAGGCCGTCAGCTACCTGATCAACCGGCGGCAGCGGAAATTCACAGAAAAGCTGGCGGAAGGCATCGACATCATGGTGCGTGGCCTGAAGGCCGGCCTACCCGTTACGGAATCCGTCAATGCCGTCGGGAACGAAGCGCCGGAGCCGGTGCGAACGGTGTTCAGGCGAATTGCCGACTTGGTCAAGGTGGGCGATCCCCTTGAAAACGCCATCGAAAAGGCGGCCAAGGAGATGGACACGCCCGAGCTCAAGTTCTTGGCCATCACGCTTTCCGTGCAGAAGGAAACCGGCGGCAACCTGGGCGAAACGTTGGAGAACCTGGCCGACATCCTGCGCAAAAGGCGCCAGATGAAGCTGCGGATCCGCGCCGTGTCGTCAGAGGCCAGGGCCAGCGCCTACATCATCGGATCGCTGCCGTTCGTCATGTTCGGGATCCTGTACATGACCAGCCAGGACTACGTAATGCAGCTCATCTACGACCCGCGGGGCCACGTCCTGATCGGCATCGGGCTGAGCATGATCGCGGTGGGCGCGATCGTCATGTACAAAATGGTGAGGTTCGACATATGACGTTCGACACCTTGTTGCCCGAGGGCCTCACCTACGAACAACTGCTGGCCTATACAGCCGGATTGTCCGTGATGTTCGGCATCGTCGCGTTGTGGTTTGCGACCATCGAGCGGCAGCCGTCCGCAGGCCGTCTGAAGGCGCTGAAGCAGCGGCGGGACGATCTCTATACGGCTGTCACCGCACCCAAACGCAGGGGCCTGTCGCAGCAGGGTTTGAGCGTCGCACGCCGCGTGACAAAGCGGTTCAAGCTTCTGACGGGCGATCAGGCTGCAAAGGCCTCTCAGAAACTCATGCAGGCGGACTTTCGCTCGCGCGACGCCGTAACGATCTACATGTTCGCCAAGCTGGTGTTGCCGGCGACATTCGGCGTGCTGATGGCATTCGTCCTGTACGGCCTCGATCCCTGGGGACTTGACAGCGAATCGAACCTGATGATCGCGTGCGGCAGTGTCCTGTTCGGGTTTTTTGCGCCGGAAATCTTCGTGAAGAACCTGGCGGACCGTCGCCGGCAGGTGTTGTCCCGTGCGCTGCCCGATGCGCTCGACCTGATGGTGATCACATCGGAGGCCGGCCTGAACCTGGACTCCAGCCTTGCGCGGGTCGCGCGGGAAATCCGGCTGTCCTGCCCCGAATTGGCCGACGAGTTGGAACTGACCTCGATTGAGCTGGGCTTTCTGCCCGAGCGGCGTCAGGCCTTGGAGAACCTGGAAATCCGGACGGGTCTTCCCATCGTCAGGGCGCTGGTCAGCACGCTGGCCCAGGCCGAGAAATACGGCACGCCGCTGGCCCAATCGCTCCGGGTTCTCGCCAACGAAATGCGCGACGAGCGTTTGATGAAGGCCGAGGAAAAGGCAGCGCGCCTGCCGGCGACGCTGACCGTCCCCATGGTGATCTTCATCCTGCCGTCGCTGTTCATCGTCTTGATCGGCCCGGGCATCCTCAGGGTCATCGACAACCTGTCGACCCTTAACCTGTGATGCGGGAGGTCAGAACCGTTGCTGATCCTGGTAGGCACGAATGGCTGCGAGACGGCGGGACGGGTCCTCGATCGCCCTGAGGGTCGCGAAGTAGGCGACGTTTCGGCGAACCGTCTCTTCGTCCAGGTCGATGCGGGCGATCCGCGCGGCTTCTTCGTTTCGACCGGCCAAACCGTAGACCAACGCCAGATTCTGGCGATGCCGCGCCGACGCACGGGGATCCCGGATCACCTGGCGCAGCGTTTCGATCGCACCGTCCAGATCCATGGCGAGCGCCTGCGACAGTCCAAGGTTGCTCAAGACATCCAGATCGTCGGGCGCAATCGCAAGGGCGGCGCGGTAGTGCGTCTGGGCGGCCACGTGCTGGCCCATCAGGTCGGTGGCCACGCCCAACCCCATATGGATCTTGTAGTTCGTCGGATCCTCGAACAGCGCGTCCCGGTAATAGGGCAGGGCAAGCTCCGGCTGGTTCAAGGCGACCATCGCATTGGCCAGGCTGCGCAGAGCCTCGGGGTCGCGCGGCGCCAGCTTCAGCGCCTCCCGGTAGGCTTCCGCCGCTTCCTGCGGGGCGCCGGCGCCGCTCAGCGCATGGCCAAGGCCGATCAGCGGCTCGACCCGCTCCCGACGCATCTCGTGCGCCTGACGGTAGAGCGAGGCGGCCGTGGCGTAGTCGCGCCGTTCCATGGCGGCGTCGGCTGCACGCAGAAGGGCGTTCGGCACTTCCTCCGCCCGGCCTTCTGCGCCGGAAGCGATCCTCGCCTGCGGCGTCGCGGTACAGCCGCTCAGGGCAAGCGCGATCGCCGTGCCAGTCAAAAGGCAAAGCAGGAATTTGGGCAGGCGGATCGGCATCAGATTTCTACTCGGATTGTCCCTAACAGCGAACAAGAACGCAGAGTCGGGAAAGAAAGGGTTAACGCAGCAGGCGTTAAAGTATTCGCAAATATTATAAGTCACCATACAGCAAACGGGGGCGAGGCGCATGAATAATCATTTCGCATTGTCTGCGTTATTGCGAGATTTGCGTGACAATAAAAGCGGAACTTCATTTGTCGAGTTCGCTTTTGTGGCGCCGGTTCTTATCATCTTGATTGTCGGCGTCATCGAGATATCGATGATCATGTTCGTATCCGCGCTTGTTGAAGGCGGCGTCCGCGAGGCCGCCCGCTTCGGCCTGACCGGGTCGACTCCTCCCGGCATGTCTCGGGAAGAGTTCGTCATTCAGCGCATTCAGGACATCACGATGGGGCTGGTCCAGGTCGACGACAGCAACGTGTCGATTTCGGTCTATCCCAGTTTCGGCGATATCGGCCAGCCGGAGCCTTTCACGGACCAGAACGGCAACGCCACCTTCGATACCGGCGAGCCTTACACGGACATCAACGGCAACAACGCCTGGGACGACGACATGGGCCAGGCGGGCGCCGGAGGGCCCGGGGAGGTTGTGCTCTACCGGATCGATTACGAATGGCCGCTGATGTTTGGGCTGTTGGCCGACACCATGGGAACGGCCATGCAGATGTCCACGTCCATGGCAGTTCGCAACGAGCCCTATCTGGTCGGCGGCGGAACCTGACGGAGGCAGCCATGGCGATTGCGAAGCTTCTGAAGTGTCGTCGCGGAGGCGTTCTGCTGGAGTTCGGCCTGATCACGCCGATCCTGGTCTTCATGCTGCTGAACGGTTTCGAGATGGCGCGATTTCTCATCCTGAACCAGAAACTGCAACGCGCCGCGATGTCCGTCGCCGATCTTGCCGCCCGGGATGACGTCCTGGATTCCAACGATATCAACAATCTGTTTGCGGCCGGGAACGAGGTGTTCCAGCCCTTCGAGCTGGATGCGGACGGCCGCGTCTTTCTGAGTTCCATCAACGAGGATGGCGGCGGGAATCCGCAGGTGGCCTGGCAGCGTAATAGCGGAACCTTGCTGGCAACCAGCCTGATCGGATTCGAGGGCGGCGCCGCGACGCTCGACGAGCCGACGCTAATCGGCGACGGGCAGACCTTGATTGTGGCCGAGGTGTTTTACGATTTCGAGCCCCTGATCGGCGTGATTCCTGGATCTCGCCAGGTCTACCACCGCGCTTTTTACCGTCCCCGCCTTGTGCTGGAAGTGGGCATCGAATAGCGCGCGCCCCTCAGTACGACCGCGGCAGTCCAAGGACGTGCTGCGCCAGATAGGCCAAAACCATGTTTGTCGAGATCGGCGCGGTCCGGAACAGCCGGGTTTCGCGCCACTTGCGTTCGATGTCGTACTCCCGGGCGAAGGCGAAACCGCCGAATGCCTGAAAACACGCCTCCGCTGCCGCCCAGGCGGCCTCCGACGTCAGCAGCTTGGCCATGTTCGCCTCCGGCCCGCAGGCTTCGCCAATATCGAACAGCGCCGCAGCTTTGCGCGCCATCAGGTCGGCCGCCTCGGTCTGGGCCAGGGCCTGGGCCAGGGGAAAGGCGATGCCCTGGTTTTGGCCGATCGGCCTGCCGAAGACCTCGCGTTCCTTCGCATACTCGGTGGCGCGCCGCAGGAAGTAGCGCGCGTCGCCGACGGCCTCGCCCGACAGCAGGATGCGTTCGGCGTTCATGCCGTCCAGGATGTAACGGAACCCTTGGCCTTCCTCGCCGACCAGCGCGTCAAGCGGCAGTTCCAACCCGTCCATGAACACCTCGGTGGTGTTGTGGTTGATCATGGCGGGCAGCGGCTTGATTTCCAGACCAGCGCCGGCCGCCGCAGTCAGGTCCACCAGAAAGACCGACAACCCCTCGCTCTTGCGTTTGACCTCGTCGATCGGAGTCGTGCGGGCCAACAACAACATCAGGTCGGACTGCAAGGCGCGGCTGGTCCACACCTTCTGCCCGGTCACGACATAGCGATCGCCCTGGCGAACCGCGCGGGTCTTCAACCGCGTGGTATCTGACCCCGTCGACGGCTCGGTGACGCCGAACGCCTGAAGACGCAGGCTGCCGGCGGCGATTTCAGGCAGATAGCGGGTTTTTTGAGCGTCCGAACCATGCCGCAGCAGGGTGCCCATGATGTACATCTGGGCGTGGCAGGCCGACGCGCTGGCGCCGCTTGCGTGAATCGTCTCCAGGATCACCGCCGCCGCGCGCAGCGGCAGCCCGGCGCCGCCGTATTCTTCCGGGATCAGGGCGGCGAGAAACCCGGAATCGGTCAATGCCTGGACGAAGGCCGTGGGGTAGGCGGCGTCCTTCTCCAGATCGCGCCAATAGGCGCCCGGGTAGCCGGCGCAGATCCGGGCAACCGCGTCGCGGATCTCCGCATAATCCAGGCCGGTATCCATGCGGTTCTAATGCCCTTGAAAGCGCGGCTTGCGTTTTTCGTTGAAGGCCGCGATGCCTTCCTTTCGGTCCTGCGATCCCACGACCCGGTTGTAGGCCTCGATCTCGAATGCCAGCCCGGTCTTGAGGTCGGCATCGCCAGCCGCGTTCAGCGCCTTCTTTGCCTGAGCGACGGCCAGCGGCGCATTGGCCGCGATCCGACCGGCGGCCTCCAAGACCTCCTCCATCAGTTTTTCCGGCGGGCACAGACAATTCACCAATCCCCAGGCTAGCGCGCGTTCCGCATCGAAAGGCTGGCCGCCCAGGACGATCTCCTTGGCGCGACGCAGGCCGACCGCGCGCGGCAGGTTCTGGGTCCCGCCGATGCCCGGGATCAGACCCAGCGTCGTTTCCGTTAGCGCAAAGCGCGCCGTCTCGGCGGCATAGGCGAAATCGCAGGCCAGCACCAGCTCGCAGCCGCCCGCAAAGGCGGCGCCGTTGACGGCGGCAATGACAGGCACCGGGCAGTCCATCAGCGCGTAGGCGGCGCGCTCGAAAACCCGGTGTTGATGGTGCCAGTCGCCGTCGGACATGGCGTTGCGTTCTTTCAGGTCGGCGCCGGCGCAAAACGCGCGCTCGCCCGCACCGGTCAGCACAACGCAGCGCGTTCCTTCGGTCCGCACGGCCAGTCCGTCCCAGACCCCGAAAAGTTCCTCGGCCATCTTGGTGTTGAAGGCGTTGGCCTGTTCCGGCCGGTTCAGCGTCACCGTCAGGACGCCGTCTTCGGGCCCGTCAAGCAGGATGGTCTCGTATGTGGGCTGCATTCCTCCTCCGCATCCGGATGCCGGGCAGGCGTCGGAGTTTAGGCAAGCCAACCAAGGAGGTCGAGCGTCGTCAGGCCGCCTGGGGAAGGTCGGCGGCGGCCAGCTCGCCGCGCGCCTGGCGAATGATGCGGACGGAGGCGTGCAGGAACAGGCCCGCCATCATGGCCGCGACAAGGAGGTCGGGCCAGGCCGTCCCGGTGGCCCAGACGGCGGCGGCCGCGCCCAGCACCGCCAGGTTGCCGATGACGTCGTTGCGGGTGCACAGCCAGACCGAACGGACGTTGGAATCGCCGTCTCGGTAGCGCAGCAACAACAGCACGCTGATCAGGTTCGCCGCCAGGGCCGCGAAACCGACCGCACCCATGATCTCCGCCCGCGGCAGTCCCAGCACCAGAACGTGGTACGCCGTGGAGCCCAGGACCCAAAGGCCCATGGCCGACATCGAGATCCCTTTCACCAGGGCGGCCGAAGCCCGCCACCTGATCGGTCTGCCGATCACGAAAAGGCTCAGTCCATAGGTCGCGGTGTCGGCCAGGAAGTCCAGGGCGTCGGCCTGCAGCGCCTTGCTGCCTGCCGCCAGGCCGGCGCCCATCTCCACCAGGAACATGGTCGCGTTGATGACGATCACGGCGATCAGCACGCGCCGGTACCCGGGCGAAAGCCCGTCGAAGACCGGTGTCTGTTCGCAACAACCGGATGCCATCTGAAAGCCGCCTGGTTCTTTCGGTTCCGGTGGCACTGTAGTCCCTTTTTCTGCAATCGCCAGAAGAAGGATACTGGCCCGGGCCGGCTTGCCGTTTGGTTGACAGCGGCCGCCCCAGAGGGCTTAGTCGCCTGGGATTTGAACGGGAGGCTGCGCCACATGAACCTGGAGCTTTGGTTCGCCTTCGCTCTGGCCAGCGCCGCCCTGCTGGCGGTGCCGGGCCCCACAGTGATGCTGGTGTTGAGCTATGCGATGGCCGGCGGCCGCCGCACCGGGCTTGCAACGGTGCCGGGGGTGACCCTGGGCGACTTTACCGCCATGACGGTCTCGCTGATGGGCGCTGGCGCCGTTCTGGCGGCTTCCGCGACCCTGTTCACCATCCTGAAGCTGGTCGGCGCGGCCTATCTTGTGTGGTTGGGCATCCAGCTCTGGCGTTCGGGCCTGCCCGGCGAGGCGCTGGGAACCGCCGGGCCGGTGAAAGGACAATGGTCGATGTTCTGGAGCGCCTATGTCGTGACCGCCCTCAATCCCAAGAGCATTGTTTTTTTCATGGCGTTCGTTCCCCAGTTCATCGACCCGAGCCGGCCCGCCTTGATACAGTTCGTTGTCCTCGAGGCGATTTTTCTGACCCTTGCGGCGGTCAACACGGCGCTGTGGGCGCTGCTCGCCGGGCAGATGCGGGCGCGTTTCTCCAGTCCGCGGCTGCAGCGGATAATTGCCAGGACAGGGGCGGGCGTTCTGATTGGGGCGGGCATCCTGACCGCAACGGTGCGACGCAGCGCCTGAAGATCGCGGCCTGCGGCTCGCGCATGCCTAATCCGCCGCCAGCCCTGCCTGGCGATACTCCCGGGGAATGAAGAACAAATGGTCCTGGTGCGCCATCGCGGCGTGGCAGCCGACGCAGAACCGCACATTCTCGCTGCCTTCGCCGTTCGTTTCGCCAAAAAAGCTGCCGTCGGGCATGATCATCGCGTATTTCCAGTCGCCGCTTGCCGGGTTGAAGCCGGCAGGCATCTTTTCCATCGTGAACAGCGGCCCCGCATGAAGCTGGCCGTCATCGGTCGCGGTGAAGCTGTCCTTGGCGATGATGGAGCCGACCGGGAGCGTTCCGGCCTCTTCGTACTTGCCAAAGGCCTTGGCCGTCGCATTCGCGTACGTGCTGACATAGCGGGCGCCATGGGTGGCCGAAATGAACGGCGCATGGTTGTAACGGGTCCACTTCACATAAGCGTCGGCTTCCGTCCGGTGCGAGACCTGGTAGCCCCGCGCCATCTGTTCTGCGACCCGTTGGTAAATCGCTTCGGCCTGCACCATGTCCAGGGAGGCTGGGTTCGTGATCTTGAAGTGACCGACCGGCACATCTTCCTGCGCTATCGCGCGTCCGATCGGAAGGGCAGCCACGATCACGAGGGCCGCTGCCGTTACCAGGGACGCATACCGCATGTCGAACCTCCTCTCTCTTCGTCGACGAAGCGAGACTCTCGGTTCCCCTTACACGGAAATCTATGCACTAATCCGGGCTGTTCCCGTACACATGGCCGTGATCGCACGGCTTGTTGAACGGCGGTTCACCCCCCAGGAAGAGGCGACCCACGTCAGGGTTCTCCAGCAATTCGGTCCCGGGACCGGCAACCGCCACCTCGCCGGACACCAGAACATAGCCGATATCGGCGAATTCCAGGCCCTTCTTGGCGTTCTGCTCGACCATCACGATCGTCTTGCCTTCGTTGTACTGCAGATCGCCCAGGATCTCGAACACCCGTTCCGCCGCCTCCTTGGCGTCCCGAGGATTCTCCATCAGGTATCCGCCCATCCACAGTTTCTCTTCCACGGTCATGCCGGGGAACACCGACTTGTCCTGCAGGATGTAGGCGATCCCGGCGCGGCTGAGCTTCTGGCTGGATGTCAGCGCGGTCACGTCCTGCCTGTTGTCGCGGTCGCCGACCAGGATCTTGCCGGAGAAGATCCTGTTGAACCCGAAGATCGCATGCAGGACCGTGGACTTGCCGGCGCCGTTCGGGCCGATAATGCACAACGATTGCCCGCGCCCGACCCTCAGGTTCATACCGTGCAGGATCTCCATCTGGCCATAGCCGGCATACAGGTCCTCCAGAGAAAGGCAAGGCGTTCGGCAAGCTGGGCGCCGACCTTCACGCCGCCGGCGTCGTTGATCTTCTGGACGGCAAACTCATAGCCATTCTCCGCATGTTCGCCGTTGGTGGAATACTTGCCGGTCAGCGAAATCGCAGATCCGAGGATGATCGTGTCACCCTCGACCTTTGCCTGCGCCGCGGTCGCACTAAATGCAACAATGGCGGCGCCGACGAAGAGTTTGGAACGTTGAAGCTTGTAATACCACCCTGGGTGAGAACGGCCTTTTGGAAACCTTGTTCTTCTTGTGTCTGAAGCGGTCAACGACCGCATCGTGGTGGCATACTAGCGACCAAGGCACGGTGCGCGACCGCTAGAGCTCTGTTTCCAGCATCCGGAACATCCGCTGGTGGCCGTTTTTCTATATTAATTTCAATGCATTATCTCTTCGCAGACATTGATTCAAGTGCTGATGCCTCAAGTCTCGACCTGGCCGTTGGGGTGCCATAGGGTCGAAGGAGGGGCAGGGAAACGGGGGACTAAGTGAAATCTCAAGACCGGCGCCGGGTTCTGTCGCGGACCCTGATGGGGACGGCTTTCGTTGCGGCCGGCGGTCTGGCGTTTCCGGGCCTTGCCGCGGACCGCAGGTCCTACACACTGGCCACCGCGACGCGAGGCGGCACCTATTATCCGGTCGGCGTCGCGATCTCCACACTGATCAAGGCCAAGCTGCTGTCCGACAAGGGCGTCGACATGTCGGCGCGCAATTCCGCCGGGTCGATCGAGAACATCGGCATGCTGCAATCGAAGCAGGCGCAGTTCGCCATCGTTCTGGGGATCGTGGGCACACTGGCCGGGCAAGGCCAGGGTCCGTTCGCCGGAACAGGACCCGTTGCAGGCCTGCGGTCGGTGTCCGCCCTGTGGCCGGATGTGGAACACTTCCTGGTCCGCAAGGTTCACCGAAAGACCGGGGATCTGCGGGATTTCCTGGCGCTGGAAGGGCTGCCCGTTTCGATCGGGAGGGACGGTTCCGGCGCGCTTGCCTCGACGCGTTTTGTCCTGCGCACACAAGGCCTCGACCCCGACAGCGCTTTCCGGCGCGTTGACCTGAATTACGGCGACAGCGCCACCGCTCTGCTCAACGGAAACCTGGACGGTGCGGCGTTGCCAGGGGGGCTGCCGGTTACTGCGGTCACGCAGGCGTTCGCGCCGGAAAACTCGCCAGTCGTCTTGCTGGGGCTCACCGACGACCAGATCCGGTCGGCGGATGCCGGGCTTGGCCTATGGTCCCGGCAGATGATCCCGGTGGGGACCTATCCCGGCCAGTCCGATGCAATCCCGTCGATGGGTCAGCCGAACGTCTTGATCGCGCGCGCTGACACCGCCGAAGCGGACGTCTACGACATTATAAAGACCGTCTACGAACATCTTGATTTCCTGCAGGGAATACACCCCGCAACCCGCGCGATGTCGGTCCAGCGGGCGCTGGACGGATTGCCCATTCCATTGCACCCGGGCGCGGTCGAATTCTACCGTGAAGCCGGGCTGTCGGTGCCAAGCCGGTTGTTGCCGTAGAGACCGGAATTCGGATTGCCGGACCTGCGCGGTAATTCGGTGTGAAGGAATTCGTGCGACCGTCCAAGGGAATCGCCTTAGCCTGTCGGTCTTGACCGACGCGCCCGGACAGTGCACCTATCGCGTGCGTCAACATCGACGGCAATCAACCGCATCGCCGGCTTGCGGGAGCGTGTATTGATCGAAAAGCCAAAATCCACCGCACAGGGCCTGGTTCTGTTGCTGGGCATGGCTGTTGCAGCCTGCACCGGCGGCCCCGAAACAAACTCGGACGGTATCCGGATTCCGGAAGTCGGTCTGGATGCGCCGCCCGGTTTCGATGTTGGCGACAGGTTTCAGTTCGACAACCCGGAGGTCACCTGGACTGTCGTCGCGGTCGAGGACGGCCGCGCCCAGTGGGAAAGCAACGGCGGCGACGCCCAGGTCACCGATATGAACCCGCTGCTGCCTGCGCTGGAATGGAGCAGCGAAACCCAAGGCAGCGGCAAGCGGTTGATCAGCAACGTGAACGGCGAACTGTTTCCGCTGGAAGTCGGGGCCAAGACGACGTTCAAGTCGACGGTCAGCATGGACCGACCGCCTTACGCCTGGGAAGCGGACTGGACCTGCGAGGTCGTCGGCGTCAAACAGATCGAGGTGCCGGCCGGCAACTTCGCGACATTCGAAGTCCTGTGCACCCGCGAAGGCGTGGACGAGAACCGCTTCTATTACGCGCCGGATCTGGGGCACTGGGTCATATCGGCCACCCGCAACAACGCTGAAGCGCCGCTGCGTTCCCGCCAACTAGTCGCCTTCACGAAGGCGCGCGCCAGCACGCTGGTGATCGGAACCGACCCTGCGGGCGAAACCGTGGTCAGCGCAGAACCCGCCCCGAAAGTGCCGCCGATGCCGGCCGCCACCCCAAAGCCCGGCGCGGTGGTCGATGCGATGCCTCCTGCGGCTGTTGAAGCCAAGCCCGACATGGCCCCGGAAACACCAATGTCCAAGCCTAAGGCCGCGAAACAACCGGCAAAACCCGTTGAGGTCGCCGCCTTGCCGAACGGTACGGGGGGATTCGGTCTGCATATCGCGTCTTACAAGGAACAATCTAACGTCGACCCTGGGTGGCGGGCCCTGAAGAAACGATACGGCCAGGAGCTGGGATCCTACGAACCCGTCGTCAAACGCGTCGACCTGGGCAAGAAGGGGATCTTCTATCGGCTGATGGCCGGTCCGGTGCGCGATCGCGCGACTGCCGTGGATCGCTGCCGCGCCCTGAGCAAACGCGGTCAGTACTGCAAGGTCATCGCCCTCTAGCGCGTTCAGGCGATCCCAAAGACCGATCCAATCCATGAAAACAATGGCAGCGGCGATCCCGCACCGATCAAGCCTTCGCGGATCAGATACCAGCCGGCGCCGGACAACAGGCCGACGAGGATGCCGAACAGCAGCAGGATGAGACACAGCACCGTCATCAGCCAACGGCGCTGGAGCGCCAAGGATCTCACTTCGACGGCCAACACGTCCATCTTGGCGTCCATTCCCTGGCTCGCAGCGGTCAGGTCTGACTGAAGCCGGACCAACGCCGCTGACAGGTCCGCCCGCAACGTGTTGTTGGCCTGTTGCACGGATTTGGATTCCGACGCGACGACGCGCAGAGCGGCCCGGACCTGGGCCTCAACGGCGGATAGGTGTGCGCGCAATTCCTCGCGGGAGAGTTCGGTCATGGCGAAGCGTCCATTCGGTTGGCCCAGTGGCGGGCTTCAGGGTGCAACAAGGCGCGGGGTCCTGTCGACACCGCGTCGCCGGGGCCTGTCCCATGCTTCATTTGGCGCTAATTATGTAAATGTAGTCTTGATCCCATCAGGAAACTCGGACCAAGTAGTGCTCCAGGCGGCGGACGAGACCGCAGGCGAACCGGAAAGGCTGGCATGGCGTTAGGCGGCACCATGATCAACTGGGTCGGCGGGATCGCCGGCATCTATGCGATGCTGGTGGTGCTTCTGTACGTGGCGCAGCGGTCGATGATGTATCATCCCGACCAGTCGGTGCCGGAACCGGCCGATTGGGGCGCGCCGCGTATGGAAGCCGTTCGCCTGACCACCGACGACGGCCTGAAGGTCTTTGCGTGGTGGCGACCGCCGGCCGACGGCACCAAGCCGATCATGGTCTATTTCCACGGCAATGCAGGTCATCTGGGCGATCGTGTCGAGAAGACGGCCCCTTATCTCGATGCGGGTTACGGCCTGTTGCTGGTGACCTGGCGTTACAACGCCGGTACCGGCGGCAAGCCCAGCGAGGAGGCGCTTCTGCTGGACGGCAAGGCGGCGGTCGAATTCGTTCTGGCGGAAACCGGTTCGGACCCGGACCGTCTTGTGTTGTACGGCGAGTCCCTGGGCTCCGGGGTGGCCGTGCAGATTGCGGCGCGCCGGCCGGTCGGCGCTGTCGTCCTGGAGGCGCCCTATTCGTCGGTCGCCGAGGTGGCGCAGGGCCATTACTGGTATGTGCCCGCCCGCTGGCTGGTTTTGGACCGTTTCGATTCGATGCGCTGGATCGGCCGGATCAATGCGCCCCTGCTGGTGCTGCACGGAGACAACGACCGGGTGATCCCGATGCGCTATGGCAGAAAGCTGTTCGACGCCGCATCCGAGCCGAAGGAATTCTTTCATTTTCCAGGCGGCGCGCACGACGACCTCTATACCCAGGGCCTGATGGAAGGCGTTATGGACTTCGTGCATCGACGCGTGTACCCGGCCGGCCCCGGCGCCGGATCGTGAGGCCGGTCGGCCGGCTCTTTCTCATGTCAGGTCAGGCGCCTTGACGAAGCACATCGGCATCGTCGCCTGCTCGGCCGAAGGCGCATCGCTGTGCTACCGCACCATTTGCGCGGAGGGCGCGGCGCTGCTTGGACCACATGCCCATCCGGAAATCTCGATGCACACGCCGTCGCTGGCGGACTATACCGCGTGCCTGGAGCGCGGCGACATGGCCGGTGTCAGCGATCTGATGCTGGCGTCCGCGGGCAAGCTTTCGAACCTGGGGGCGGACTTTCTCATCTGTCCCGACAATACGATCCACCAGGCGTTCGATCTGGTCGCGCCGAAGTCGCCATTGCCGTGGCTGCACATCGCCGAAGTCGTCGCGCAGGAGGCGGCCGACCGCGGGTTCGGGCGCCTGGCCCTGACGGGAACCCAATGGCTGGTCGACAGCGATGTCTACCCCGACAAGCTGGCGGCACTGGGACTGGAATGCGTCCGTCCAGCGCCGGACGAATGCGCAGAAATAGACCGCATCATCATGGAGGAGCTGGTCAACGGCGTCTTCAAGCCTGAGGCCGTCGCCACATTCCAGCGGATTCTGGTACGGCTGAAGGAAGAGGGGTGCGATGCGGCGATTCTCGGCTGTACCGAAATCCCACTGATCATAGACGACAGCAACGCGCCGCTGCCGACGCTGGACTCCACCCGACTGCTGGCGCGCGCAGCGCTGCGACATGCAGTGGAGGCGACCTCGACGCCGGGCATCAATTCCCCGTAAGCGCGTTCAGGCCGGCAGTGAAACCAAGCAGCGAAAACTCCACTGCAAAGCGTTGATGCCCGCGGTCGTGCGCATAGACCGTGCCCTGCGACCCTGCCATCAACGCCTGCAGATAGTCCTGCGGGAGGAAAAGCTGGACCAGGCATCCCTCGGCCTCACAGCGTTCCACCGGAACCTGCTGGGGTTCGGCCTCGTCAATCTGAAGGAACACGCCCGACGACAGGGAGATGCCTAAAGGCAGAACCAGCATCATGCCGGGGTCCCTGCCGGGCTGGGGAAAACCGACGACGACCGTAAGCACGGACTGCGATCTGGTGGCATCGACGAAAATCGTCTGTGTCATCTCACAGGTCGTGACCCCGGTCTGCGGCTGCGTGAGGCAATTCACCGTCCAGTCCTTGTAGGTCGTCACACCGGGGGTCTGCGCCCGCGCCGCGCCCGTGGCACCGACCAGGGCTGCCAGGGCCAGGAAGGCTGCGCCGAGGCCGGGAATAATCCAATATCGAGCTTTGCAATGCGGAATGTTCATCCTACCCCTTTGCGCGGTCCAGCGCGTCTGGCGTGTCGATGTCGTGCAGCACGGCGTCCGTGGCCATCTCGACCTCGCACACCGCTTCGGAATAAGCGCCAATCAGGTGGCGCGCGCCCACGTCGCCGGCCACCGAGCGTATCTCGTCGAAGAACTGCCGGCCCCACAATACCGGATTGCCGCGCTTGCCGTTGTGCGTGGGCACGCAAATGGCGCGGCCTTCCACCGGATTGAAGGCGGCGATCAGTTTATTGAGATCGTCGGCGGTGACCCGCGGCATGTCGCCCAGGCAGACCAGGACCCCGTCCCAGCCTTCCGGCACCGCGGCCAGTCCGGCGCACAGCGAGGCGCTGAGGCCGTCGGCATAGGCCGGGTTGTGCACGAATGTGGCGTCGACCGCGCTCAGCGCCTGGCGCACGGCGTCGCGCTGGTGTCCGGTCACCACGATCAGGCCCTCGGCTTTTGACGTCGCCGCCGTGTCGCAGACATGGCGGACCATCGGTGCGCCGTCGAGTTGGGCGGTCAGTTTGTTCGTGTCGCCCATGCGCCGTGACTGGCCCGCCGCCAGCACCAGAACGCCGATCCGCGGAGCCGCCGGCGGCTCCTCGCGGGTCGACCGGTCTCGTCCCGCTTCGGCGCGGGGCAGGGGGCGGCTGGGTATTTCTTTCAGCAGGCCGCCCGTCCCCATGCGCATGACGTCGCCCGGGTCGACCGGGACGTTGGCGCAAAGCCGCTGCAGCACCCAGTCGAAACCGTTCAGCTTTGGCGACCGCGCACAGCCCGGCAGCCCCAGGACCGGCGTGTCGCCCAGTCGCCCCATCAACAGGAGATTTCCCGGATCGACCGGCATGCCGAAATGATCGACGGTCCCGCCTGCGGCCTCGATGGCGGCCGGGATGACGTCGCGCCGGTCGGTGATGGCCGAGGCGCCGGCGATCAGGATCATGTCCTGATCCCCGGACTGCTCGATCAGCGCGGTCAGCGCGCCCGTCTCGTGCGGGCAGCGCTCCTCCCGCGTCATCTTGGACCCCAGTGCGGCAAGTCGCGCCTGCATGACGGTCACCGTCTTGTCCAGGACCGTTTCCTTGGTGCCGGGCAGCCTGGTCTGGAGGAAAGCCGCGCTCTTCGCCTCGAACGGCCGGATCGCAACCAGCGGTTCGGCGTTCCGGGCGGCGGATTCGCATGCTGCGACCACGGTCTCGGGAACCGCAAAGGGGATCACCTTGACGGTCGCCACCATCTGGCGCGGCTTGACGACTTCAAAGCGGGGCACGGTCGCAACCGTCATCGCCTCGTCGATCAGATTAAGGGCGTCCAGCGCTGCGGGATCGACCAACACGATCCCTGCGGACGTCGCGACAAGATTGACCCGTCCCGTAAAGGCGGTCGTCACGTCCAGCCCGTGGCCGCAGACGGCTTGGGCGACACGGGTTGCGGCCGCGTCTTCGTCCACGTCGCCCGGCTCCAGCCGGGCGGCCACGACCTGCTCTACGCCGGCCACTTGCAGCGCCGCCACGTCGGCCGCGGCCAGGACGCGTCCCTTCTTGAACCGGACGTCCCCGGCCCGGACGCCGTGCGCCAGGATCGCGCCTTCGGCCTGGGAAACGTCGATATCGCCGAATTTCATGGGGACCGGTCAGGTTTGGCCGGCAGCGTGCAGATGCCGGGTGACCTCGGCCATGATGGAGATGGCGATCTCCGCCGGCGAGACGGCGCCGATGGCAAGTCCGATCGGGCCGTGGATACGTCCGATCACGTCTTCCTCCAGTCCCTCCGCGGTCAGCCGGTCGACCCGCTTCGCATGGGTCCGTTTGCTGCCCAGGGCGCCAATGTAGAAGGCCGGGCTTTTCAGCGCCACGACCAGGGCCGGGTCGTCCAGTTTGGGGTCGTGGGTCAGCGTGACGACTGCCGTGCGGGTGTCGGGCGCCAGGTCCTCCATCGCTTCGTCCGGCCAGCGCCGGTCGATCCGGGTCTCGGGGAACCGCGCGTCGGTGGCCCACGCCCCGCGCGGGTCGACCAGCGTCACGTCGTATCCCGCCAGGGTCGCCATTTGCACCAGCGGTTGGGAGATGTGCACCGCGCCCACCACGATCATCCGCTTGGGCGGGTTGAAGACCTGGATGAAATGCTGGCCGTCCGCGCGCTCGACGATGCGCCCCTTGTCCTTGCGAAGGGCGTCGGACACGGCTTCGGACACGTCGTCTGGCACCGGTTCGCCATCGACCAGCGCGCCGTCGACCAGCAGGCTCTGCGCCCCGGTCTCCAGCACGGTCACCAGCGCGGCCGGGCTCTTGCTGTCCCGGGCGCCAAGCACCTTGTCCAGCGTCCGGCGTTTCATTCCACCTTCTCGACAAACACCTGGACCTTGCCGCCGCAGGCAAGGCCGACCTCCCAGGCCATCTCGTCGCTGATCCCGAAGTCCAGCAGCTTCGGCGCGCCCGACGCCATCACGTCCTGGGCCGCATGCACCACCGTCCCTTCGATGCAGCCGCCGGAAACCGAACCGACGAACTCGTTGTCCGCCGTCACGGCAAGCTGGCTGCCCACCGGCCGCGGCGACGACCCCCAAGTGGTCACCACCGTCGCCAGGGCCACGTCCTTGCCCTCCGCCCGCCAGGCCGCCGCCTGGCCCAGAACGTCTTCATGATCCGTTTTGGCCGCATCCGTCATGCCGCGCGCTCCCGCCATTGTCGCATTTCCAGCTCGTGGTCCAGGTTGGGCTCGCCCAGGACATCGGCCAGCTGTTGCAGGCTTTCAAGATTGTGCACCGGCCGGAACTCGTCGACAAAGGGCATGATCGCCCGCGCGCCTTGGGCCTTCGGTTCGAACGCGTCGTAGCGCAGCAGCGGGTTCAGCCAGATCAGCCGCCGGCAGGACTTCTGCAGCCGTTCCATCTGCCTGCCCAGGCCCTGAGCGCCTTCCCGGTCCAGTCCGTCGGTGATCAGCAGAACAACAGCGCCCTGGGTCAGTACCCGGCGTCCCCAGAACCGGTTGAAATCCTCAAGACAGCCGCCGATCCGGGTGCCGCCCGCCCAGTCCTCGACCGCCTCGGCGATGTTGTCCAAGGCCAGGTCAGGGTCGCGCGCCCGCAGGTAGCGGGTAACGTTGGTCAGCCGTGTCCCGAACAGAAAAGTGAAGACCCGGTCCCGGTCGTTCGTGATCGCGTGCAGGAAATGCAGCAGCATGCGCGAATAGCGGTCCATGGACCCGGAGATGTCGCAGATCACCACCAGCGGCGGATGGCGGGTCCGGCGCTTCTTTCGCTTCAACAGGATCATGTCGGCGCCCTGGCGCGCCGACGCGCGCAACGTCGCGCGCATGTCCGCGCGCGGGCCCGACGGATGGGCGGCAAAGCGCCGGGTCGGCAGTTCCATGATCGGCAGCCTGAGCTTGCGGATCATCTGCCGGGCCTCGTCCAGCTCCTCGCCGGACATGTCCTCGAAATCCTTGGCGCGTAGCACCTCATCCTTGGAGAAGGTCAAGGCCATGTCGATTTCGATTTCCTGCTCTTCCGGTTCCTCGCCCTGAGGCCCTTCCGGTTCGGCCTCGCGCTGCAGGGCCTCGGCGACCCGCCGGGACAATTCCGCTTGGTCCTGGTCGGGCCCGCTGGGCGCCTGGAAGGACGGCAGCATCAGGGCCATCACCCGCTCCAGCAGGTTGGGGTTCTTCCAGAAGACGTGAAAGGCCTGGTCGAAGATGGGGCGCTGGTCCCGGCGGTTCACGAAGACCGCGTGCATCGCCCAGTAAAAGTCCATCCGGTGCTCGAAGCCCACCGCCTCGACCGCGCGCAACGCCTCCAGCACTTTGCCCGGCCCGACCGGCAGCCCCGCCCGGCGCAATACGCGGGCAAAATGCATGATGTTGTCGGCCATGCGGCCGCCCGCAGGGTCGTTGGCGGCCAGTTCCGGTCGGTTCAGGTGAGGGCGGTCGGTCACGCGGCGCCGGCCCGGCTGGCGGTCGCCAACTCGGTCTTCACCTCGTTCAGGATCCGCGACGCTTCCGACCCTTCGACCCGGGCGATGTCGTCCTGGTACTTCAGGAGCGTGCCCAAGGTGTCGTTGATCGTGTCGGGATCCAGGCTCAAAGCGTCCAGCTGGGTCAGCGCCAGGGCCCAGTCGATGGTCTCTGCAACGCCGGGGTTCTTAAACAGGTCCAGCGTACGCACCTTCTGCACGAACCCGACGATTTCCTCGCTCAGCGCCGCGGGCGTGTCCGGCGCCTTCACCTGAAGGATCTGGCGTTCCCGCGCCGCGTCGGGATAGTCCACCCAGTAGTAGAAGCAGCGCCGCTTGATTGCGTCGTGGATCTCCCGGGTCCGGTTGGACGTGATCACGACCAGCGGCGGCTGGTCGGCGCGCACCGTGCCCATTTCGGGCACCGTCACCTGAAAGTCGGACAGGACCTCCAAGAGGAAGGCCTCGAACGGTTCGTCGGTGCGGTCCAGCTCGTCGATCAATAAGACCGGCGGGCCGTCCAGGCTGGGTTCCAGGGCCTGCAGCAGCGGCCGTTTGATCAAGAACTTCTCGGAGAACAGGTCGTCCTCCAGCTGTTCCCGGTCGCGGTCGTGCGCCGCCTCCGAAAGCCGGATCTCCACCATCTGGCGAGCGTAGTTCCACTCGTAAACGGCGCTGGCGACATCCAGGCCCTCGTAGCACTGCAGCCGGATCAGCCGCCGCCCCAAAGTTGCGCCCAACACCTTTGCGATTTCGGTCTTGCCGACCCCGGCTTCGCCCTCCAGGAAAAGCGGCCGGTTCAGGCTCAGCGACAGGTAAAGCGCGGTGGCCAGGCTGCGGTCGGCGACGTAATCGCCCCCGGCAAGCAGCGCGAGTGTCTCGTCGACGTTCTGGGGCAGGGCAGCGGTCATAACGGCTCGATCAATAGGGGTCCAAAGGCGGGCCGCACACTAACACACGGCAAGCGGCGGCTGCATGGATTAGAAGTAGGGTGGAATGGCTTGAGTTGAATGCAAAAAGCCCGACGGCGCCCCCTGGGTGTGGGGACGCCGCCAGGTGATTCGCAGAGAAAGCAGCCTTAGCCGGCCGCGGCCACCGCCCGCTTCGCCATCACGCCCACCAGGTGCGCCCGGTACTCGGCGCTGGCGTGGATGTCCGAATTGAGGTTGTCGGCCGATACGGAAACGCCGTCCAGGGCATCGGCAGACAAGCCGCCGCCCAGAGCCGCCTCAAGCTCCGACGCCCGGAATACCCCGTCGGCGCCGGCGCCGGTGACTGCGACGCGCACGCCGCCGCCCGTCTTGGCCACCATCACGCCGACCATGGCATAACGCGAGGCCGGGTTGGGGAACTTCTGATAGGCCGCCGCTTCGGGGACCGGGAACCGCACGGCGGTGATGATCTCGCCGTCCTGGAGCGCGGTCTCGAACAGGCCGGTGAAGAAGTCGTCGGCGGCGATCTCCCTTGAGTCGGTGACGATGGTCGCCCCCAACGCCAGGCAGGCGGCCGGATAGTCGGCGGCCGGATCGTTGTTGGCGATCGATCCGCCGATGGTGCCGCGGTTGCGAACCTGGGGATCGCCGATCCCCTCGGCCAGCGCCGCCAGCGCCGGGATCGCGCCCGCCACTTCGGCGGAACCGGCAACGTCGGCATGCCGGGTCATCGCACCGATGACCACGTTGCTGCCGTCGACCGAGATGCCCTTCAGCTCGGCAATGCCGCCCAGGTCCACCACGTCGGACGGCGAGGCCAGTCGCTGTTTCATGGTCGGCAGAATCGTCTGACCGCCCGCCAGCAGCGCGCCGTCCGACGCGCCCTTGACGGCCGCCGCAGCTTCGGAGACCGAACCCGGCTTGTGATAATTGAACTCGTACATGGCCCGTAGCCTCCCTTATTCAGCCGCTTGCAGCTGTTTTGAATCTTGGATCGCCTGCCAGACCCGTCCGGGCGTCGCCGGCATGGTGATGTCCTGGACACTCAGGGGCGCCAGCGCGTTCACCACGGCGTTGATCACCGCCGGCGGCGAGCCGATTGCGCCCACTTCGCCGACGCCCTTGACCTCCAGCGGGTTCATGGCGCCCAGGACTTCCAGGTTGCCGACCGAGAAGGTGGGAATGTCATCCGCCCGGGGCATGGTGTAGTCCATGTAAGACCCGGTCAGAAGCTGGCCTTCGTCGTCATAGACGCAGCCTTCCAGCAGGGCCTGGCCGATGCCCTGGGCAACGCCGCCATGGACCTGGCCGTCGCAGATCATCGGGTTGATCACCTTGCCCACGTCGTCGACCACGGTGAACTTGGCCACCTCGACCGTGCCGGTGTCCGGATCGACCTCGACCTCGCAGATATGACAGCCCATCGGATAGCTGAAGTTGAGCGGATCGTAGAACGCGTTTTCGTCCAGGCCCGGCTCCAGGGTCTCGATGGGATAGTTGTGGGGCACGTAGGCCTGAAGGGCGACTTCGCCGAAGGCCAGCGACTTGTCGGTGCCGGCCACCGTAAAGGTCCCGTCCTTGAACTCAACGTCCGCCTCCGAGGCTTCCATCATGTGGGCTGCGATCTTGGTCGCCTTGTCGACGATCTTCTCGCAGGCCTTGTGGATCGCCGACCCGCCGACCGCCAGCGAGCGGGAGCCGTAGGTTCCCATCCCGAACTGGACCTTGTCGGTGTCGCCGTGGCTGATTTCGACAGCTTCGAACGGCACCCCCAGCCGGTCGGACACGAGCTGCGCAAAGGTCGTCTCATGGCCCTGGCCGTGGCTGTGGGTCCCCGTAAAGACCGTCACCGAGCCCGTTGGATGGACCCGAACCTGGGCGGATTCGTAAAGACCCGCCCGGGCGCCCAGCGCGCCCGCCACCGCCGACGGGGCGATGCCGCAGGCTTCGATAAAGGTGGAGATGCCGATCCCGCGCAGCTTGCCGCGCGCCTCGGACTCCGCCTTGCGGCCGGCGAAACCGGCATAGTCGGACGCGTCCAGACACTGATCGAACACCGCCGGATAATTGCCGACGTCGTATTGCAGCGCCACCGGCGTCTGGTAGGGGAACTGGTCCGCCTGGATCATGTTCTTCTTGCGGAATTCCACCGGGTCCATGTTCATCTCGCGCGCGGCCTTGTCGACCAGGCGTTCGAGCAGATAAGAGCATTCCGGACGACCGGCGCCGCGATAGGCATCCACCGGAACGGTGTTGGTGAACAGCGCCTTCACGTTGGCATAAATCACCGGCGTCGTGTAGACGCCCGCCAGAAGCGTGGCATAGAGATAGGTCGGGACCGAGGACGCGAAGGTCGACAGATAGGCCCCCATGTTGGCCAGGGTCGAAACCCTCAGCGCCAGGAAGTTGCCGTCCGCATCCATGGCCAGTTCGGCATGGGTGACGTGGTCGCGGCCGTGCGCGTCGGTGATGAAGGATTCGGACCGGTCCGCGACCCACTTGATCGGCCGCTGCACCTTGCCGGCGGCCCAGGTGACCAGGGCCTCTTCGGCATAATGGAAGATCTTCGATCCGAAACCGCCGCCCACATCGGGGGCCACCACGCGGAGCTTATGCTCCGGGATCTGCAACACGAAGGCGCCCATCAACAGACGAATCACGTGCGGGTTCTGCGACGTGGTCACCAGCGTGTATTCGCCGGTCGCCGGATCGAAATCGCCGATCGCCGCGCGCGGCTCCATCGCATTCGGGATCAGTCGGTTATTGGTGATGTCGATGGAGGTGACGTGCGCCGCGCCCTGAAACGCTGCGTCGACGCCGGCGGCGTCGCCCAGTTCCCAGTCGTAGCAGACGTTGCCCGTGGTGTCGTCGTGCACCTTGGCGCTGGACGCCTCCGCCGCAGCGGCCATGTCAAGGACCGCCGGCAGCTCTTCGTATTGAACGTCGATCTTTTCAGCCGCGTCCCGGGCCTCCGCTTTCGTCTCCGCGACCACCAGGGCGACCTGGTCGCCAACGTGGCGCACCTTGTCGGCCACAAGAATGGGATGCGGCGGCTCCTGCATCGGGTTGCCGTCCTTGGACGTGATTAGCCAGCCACAGGGCAGGCCGCCGATGCCGGCCTCGGCCACGTCCTTGCCGGTGAAGACGGCGACGACGCCGGGCGCGCTTTCCGCCGCGCTGGTGTCGATCGACGTGATCCGTGCATGGGCGTGCGGGCTTCGCACGATATGGGCATAGGTCTGGCCGGGACGGTTGATGTCGTCGGTATAGTTACCCTTGCCGGTCAGGAACCGCTGGTCTTCGACGCGTTTTACCGACGCGCCGATTCCGGTCTCGCTCATGATGTCTCCTCCCTCAGAATCGACGCGGTCAGCCGCGCATGGTCGTGGCGGCCTGCTGAATGGCCTTCACGATGTTGTGGTAGCCGGTGCAGCGGCAGATGTTGCCTTCCAGCCACTCGCGGATCTCCGTCTCGGAGGGATCGCTGTTCTTCTGCAACAGGTCGATGGCGCTGATCACCATGCCCGGCGTGCAAAATCCGCATTGAAGGCCGTGATTGTCGCGAAACGCCTCCTGCATCGGATGCAGGGTGCCGTTGTTCGCAAGACCTTCGATGGTCGTCACGTCGGCGCCGTCCGCCTGCACCGCCAGCATGGTGCAGCTTTTCGCGGAGTCGCCGTTCACCATCACGCAGCAGGCGCCGCACTGGCTGGTATCGCAGCCAACATGCGTGCCGGTCAGGCTGAGTGTCTCTCTTAAGAACTGTACAAGCAGGGTGCGCGGCTCGACGTCACCCGAAACGGACTTGCCGTTTACCGTCATGGAAACGGTGGGCATACCTGTCCTCCCTTTACGTGGTTGTAACCCCTATCCTGGGACGGCTCTTATTTGCCCTGCCGCCGTCTAGCGCGGCAGCGGGCGTGGGGCCGTCTCACGACCGTTGCGGTATCGTTGGCGCGAGTTTGGGACGTGCCATCACAGAGGTCAAGGCCGAGCATGGTGCGCCCGGCCTTCCACGCCTCGCGGCCGATTTCAGACGGCGTCTATTGACCGGCCAGGAACAAGAGGACCGCCACGATGGCGACGATCAGGACGATCCAGGTCACCGGGCGCATTCCTTTTCGTTCCGTGACCGGACGTTCCGGGACCTCGCTGCGTTCCAACGCCGGCGACTGCTGCGCAGCGCCGGCTGCGGCGGCCGCTTCGGGCGCCGCCTCAGCGGCCGGACCGCCCACTTCCGAGGCGAACTTGCCAAAGAAATCGTTCGCCATCTTCTTTGCCGTGGAATCGATCAGCCGCGATCCGATCTGCGCCAGCTTGCCGCCGACCGTCGCGTGCACGGTGTATTTCAACAGCGTCGCATCGCCTTGCTCTTCAAGCGCGACCGTGGCGCCGCCTTTGGCGAAGCCGGCCGCGCCGCCTTTGCCCTCGCCGGAAATCTTGTAGCCGTTGGGCGGATCGATGTCGGACAGGGTGACTTCGCCGCTGAAGTTGGCCTTGACCGGCCCGACCTTCGCCTGGACCGTGGCGGAGAAACCCGTATCGGACGTTTTCTCCAAAGTCTGGCAGCCCGGAATCGCCGCTTTGAGAACCTCCGGATCGTTCAACGCCTCCCACACCGCCTGGCGCGGCGCCTCGATCCTGTACTCACCCGTCATGTCCATGGAAACAACCCCACTTTGCCTGTGTGTTTATACATGGCGGAAAAGCTAGTGCGCGGACTGGCTCAAGGCAACCTCAGCCGTCGCTGGCGCCGAATGCGTTCAAACGCGCCGTGGCGTCATGCTGCCCGGCGTCTCAAGCCCAAGGGAAACGGGCGCTTCCATTCGTTAACGCCCGATTAGGGATACCCGGCTTAGGATATCCAGGTTCAGTAGGAGGACCTCGGATGACCACAACGGCAGTCGATACGGTCATTGACGTCGCGTTCTGGTTCATGGACAAGGCGCGATCGGAGGACGTTTATCTGCAGCCTCAAAAGCTGCAGCGGTTGCTGTACCTTTCCCAGGGCCACTACGCGCAGGCCTATCACGGCCGCAAAATGATGCCGGCGATCTTTCAGGTCTACCAGGCCGGCCCGATCGAACCGAACACCTACCGCATCATGGAAGCCGGACGGCCGGACATCCGGGTCGTCAGCCTGCCGCCCGAGGTCGCCAACTTCCTGGAACGGATCTGGCTGCGTTACGGCCATCATGGCACCGACCACCTGAACCAGGAGGTCAAGACCCATGAAATCGTCTGGCGCCTTTTGCGCAAGGGCGAAGGCGAGGAGATTCCCTTCTCCTTGATGGCGGCCTTCTTTCAGCAGCTTGGCAGCACGCCGCGGCGGCGCACGATCAAGACGCCGGACGGCCGCCGAAACTGGGACCTCACATCTTGATGGGAGCCGATGCGCGCGAGAAAATGCGCAACAGTGCGGCCAATGTCGAACATGGCCGGGTCAGGCC